>Ga0315532_1000781_pt1 | contig 25050 bp, 24 predicted proteins | sample SalMarWE160370MG_FD_203082 | JGI IMG/M metagenome (GOLD analysis project Ga0315532, IMG submission 203082) | Salt marsh sediment microbial communities from the Plum Island Ecosystem LTER, Massachusetts, United States - Salt Marsh Sediment WE1603-70 ...
CTCAAGGGCAAAAAAGAGAATGCTTATGGAAAAAGTGATTCCGGGCCAGCTTTTCTGCATAGGAAAAGTTTACATCAAGACCCACAAGGGGCTTATAAGAATAAAGTAGTCAATGGATTTTTAAGAAATGAAAGGACAAAAAATGAAAAAAAGCTACTCAACAAAAAAATGGTCGGGTTCTTCACTATGTTTGTTAATCCTTTTAGGAAGCTGCTGTATCAGCTCGGGATGCGAACCACAAGCCAAATATGAAAGAACCGACAGCATTTACGCCGCCCTTGAACCAAATTCGGTTCTCGTTGCTGAAATCGATGTCGGCTCTATCACCATCACAGGGGCAGATGTTACTGATTGTAATGGAACTGCCAAGATTTGCGTACAAGCGCCCACCGAAGAAGAGGCACAGGAAATAGCCGAAAAAGTGAAAATAAACCTCGTCCCATCAGGAAAAACGCTGACATTAAAGATTGAAAAACCCCACTTAAAAAGAGGCCGCTGGGTAGGTGTCAGCTACAACGTTACCGTGCCAAAGCAAACAAACCTACAGCTTGGATGCGACGTCGGAGAAATCTGTATCTCGGATATCAGCGGTAAAATAAAAGCAGAAACAGATGTCGGCAAAATTGGATGCAAAGGAATATCAGGAGATATCGACCTTGCAACGGACGTCGGTGAAGTGAACGTCGCTTATTGTGAAACAGCCCCCGCATTACGTAGTATAAATATCGAAACGGATATCGGCCATATTGACCTCACCGTTCCAACTGATTTTTCAGCCGCTATTGATGCCAATACAGAAATCGGCTCTATAAACACAGGGCTGCCAATGACGGTAAAGGGCACAATAAGTAAAAAACTCCATGGCACCATCGGGGAAGGTAAAACTAAAGTAAGCTTAAGCACTGATGTCGGCTCGATACACATAAAGTGATAAACGAAACAGCTCATCAATATTAATTAAATTGAAAGGAAACAAAAATGAGATTTTTATTAGAACCATTAGTCGGGGGACTGACAGCACTGATAGTGTTCATAGCGCTATCGACGCCATTAATAGTAGTTGGCATGATTTACTATTATAAGAAACGGCTCGAACACAAACAGATTATGGCAGCCATCGAAAAAGGCACGCCGCTATCAGAATTAAGACCACCCAAACCAGTCGGGCTACTATGGATAAAGTATCTGACCATGGGGATTGCCCTGCTTATCATCGGAATCGGATTCGGCCTAATGAGACTAAATATATGCACGTCGGGCGGCACAATGCTTTTCATTGCCTTTGTTATTGCTGCCATAGGCATCGCCTGGCTTATTCGCGGGCTGCTTTATCGAAAATACCAGCCGCAAATTCAACCTTCGAGTAAAAATAATCCCGTAGAAAATAAATTGACGTAAGTTGGGTAGTTAAATAACAGATTGCCTATGATGTGAGCGGTTTAAGAGGCCTGCTGACCGGCTGCCTGGCTTTGATAATCCTTCAAGAATTTCAGCCACTTTGTCCAGGCCTCTTTATAGACCTCGCCTGATACCAGAAAGCCATCGTTATGACTGCCGAATATCTCGACGAATTTTTTCGGCTCATTCGCCGCCTCATACAGCTCCAGGCCAAAATCAAACGGCACAACCTCGTCATTCCTGCTGTAAACCAGCATCACCGGGCAGGAAACACGTTTTATATAATCAATCGTCCTGTAGCTGAATCTCGCAAACCACCGCACCGGCATATAAGGGTAAAATTTCTTACCAATGTCAGCGTATGAAGTAAAAGCGCTCTCAATAACCAAAGCTCCCACCTTTACCCTGCCTGCCAATTGTGCCGCTATACTCCCGCCCAGAGACCTGCCAAAGACAACAATTTTATCCGGCTGTATCTTCTTTTCTTCAGTCAGCCATCTGTATGCCGCCGCAACATCCAGATACGTCCCTTCTTCGCTGGGTCTTCCCTCACTGTTACCATAGCCACGATAGTCGAAAATAAAGCAATTTAATCCCAGATTACGAAAGACGTTTATACTGTCCAGGCGATGCATCATATTGCCCCCATTGCCGTGGCAGAACAGAACTGTGAACTTTGCTCCCCTCGCAGCCAACGTTACAGGCGAACCGCCACCCCGGCCTGCCAGACCTCTATCCCGGCCTCGTGATGAAGCCGGGATATACCAGCCGTTTAATCGCAATCCATCTTCACTTTTGAAAACCACATCCTCAAAATCAAGCTCCAGGTCACCCGGCGTATAGGAAACCTCCCGCAAAGGGCTATACAAAAACCTGGGCTGCATAATATAAAGCACTACCCCCCAACCCCAATAGGCCACAAACAAAACCACAAAGATATATATCAGCATCGAAACCATAAGCGTATCACGGGCTTCCAGCCCGTGATACCACGGCCAAGATGGCCGTGGTACATAATCATCCGTATGAACGGGTCGTATTTTAATTTGCCTGCAAGAAAAAAACAAGCTACAATCTTGATGTGATTAAAAGAAGAAAAACAAAAACTGTCGAGATTGGACCGATAAAAATCGGCTCCTGTGCTCCTATTGCCATCCAGTCGATGACGAAGGTGCCGACCGTCGATATCGCCCGCTGTATAAGGCAAATAAATCAGCTCATCCGAGCCGGCTGTCAGATGGTGAGAATCGCCGTTCCCAGACGAGCCGACACTACTGCTTTTGCAAAAATCGTCCAAAAAATAAAAATCCCTCTAATCGCCGACGTCCACTTCAGCCCGGACCGCGCAATTGAAGCGATAGAAGCCGGCGCCGCTAAAATTCGGCTCAACCCCGGCAACATAAAAAATCGAAAAGACATCAATCGAATAATAGACGCAGCCAAGATGCACAAGGTCGCCATCCGCATCGGCGTCAACGAGGCAAGTATCAGGGACCTGAAAAAACGACCTGTTCCGATTGAGAAACGCCTCGCCTTGATGTTAAGAGAGATGAAAAAATATGTCCGAATATTCGAAAGTCGCAATTTCACTCAATTGGTTTTAAGTGCAAAAAGCAGCGACCCCTTAAGAACCATCGAAATCAATCGCAGAATTGCCAAGGCTTTTGACTATCCTATTCATCTCGGCCTGACCCACGCAGGCCTACCCGAAGACGCCCGGATACCCTCGGCTGTCGCCCTCGGCACACTGCTCTCGGAAGGCATTGGTGACACCATCAGAGTAAGTGCAGCCGGCAACCCGGTTGTGGAAACTGAAATTGCAAAACAGATTCTAACAGCACTCGGCCTTTACGAACGCAGGTATCCCGAGCTGATAGTGTGCCCAACCTGTGCTCGGGCTGAGATTGACGTAATCAAGCTGGCCCGACGTGTCAAAAAAATCCTCACCAATATCGATAAACCACTGCGTGTTGCTGTGATGGGTTGTATCGTCAACGGCCCCGGTGAAGCCGCCGACGCCGACCTGGCTGTCTGCTCGGCAAAGAACAAAGGTTACATCTACCGCCAAGGCCAAAAAATCGCAACCGTTCCGGAAAGCAAAATCATACCGGCATTGATAAAAGAACTACAAAAACTATAACAACCCGGATATGAACAACAAACTCACGGATGAAACAGGTCAGCAGTTGAAAAAAAAATGCTAAGACGATTATGTATGGTTGTCATTTTCGGCATCGCTTTCGCATACATCGAAGCCGCTGTGGTTGTTTATCTGCGAACAATCTTTCATCCGGACGGTTTTGTCTTCCCCTTGTCAGATATTCCAATAAGGCAACAATGGAGAATCCTTGTAACTGAAATCGGCAGAGAAACAGCCACTTTGGTACTAATCTTCACAGGTGCATGGCTGTTCGGTGAAAACCGACGTCAGAGGTTTGCTTACTTCGCTACAATCTTCGCCGTCTGGGATATATTCTATTATATCTGGCTTAAAATCCTCAGTTCCTGTCTCAAGGCAATTCCCGATTGGCCTATGTCAATTATGGACTGGGACATACTGTTTCTGATACCGACGACATGGGCCGGCCCTCTGCTGGCTCCTGTGCTTATCTCACTTACACTGCTGCTGTTTGCAGTAATAATACTTTACAAAGATTCGCACGGCAGAATTCTTAATGTAAATCGGCTGGATTGGCTTGGTTTTTTCATTGCCGGCCTTGTTATGGTCGTCTCATTCTGCATTGCCGGGCAATATATCACCAAAGCGGATTTTAAAGACCATTTCTACTGGTCATTATTCGCACCTGGTAATATATTTGCTATAGCAATATTTCTGAAATGCCTCTTGAAATCCAAATAGAAAACGCAAGCAGACTATTGCGCGTTCCAACTCGCCGCTCACAATTTTCAATGTCAGTCTTTATTATCCTCCGATATGTTCGTCTCAGCCGGCCTTCTATAAGACATTCGCCGAGAATCTCTCTCTGTCTGCTGTGCATACCCCTCAAATTTTCCGAAAATCATTTTTCCAGCCGATGTCTGAAGCGAGCTGGTAATGCTAATGACCAAATCCTGCCCTATCTTGTTACGAGCGCCTTCAACAACCACCATCGTTCCGTCGGCCAGATAACCTATGCCCTGCTCCGCTTCCTCGCCCGGCTTTATGATTTTAACCTCCATAGTCTCACCGGGCAGAGCAATTACCTTCAGAGAATTGGCCAAATCATTTATATTTATCACATCAACGCCGCGTACCTGAGCTACCTTGGTAAGGTTGTAGTCGGTCGTTACCAAACGTCCGTTGCTATTCATAGCAAACAATACCAGCTTCTGGTCAACACCCTTGACCTCCTCTACCTCCGGGATGACCGTATCGTTAATCTCAACGTCAATAACAGGGCTCATCTGCATCTTATTAAGTATATCAAGCCCCCGCCTGCCGCGGTTACGCTTAAGCCTGTCGGCAGAATCAGCTATCAATTGCAGTTCACCGAGAACAAAACGCGGAATAACCACCGGAGCATCGAATATTTTACTCTGGCATAAATCCGCAATCCGACCATCAATTATTACAGACGTATCCAAAATTAAAGGCCGGGAACCCTTAGTCTGCTTGGTAAATTCGACATAAGGAATCACAAAACGAACATCATCTTTTGTCCGCATCACAACACTAATGGCAAGATAGCATATACATATACCCAACAACCATTTGATTGCCGTCCGCGCCTCCGAAATCAAGTTAATTTGATAGGAATCCGCCACCATATCAACCGCAGGCGCCAGCGCCCCGCTGATAAGCAGGCCAACCAGCAGCCCAAAAAACACCCCCGCCAAAGCGGCAAACTTTCTCTTCGGCGTAAGGACATCCAGCATAAAAACAAACACCGCCATCCCAAGACCGCTCCAGACTAACGCCCAGAAACTGGGTGAATTCTCCTCCCTTGATATCGTCTCTGAACTTGCGTTAAACAAGAGAACAGCTACGACAATCGTAAGAAAAATGCCTCTGAAAATCCAAAGCAACATAGTTATAAACCTCCAAATTATGACATAGTTTAGTTATTTACAATCGCAGCTATTATACCTTGCATACAAATTATTATCAATAATTGCTTTCCCGCTGTTATAGATAATTCCGCCTCCGCTCTTACTTGGTTTTAACTATAAATCCTTCCCCGTAATACAACACATTTAAAAACAACCGGGGCCTATGACGAACTAATCGGCATAGGCCCCGAATCGAACCAAACTAATTACCAATCGATATTTTCAAATCATTAACTTCTCTTCCGAAGCAAGGTCAATCCACCAAGCCCCAGAATAAGAATCGTTGCGGGCTCCGGAATAAGGAACTGACACGGATCCAGAGCGGTATCGGAAATACGCACTTCGTCAATATTTCCAAAGACACGGTCACCGTGACCACCGTTCCACATTCCACGTCCGAGCGTCCAGGTTCCGGCCCAGTTGTCGCCGCCTGCGCCCTCACCAATGCCGATGCTCGTGGCGCCGGTCATACCGATCGTCTGAGCAACCAGGATTTTATCGAGATACAGCGACAAGGTTTCGCCGTCACTGACAGCCACTATGGCGTACCACTGGTCGGTTTTTACCTTACCAGCGTCTGATACTGCCTCATAGGTCTGTCTGTCAACAGTGCTGAACTCAATAGCCACCGCACCACCCGGACGAACCGATAAATAAAGAGGTGCCTTCATAGAATGTACATCAGACACATTTATACCGTCCCGGCCGACGATGGTATGGAAAGCTGACATCTCATTCAGCTTGAATGAGGCCTCGATTGTCCACGCCGAAGGCGTCCAGGTCTCAAGGTCCACGCCGCTCGGATTGCTTCCGGCAGACCAGGTCATCGCAGCAGGGCAACAACCCATATCGGCTGTATGCTCCATACTCAGCTTGTTTTCAATGCCGGTCAAAGGTACCTGTGATACAGGAACATCCGAAGACCAACGATCACTAGCCCAGCCGTAACCATTGCCCCAGGTGTCATCATACTCAAACGTTGTCAGGTCGTTACCATTGCCGCTCCAGTCATGAGCAGCTTTTCGCCAGACGCTCCGACCATCTGAGTCAGGCATTGGATTGCCGGCGGCGACTGCCGTCGCATGACCTTCTGAAAAGTCAATGGTCGGATTGTACATATCGTCAAACCGCCAGTAAGCGACCGTCTTCGCCGAGGCCACAGAAGCCCCAAGCAACAAAACAACAACAATTAATAAACACTTTTTACACATAACACTCCTCCTGTTTACAAAAAGATAAATCTTTGTTGTTCTGGTTTAAACCAAAACACCAACTGTTCACGACAAGCATATAAGCTTTCAACTACTTGTTATACCTGCCACAAACAGACTATAAAAAACAAGCAACAAAAGCTCTTCACCAACTCTGCGCCTGTTAAATAGCTTTTTGAACCTGGCTTTCCCTCCTCCTTGTTGAAAAGCCCTGTCTGGCTTTTAGCTGAAATGTTAATCCCTTAACCCCAGATTACTAACTTCGTGCAAGCTCAATCTCACACCTGCAACCTGCTAAGATTCGGACAAATCAAAGCCTCCCCAACAATCCTTTTACTGCGAAAAACAAAAATTGCTTCTTATAACTTCTCTTTTACACAATGCCTTACCTATAACAATAGGTCGTAAGTTAAGCAATTAAGAAGCGATATCTTACCCCTATTTATACCAAATTAGCTATGTTCTCGTCAAGGACAAACTTGTGAAATTCTGGAGAATTTAAGGCAAAAACGACACAAAAATCATAACTTGTTTTTACAAAAGAACTTACAAAAATACTGTATAATCCCTCCCGAAAAAAGACATAAACAAATTGCTTATTTTAACTGTCGCCACTATATGTCTTTACTAACCTGTGTTTTCACAGCGGAAAATTGCCAATGCTCTCTGAATTATCCCGGGCGTTTAACTTTCTTCCTCCCCTTATACCGTCTCGTTTTTTGTAATGGTCATTGCTGCCCTGCTATACGGAATCACCAGTTTCCTGAGGCGGCTCGTCCTGGTCTTGCTTCGCTTCCTCTTTTACTTCAGTATCTGCAACATCCACTTCCTCAACTTCAGCACTTTCATCACTTTGCTCGCCTTGTTTAGTTTCGTCCTCGACTTGCTTGCCATCACCGGCCTTTTCGCTCTGCTTAGTTTGCTCCTGCACATCCGTCTCTATAAGATCGGCCTGGACAGACTCAGACACCTGCTCCTCGGCGGCCCACTGAACACGCCGGAGACTTAAACCTATCTTACGTGCCTCGGAATCAACCTTTAGAATCTTGACCTCTACTTCATCTCCAACATTAACTACATCCGCCGGTTTTGAAATCTTGTGGTCGGCAAGTTCGGAAATGTGCAGCAGCCCTTCCAAATCCGGCTCAAGCTCAACAAAAGCACCAAAATTAGTAAGCTTTGCCACCTTGCCTTTAATAATGTGTCCCGCAATATACTTCTCCGGAATAGCACGTATCCAGGGGTCCTCAGTCATCTGCTTTATTCCCAGCGATATCCGTCGCTTCTCTTCGTTGACTTCCAAAACAACACACCTGACTTCATCGCCCTTTTTCAAAACTTCGCTGGGATGACTGTATTTCCTTGTCCAGCTCAAATCTGAAATATGTATCATCCCATCTATGCCCGGTTCTATCCCCACAAAAGCACCGAAATTAGTTACACTACGAACACCCGCCGTTACAATCGTCCCAACCGGATACTTTTGAGAAGCTATTGCCCATGGATTTATTTCAGTTTGTTTAATCCCCAGCGAGATTTCCTGCTTTTCCTTGTTAATACCCAACACAATTACTTCTATTTCATCACCCAAATTAACCATCTCTCCAGGATGCATAAGGCGCTTTGTCCAACTCATCTCGCTGATATGCACCAGACCTTCAATCCCGTCTTCAAGCCGAACAAACACACCATAGCCCATCACATTCACAACCTTACCTTTTACTTTCGTTCCCACTGGATAACGCTCTTCAACATCCTCCCACGGACTCGATGTCTTCTGTTTCAAACCCAGCGAAATTTTCTCATTTTCTTTATCAACATCAATAACAACACACTCTATCTCCTGGTCAAGTTGAATTATTTCAGATGGATGTGTTATCCTTCCCCAACTCAAATCAGAGATATGCAAAAGCCCATCAAGGCCGCCCAAATCCACAAACACACCAAAGTCAGCGATGTTTTTCACAACACCTTTCCGCAATTGACCAACCTTTATCTCCGCCAGAATCCTTTCCTTTCCTGTCCTGCGTTCTTCCTCGATAACTTTGCGTCTCGAGACAACAATGTTCCGCCCTTCAACATCAATTTTAAGAATCTTGCAGTCCACATCCTTACCGATAAACCTGCTGATGTCGCCCGGCTTTCTAATATCAACCTGAGAGGCCGGCAAAAACACCGGCACGCCAATATCAATAAGCAAACCGCCCTTGATGCGTCTTATGACCTTACCCTTTACAATATCACCTTCTTTTCTCGTGTTGATAATATTTTCCCAGCCCCTGATAACGTCGGCTTTGTGCTTGCTCAACAATACAAGGCCGCCCTCAGAATCGGTATCTTCAAGAAAGACCTCAATTTCTTTACCAGGCACTATATCCTCAGAATTGTCAAATTCACTCGCATCGAGGATACCTTCACTTTTCAGGCCCACCTCCACTATAACATCGTTACCTATTCTCGATACAATGGTTCCTTTTAGCACAGTTCCGGGCAAACGTGAATCCACCTTTTTCTTCAGAACTTCTTCCAGAAACTCATTTTCTTGCTCGCTAAAAATCTCATTGACCTGCTCGTCAAGATTCTCTTCCGATAAACCTAATTTGTTAACTATATTTCTATCTACCATAAACTAATTTTTCCCCTGTGGAGTCTGCTCTTTTCGGCCGACTGGCGCCCCACATTTACGACAATCAGCCCTTATGTTACTCCCACACCCATTGAGTCCAAGCTCGCCCCGTAGTAAAAGCCAACTTCGGTAACTCTACCCGCCGCCCCGACTCGCGTCGGGAGGCGCGGGGACAGGTACGGCTAACACCCAACCGGCAGGATAACAAATGTAAACTTTTCAATTAAGAATATAAAAAACGCATTGGCCTACGCAGCCAATACAAATTCCTGATTATAAGGATTTTGCCGCCAGGTTGTCATCCCCCACCGTCAAAGGCTTCCAAATTCTTCACAAATTCGGCAATTATCCACGCAGGCGTCGAGGCCCCTGCCGTAACGCCTGCCATATTCTTACCTAAAAGCATCCTTTTGTCAAGCTCATTCCAGTTTTGTAAATGATAAGTCTGGTCGTTATACTTTTTGCACAACTCGGCGAGTCTCCGCGTATTCGCACTTTTCAGGCCGCCAAGCACGAACATCACATCCACCTGCTTACATAACTGGACAGCCGAATCCTGCCTTTTTATTGCCTCTTTACACAAAGTATTAATCACTTTCAACTCGCTGAAGCTGCGCCTCCCTATGGCACCAAGTATTTTGCCGACGAAATCCGGGCTTAGCGTGGTCTGACAAACTATACCCAACCTGTCATTCTCGGCAAACTTATGCAAATCCGACTCGTCGGCAATGACAACAACATCCCTGACACAACCCATAACCGCACGCACCTCAGGGTGGTTTTCATCCCCGATAATTACTACTTTATAACCATCTCTTTCGAGCTCCTCAGCTATGTACTGGACTCTCTTAACCAATACGCAAGTGGCATCGACAATATTAATGCCTTTTTCTCTCAGCCTTGCTATCTGTTCGGGAGCAGCTCCGTGAGAACGAATAAGAACGGTCCCTGACCGTATTTCTTCTATGTTCTCCACGGTTTTGAGACCTGCTCTCGCAAGCCGTTCCACCTCATCTCCGTTATGAATGATTTGCCCAAGACTATAAACATCTTTCTCTCGTGACAATACTTTTTCAGCTATGTTGATGGCGTTTTCAACACCGTGACAAAATCCACATTTTTCTGCAACTAAAACCTTCATAGAGACCAATTTTACACAATACTGTCGACAATTCCACCAAAACTTTCTTCAGTAGCAGGAACACTATCTACAGAATTTAACGGATGGCGCTTTTGACCTGTTTTTCACAACATTAGTGTGCTGCTGAATTTTTTTCGGCAATGTTGAATTGGCTTGGGACCAAAGTTTATTCGCTTGCTGTTTCCAGCCACTTATACGCCTTGGATGTCAGTTCGCCCAGCCCATCGGAGGGGCGGGATTCGTCCGTACCAGACACATTATCATCGACTAAACAAAAAGCAATTTTGGGTTTATTGCTCACACTGCCAAGATATATCCAGCTCACCTTGAATCCGAAGTCATAAATTTTTATCGGTGAATCTACAGCTTTAACCAGTTGTCGGGGAGGCGTTTCGCTCACTTCGACTTCGCTACTGATTTCCTCTACAACATCTTCTTTGACATCGGCTTCGACCTCATCAACAGGAACATCGGACTCGGCACTTTCTATTTCTTCCACTTTCACCAGATATCGGAAAGAAGGCGTATCACTCAACTCCACGTCATCCGCAATTTTTTCTGTCGTTTCTTCCGTGATATCGCCTGCAACTTCAACAATAGGAACAACCAGCTTGACACGTTCCTTCGATTCTGTCGCCTTCGCCAGCCGCCAGGGTTTTGCTTCGCAGAGGTCCACATTACTGCCGTATTTCTTTATCGCCTCCTCCTTAATACTTTCCATAATCACCACAAAGTGGATAGCGGGTTCAATCCTTTCTTTATCCTCCGTCCCGTCTAAATATACAATTCTCAGAATTTTTCCCTTTTCCATCTCTCTGGGCTCAATTTCAAGTTTGACCTTGAATCCATACTCGCTGAGAAAATCAAGAGAGGGAACAGGATACGGCAGGGGCTCCGCCCCTTCACAGCCGCTCACAGATGGAACTATCGCAGGTGTAACACATCCATCCTTCAGACCTATATCAAAATGCCGCTTTTTCATACTGATGAAAAGCATTAAATTGCTCGAGAACCATCGTCCTTTTACTTTCTTAGACGCCCTTTTCGCCGTCTGGCTCGACTGAACACCCAGCTTTTGGAGCTCTCCGGCAAGAGCCAATGTCATCGCTTCATCATATTCGTGCTCGGTATCCCGAAGGGCCTGTGCGGCAACATAGGTGCCAAGAAGATTTGAAAACGTATCTTCCCAGGTAAATGCAGAAGTAAACTCGGAATACAAAAAGCCCGTGCACTTATAACCGAACCAGGTAAGGATTTCATGCCAGGTGGTTGCGGTATAGACAAAGTATTCTCCAAGACGAATGGAAGTATCAAATATAATGTTCTCCCTCTGTTGTTCCGACAAGTCCTTCCAGTTTTCCGGATAGGTAACCTCCACATGATACAGCGACGGCTCCATCAATCTGAATGAAAAACCTGTTTCACCTTTTTTCAGCTCCTCATAAGTTTTTGCAGCAATATACGCCGTCCAGTCCGCTGCCTTACGCAGGTGAGCGGTATCAATATGTCCCCCTCTGCAGGTATATACTATCCCGTTTTTCTCTGATAAACCAAACTTGTATGTGTGCTGACCCAATTCCTCCGCATCCAGGAAATCGGTGCCTAACGTTGAGCAGGGGTAGCATCCCATCCGCGTCCGAGGTGATGTTTCGGCAAGCTCCGAATTAAAAAATTGCGCATCAGAGACATCTGCCGCCAAAGCCAGCACAAAAAGCAGAGACAACAGGCCCGCTACGAAATCTCCCGGAAACAAACGAAAACTTTTCATCTATGTCACCCTCAGATTCAAATGCCGTTCTAAAGGTATCTTCCCACAATATTCTCAAAAATATGTCCTGGTTTTTTCACAAAAACAATATCCGACAAAAACCTATAAACGATTTCCTTCCCCCGTTGCTTTGTCTCCCCATACAGGGGATTTGTCTATAACATTCCCTTCAGAAAACTATTATAACAATTTTATGTCGCTAAATCAACCCTAATGGCAACCAAATTATCTTGTATTCACCTTTGTGCATATAGAGTCCTGCGTCTGATTTATCCGGTCAACAATTTTAAGGCAGAATTATAGGTCTTTGACAAAAGTAGAAAAGTGCAAGAAGTTTATTTAAGCGGCTCGATATAAATATTACGAAATTCGATTGGCGCTCCTTCGCTCTGCAGGCAAATTTTGCCGGACCTCTCCGAGCACCCGGTTCCAACATTCTGTAACACACCATTCACCAGAACCACTACCCAGTCATCTTTGCATACAATATCATACGCATTCCACTGGCCAAGGACTCTCTCACTGCTTTCTTTTAGCTTTATTAACCTGCGACCTTTGACGCGGTCTCCGCTTCCGGCGTGCTCGGCAATCTCAACGCCGTCAATGACCCAGAAATCACCCGCATTGCCGGACATCAACTGAGATTCAAGACTTCTGGGCCAGACCTTGTCTTGGCCGCTCATATGTAAAAGAACGCCGCTGTTTCCGCCATCTCCTGCCCAGCGCCACTCCACATGAAGCAGATAGTCGGCGTAGTCTTTCTCTGTGCGCATATAGCCCGCCGGCTGGCCCTCACAGCAAATCACTCCATCTTTCACCGACCACATCTTCGTTACATCGCAATTGGCATCGGGCACGAAAAGTTTCCAGCCGGTAAAATCCCTGCCGTTGGACAGCACAATCTTCTCCATCGGCACAGTCGGCTCCTTTTGTTCTCCTGAAGTGTATCCGGCAGTGTCCAACATCGCAGAGGTAACAATCAGCACAATGATTACAATTATATAACGCTTCATAAAAATCCTTTCATATTCAGCAAACTGTTTTTTTGAATACCTGTCCCCGCCTGCCGGGGACAGCTACCGTCCTGCAGGACTAACACAGTCAATAAACCAACGGTTTTTTGCCCTGCTTTACCCGGCAGTCTTTCTGCATCTGACGCAGCTTGTCGGTTATAAGCCCCGCCAGCTGCTCATCGCTCATATCTTTTATCTTTTCGTTTGTTATAGCTTTGCCGTAGCAGACAACAATCCGCCCGGGAGAAAATATTTTTTTATGTCTCGGCCAACACTCAAAAGCACCATCAATTACAGCCGGCACAATCGCAGCCTTGGCCCGTCTGCACAAAAAACCAAAGCCGGGCTTCAAACCTGCAATTTTGCCGTCACTCGTCCGCGTCCCCTCAGGAAAAAGACAAACCCCCTGACCTTCCCTAAGTAATCCGAGGACCTTCTTTATTGCAGAGAAATCAGCTCTATCCCGCCTTACAGGTATTGTATTAACCGAAGTGATAACCCAGCCGAAAAACCTGTTACGAAAAAGCGAGTCACGCGCAACAAAATGCAACTGCCGTTTCAAAGGCACTCCGCAAAATATCGGGTCAAGATAACTTTGATGATTACAGACCAGTATGAAAGGGCCTTCATTGAGAACATTTTCTTCCCCGTAGACCCGCAGTTGAAAAAACACAGCACAAAAAATTCTGCAAAGCCATCGCCCGAAACTGAACCATTTTTCCGTCAGCTTTTCTCTAAGCATTTCGCTTCCACGCAGCGTCCCAGCTTTTCCACTACCTCTTCTATACTTAAACCTGTAGTATCAATGATAACAGCATCATCGGCGGGCCTCAATGGCCCAACCGCCCTGCTTTCATCGCTTTTATCCCTCTGCTCTATAGCTTTTTGTATTTCTTCAAGACTTTCAACACTGCCTTTTGCCCGCAGCTCTGCCAGTCTTCTTCCTGCCCTTTCCTTTATTTCCGCCGTCAGATAAAATTTCATATCAGCATCGCCAAATGCGACCGTGCCCTGGTCTCTACCTTCGGTAACTACTTTCCCCTCTCCTGCGGCAAACCGCCTCTGCATTTCAACTAATTTTCCCCGCAGCTTCGGGGCCGAGGCAATATATCTGGCGCTGTCGGTAACCCGGGGACTACGCAACTGCTCGGTAACATCAACCCCGTCGATGCAAACCGACATCCTGCCTTGTCTGACTGAAAATTGAAACTCTCTTGTTTTCAGAACGCCGAGCAATTCCTGCTCGTTGTTCATATCCACACCGGCCTGTATTGCAGCCAGAGTAACAGCCCTGTACATCGCTCCTGTATCAAGAAAACTCGCGCCCAGTCTTTCAGCCAGCCGGCGAGCCACGGTGCTCTTACCACTGGCTGCAGGACCATCAATCGTAATAACCAAATCCGCCATCTTAGATTTGGTAACTGGTAACCGGTGAGCCCCGCCCCTCGCCGCGCCCCTACGAGGGGCTGGGTGAGTAGAAACTATTCAATCAATCACCATTCAACCAATTACCTTTTTACCACCTTTACAACAATAATACTCGTGTCATCACTCTGGCTGGCAAGCCCTACAAAACGCCTTCTGTGACCCAGAATATTTTTTACCATTTGCTCCGCCGAACCATCTGTATATTTTTTGGCCGCTTCTAATAAATTTTCTACTCCCCATAATTCACCGTCAAAATTAGCCGCATCAATCAATCCATCAGTATAAAACAGCAGACAATCTCCCTCTTTAAGCCCTATATTCCCAATCTCGTATTCCACCTTTCTCTGAACGCCGAGGACAAGGCCGCCTTTTTCCAACTCCCTGATTTCACCATTTCTTATCAGCTTTGTCGGCTCATGTCCGCAATTGCAATAGGTCAAACTCATATCCTCAACGTTAATAGCTGCATAAAACAAGGTGATAAACTCTCCGTCTCTGCACTCTCCACATGCCATTTCATTGAGCTTACTAACAGCATCCTTGACAATATATTTTTGGTTTCCGGTATCGGCGTAAGCCCGCACCGCCCCCCTGAAACAACTCATCATCAAGGCGGCAGGAAATCCCTTACCCATCACATCCGAGATTGCTATCACGATGCGATTGTCGCTTACTTTAAGAAAATCATACAAATCGCCGCCCACCTCAAAACACGGAATATATGTAGCCGCAATATCCAGGCCTGGAATCTGCGGCGGCTTTTCGGGTATCATCCTTCGCTGAATAATTCCCGCCAATCGCATCTGCTCTGCCATCTTCGCCCCTTCAATCGCCCTCGCATATAGTCTTGCATTCGTTATCGCCACCGCGCACTGCGAAGCGACCGCTCTGGCAAGGTATATATCGTCCTCGTAAAAGCGCTTCGGCCGGGGACTGTATAGCCGGAGCACTCCGATGGGCTTATTCCTAAACTGCATTACAACCGTAAGCTGACTGACAAGCCCTTCTTTGATTGTCGCCTCTTTATACTTCACCCTGCCGTCAACACGCATATCGTCCAGCACAATTGCCTCACCTGCAAAAGCAGCTTTGACCACAGGGTCGTCTTTCAATACAGGGCCTTTGTTACGATATTCTTCGCTGAGGCCGTATGTGCTTCGCATCTTCAAATCGCCGCTTTCCTCATCCAGCAGCCGAATCGAGCAGGCCTTGACTCCGACAATCTTCACCGCCGCCTCCGCCAGCTTATCTAGCGCCTCCTGAAGCGAAAACTCTCCCGCCACCAGCGTTGTAAGCTGATAAAGCTGCTCGTCTCTCTCTAATTGTTTTTTTGTCTTTTCAGCCATAATCAACCACTATAGAAAATATGACAGAAAATTTATTATACTTAACTTGCTGCTCTCAGTGAACATAATTTATTTCACTACTGTCCTCGGCTAAAAATGTTCACTTGCATGAATCAGCCATTTTAGCTAATATATCGCCCGTTTGATGACTATTGCCAATGCAAAGAAACAGAATGATGATTCAAAGAACAAACCGTCCAAAGGAAATAAAAATAATAAATATTAAATAATAAATTGGAAGTGGTTGCTAAACACATAATTTTCACCGGTAATGTCCAGGGAGTCGGCTTTCGTTTTACCGCTTATCGCATAACCACCAGCTACGATTTAGCCGGCTTTGTCCGCAACTTACCCGAAGGAAGTGTGGAGATGCTCGCACAAGGCAAACCCGAGGATATTGATAATTGCATTCTTGATATCAAGGATTCCTTTGCCGGCTACATAAGAAATACGAAAATCGAAGAAGTTCCCTCTGACCCCAAATATACCAGCTTTAATATCACCTTCTAACTCCCATACGATATACGCACGCTTGCCCTGCCCAGTTACGGCACGTTCAGCCGTTACGAGAGTGAAGTCGAATGGGATAACAGAAAAAAATAGCTTGTGGCTCATACTGTTTATACGTATAATAAGCTCTATCAGGATTCGTATATGAAACTGTATAATTTAGAACTCATGCCAGAGAAGTAGAAATGAAGTTTACCCAGTATTTTATTTACACGAGAAAACGGCCGGACCGTTCTTGTATCAAAGAAGAATGGATTCAGAATGCCATAGATAAGCCCTTAAAAACAGAGGTTCAGAAAGACGGCAGAATTCGAAAATGGATATATGTAAAAGAAGTCGATAAATATTTGCGGGTTATTCTGCTTTCAGACAGTGTAACCGTGCATAATGCTTTCTTTGACCGCAGTTTTCAGGAGTAATATTATGAGGATAAAATACTTTACAGATACGGATACCGCCCTCGTGGAGTTTTCAGACCACAATGTGGCGCAGACCAAAGAGATAAACGAGAATATATACGTTGATTTGGATGCGGACGACAATCTGGTAAATATGACTATCGAACATGCGAGCAGGCAGGCCAATATAGCAGAGGTAGCTTATCAACAAATGAAAAGTAAGAGCGCCTAAAAGGCGGAAGCTGGGCCGATGTTACCACGACAATAATAACAGAAGCAACTTTAGTTGACCAGCCGGAAAAAACAGAACTCGAATATCGCGTTATAGCTGTAAATAAGGCCGGCGAAGGACAAGCAAGCAACGTTGCGGAAGTGGTGTTGTAAAGCTGTTATTCTCGTGGAAACGGGAATCCAGTGATGAGTGAAAAGTTTATATACGCATTATTTGTTAGTGTAAATGGCAAATGTCAGATAAGTCAAAAACGAGGATAAATATGACTGTCCCAATATCCAGAAGCTTTTAGGGAGAATACGGTTGGCTACAGGTTTCTTTGATAAATATAATAAGGTCTTATGTATTTATTTTGGCCTTGGCATTTTAACATTGCCATTCTTAGACATGCTATGGTGTGGAGAAATCCCTTTACTTGCGATACTTCACTTACCAATATTAATTCCTGCAAATTTTATCCGCAGGCAAATGACACTGTTGGTATTAAGGCTTAACCTTAAAACAGGGCCTTTTTTTTCATTTTCTCCTGCCTGGGGGTTCTTCGGTCCTTATGCTCTGTTAATTGTTCTATTAATCCCATTAGCAATCTCAGCTTTGGGATTTATAAAGAATCGCAAAAATACAAAATATTCTAACAAGTATTTTTATCTGCTTTTACTGCTATCAACTATTTACTTTCTATGTTTCATTTTCGGGCTTTGCAATTCCCCGGGTTTGAGTATCTACTGAATTTGGGAAAGGCTCCATTAAATATATTCAAGAGTTCATCGTTTTCGAGGCTTACATCATCAAATTGCAGCTACCGTAAGGCATATTGACGATTTACATCGTGGCTTTGTGAGTTTACAATGTAGCATTGCGGGCTTACATCGTGGTATTGTAAGCTTACTTTGAGCCGTTGTACCTGCCTGCCGAAATGGCTTTATAAGCTTTTAACATCTCTGTTCGCCGGTGGCGGATAAATGTTCTCGGTGGCCAAATAAAATCTACGGTAATGAACTTGGCCATGCCTGATGGCAAACCGCAGACAAAATATTTTTGAATTTCTCTGTGTTCTCGGTGCTCTCTGTGGCTTTTTCACTCACCGAGATGCCGGATGAGGCCATATTTGCGAAGCACGACCAAATCCGCCTTCCTGGCCGGTTGGTCTTCTTTCAACTGATAATTAACATCCATAACTTCAATAAACTCAGCCGTATATTCTTTTAACACCCCCCAATATTCAATCACCTTATCACCTTTAATCAACTCCAGCACTACTCTACGGCCGATATATTTCTCTAACAACGGCTCATACGATGTCCCCGCTGCACCCATCAAATCCTGCTTCATCTGCGATACATATTTATCCTGAGAAGTAAGCACCGCCCCAGCAGGAGTTGCCTTTTTCGCCTGGCTGATTAAAAGATTCACCACCTCCATCACCGAATCCCTAAGCGTTCTGAATACATTCAGCGTCTTTCTTTTCATTCTTCGCAGCAATGTCGGATGATACGCCCTTTTCAGCTCTATCTCTCGTTTCTTTTTATTCTGCTCGCTTAATTCATCGTGGAAAAGAATCAACGCCACCATATTAGGATACTCGTTTTTATATACAATATAGCTCGTCTCATCGTGGCCTTGTTTATCTTTATACTTAGCTGAATAAACAAATTCCAGCCCGGTATTTTCCACCCTTAATTTGCCCCAGATTGTCTTGCCCGAAGTCTCCAGCAAAGTGACCATATTCTGCGAAAAATCCTTCAGGCATTTATCCCTGGTTCTCCCCCTTATAAAAGCACCAACTCCCGTAGCCAGAACAATAAAAATTATAGTTAAAGCCGTATATGGTATTGCAGCTAAAACATAAACCATAAGCCACTCCCTTGAACCAAATCAAAAAACTATCTTCGGAGAAACAAATTACCCGGCAGCTGCTTAATCAAGCCCTTAAGTCGAAGCGATATCAGCCCTGCATTAATACTACCCGCCGCCAAATTCGTATCTGCGATTATCTGCTCCACGTGCACCGGCTCCTTATTTAGACAGCCGAAAATCGTTTTTTCACCTTCACTTAGTTTCAATTGGCTCACATCAAATAAAGGCCTTTCGACCTTCTCATCTGCCTTTTGGGCTGCTGCACATACGTAACTCTGAAGCTGCTCACCAATATATCCGAGCACCTCCATAACATCTTCAACGCCCTCTATCAGCTTCGCACCCTGTTTTATCAACTGATGTGCCCCCTTACTCAAAGGCGAATCAATCTTGCCCGGCACGGCCATTACCTCCCGATTATTGTCCAGCGCAGCCCCGGCGGTAATCAGCGCACCCGAGCTCAGACCTGCCTCAACAACAATCGTCCCCAGTGACAATCCTGCTATTATTCTGTTACGTGGTGGAAAGTTTTCCGACAACGGTTCATATTGCAGCGGCAATTCGCTGATGCAGGCGCCGGACTCGGCAATAAGCTCAAATAGTTTTTCGTTCTCCGGCGGGAAGATATTCGCCAGGCCGCAGCCCTGCACCGCAATCGTTCGTCCGCCAGCCGACAGCGCCCCCTGATGCGCAGAAGTGTCTATGCCGCGAGCCATTCCTGAGCATATAGTAAAGCCGGCTGAACCTAAAAAATGAGCAAGCCGGGAAGACTGCTCCTGGCCGTATAAACTGCAACGCCGTGAACCGACTATCGAAACGCACAAATTGTCCTGCCGGGTCAAGCTACCCTTTATATAAAGAACAGGCGGCGGGTCGTATATCTGCTTTAACACAGGGGGATAACGCTCATCGTCAAGGTGAATCAGCCAAACTCCGAGCTTATCTGCCAATTCCAGCTCAGCAGTAACATCAAATTTATCTCGCGTAGCTGCAATTCGTTCAGCAGTTTTATAACCAATCCCATCAATTTTGGTTAACTCACCAACCGAAGCCCCCAATACACGGTCTATCGAGCCAAAGTGTTTTACAAGCTTCGCAAAGGTCGTTGGGCCGACACCCTCGGCCCTTATAAGTTTGAGCCATTTTTCGATATCAACAGAATTGTCCTGTCGTCTCGCCATAATTTAGCAACCAGAAAAACTTGAGAACAGTCTATCCGGTCACCGCCAATGGTCAAGAAATTTTTACAATTCGTGCCTCATAAAGCACAGATTGCACTTTGTTGATGGGGGTAATAGAGCGATGTTTTTTCACTTGACAGCGACCTTAAACCTATTAAAATTCTTGTTCAGCTTGCCTATCTATACAGACACAGGGAGCCAGCATGGTTCGACATAGCTCACCATAAACAGAGATGCGAAATGATACACGAAAATGAGGTCATTATGCTCCTGCTCGGCGTGGGCGTCCTTATCTTCATCCTGACAAGCCGCCTGCGACTGAAACAGATTCCCGCATCGAACATACTTACAGCCGCATTTTATATCGCCTTCGCAAGCTGGGTTTCGACTGTGCTCGAAGGTCTTTTCCTGGAAGGACTTTTTAACTATGTGGAGCATATATGCTACGCTGTCGGCTCTATATTGCTGGCCGTCTGGTGCCGGAAGGCATTTGCAACCAAAAAGGAGACGGCGTAATGCATCCTCACCCGGTTGTAATTTTCGATATCATTACCTTCCTTGCCTGCCTAACTGCTTTGGTTTTCCTGTGTAAAAGCTCCATACACGCCAAACAGCACAGAACACAGTTACTTTTCTCAGGGCTTCTCGTTTTTACTCTGCTTTGCTATAGCTTTTGCCTGATTCTGGAATGGTCCAGAGTAACCAGCCGGCTGGATATATTAGAGAACTTCATTGGTGTATTAGCGCCAATGTGGTGGGCGTTTGTTTTCTATGCCTTTCTGAAAGAAATTACGGAAAAGAATCTGCGCGAGAGCGAAGCGAGGCTCTACGAGCTTTTTGATGAGGCCCCCATAGGTTATCACGAACTGGATACCGAAGGACGTATCACACACATCAATAAGACAGAGCTCAAAATGCTTGGCTACAAATATGAGGAGATGCTCGGCCGACCTGTATGGGAATTCGTCATCGAAGAGGAAACATCCAGGCAGGCGGTTATAGACAAACTGTCCGGTGCTATCCCACCGGGACAGGCATTGGAGCGAACTCTCAGGCAAAAAAACGGAAACACGCTCCCAGTCCTGTGCGAGGACCGGCTCCTGCACGATGATTTCGGCAATATCACAGGCATCCGTTCCACTATACAAAATATCAGCAAGCGTAAGCAGGCAGAATACGACCGTGAACAGCTTATGGAAACACTGGCCTCGAAGAATAAAGAGCTTGAGTCGATTTTATACGTCACGTCACACGACCTGCGAGCGCCGCTGGTCAATATTCAAGGTTTTAGTCACGAGCTGTCTCTGAGCTGTGAACAGGTGCGCTCGGCCCTTAGAGACAGGAAAAAATCCGCAGATACGGACGAGAAGCTGCAAACCGCCTTGAACAAGGACATTCCAGAAGCGCTGGGCTTTATAACCAACAGCGCAAGCAGGATGGAATCATTGCTGTCGGGGCTGCTGCGGCTCTCACGGCTTGGAACTGCCGCGCTGAATATCGAGTCGCTGGATATGAATACCCTGCTGGCTGATGTCACCAAAAGTACAGAATATCAAATAAAGCAGGCCGGTGCAACGGTAAAGGTAGAGCCGCTACCACCCTGCCGCGGTGACTCTTCGCAGATAAACCAGGTCTTCACCAATATCCTGAATAATGCACTGAAATATCTTGACGACACCCGGCCGGGTATGATACGTGTATATGCCAAAGCCGAATACAGAAGGAATGTTTATTGCGTGGAGGATAACGGTGTGGGTATCGCACCCGATCACAAGGAAAAAATATTCGAGATATTCTATCGGCTCGAACCGGATAAAAAACACGGAGAAGGGCTTGGCTTGACTATCGTAAAGCACATTCTCGAAAGACACAACGGCAACATACGGGTGGAATCAAAGCCCGGCGTCGGAAGCAAATTCTTTATTTCTCTGCCAAGTGTCTGAACAATAGATGAAATGGGGACAAGTGGAAAGGAAAAGAATGAATAAAGAAGGTGTTATTCTTATTGCCGAAGATGATGAAGGACATTTTGAGCTGATAAAGAGAACTTTGCAGCGTGCCGGTGTCTGCAATGAAATACTTCGGTTTGCCGACGGCCAAGAGACGCTTGACTTTCTCTTTATAAAGGGCGACGGGCTCAAACGAGAGCCCAACAGGGAGTATCTTTTACTGCTGGATATCCGTATGCCCAAAATAGACGGTATAGAAGTCCTTGAGAAAATCAAGCAGGACCCGAATTTAAAAAAGATTCCTGTGGTTATGTTAACTACGACGGACGACCCGGTTACAATCGAGCGATGTCACGACCTCGGCTGCAGCGTTTATATAGTCAAGCCGGTCGAATACGAAGACTTCACAGACGCTGTCCACAAAATAGGCCTGTTTCTTTCGGTTGTCGAGATACCTCAGGTCAGCGGTTTCAAATAAAACAAGAGAAAAAATGCAATGAATAAAAATACTGTCATTCTTATTGCCGAAGATGATATGGGGCACGTTGAGCTCGTAAAGAGAAATCTCTGGCGCAGCTGTGTCGAGAATCATATCCTGCAATTCAAGAACGGGCAGGAGATAATAGACTTTTTGTTCGGTGAAGGTAATAAGGCAAAGCATAAGAAAAGCGACAGTTATATTTTGCTTCTCGATATTCGGATGCCCAAGGTTGATGGGCAACAAGTCCTCAGAAAGATTAAACAAGACAGTAAATTGAGAAAGATGCCGGTAATTATACTGACGACAACCGCTGATTTAAGCGAGATTGAACGCTATTACCAAATGGGATGCAGCTTTTATATGATAAAGCCGGCAGATTACAGTAAATTTATGGAGGCGGTGGAGAATCTGGGAACATTCCTCTCTCTGAAAGGTCTCAGAATACCGGTAATAACAAGATAAGGTATTTTTTACGAAACAACTGTAAAAAAAGTGGAGAAAAAAGAACCAGCCAGTTAAAAAAGAGTATAGGTAGTGTTATTTTTGCGTCAATTTGTCATGTGGGTGGCTTTCCAATGAAGAATACTCAAAAGAAGGCCTTTTATAAGAAAAACTAATCATATATTCATCAAATCTGGTGCAAAAAGAATTTTAATGCGAAGATGGCGCCACAATGGCCTTTTTATAAGTCTTTTGTTTACTATAGCTTATGTCCTATAATCAGGTATTATTTCGACTTTATGGGTCGGTACCCTTAACCACAAAATATTGACTAAAGAGCCTTTATTCGTTATCATAAAGTTTTATGGCAAAAACAACAAAAATAACTCGGAAGAAACAAACAAAAAAAGCCCCAGCCAAAATCACAAAAGTCAGGGACAAAAAGGCCTTTAATACCTATAAAGAGGCCATTAAATACCTCTACGAAAAGACCGACTACGAAAAACAAAGCCGCCTGAGATATAATGTCACGACCTTTAACCTCAACAGAATGGAAAAGCTCCTGTCTTTGCTGGGTAAGCCACATAAAAAATTCCCTACAGTTCATATAGCCGGCACAAAAGGTAAGGGCTCTACAGCCGCAATGCTGGCTAAAATGCTTGAGGCGAATGGTTATAAAGTTGGTCTATACACTTCTCCGCATGTTGTAAACTTACACGAGCGAATTGCGGTCAACTCACAAATGATTAGCGAACGGGAAATGCTTGGCCTGCTAAACCGCGTTTACGCCCCGGTTGAGAAAATGGCAAAAGCCGACTCACCGACTTTCTTCGAAATAATGACCGCCATGGCATTTATGCACTTTGCGGATATAAAGGTTGACATCGGCGTAATCGAAACCGGTTTAGGCGGCAGACTGGACAGCACAAACGTCATCCAGCCCGAAGTAGTCGGCATAACCAGTATCAGTATCGACCATCAGAGCCAGCTTGGAGATACTATCGACAAGATTGCAGAGGAGAAGGCAGGTATTTTCAAGCGTGGCATACCGATTATTACTGTTCAGCAGGAGCCAGCGGCAATGCGCGTTCTGAAGTCGCTCGCTAACGCTGCCAAGGCGCCTCTGAGCGTTACCGGCGGAGACATTGATTTTTCGCACCGATTTGAAACTTCGCGGGAACACGGACCGCATACGAGAATCTGCCTGACGACACCAACGAGTAAATTCGAGCACCTGCGAGTGCCGATGCACGGCACACATCAGGCAATCAACTGCGGGCTGGCCCTGGCTATGCTGGATAAACTCAAGGCAAGCGGCTACAAGATTGACAATGAAAAAACAACCGAAGGGCTCGGCAAGGTATCCCTAACGGGCCGGATGGAAATGATTTGCGAAGACCCCAGAATTATGATAGATGCCGCCCACAATGCTGCAAGCATCCGGGCCTTAATACACGCAATCGGCCAAAATATTCCTTATGACTCACTGGTGATAATCTTCGGCTGTAATAAAGACAAAGACATTAAGGGAATGTTGAATGAACTACAATATGGGGCCGACAAGGTTGTTTTTACGCGCAGCAACTCCCCCAGAGCGGCATCGCCGGAAGATTTAGCAGAAATGTGGACGGAAATATGCGGCAAGATGTGCCAGGCAGCTCACGGCTTAGGTTTGGCATTGGAGCTGGCAAAAAATGCCATCAGTAAAGAAGACCTGATTTGTGTTACCGGCAGTTTTTATCTCATCGGCCAGGCGAAGATGCGTTTCTCGGCATCCGATTTAAGCGGACCGACCGAGTAACAATAAACAAAAAGAAATCCCCTTTCCAGCTGGACAGGAACTTTGAGATAGTTTCTTAATATTTGTTATTGACTATTTCCAACCATACCTTTTTAATCTTTGTTTTACGTGGTCTTCTTAACGTGCAGGCATAAACTCACCCCGCTTCGTGAGCGAAGCGAGGCGAGAGGGGCTTTAGATGGCGCAGGTGAAGAAATATATCGCAGTTGACCTCGGAGC
>Ga0315532_1000784_pt1 | contig 24993 bp, 20 predicted proteins | sample SalMarWE160370MG_FD_203082 | JGI IMG/M metagenome (GOLD analysis project Ga0315532, IMG submission 203082) | Salt marsh sediment microbial communities from the Plum Island Ecosystem LTER, Massachusetts, United States - Salt Marsh Sediment WE1603-70 ...
TTGTGCTGCTGAGCCGAACAGAAATACTCCGCGCAGACGCTTACCGTATAATTTCTCAAGCTCACTACGGACTTTTACAGCAATTTCAAGGGCTTGTTGTTTCGTAGCTACCATAAATAAATGATACCCTTTGAGGGTCTTTTATTCAATGTTTATATGATAAAAAAAAGATAAAAAGGATACCATGATATAGATTCACAGAGTGTTGTTTATTTCTTTCTCCTTTTCGTTTTTGAAGTTCTTTTAAATGTTTGGGTTGTTTTTGCCGGTATCTCAGTTGCTGCCGAAATAATTCTCTTCAAACTACTTATGCTATTTACGAGCCGAACGCCAGAACCGTCCTGCAAGCAGGCGGATATTTTCCCTTTTATACCGCTGCCGGATGCCCCAAATATGCCTGATTTTTGATGCAAGGCCATATAATATACGAAAAATTTGCCATTAAACCGCTTGCAATAATAAAATTGAATTAGTAAAATCATAGTATACAAAGAAGGGAAATTTCGCCTGTAAGGTTTGGACTGCCTAAAGCCTTTATCGCAGCGGCTTTACAGCAGAAAGGCATGTATTAAAAGGGGCGGTTGCAATGCGAGGAAGTGGTAAAGGATTCGCCCCGTTAGAAGTTAAAAAAGCCGGCTCGAAAAATAAAAAAATTCTAACGGGATTTACATTGATCGAGCTATTAGCAATTATAGCTATCCTTGCTATATTGCTTGCAATTCTCATGCCCACCCTTAAAAGAGCCAGGGAACAAGGCCAATGCACAGTCTGCAAAGCTAACCTCAAAAATTACGCACTCGCAATATTTATGTACACATCGGACAACGACGATAAATTCTGCGACCCGCGCAGTTGTTATTTTTCACAGACAGAACCCTACGGTATAGAAGATGGACTTATCAATCCCATACATGTTCGCTGGTGCAATGGTGAATTGAATCTTAAAGACCATCCGGAATATGCCGGCGCATTCTTCCGATACATGAAAGATGCAAAAGCCTTTATCTGTCCGACTTTTATCGGCTTGGTCGGGCGAACCTCTGAGGACCCTTATTATAAAATCGACGCCAAAAACATCAGAAACTATAAGCCCTGGTACAATTACACCATGAACGCATATCTGGGTAATGCAAACAGCGAAGTCAAGCAATCGAGAGCTATGAAACTATCCGAAGTGAGGCACCCCGGAGAAACATTTTCATTCACCGAAGAAAGCGTCCTGGTAGACACTCGCTATAATGCCTCCGGACTCAACGATACATATATGATTCCCGGCTCGGATAATATGATTGCAGCCTGGCTGAACAGCCCTGTCGTTAAAGGTGACTATCACAATATCAGGCCCGGCCCTAACGGCGTAGGGCAGTTTTGGGATGTCATAGCCGGTTTTCATTATGCTCCGAGCGGAGACCCTATGGGGGGAAAGGGTAATTGTGCTTTTTTAGATGCGCATGTTGGCAACCATACACGCCTGGAAACATTTCCACTATCCTGGCCGCGTTGACTCCAGCGATTCCGATACGCTTCGTAGCAAAGCTTATAAACCATTTCTACTAAAACAGATATGTATTGCAATGTCGGAAAAATCAATAAATTTCGGACAGTAATGAAAAATTATATTGACTCACAAAGGAATAGTCCGGTAATATACCGCATATAATGAAAAAGAGGAAGGTGTGGAGGACTATCATCGCTATTTGGTCTTCCTCACTCGCTAACGCTGTATCGAGCGTTCTTCATTAAATATAAGGATATGTATGTCCGCTTTTATGGAGGAAGGCGGTAAAGTGCAACGGAATAGCTATCCACAGGTTTTGTTTTGCGCAAGCAGGCAGGAAGCTTTTACTCTTGTGCAAGCCCATTTCTACATCCCCTGTTCATTTGTACTTTATCGCATATATCCTGAATAAAAAGCTAATCCGCTGGAGACGGATTAAGCTTAACTATATTTGGTGTTCGTTGAGAGGAGGTGATGACATAAGAAGAGCATAAATTTTAAAGGAGTGGAAAAATGAAAAGGATTTCAGTTTTCACAGTAACTGTATTGATGCTGTCGCCCAGCATAACCAATGCAATAACCTATCGTACTCCCGGCTATTTTCACATTCGATATTCACCTTACGCTTTTAGCTCCAAAAATCCTTCCGGCTTAATCAGTAGCGAGCTAAAATACTCATCTTATGCTTTGAGCCGCAAGAATCCTTCAGGCCTTGTTCCTCGCTATCTTCGCTATTCACCCTACGCTCTTAGCAGCAAAAATCCTACCGGTTTGGTTCCATTTTATTTCCGTTACTCTCCTTATGCTTTAAGCTCCAAGAACCCTTCCGGCTTGATTTCCGACTATTATTCCTTCTACTTTTTTCCGTATGATTACCCCTTCTATTTTCGGGGTTGCAAAGCTTCAGGCCTGGGCGATTGTAGCGCTAATTGTTGTCCTAATGTCTGTAGTAATGAAAGCTCCAGCCGGTCGAATGACACGAGGTATTATTATGAACAGACATCAAGTATTCAAAGAGAAAGAACAAGAATGGCAACTGAGTATGCAAAGAGGAGAAGCATACTCAGAGAAAAGGATGGGATGCAGATAATTTACAGCTATCTTAAAAGCAACAGCACAGATGATTTCCAAATAGATAGGCTTTTTAAGGTAGAAAACAAAACAGTAAGTGTTAACTTTGTTTTCAGAGATAAAAATATAATCATAAAATATTGGAATCCGGAGGAAACCCGGTCGCTCTCGCAGGAATCAGGATACAAAAAAACCTATTACGAAAAGTATCTGAAACAATGGAATGAACTCTGCCAAAAGCATGAGGACAAAGGCGGAAAAATTTATCTGATTGAATCGGCGGATAAGGAAGAAATACTAAGCAAATTATCTCTTTGTCGGGAGTTGACCGAAGGATAGAATTTTAGAATTGACTGGACCCCCACGTACAACCCTTCGACTTTGCTCAGGGCAGGCGTGGGGCTAACTAAAAAATACAAAAATGTTTAGCCCCCAGTTTCACTGGGGGTTTTTTATGTTTAAATATACACTTTGGCGTATTTCGTTGACCCGATATAACTTTACAGCCGATATTTTAACTATTATTATGTTGTGCAAAGTGCCTGACTGCCGATGGAGTTAAATATGGACAAGATGAGTCCCGAAATTTCAGTGGTAGTACCTCTTTTAAATGAGCAGGATAACATCCAGCCGCTTTATGAACAAATCAAAGAAACCCTAAACAGCAAGTACAACTATGAAGCTATATTCATCGATGACGGCAGTACCGACAATAGCTTCAATATATTAAGCCAGCTACAAAAGTCAGACGCCAGGATACGGGTCATCCGCTTTCGCAGAAACTTCGGCCAAACCGCGGCGCTATCCGCGGGCTTTGCACATGCACGCGGAGAAATCGTCGCTGCAATTGACGCTGATTTGCAAAATGATCCGGCAGATATACCGAAGATGATTGATAAGCTCCACGAGGGATTCGATGTCGTAAGCGGCTGGAGAAAAAAAAGACACGATAAAACCATCGCCAGACTATTGCCTTCCAAAATAGCCAACTGGCTAATCGCTAAAATTACAGGCGTGAAACTTCACGACTTCGGCTGCACATTAAAAGCATACCGCAGAGAAATACTTGAGGAAACAAGACTCTACGGTGAAATGCACCGGTTCATTCCGGCTTTGGCCAGCTGGAGCGGGGCCAGAATCGCTGAGATGGTAGTCAACCACAGGCCAAGAACAGCCGGCACCGCCAAATACGGCCTGGAGCGAACGGTAAAAGTGATATTAGACCTTATTACCGTTAAGTTTCTCCTCAGTTTCTCCACCAAGCCGAACCAGCTATTCGGCGGCTGGGGATTTTTGGCACTGTTTTTGGGAGGCGTATCGGCTGTCGCAGTTATCCTAATGAAAATTCTGCGTGGCACAGATATGACCGGCAACCCTCTATTGTATTTGACAATCTTGTTTTGGGTTGTTGGTATTCAATTCATACTAATGGGTTTATTAGCTGAGATTTTGGTCAGAACATATCACGAATCACAAAACCGTCCCACCTATGTCATCAAAGAAATCCTCGAATCGTCCGCCGAGGAGAGATAATAAATATGGGTAAAACCATCCGAAACATAAAACACCACCAGAGGAAGATAAAACCACAGGCTAAAAAAGTTTTATCGCCCGAAGAACAAGAAAGAAAAGCCCGCCGGCGGCGAGTTATAGCCTTAATCATAATAGCGGTTCTGGCTGCAATTCCTTTTTCCTTAGGCAAATATTTCGAGTTTAACTCTCCCGGCCCTTTCGATAGCGGCGCGTACGTCTATTCAGCCGCACACATCCTCCAAGGGGCCAAAATCGGTGTCGAGGAAAAACCCAGCGCTCAATTGGGAACCTTGCTGGTCAATCTCTTGGGCGTTCGGCTGTTCGGTTTTAGTGACACCGGCCCGAAAATTATCCAGATGGTTCTGCAGGCAGCGGCATTGATAATTATGTTTATAGCGATGGCCAAGCTGTTTGGCTCAATGCTGCCTGCTGCTGTGGGCGTTATTATTGCCTCGTCATATCTGTCTGCGCCTGTAATTGCAAAATACGGCAACGTCAAAGAGCAATATATGATTGCCTGCATGGTGATGGGCATAAGCTGCTTTGTTATGTACCAGCTTTACGGTCGCTGGTGGTTTGCCGTCTTAGCGGGGGCTTTTCTTAGTTGGGCGCCGTTATTTAAGCCGACCGGCGTCTCGGCTGCTGGGGCAATAGGCTTATTTGTAATCGGCCAGCCGATATTGAAAAATAGAGCATGGAAACAGACCGGTTTTGACATCTTGCTGCTATTTGCTGGTGTCGTAATAGCAATTGCGCCGTTGTATATATGGATATTAGCATGGAACGTGCAGATAGGTGTGCCTTATTCATTCCTCTGGCGGGAGCTTGGAAAGATGCTGCCGAGAGCAGCGACTGAACCGCAGGCAAAAGCGGCTTCGGATTATGTTTCCGAGAGCAGAAAACTCGTACCTTTCTCGCAGCAATGGCCTATAGTATTGCGTTACTACGGCGTACTTATTCTACCTATTGCTTTGGCTGTCGGTGCGATTATAGCGCGAATTATACGCATGATTTGGCGGCATACCTCTGCGAAAAGAGCAAGTGTAAAATCCTACGACCGTTTCGTGCTGCTTTTTGCAATCTGGTGGCTGTTGGATATGGCCTTTATCTGGATCAGCCCTCGTTCGTATGAACAATATTATCTGCCTTTGAATGCCTCGGCTGCGATGTTGGGCGGATATTTGATAGCGATTTACAGTGACAAAATAAAAGATGCCGTGTCCAAAACTAAATGGGTGGTAGTGGGTACTATCGGCGTTTTATTAATGATAACTTTGTCACAGAACATATTCTTCGGCTTAGGAAAAAGCCCACACTCTGGCATTATCTACACCAACACTGTTACAGGTAAGCCCGAGAGACAAAGAGGCTATTTGCAAAAGTGGGCGGAGATCTCTTATCGTCGCAAAGAAAATAGAAAAGGCTCCTGGGAGCTTGTAGGCGAATATATCCGTGCGCATTCACAGCCATCGGATAAGATTTACGTTTGGGGCTGGTTTCCAGGAATATACGTTCAAGCCCAGCGTTTCAGTTCCGCTTCAAAGGCTTTTAGTATGCCTCGGCCAGCACCACAAGTACTGGCCCAGATTGTTGAAAGTTTACTGGCCGAATTCAAACAACAGATGCCGAAGTTTATAGTTGATTCGCGTAAGCGTCACGTACCAACGGATAGGCCACCCTATGAACTCTGGCCGATAGTGCCACAAGGCTTTATAGGAATGGAAAAAACCCAATTTTTACCACCGGATAAAAATACGATAGAAACTTTTGATAAGGCCTGGAGCGCTATGCTGCGTGAGCGCTTTGATGAGGACGAGGCCCTTCGCTATGAAGCCCTGCGGCCGTTTAGAGATTTTGTTATGAAAAACTATAAAATAGTCCGAATGTTTGGCCCACATGTTTTGTTTGAGTTGAAAAGTCCCCCCGCACTTACTTCTGACAAACAATAATCGAATAAAACCAAAAGTCGGCAATAAAATAAAACTTTCAAACATATCCGATGGCGAGTTGAAAAAGTAAGTGCGGGGCGGTAAGGAATTGCAATAGTTGTGTCAAAAAAAAGGCTGCTTATGCTCAACTTTGAATTTCCGCCTATCGGCGGCGGGGCAGCTCATGCACACCTGCACCTGCTGAAACAATACTCTAATCGTGATGACTTAATAGTAGATGTATTAACCTCGGCACCGCCCCTAAGGGGCAAGCAGCCGGGCAATTTCATCGAAGAACTCTCCGACAACGTCACTATATATAAAATCGGCTTGCACAAAAAAAACCTGCATTTCTGGCGGAAGACCGAGGTAATCGAGTGGCTGTTCAAGGCAAAATTCTATTACCGCAAATTGCTGCGCGAGAACGATTATGATTTGGTTCACGCGTTCTTTGGTTTTCCAACGGCTTACCTGTGCTATCGAAGCGCGGATAAACTGCCCTATATAATTTCGCTTCGCGGTTCTGACGTTCCCGGCTACAACATTCGTCTGAGGCTGGATTATAAACTATTGTCTGGTCTTTTTCGTAGAATTTGGGCTACTGCTTCAGCAGTGGTAGCTAACAGCGAGGGGCTGAAGAATCTGGCACTTAAGTTTATGCCGGGACTGGATATAATTGTTATTCCTAATGGTATTGACGCGGAAAAATTTTATCCACCAGAAAAAAGGGGGTTTTCGAAACCCTTGCGGGCTCTGACAGTTTCCAGACTCATCGAAAGAAAAAGAATAGACCTAATCATAAGGGCCGTCGCTCGTTCAAGAGAGCTTGGTGTTGATGTTAAGCTTAATATCGCTGGTGAAGGCAACCTCTTGCACTCGCTGCAGAATTTAGCGAAAAAATTAAACATCGCTAACAGTGTTTTTTTCTTATGTAGGGTACCGGCGGAAAATATGCCACAGCTTTATCGTGACAATGATATTTTTCTTTTAAGCAGTGCCCATGAGGGTATGAGCAATGCCATGCTGGAGGCGATGGCCTCAGGCCTGCCGATTATTACTACTCGTTGCGAAGGTGTCGAAGAGCTGATAAAAGATAACGGCTTTATCGTAGAAAACGCTCAGGCAGAGCAGATAGCAGAGGCCGTTAAGAGATTAGCCGAAGACCGGGAAACTTATAGATACATGTCCATAGCAGCGAGGCAGCAAGCTGAAAAATTTAGCTGGAACTCCGTAGCCGAAAGATATTTGAAAATTTATGAAAGTCTAAGATGAGAATCAGGGTGCTACATGTAATAGACCATTTAGGATACGGCGGGGCGCCCTTCGTCGTTAAAAATATTGCCGAAAAAATAGACAACCAGCACATCGAAACTTTTGTTTGCGCCCTCAGGACAAATCCTGATGCCCTGCCAATCGAAGCTGAGCTTATCAACCTGACGTATCGCAGATATAATCCCTTTGCCGTATTTGCTATAGCGAAACTGTGTAAGAAATACGAAATAGATATTGTGCATGCCCACCTGCAAAAATCGATAATCAGCAGCCTGTTGGCGAGCTTTTTTTGTAATAGTAAAATTATCATCCACGAGCACGGCCCAATCCTTCGTGGCCGAAGCGGATTTGTCTATCGCTTGCTTCTAAAGCTGCTTTGTTCAAGAGCAGCGATAGCAATTGCTAATTCGCAGGCAACAGGGGCGGCTTTGTTACGGACTGTGGGACTTTCTGAAAATTCGGTGCACGTAGTCAATAATTTTATTGATTTCGATCGGCTTGACCCCGCCCGTTACGATCGAAACGAGGCCAGGGATGCTCTTGGAATTGACGAAAATAAAATAGCCGTAGGATTTATGGGAAGGTTTCACCATTGCAAGGGGGCGGATTTGCTCGTTCAGGCCGCTGCCATTTTATGCGAAAAGGACCGGCGATTCTGTTTTGTTATTGTAGGTGACGGGCCGGAAAGGAATCGGCTTGAGGAGCTGGTCCTTCGTTTAGGCCTGAAAGAAAACGTAATATTTACCGGAATATGTAAGAACTCGGCGGAGGTTATAAAGGCGTTTGACATCGCCGTTATTCCCAGCAGGCGGGAGGCGTTTGGTATCTCAGCTATCGAGTTTATGCGGATGAAAATACCCGTCGTTGCCTCGCCGGTTGGAGGTCTGGTTGAACTGGTCCGGCATGAGCAAACCGGAATTTTGCTGGATAGCTTAACGGCAGAGAATATTGCTAATGCTGTTAGTAGAATTGCCGGGGACAGCCCCTTGCGGGAAAGACTGACTAAGAACGCTGAGCAATTCTGCCGCAAGTTCGACGGAAAAATTCAGTTGCAGCAAATAGAAGAAATTTACAGAATCTTGCAGCAAAAAAGCGTTGACGACAGACAGAATATATGAGGCGCATTACAATATTAGGCTCATTTAGTGGGAGAAATAAAGGTGACCTTGCCATCCTGCGCTCGGAGCTTATTCAGCTTAAAACAAAAGTCGAAAAAAAGCACCTAAGGGACAAGCCCCTAAGGGGCGAGTTAACTGTATATATTTTCACCAAAGATGTCTACCAAATGAGGGAGTACCTAAGTGACCTCAACACGGATGCAAAAAATAATAAATTGATAAGTATAAAAATACTGAGAGGTGTTACTTCTTACATCGGGCCTAAGACGCTGCCGGTACTTGCGAAAAGTGATAAAGTTGTTATAGGAGGAGGCGGAATCTTTTTTGATACCAGGCTTTTTAATATTACATTCAACCACCTGCTAAATCTTTTTATCGTTACGTTGTGGCTTAAGCTGTTAGGCAAGCAAGTGATGATATTTGCTGTAGGATGTTCGCACTTGAATTCAAGATTGGCACGCTGGATGACAAAAGTCGTTCTCAACAACGCCGAAATAGTCAGTGCCCGTGATGAATTAAGTAAAAGAATTTTCTCCGAATGCACCGACAAGGAAATTGTTTTAGGCGCCGAACCTGCGTTTTTGTTAGAGCCGAAGAGAACCGAAAGGGCGGAAAAAATCGTGCAATCCTGGCCGAGCGGCAGAAAAATCCTGCTTTGCCTAAGCGAGCTTATGTTTATCAAAAAACACGTCGCCGATCCCCAAAATACATTGCTGCAATTCTTAAATCACATCAGCGAATTCGCCGAGCGGAACGGCTACACCATTCTGACATATACAAACTATACCAATCAGAGTTTCGCCTCGAAGACGGCAAAGCTCTGCGGAAAACCGGCGCAGACAATGTTGAAAGGCGATAATCATCTTCTGCCGGAAGAATTGATATATTTATTTTCAAAATTTGATTTTGTGATAACAGCACAGATGCACGTAGCGATATTTGCTTATATCGCCGGCGTTGCTCTGATGAATCTTGTATATGATGACAAGGTGGAAGAGTTTAACAAGTTGGTTGGCAACCAAAACTATTTGTACCTGGCCGAGATGGGCGACGGCCCGAAGGTAGCAGAGATTCTTTCTGCTGCAGCGGCCAGCGAAGTCATACCGCCGAAGGCATCGGTACGGGCCGGCAGTGAGAAGCTTGCGGAGTTATTAAACGAATTTGTGTGGAGTTAAAGCACGGCATCGTGATGGCAGAGCGAACAAAACGGATATTAAAATTCGTGCTGAGATTATCAGTAACGGCGGTCCTGCTCTGGCTGGTATTAAGTCGAATTGATTTACAGCAGGTGGGCCGAACAATAAAAACCGCCAAGTGGCAGTTTCTGATAATTGTTTGGCTTTTAGCAATATTGGCTTTCTGGATACGCTCCGTGAAAATGGCTTGTATCTTGAAAAAGCAAAATTGTGAAGTTGGCAGTATAAAGATATTCGGCGCCAGTGCGGTTACGATGCTTTATAGTCTGATTATGCCGGGCCTTCTGAGCACCGGCGTTAAGTGGTATATTCTGAAGCAGCACACGGGCAAAGGCAGCAATGTCTTTAGCAGTATGGTTTACAACCAGTTTATTATATTTATTTTGGTCGGTACAACTGCTTTGGTCGCCCTGATCGCAACGAATCCGACCGGCACCTGGCAGCTACCTGCAATTTGCTCCGCAATACTGGCTGTATTGGCATTTATCTATTTATCCCTGCTGAACCGTACAGTCGGGCCGAAACTGAATAGCCGACTTTCGCACATCCTAAATTATTTGCCGAGGTCACTCAGTGACACCGGAAGGACAATCTTAGAACAGCTTTCGGTGTTCCAGGCGTCTCCGGTATCGTTCCATCTTAAAATTCTTGCACTGGAGCTTTTCTGCATAGCGATTGTCAGCACTACAATTTATATCTTTGCTGCAAAAGCAGCCGGAATAAATGTTCCTGTCCTGGTACTGATGTGGCAGAGCGCCGTGGTTTTTATGCTGGGACGGTTGCCAATATCTATCGCCAACCTTGGCGTTAGAGAAGCTACGCTCATTGGAACGTTGACTCTATACGGAGTGGACTCGTCTTTGGCATTTTTGATGTCGATGATAATCTTTTCCAACGTAATTTTAATGGCCGTCATAGGAGCAATTGTCCAGTTATACTGGCTATTCCAGAAGCAGGGACAACCGTAAGACCTAATATCAATTTGTAGAACCAGTTACTGTTCAGCCAATTATATTATGTCCAAGCGATATAAACAAATATTGAAGTTTCTTGCAAAGCTTCTCATCACAGCCGCTTTATTATTCTGGGTATTCAGGCAGATTAACTACGCGGAGTTTAGTAAGGCTTTAAAAACCTCTCAGTGGAGCTTTCTCTGGCTTGTTTGGGGGACAACCATTCTATCGTACTGGCTGCTATCGGTCAAGATGGTCATGATTTTAAGAAAACAAAATTGTCCCGCCAGCATCGGCTTGCTTTTCGGTGCCAGTGCAATCACAGCATTATATAGCATGGTTCTGCCCGGAATACTCGATGCGCCCGTTAAATGGTATATTTTGAGGCAGCGTACCGGCAAGGGCAGCAACGTCTTCAGTAGTATGGTCTACAATCAAACTACTATACTTTTTTATATAGGTGCCACTGCTTTGATTGCATTGATTGTGACAAATCCTGGAGGCAACTGGCATCTTCTCGTGGTATACTCAGCCATTCTGGCGCTGTTAATTGTTATTTGTTTATTGCTATTTACTCCAACAATCGGGCCGAAACTGACCAGCCGTCTTTCGCATATTTTAAGACCTTTACCCGCGTCATTTCGTGACAGGGGGTTAAAAATTTTAGAGCAGCTTTCGTTGTTTCAGACGGCGCCGTGGTCATTCCACTTAAAAATAATTCTAATGAACTTCATGGGCATTACAATATTCGGAACTGCGATTTATATTTTTGCAGCCAAGACGGTCAGGATTGATGTCCCCATTGGTGTGCTCGTATGGCAATACTCAATAATCTTCCTCTTGGGCCGGATACCGGTATTTATCGCCGATCTTGGCGTCAGAGAAGCCACACTCATCGGAACATTAGCCTTATACGGCGTGGATGCGTCTTCGGCACTTCTGATATCGATGATAGTCTTTTCCAACCGAATCCTGATGGCTCTCATCGGCGCGGTCTATCATTTGTGCTGGAGCCTGCGGAGGCCGGGGAAAAAAGAACTTAACTTGCAGTAAAACAAAGTTGAAAAAAATCTATCATATCCAAGTTTTTGTTTGAACTATTATCGCAAATATGCGATATTATATTTAAGGAGCATATTGCTCTTTAAAATCTTACTTGTTTTGTGTTGTTGTGTCTGGTGAACGTCATTGCGAGCGCAGCGAAGCAATCTCATAATCCATAACGGGGTTAGATTGCCACGGCCTACTTCGTAGGCCTCGCAATGACAGCTATCCAAAAATATGTATCACAAGGCATCAGAGCATAGCTATAAAATGAAAGACTGATTATGAGTAAGAGAAAAAGAGCTACAACTGATGCAGTAAAAATACTGCACAAAACCTTTATCAAAAATGACCCCAAGCGACTTGCTTCTTTAGAACGAGAGCGTGAAAAGCTACAAATTGCAGGCCAGATTTATAATCTTCGGACACAGGCAGGTCTGAGCCAGGCACAATTGGCTAAACTTGTCGGGACAACTCAGTCTGTTATCAGCCGATTAGAAGATGCAGATTATAATGGCCATAGCTTAAATATGCTCAGCCGAATCGCACAGGCGTTACACTGCCGCGTCGAGGTTCATATAGTTCCCGAAAAAGCAGCAGCTAAACGTGTATAGACGGTCGCTGGCTTGGACGTCGACCTGGCGAAACTGTCACAGGAATAAAGCTAACGAAATTGAATGATGTGAAGCTTGAGTAGAATCAGAAAATGTGATAGAATCCAACGAGAGGCGTGTATTTATGAAAGAGCTTTCTACAGAACTACTTGATGAAATTACTAAGCGATTAGCTGAGTCAATAAACCCGGAGAGAATTTATCTTTTTGGCTCACACGCTGCGGGTAGCGCCGACTCAGACAGCGATGTTGACTTGCTGGCTGTTGTGCCCGATACTGAAAAATCCTTGCGGGAAATTGCCATTGAGGGAAGAAAGAGCCTCTGGGATATTGAAATCCCTTTGGATCTGATTGTATGCACTAAATTCCAGTTTGATAGGTTTCGTGACGTCAAGAACAGTATTATGAATGAAGCATTTTGCTTTGGCAGGGTTATATATGGATCCTAAAGTAGAGCTTGCCAAACAGTTTCTTATGCGCGCAGATAGATGCTTGCCAGCTCTGACGAAAACATGGCCATTGATTCCTGCATAAATAATGATAAACACGAGAAGTATAAAATAACAATGTCATTCCCGCGAAGGCGGGAATCTATCTATTTTAAAGGATTTTCTGGACTCCTGCTTGCGCAGGAGTGACAAATCGAAACAATTTCTATTAACACTAATTTTGCTGGTTTCAATAAACTGCTACAGAAACAGACATTGGGGGAAATTAGCAAATAGAAGTTTGGAAGCACAAAATGGAGAAGAAAGACATTCATTTTGTTGGATTCTTGGCAAACGTTGATGACTCGATACTCAAATTAGACCTTGGTCAACCTTTTGCGATAGAAAAGAAATCGCAGAGCGAAGTCGAACCTTTCCGATTGCATATACGTTCCCATTGGGGGACAAGTGCTGAGTCGCAGGTACTTGCGGTGGAAGAGCATGGTAATAACTTTGTGCGAAACCAATCATTTCACTTTTATTGTGTCACAGGGAGAAATATAGAATCGTTTGAAGCTACGACTCAAGGAGGGGTGGTGATGTGTCCGGCAGCATTGGAAGAGATTTTCTATCGCCTACGAGATAAGATTCGTTTACTCCGCCTGTTTAAAGAAGGAAACATACTAATGCGATTTTCATTGTTCTACCACTTGGCGGGAAACGAACCAAAAATTATTTGGAGCATCTTAGAGGGGCCATTATTCGACAGCACGTTATTCAAATTAGAGAACGGCGAGGTTGGCAAAGCGCAAGATTTTCTAAATAAGGTGAAAATACCATTCGATAAAAAGTTACAATTGGCTTTCGAGAGTTTCGAGTTATCTTATGAAAGTCACAGTGTGGCTTTGAGTTTCTTGACACTCATGATAGCAATGGAGGTGATGCTTAACCGTGGTAAAGACGAACTTCGGTATACCATTTCAAGAAATGCAGCCGTTCTTTTGGGTAAAGACAAAGATGATTCAGAGCGTGTTTTTAAGGAAGTTAGGGTGCTGTATGATAAGCGGTCGAAACTTGTACACGAAGGTTCGGTGAATGAGGTGAGTTCCAAGGATGTGCTCAGGCTACGTCATTATGTGAGAGAAGCGATAAAAGAAATGCAGAGCATTGGCAAAGACCCAAAGGAAATTCGTGACATTTTGAATACATGCGGGTTTGGGCAGCGACCTTGGGAAGATGTGTGTTAACTGGATCCCCGCCTTCGGGCTTGTTGCCAAAGTAGAGATTGCTTCGTCGCTTCGCTCCTCGCAATGACAAACTCAGCGTTTTTATGTCATTGCGAGGCCTATGAAATAGGACGTGGCAATCTCAAACGCCTCGTTATAGTGTTTGGTAACAAGCCCCTTCGCGGGAATGACAAATCCGAATCAGACTTTTCGGTACTTCCGCAGCATGTTGAGCAGGTTCTGCATATCTTCTGGTAATGGTGCTTCAAACTTCATCGTTTTGCCAGTCGTTGGGTGCTTGAATTGCAACGTGTGGGCATGCAAAGCACACCGGCTTATGACGGGGTCTTGCGCGGCAGGCTCGGCGTCGGCCAATTGCCATTGATAAACTAATTTTCCGCCATACATATCATCCGCGACGATAGGATGCTTTATATACGAAAGATGCACCCTTATCTGATGGGTTCGGCCGGTCCTGGGTGCGAGCTTGAGCAAAGAAAACCCGCGAAAAGATTCTACAACCTCATAAAAAGTGATTGCCTCTTTGCCTATAATAGGCCTGATTGCATACTTTTCTCTAATCTTCGGATGAACGCCTAATGGAGCACTTATACGGTCGGCAGCTAACTCAGGCGTGCCATGCACAATAGCCAAATAGGTTTTTTCAACTTGGCGGCGTTCGAATTGTTTGGCAATTTTCCATTGGACGATGTCGTTCTTGGTGACGACCATAATACCGGTCGTGTCCCTGTCGAGCCGATGAACTATGCCGGGGCGAAATTCGCCGAGGCCCGTTGAAAGCTCATTTGAATAATGTGCAAGTGCATTTACGAGTGTGCCGTGGGTGTTGCCGCGGGCGGGGTGGACAATCATGTCGGCTTGCTTGTTCAGGATGATTATATCGGAATCTTCATAAATAATATCCAGCGGGAGGTCTTCAGGCAGAATGTCTTTGCTCGGCGGCTCCGGAAACGTCAGGTCAATCTTGTCACCGGGACTTAATTTAAAACTGACTTTGACTTCTTTTCCGTTGACCCTGACATTACCGGTTTTTATTGCATCCTGGATGAAACGCCTGCTGAGGTTTTGAAATCGGCCATGCAGATATTTGTCGAGCCTGCGTTCCTTGATTGATTGTCCTACATGAAGCGTTCCGCCGATGGCGGACTGGCCTGTTATATCCGGCGACTTGCACATTCTTTTGTGTATTACTTGTCGGGTTGATTGACATCAACAGAGACACTATCAGGTGCATCAGGTTTGGGGTTTTTAACAGAAGCTTTCCCGACTCTATTTGGGTCCAGAAGCTTCTTCCTTAAATCTATCGGCAAACTATTGATGTCAACGGGTTTTACTTCTATTTTCGGCTGAGGAGCGTCTGGAAACTTCGGTTTGACAGACGGCTGAAAAACAACCCTTGTTTTATAATCAGCCATTGTCTCAAGACGCCATTTGGCAGCAGCCTTGGCAACAGTGCCTTCAAAATCCGGATTTGCCGCAACATCCTGATATATTTGCTGCGCAGCTTCAAAGTTGCCCAGCTCTTCCTCGCATAGCCCCAGGCCGAATTTTGCCTCTGCCAATAACGAAGGAAGAGAAGCAGCTCTTTTTATTGCTTCATTATAGCTGTCTTTCGCCAGGTTTATCTGCGTTGTTAAATCCTGTTGATTTACGGGTCCAAGGCGGTAATGTATCTCTGTCCGCAAAGCTTCCGCCCGTTTAATAAAAGCAAAAGCAGCCATTCTGTTATCCTTTACACTCTGGGCAAAGCTCTTGAGATCGTTCGCGGGCTGTAGAAGTATGTATGAAAGGTCTTTACCCTGGGACTGAGCTCTTATAACTTGCTCTTTGCCGCCCAGCAATCGGGCCATATAATTTGTAAGCTCGATTTGATTTTGTGCAATGACGTTTCTGTTATGGATTTTCCAGATGTACACGGTCCCAGCCACGACAGCAACTAATAATACACCGATAATTGTTATACGATTGTCCTTGGCCCATTGCGGCAGGTGTGTCAACCACTCGGCTAATTCATTCGTTTTCAGCTCGTGACGATGCTCAGACTTCATTCAATTCTCCGTTTCCTATTCCGGTTATTTTTAGTCTTTATTTATTAAGGTTACATGGTACATTAAGGATGGTATTGTAGCAAAATATCTTTTGCCTTGCAATGAAGATAATCAGCCGTTAAAATCTTATGCTAAAACTTATCGAAAGGATGTAGATGTTCAGAAATATGTCAAAATACAGAACTTTCTGTTTCTTCCTTTATCTTTCCTTTTGTTTTTTCCTAACCAATTCTGCTTATGGAGCCCTGCCTGATAGCAGCTCTGTAGAAGACCTTTGGGATTCGGCCAAATATATAAGCATTGATGAGATTCAACCCGGGATGAAAGCGTATTGCCTTACATGTTACAGCGGCACCGAAATTGAGAAATTTGATTTGGATGTTATAAGCGTGATACGTAATATTGAGCCTAATCGAGATGCAATTTTGGTTCAGGGTACGGATGAGCGTTTTATCCATACCGGTCCAGTAGCTGGATGCAGCGGCTCACCGGTTTACATCGACGGCCGGCTGGCAGGAGCAATAGCTTTCGCATGGACACTCAGCAAAGACCCACTTTATGGTGTCACTCCGATTAAAGAAATGCTCAGAGTAGGCCGTGCTCAAAAATTATCTGGCGACCCGTCCTCCGCAGCACTGCGGAGGGTGGACGGTCAAGATTCGAAATCTAAAAAAACGGCTTTTGCATTTGATTTTACCAGGCCGATCGACTTTACTGAAATTGACAGACAAACTGCTTCTCAACATCGATCCGGAAATCACGGTCTACAGGGCGCTGCGTCTTTGCCTTGTCCGTTAATTATTTCCGGTTTGCCAACTGATGCCTGTAAACAATTCGAGGCTCTGCTTGAGCCTTATGGATTTATGGCTGTTTCCGGCATCGGGGGCAGTGCCGATGTAAATCAAGCTGAAAAGGTGCAGTTGGCCCCTGGTGCGGTTCTTACAATACCGTTAGTTGATGGTGATATAACAATGTCTGTGCTTGGGACCGCAACTGAGGTTGTGGATGATAAGGTCTACGGCTTGGGCCACAGCTTGCTTGGTTATGGGGCGGTTGATTTGCCGATAGCTACCGGACAGGTGCACACTGTTGTATCGAATCTGTCCCGCTCTTTTAAGCTCGGCAGCGCCCTGGAAATAGTCGGAGCCTTAACCACTGACGAACCAACGGCGATTTTTGGTCAAATCGGCGCAAAGGCCCGGATGATACCTCTGACGATAAAAGTAAGCCGATTTAACACGGAGCCGCGAGTTTTTCGTTGCCGGCTTGCCGACAATCAGTTGCTCACCGCTGACCTGCTTCATGTAACTGTGTATGGAGCAACCCTTTCCCTCGGTAATTTTCCGCCGGACCACACGATTGAATATAAGGTGGCTATCGGCCTAGAGGGCAACCAATCAATCAACTTTGAAAATTTGTCCACCGAAGTGGCTATGGCTGAAATGATAGCCGAAAGCAAAGGTTCGGTTCTGCTGCTGATGAACAATCCGTTCGAGGAAATCGATATAACATCGTTCGATTTCGATATTCGCATCCTGCCGAAAAATATCACCTCTCATATATGGTCTGTCGATTTATCAGATTCTAACGTTAAAGCTGGTCAGCAAATCCAGGCTGACGTAGTCATCGAGTCATACTTTTCAGAAAAGAAAAAATACCAGTTCAGCCTTAAGATACCCGAAGACCTGAAACCTGGGAAATATGAATTGGCTGTATTAGGCTCGTCCGAATATGAGCAGCATCTCAGGAAAAACATGCCATACAAGTTTATGGCGTATGATATGGCGACACTAATTACGGCTTTGAATGATGCCTTGAGCATCGATAGGGACAGATTGTATTGCCTTTTGGCTTTGCCACCCGGCGGTATCGCTGTAGAAAGAGCCGAGCTTCCTGATCTGCCGGAGACAAAAACAATGGTCATGCAGAATGCCAACAGAGCATTGAGAATCCAGCCATATCCACATTGGCTTGAAAAAAGTGTGAGAACCAGCACAGTAGTAGCCGACAAGAAGACTATGCGTATTACTGTAGAAAAATAAAAGTGCCTAAAGTGTCACTTTAGGCACTTCAAGGAGTCCTTATGAAAGATACAAAAGCATTTGTTATTGGCGTACTTATTATCACGGTCTTTTTAGCCTTTATGCCTGCGGCGGATCGAGCCTGGGCGGTAAGCACCAAAATTACACGTCAGGAAAGCGGTGCTGATTTTCTAAAGGGTCAATCCGAAAATGTTGTTATTGACCTGCGCGGGACTATCCAGCTCGGACGTGCTTCGCAAGTTTTGGTTGAGCAGTTCGAAAATGTCTGGTCGATAAACAGTATTGTTGTAAGCGGCGGGACAATTTACATCGGTACCAGTCCTAATGGGGGCATTTATAAATACAGCCTCGGTGAATTGACAAAGATATATCCTCTGGAGAACAGCCAAAGTCCACCCTCCGCAGTGCTACGGAGGACGGGCTCGCAGAAAAACCCCGCAGCAGAGGAGGAGCCGCCAAAAGAAGAACCAGATACAGAGCAAAATAACGAGCCTAACGATACAGAAGAAATCAGCGATGCGAGTAAGGCCAAAGCAGAGCAGTTTCTTACAAATGAGCATATTTTTGCAATGTCAACCGATGTGTCCGGCAGGCTGTTGGTTGGTATAAGCGGCAAAAAATGCAAACTTTGCAGGCTTGAAGCGAACAAGCTGGAAACGATTTATGAGCCGAACGAAGCTAAATATATCTTTGCTATAGCTACCGATAATGCAGGCAGTATCTTTCTGGGCACGGGGCCGGAGGGTAAAGTATATCAGCTTAATTCATTGGGTAAAGAGGCGCAGATTATCTACAGCAGCCGCGATAAGAACATACTTTCGTTAGCCACTGCAGATGATTCCATCTATGCGGGAAGTGACAGCCGAGGATTGGTATATAAGATAAATCCGCATACGAAAACGACGATGGTTTTATACGACAGTGAACAACCTGAGGTTACAGCACTGCTTTCTGCATCAACCTTGTCTTCCAACGACGGGATTCTACCTGTGGCAGAGCTATACGCAGCAACAACATCGGCTCGGATAGTTCAGTCTGAAACGAGTTTCGCTGCGGAATTGCCTATGGCAGGCCGGCCTGAAGTTCCCTCACAAGAAGGGCAAAACGCCATCAAAATAGATGTTCGCCAGCTGAAAATCCCAAATACGAGAAGACGAGCTGATAATGAATCGGCCAAAAGAAAAATCCCACCACGTCAGGCAGCCAAGTCTGATAAGGTCAGTCATATATACAAGATAACAAAAGACGGTTTTGTATCTGATATATTCAGCGAAACTGCGGTTTTTTTCTGCTTAGCCGAACAAGACTCGAAGCTGCTTGTAGGGACAGGAAACAACGCCCAGCTTTTTGTAGTTGACCCGGTCTCGGAACAGCAGGCAGTCGTTTATAGGGATGAGCAGGCATCACAGATAACTTCGGTAGCTGTAGCCGATGATGTTGTATATCTTGGGTCGGCAAATCCCCCAAAGCTGATAAAACTAAACAAAACTTATGCTGCCGAGGGAAGCTATACTTCCGACCTTATCGATGCCGGTCAGCCTGCCAAGTGGGGCAAGCTGCAAATTGAAGCTGACATTCCACAGGGCTGTAAGGTTTTGGTGGCCTCTCGCAGCGGTAACGTTGAAGATGTAAACGACCCGACTTTTGCGGACTGGACTGAGCCGGTGGAAATAACAGGGCCTGTACAACTGCACTGCCCCATCGGCAGATTCTGTCAATATAAACTTATTCTAAAAAGCGAAGATGGTACTAAAACGCCCATTATAAGGGAAATTGCAGTTGCCAGCACTGTGCCGAATCTGGCTCCAAAGGTCGAATCCGTCGATATCAGCCGCGTTGAGCCATCCAACAAAGTACCCCCAGGCTTATTTAAAATCACCTATAAAGCCAGCGACGATAACGAAGATAAGCTGATTTATAAAATAGATTTCAGGAAAATCGGAAGAGTAAACTGGATTGAGCTGGAAGATGAGCACGAAGCAGACAGCTTCGATTGGGACGGAAAGACCGTTGAAGACGGCCGATACGAGTTCAGAGTAATTGCAAGCGATGAAAGAAGTAATACCAGTGACACCAAACTGACCAACAGTAGAATAAGCGATCCAGTAATCGTCGATAATACCGGGCCGGTAATCGGTGAATACTCCATCGAAAAAACAAGCAAAGCTGTGACATTGAAGCTGCAGGTACACGATGAGCTGAGCGTAATCGGCGAGCTGCAATATACCGTTGACAGCAATGCAGAATGGAAAGGTGCTATTCCAGACGACCTGGTCTATGATACTACGGATGAGAGCTTCACGATTGTAATAGAAAAATTGGAAGCCGGTGAGCATATAATCACAACCAGAGTCAAAGATGACGTTGACAATACAACGTATAAAACTTTTGAGGTTAAAGTGGATTAGCAAAGCGTAAGTGGTATGAAAAGTGCCTAAAGTTCAGAACTATTACTTTAGCTCACTTTAGGCACTTTTGCCAAAAGATACGAGCTTGTGCGATATATCGAATTTGAAAAAGTTGTTGAGACGGTCGAATCTCTTTGCATCGCGGCTAATTACGAATTGCCCGATGATGTTTTGGCGGCTCTTAAAAAAGCCGCACAGAAAGAGTCAAATCCCAACGCAGCAAAAATATTAAATCAGCTCATCGAAAACGCACGTCTTGCAGCACAGCAGAAAATACCACTCTGCCAGGATACCGGTCTGGCGGTTGTCTTTGTAGAGCAGGGCGCGGAGGCCATTGTTAGTCCTGCCGCAAACGAGGGACAATCTACGCTGTTTGATGCTATCAATGCCGGCGTTAAATCTGGCTATGAGAAAGGCTACCTGCGAAAAAGTGTTGTCGCTGACCCGTTAAATAAACGAATGAACACCAGCACGAATACGCCTGCTGTAATTCATCATACAATAGTCCCCGGCGAGAAATTAAAGCTCACCGTTATGGCTAAAGGCGGCGGTTGTGAGAACAAGAGTCAATTCAGAATGTTCAAGCCCACAGCAGAAAAAAGCCAGATAATTGATTGGGTTGTTGACGTTGTAAGAACAGCCGGGGCAGATGCGTGTCCTCCTTTCATTGTGGGCGTAGGCACCGGCGGCGATTTCGAATTGTGCTGTTTGCTTAGCAAAAAGGCTCTATTGAGGAATCTGGCTTCACGAAATGCCGACAAGTTTTACGCTGAGCTTGAGATGGATTTGCTTTCTAAGATTAATGCACTCGGCTTAGGTCCCCAGGGACTCGGCGGCGATACTACCGCTTTGGCGGTCTTAGTGGAAACAGCCCCCTGCCATATTGTATCATTGCCGGTGGCAGTGAACATCGAATGCCACAGTCACCGACACAAAACAGCGATTATCTGACCTGCCCGCCGTATCATCCTTAGCAGGTGTATTCTCCTGCATTGAATACTTTCACCCTTCGCAGTGCTACGGAGAACGGGCTGGGCAGGCGGGTTGTGAATAGTTTAGCCGTCGCCGTACCGGCGACGGCTAAATACAGGTCATGTGCTTACATCATAGTTCACAGCCCATATGGACATTCTTATCGAAATCGCTGTTTATGCGGCCAGGAGTATTTTTCAAACCTGCCAAACTCCATTTCTGAGGTATCTGTAGAGTCTTCTTTCAGAGCTGAACGTACCTCATCAACGTGAGCATCTACGAATACAGCGTTGATTGTGCCTCTATTTAATTCTCCGGTTGAAGTGCTATGGAATGTTCCAAACCAATCACGTGAATCACCACACAGTGCATTGTCGTTTAGTACATACGAGCAACCCGGCCTCAGCCACATGTTCTCCTCGGCGAAGAAAAACACCTGATCTTTGCTTCTGGTTATTTCCGTTAACTTATAAATTCCGCCATGTCCAGTTGAGTCTGTTTCACCCCAACCGGAAGCGTCGCCGCTCTTTGAGCCTAAGTAGGCGTTCATGCTGTAACTGTATTGAGGAATAACAGGAATAGATTTGTCGTGTCCGGGATGCCCTTCACCCATGTACTTAGACAGAGTTTTGAATGCTGGACATATATGAACTTTTGTATTCTTTAGGTATGGCCAGAATGGGCCGTTAGGCGGATATCTCGGGTCGTGCCAACGGCAAGAGCGTGGGTATCCGGAATAAGGGTATTCCGTCCCCATAAGAGATGTCCATGCGGCTGGATATCGGTCATCATTATCGTCCAAGTATATGGACTGTGCTATCCCATATTGACGAAGGTTGGCTCTGCAGGTCATTTCTCTTGCTTGTTCCTTTACCCGCTGCAGCGCCGGCATCAATATCGCCATCAATATCGATATGATAGCTATCACAACTAAAAGTTCTATCAGAGTAAAACCTCTTCGTTTATCCATAATTACACTCCTCAATCTATCAATAACATTGACAAGAGCTTAAGCAAATGCTTAACCTTCCTTCTTACTTTCGCAGGAAAGCAGGGGGCTGTTCGATTATTTTTGTGCCTTCACGTTTTCTAAAATTAAGGTTAATTATATTATAAGTGATTTTAGTCTTAAATAACCGTCATTTTGCGCAAAATCAACGTCATTTTGCGCTAAGTCTGTTCCACTGTTTAGGTCCTCACTTGGAGCGCTATGGAAGGTGGCGAACCAATCTCTACCATCAGGACACAAAGCATTATCGTTGAGTACAGCCTCGCAGCCATCCCTGATCTACATATTCTACTCGGCGAAGAAAAATACCTCCGATTTGCTCCTGGTTACTTCCGACAGTTCAATCAAGGTAAATCCGCCGAGGCGGATAAAACCCGTTAGAAGCAACCTTCGATTTTTAGTATGCTTAACTTTGCTTTTAATTTCTAACGGGTTAAATCCTCTTCGTTTGTCCACAAATACTATCCCAAATTTAACTACGTTTCTTTTATATTTATAATGATTCTATAACATCGCTTTCTGTTCGGTTAATTTTTTACCTGCGTGCTATAAAACTATAATTTATTTTACAGCAAATTGTGTTTTCCCGCAAGATTAAAATCTGAGAAATATTGGACAACCAGAGCACGCAACAAGGCAAATGTGTTCCGTTCTTGCAAATAAAATTAATCCCATTATAATGCCCCGCAGCTATATGATAATCCCGCTGACCAGAATTCAAAAATTAATCGGCGAAAGGATGGCCAAAGCCAAGCTGAGCAAGCCCTGTTTTTACCTTGAGTCAAAAGCGGATGTAACCGAATTGATGGCACTTCGGCCAAAGCTTGGTAAATCGCTCGGTATCAAAATCACAAGCAATGCTTTTTTGATCCGCGCGTTGGCTTTGGCAGCAGAGAAATATCCTATTATGGTCGGTTTGCTCGAACCACAGGATACAATTTGCGAGCCACGGATCAGGATAGCTGATGCGATTAATGTTGGATTTCCGGTCCACGCTTCACAGGGTCTTGTGGTGCCTGTGATAAGAGACGCTGCCCAAAAAACGTTGGCCCAGATAGCTCGATTGGAAAAAATGCTGACCGAAAAAGCCCGAAGCAATACACTGACTCTTGAGGAGATGGAGGGTCAGACAATAGGATTAAGCAATCTCGGTGTTTATGGTACTGATTCTTTTTTTGCGATCCCCGCTCCTGTAACCAGCACAATTTTGGCTGTCGGCAATGTCGTCAGGATAGTGACTCCGCAAGATAGTCAAATGGCCGTGCGTAAGATGATGAGCCTGTCTCTAACCGTTGACCGGATTGTCTCGGACGAGGTCTATGCAGCCAAGTTTTTAGGCTTCATTATAGACCAGCTACAAAACCCAAAACAATTGATTTGAACAGAAGCTCATCTACAAAATTTTTACGAGCGTTTCAACACGGCTGAGTATTTTCTCGGCTGATTCATCCGGCCCAATGTCTATCCATTTGACGTTTCTGAAGGTCTTAAACCAGGTCCGCTGGTGCTTGGCTAATCGGCGCGTGTTTCTTTTTATAAGCTCAAGCGCTTCTTCCAGGCTATAACGGCCATTCAAGCAGTCTATTATTTCCGCATAACCGATAGCACTTCGAGCCTGCGGACTCAACGGTTTTTCCTCGGCCAGCAGAGATTTAACCTCATCGACCAGGCCATCAGCGATCATCTTCTTAACTCTTGCGTTTACTTTTCTGCTCTCCTCAGCCTTTTCCCTTCGCAAGCCGATTATCTTCCAATTATGCTCCTTCGCTCCTGAGACCCCCCCAATAAATTGGGGGGCTAAATATAATGTCCCTCGTCCCTCCTCCCTCGTCCCTCGTCTATCGTTTTCAATCTGTCTTCTGTCCTCTGTCCTCCGTCCTCTGTCTTCTGCCCACCATTGTTTCTGAAAACTTGAGATGGGCTTTCCTGTGAGCTGATAAACTTCCAGAGCACGTATGATGCGTTTTGCGTCTTTTGGACTGATGCGCTCGGCTGCTATTGGGTCAACCTGCGTTAATTCATGATGTAGGTGTGTTAGTCCTTCGGTTTCCACCCGCTTTTTCAGTTTTATGCGGAGCTGCTGGTCTGCTGCCGGGCCTTTAAATAAGCCGTATAAAAAAGCCTTTATGTACAGTGCAGTTCCGCCGACCGCAATAATGTGTTTATTGCGGCTTTTTATCTGCTCGACCGCATCATAGGCCAAATCCAGAAATTTGCCGACGCTGAAGGATTCGCTCGGCTCGACCATGTCGATTAAGTGATACCTAATCTGCTGGCGGGCCTCTTTAGGAGGCTTGGCTGTGCCGATGTCCATCCGCCTATAGACCTTCATTGAGTCGATACTGACTATTTCCGCACCCATATTTTCAGCCAGCTCGAAAGCCACTCTGCCTTTGCCGGATGCGGTAACGCCAAGAATTAAAATCTTTGCAGGATTCATATTTTGTTGTTAAAAAAGCGAAAAAAATGTAATAAAAATATTTAGCCCCTCGTCTTTAACTGTGGTTTTTGGGTATCCTTTCCGGTATGCAAAGCATACCATAACTGACGGCAAAAGGAAAGAGCGAATGTCATCTTCCAATAAGCTCAATTCAGACTTCGACACGCAACTGC
>Ga0315532_1000785_pt1 | contig 24974 bp, 21 predicted proteins | sample SalMarWE160370MG_FD_203082 | JGI IMG/M metagenome (GOLD analysis project Ga0315532, IMG submission 203082) | Salt marsh sediment microbial communities from the Plum Island Ecosystem LTER, Massachusetts, United States - Salt Marsh Sediment WE1603-70 ...
TGCTTGAGCATAAGCATCAAACCCAAATGCGAAAGGTAAAAAAACAAACAGACTAAACCATAAAACCGATTTAAATAACTTCTTACGAAGTGTTTTCCTCATAATTTTACCTCCCAAAAAAAATTTTAATCCCTGCAACTAAATACAAGATGCCAACCTAAAATAAAAAATTCCCCTCTTCCTACTAATAGATATTTATTAATATTTTATATATTTAAACCCTTTAGAACCTAAACGTTTTCTGCTAAAAAACTAATATTTAAAAATAAAAAGACTATTTATTTTCTATATTTTATATTGTAATGGTTTCTTTTTCTTTGTCAAGGGTAAAATTGATATCTATAAATCTCAAAAATATTACCTCGGCGGGTAAAGTAATGAATTACTTCACTCTTCGCTATTAATCCTTCTTTCTATTGTTTTATTGTTTTTAAATAATCTTCGATTTCTTTATTGAAAACAGAACAGACTTTAAGTGCGTTATCCATTAAAGGCTTTATTTTGCGTTCTTCAATTAAAAACCCATAAGAGTGCGTAAAGAAATGCCGAAAAAAAAGATATTTTCCAATTTTCTCAGCGGTTACTCTTTTTATAACTTTATGTTTAACTGACAAATTTAATAAGTCCTTATGCCAGGTTGGAGAGTCGGGAATTGAAATATTTTTAAATAATAATATCTGCTTTAGAATATTCTCAATGCCGTTATAAATATTTTGAAGATAACCACCTATTCCTACAAGTACTACAAGTTCTTTGTTAAATCTATTTTTTACCTTCTCCAGTTCTGTAAGGACGGTTTCAATATTTTCCATTTCAACATGAACCTTCTGTTTTATATCAGCCATAAAGTACTATTCCTTCCTTCTCAACAAGTCTGCAAAAAGAACAATCTTCATCTAAATCAATAACGTCTAACGGTTTTGATAAGTCTCTATATAACTCCCATCCGAAATTAAAAAACAATTCTGGCTTTAACCCTTTCACTCCAATATCGATATCCCTTGATTCAGTCTTTTCTTTGGCGGAACCAAAAAGAATAACCTTTGATAACTTATATTTCTTTGCGCATTTGACAATCCTAGACTTATCTCCTTTAGTAATCATAAGTTCTCCCTTATTTAATATAGGAAAAAAGACTTTGCTGTCAAGAACCAAAATATTATCTCATGTCGAATCATACTCTTTCAGTATCACCGGATATATCTTTATATCCTGAGGGTAAACAGCTAAATCGAGATGAGTAAATATGTTTAAGTGATAAATATATTCGTTATCTAATTCATTCCCTTCCTTTATCGAATCATTACAATCTACATTTCCTTTAATTTCATACCTTCCCGAAGGAAGATTGTACGAAAAATCGACTATCGATGAATCACCGGGCAGGAGACTATCTATTACACCTTCCCAGAGAACAAGAGTATCCAGCATGAATTTTGTATCAAATAATCCTGCTTTCTCGGTACCTATATTTTTAATAACAGCGGAAAGAGTAAACTCTTCTCCTTCGACTGGAGCAGGGGGAACAGTACTGGCGGAAGATATGATTAAATTCGGGCTCATTGTACTTAGAGCAAGAATGGCAAGAGCGGTTTCATACGCGTTATCATTCCACGAGCCGCTACTATCCTGGGCGGATATAAGGAAATTTTTCGCTTTAGTTCTTGCAGCGAGCTGTGAGCTGTCAGCTATGAGTGAATGTGTCAAGGCAATCAGGGAAAGGGCAGACTCATACACACTTGTTGTATCTTCCCCGAAACTACCGTTTGTATTTTGTTGTTCCGTTAACCTTGTTGCACCGTTATTGATTTGTTCGGAGAGGTCGTATATACCATGGAATTTTTCTAAAGAAATAAGAGTTAACGCTGTAATATAAACAGATGAACTATCGTCTACATCGCACCAGTAATTATCTTTTTGCTCGTTTACAATGTAATAAATAATAGTACTAATTTTATCATAATCGGTATAATCGACTGCGCTTAAAGCCCGAAGTAAAAGAGAGACATCCAAAGGGTAACTATCATAATAACGTAAAGCGCCAAAACCTCCATCCATGTTTTGAAAAGTTAAAAGAGTATCAATCAATCCTGTTGTATCGGGAGAAAACGGACTTATCACTTCCAGATATCTTGAAACATGATCTAAAGAAGGAATCGAAAAATCCATGAACCTCTCAAGACCGATATCAAAAAGTGAATCTTCATCACTTAGAGTGAGCGCCCGGAGAACCGCGGAAGTAGAAAGAAAATTATTATATTCTTCACCCCATGTAGAGTCAGGATTTTGATTTGTTTTTAGCCACTCGATTCCATTGTTAATTGCATCATCGACAGGTGCCGCGATTAATGCAAACGTTATTAAAAATATAATTAAAAATTTCTTAAACATTACAATCCTCCCTATTAAATTTGCTTACAGCTGACAGCTCACCGCTTACTGCTTTAACTTTTTTTTGTTCAATTTTCGGTATAAAGAGGCAAGCATTTTTTTTACAGTTTCATATTCTGTTTCCATTTCAAAATATTCCTTCTCTTCTACATAACCGAGATCTTTTGATAAAAGCAATTGATATCTTACTTCTTCGCACGAACCTATTGATACATTAACGAATTGTGCAAATTCCCTCTCGCTATCTCTTGCTCCACCTTCGGCTAAATTCATTGGAATAGAATACGAAGCTCTCCTCAACTGATTAGTCAAACCATATATTTCTTTCTTTGGATATTTATCTGTAATTTTATAAACTTCTAATGCTAATTGGTGAGCCATTTTAAAAACATCATAATTTTTTATATCTCTCAATTTACTTCCTTATTACATTTTCTTTGCCGTCAGCTGTAGGCTGTGAGCCGTGAGCTGTTTCCCCTAAGGCAATGTTTTCCCCTCATATTTCCTAACAATTCCTTCAGCACCTTCATTCTCATGCGTATAAACAAACCCATCCAACCCAAGAACAGGTGTTTCTTCTTTTGTTAAATTGATGCGGTTCTGAAATTCTCCTTTTGTATTAAATTTTACTACTTCTTTCATTTTATCCTTTGTTAGCCAGTCAAACCAGTTAACGTAAACATAGATATTATTTTTATCGTCTAAGCCCAGGTTTTTGACTGTGTAAAGGGTATCCTGGGAATAATATTTGAATTTTCGGATCGATTCGTTGCCTTTTTTTATCTCGATACCTCTTTCAAGTTCAATTGGGGCAACATCTTCATAGTTGGTATATGGCTCTACTTTGATGTCTTTCTCAATCCCAGCAAAGCTTTGCACATCTGTTGCTGTAAAGTCCATCTGCTGTATATTTTCTTGTCTATACCATTTACCCTTATCCTTGTAGTATAAATTTCCATCTGATCCTACTTTAACTTTATCAAAATCTATCATATTTTCATTTATTATTCCAGGGATACTTTTACTCAACATTCTTAAATTAATTGAACAAAGAACCGTATACCAGATCCCTTTTTTAAAAAATCTACCTCTCTCTTTCTTCATAATAAACCAGTCTTTATTATTTCCATCAACTATATATTTTTTGTCAACCTTCTTCTTTCTTGGACTCTCATAATAAACCCAGTATTGTCCCAACTTATCCTTTCCTAAATATTTAACTGTACTCAATCCACTTGTTTCTAGCTTATAAATCTCCTTGCCGTCTTTGAGCAACTTAAACCCTGATTCTTTGATCTTTCCTTGTGGTGCTGACGTATATTCGGCAACATTATAAGCATTCCCTGGTATCCTTTTAGCCGGCATTTTGGAAACTACTACGGGCTTATAATGGATTTTAGGATACTTAAAGATAAAATACTCACTGGGTTTTAAACCTTGAATGTAGATATTACCGTATGGATCAATCTTAATCTGTTTGTATAATTCGATGAGTTTATCTTCTATAATTGGGGGGCCATAACCTTCCTTAATTGTGGTCTTTATCGTTGTTAATGGACCAATTATTTTTTCTAAACTGTTGCCCCATCTATCCATAATCCAAACATTTTCTCTTTCTCTCAAAGTATATTTTTTTATTTTCCAAAGGACTTCTATAGAATTGTCTTTTTTTAAATTCAGGATCTCTTTTTTTCTTTTGATGGAAAGGGTATCAATGCTACCTTTATAATGTTTTACATAATTGTTTAAGTGAACATCAATACCTATAGGTTGACAATAAATAAGAGAATCCTTATCAGGCTTAAATTTAACTAACGATGAATTTAAACTGTCCTTTATATAAAAATATCCTTCATCTATATGGCGTAAAATTCTATATGTTTCACCTTTCTCATTACTTCTATCAATAGTTTTTAGTAGAGCTTTTGCAGAATCAATATGAATTTCGTATTTAAACTTCCCTTCTTTTGAGAATTTTAGAACTTTTTGGTTGTGGAGGTCCAATACAAACACATTATAAAGAGAATCGAAGATAAATTCCGATGGGAAATCTATTCCTTCTATACCCATATCTCCTGAATAATCTACATATACCTCACCTTCAGCTGAACCCCACTTTGCATTAATTAACTTCACAGAATTCATATATACCTGCGAGAAAGCTTCAAAACTAACTATAAAAAAAAGAGTTGCCAAAAGTTTTGTCTTTATTTCCATAATCTTATCCTCCCTCTGCTAAGACTAGCACTTGCAGGAGATGAGTATCCCCATAAATAAAATCGGCTTATTATTGATTTTCTTGTAAAATCAATTCTTCTATCTGCATCTAAATCTTTAAATTCTCCAAAAGCATGTATTATCTTCAGTATATAAATACCTTCATTTGTAGAATAGAAAGGGTCCGAATAAACTAAAACAACATGGTTGTTGCTATGTAATAGATCTCCACGCTTTAATCTTTTATACCAATTATTTGAAGTTGTAGAAACAACATAACAATTCCCATTTGTACTATGGTCTCTTCGGCAGGGGGTCGGATTGTGCAGATAGAGGTCATTAAGTCCCTGTCTTGTCCAATGACCTGAGTAAATATCATAGTTGTAATGAATGTCCAAATCAGGAATAATACTATCGGGAACCAGGTACTCTTCTTCAAACCATCTTATTTTTTCTCCGGCTGACTTTATAGATCTTTGTACAAGACCTCTACAGTCAATCCCCGCCCAGTCCCAACAAGTATATTTTCCCCATTGCGTTTGTTCATTATATTTTAACCCCGTTTGATGACCGTACCCGTATTCGTACCACTCTTCTGCAGGATACTTGGTTTGGCCTTCAGTATCATTTTCGTCAATAGTACCGTCTTCATCATCATCTTCTTCGAGGTCGTTCGTATATCCGGTCTCTCCTGGCTGTCTACCCTCGGAATCCTCATCTGTTAAGCCATCATTATCATCATCAATACCATGACCTCCAGGGAAACCATCTCTATTATAATCACCCCATGCTTCAGTCGATGTATAGCATGGAGGTTTATTCCCCATATATTCTCTAGCTACAGGATCAATCATAGGATTTAAATTTCCAGTTATTTTATCTCTCCACTGATCTAATCGGTCTATTGCGCCAAAAGAGTAAACTACACCCGTATTCCTATATACAATGTCCGCTTCTTCATCTTCATATATAATTTCTCCTGTTCCCACCCATCTGGGATTACCGGCGCCTCTATAATTATCATCATGTTCAGGACGAGGTCTCCATCTTGTAGTATCATTCACATACTTCTCAGCCTCTTCGATCATCTTATCAATAAATGGGACAACATAATTTTCATATAATTCAAGTACCCCATTTTTATCTTCATAAGGGTCATATAAATCTCTTGTCGCCTGACTCATTGCATTGTTGTTTAAGTAAATACTTCCAACCAATAAATCACGATCCACAACCTTTGTCAACCATTCTCCATCTGTAAAGTCATTCTCATAATCTTCTTTTAGTTTACTTATAACTTCCGATTCATCCCAGCTCACGGTGTGAAAACTGCTTCTCAACAATTCTATTGCCCGTTGTGTTTCATCTCCATACTGACCATTTTCATCTAAAAAGACATAATCGGTGCTATTATTCCCCCTATCTACAAGGGTAAATTTTCTTGGAACAACCTGATTTAATAATTCCTGGATGTAATCAAATCGTCTCTGACTATAATCTTCTGGATTTTCATCAGATATACTCTCAACTTCAGGATCGTGAATATAAACAGCGTCCTTCTGTAATACATCTTCCAAAGTTATCTCCGAGTTATCTTTAGCTGTTAACCAACAATTTTGTTTCATGTCCCTAAGAAATCCTTCTATCTTTGCAGTTATTATTACCGTTTCTCCAGTTTCAAATGCATCCTTTCCTTCAAATAAAACTTCTGCATAACCCTGCGAATTAGTGACCGCCGATGATGGTGTAACCGTAGCTTTCTCAGTCAAGTCTACGCTAAAATCAACATCTACTCCTGCTACCGGCTTTGCTATAATATATCTTACAAAAGCTCTTACTTTTCTTCTCTCCAGTCCACTATAATAATGTTGCCGGCGAAAGTTAAAATATACAACTTTAAAATGGAGTAGATTCATAATTTGGTTTACTGCCCATTGCATAGTTCCCATAAAACCCGATAAGGAAGAAGTGCCAGTCATTGCGGCAGATTGTGAACTCATCATAAACAGAGGTCCCAAACTCAACGTATTCGCGAGTATATTGTCCTGATAAAGAAGTTGTACAGATGGCTGATCAAAGAAACCATATACTTCTGTTATTCCATCAAGTGCCGGCATTGTTCCGCCTTCAAGGTCAGTCCATATATCACTCGAAGCAGATATAAACTGCTCAAGAAAACTCTGAATGAACTCCTCTGGAGTCGCAAAAGTCCCTCCACCGTAACCGCCGCTAATCATATACAACCCCGCCTGTGTCGCTGTATCTCGGAGGACATATCCAATACCATTCCAGTCACTGATTTGCACGTTCCGTTCGGGGACGATTGCCTCATATCCCTGACTCGTCACATAACAAATAATCTCTTGCCTCGCGTCCGCGTCTATCTGCGAAAGATCGATACTGCCGATATTTTCCGGAGTCACTAAATATATCGGTATTCCTTCATCGTTAGCTTTAGAAAGACATTGAATGGCGGAAAGGGAAGGAACCCTGTAGAGTTCCATTAATACCGCTTCCTCCAAGATGGAACTTGTTATTCCGGAAGCGGTAAAAAACTGTTTTCTTTTGTTCCAGTCTCCGTCTTTCGGGAACACGCCCATTAGGTCCCGGTCGAGGTCGATTCTTACCTTTGAACCGGTTACCTGATACGGTATCCAGTCCGCAAGATACGCGATATCCGGGTCAAATGACACAAAACACTCTGCCGGTTCCCTCGAAGTTACAACACCGCACGTTCTCGCGTACATTTCATCACTTTTATCCAGTTGATATAAATATGTTAATCCCACATTTCTGAGTTGTTCTCCCATATAAGCATCTTCATCTTTACTTGAATTGGCAGAAGCCTCGCATACTTTTAGTCCACTTTCCAGCGGATAATACGCCGGCATTTTTTGCCAGTCGAATACAATCGCGTAATGACCGCCTGCTTTTATAATGTTTTCCAGACTTTCGACAGCTCTATTTGGACTCCAGGGAGTATAAAACATTATACCTAAATTCTCGGATAATCCCATGGATATCTCGTCTATTAAATGGTCTCCTCTTATTTCTCCGTCAACCTTTAACTGCATAAATAAATGAAGATAAACCGCGGGAACCACTTTATACTTGCCTCCGTAAGCTTTTACTAATTCTCTATCATTTGAGGTAGCAGGTCTGTATGAAACGGTTATTCTTTTTCCGCTGAGTTCACAGGTGGGCGCTTTATAATCTATCTCCAAAAGGTCAAGAGAAGGTTCTTGTGCGAGATACAGGGGCCAATACGATACAACAATTCTAACCTTATGCCTTAAATTATCGGGTATTTCGTCCCACCTCTCTTTTTCCTCTAAAACGTTAAAGGGAAGTGTTCCGGGAATAAAACCGAGATGCAGTTCCTTTATCTTTCTTACACCCGCAACCTGACCCAATGTCGGATCTCCGAGTGAATCCGCGAGGAAATTCGTGAACTCACCTTTATGTGAATTCCATTCGTTACCTATGATTGTTGTATCCATTCCTGTTATACTTCCATTCGCGCCAACTGTTCCTGATGATTGATAAGCGTTGATTAACTCTTCCGCGTCGAATGAACCAATATCTCTTAAACTCAAACCCTCTTCTTCCTCATATTCTTTAATTGCTCCGTCCATAGAACACCATAACCATTTGGCATCTCCTATATTATCGGAGTTAAATGAACCGCGGTAAACTTTTCCTCCCATCCAGGGAATATAAGTTTCCACCCATACCCATTCTAATCTCATGGCGTAGGGTTCTCCGTTAACCGTGTACTGGGTTCCGGGTATGTGATTTGTACCGATTATATAACTGGGCATCCAGTTATCATCTACCCCTAAAACTCCACTCATCCACTCGATGGGAATCATCATCTCTCCCTGTACATATCTTGCGGGATATCCGGAGTAACGTAGGAGCGCTATTAAAAGGGAAGATATATCATAATCGTTTCCCGCTTTTTCAAGTAAGGTTTCATCCGCTCCTTTAAGACTTCCATAATAAGGTTCATAATTAATATTATTCAATACGTAATCAAATATTTTTCCCGGATTGTTTTCTAAACTATCCGCGAGGTCTTTTATACGGTCGGTAAACTTAACCTCGGGTGTCTCTACTAAATATTGAGGGTATTCCTTGGGAGGAGCCGCCAACAGAAAAGGTATTAAGGAAATATCTCCCGCATATGCGAATAATTCGTCTGTTAGGGTATTGTTATTAGGGTTTAGGGTATAGTATTCGGAGTTTTGGTAATAAGCGTATATGCTGTAGGAGCGGTTTCCTAACCGCGATTTTCGGGACAGGGATGTCCCTCCTACATATTCCGCATCGTGTTGAGCTCCTGAATTTTCCCCCTGCTTCTTATCTTCCTCCTTTTTCTCACCCTCTTTCCATTTTTTCCATCTTTCAAACCTTCTCTCACCTTCAGGAGTTAATTTTATCTTCTCTCTTATTTTATCCAGGGGGATTTGCTTTAATTTATAATCTAATTCTTTCTGTAAATCAGGCGGACAGGTTTCTGCGTTTAATTCTTTTACCTCTCGAGTTAACTTCTTTATCCTTGGCTCTACTTTTTTTCTTTTTCTTCCCCTTTTCGAATGGGGAACCTTTGCTCCTTCTATTCCCTCTATTTCCCTTAGAGCTCTATCGTAGTGCCCCTTACTAATATTTTCTCTTGCTTTTTTTATTCTTTCTTTAAATCTTTCTGTAGTTTCTTTATGCCTCTTAAATATAGGAGCAGGTAAATCTTTTTTTATAAAACTTCTCTCTATCCCTTCCATTTCGCTCTCAATCTCGCTCAGTCTCTTTAAAACATCAGTGTTAGGCAGTTCCCCTCTTTTCAATCTCTCGATTGAAACAGAAAGATTTTTGTCTTTTTTTACAGTGGATTTGTGGTTAGATTTAGAATATAAAGGAACACTTATTATAAATAATAAACTTACCAGACTAAACCATAAAACAGATTTAAATAACTTCTTACGTAATATTTTAATCATATTTCAACCCCCTCTAAAATGTTAACTAAAGATAGTAAATGCTTTTCCCGTGTCAAGGGCAAAATCAATCTCCCCGAAGGAAGATTGTACGAAAAATCGACTATCGATGAATCACCGGGCAGGAGACTATCTATTACACCTTCCCAGAGAACAAGAGTATCCAGCATGAATTTTGTATCAAATAATCCTGCTTTCTCGGTACCTATATTTTTAATAACGGTTTTAACATTAAAATCTTCTCCAAAGGTAGGTGTTTGTGGTTCTGTCAAAATTGAGGAAATAATAAGATTTGGTTTAATTGAAGAGAGAGCAAGAATAGCAAGAGCGGTTTCATACGCGTTATCATTCCACGAGCCGCTACTATCCTGGGAAGCAATTAAAAAGGCTTTTGCTTTGTTTAAACTTTCACTATACTCTATACCCTCTAAACTATTACCCTCTTTATCATTTTACCAACACCACCTTCCGGCTTTCCTCATTTCCCTTAATACCTATAAAATATATACCCGATGAAATTTCTTTATCACCAAAGCTAAGATGCGTTTCCGGTTTCACGTTTTCATATTCCTTTAACACTCTTCCGGTAACATCCCGAACGATTACAGTGCCTGAAATATTTCCTTTATATGTAAAATTTATAGAATTAACCGCGATATTCGAAGGAATAACAAGATAACCGGCTACATCTACTAAAGGTTCTGAAATCCATGAACCATTTGTATCAGGAGTTGTATCTGTATCCGGCTGCGGATTTATAAGAGCTTGAACTGCTACTGATGAACCGCCAAAAAGATAAAGCCCATCACAGCTATCGCCTAAACCCTCTACGCTAATCCCATCAGAATACATTTCACCTTTTAATAATGGGTAATATGAATTCCAGCAATTATTACTATAATCATAATATAAAACACTATCACTGTAACTACTTCCACCCATCAAGTAAAAAACCCCCTGGTAAACAGCACTGCTGGCAACGGCAACGTCATAAGGTAGATGAGTAAATAATGTAGTATCTAAAGTCCATGTATCATTAACAGGATCATAAAACATAGTCGAAGAGGTTGCATAGTTAGGAATCCAGTACCCTCCCGCCAAATAAATTGTATCATTTTTCACCCACCGTACCGCATGGCTCCCATGCCATGGCGGCATATCTGCTTTTCTTATCCACCCGCTACCCGGTTCATACTCCCAGGTAGCTCTTAACAAAACATCCCTGTCATGATTATATCCACCTATTTTATATAATTTTCCATTTACAGCGGCACACGCGTAATAAGCTACGGAATCTCCTGTACCGGCTGAAACTGTCCAGTTGTTTCCCGATATCGAATATTTATAAAGTGAATCTTTAGGGTCCCAGATAGAAGCGCTATACCCACCGGGAACGTATATAGTATCTCCGAGTATACATGCATCTATAGCGTAAAGCCGATAAGGTAAACTAGCACCGCGAGACCAGTTCCCATTCACTGGATTATAAATGAATAAAGAATCCGATGTCCAGTTAGGTCCTTCACCACCAATTACATACACATAAGCCCCATCGAATACAACCGCTTGCCTATTAACTCTTAAAGGCATCTCCGTTACAATTCTCCATGGGCTGACTCTACCTGAGGTCACAAATCTATCGTTTAAAAAATCAATATCATAAGGGAATGAAGTGTTTATCCGGCACTCATAATCCGCATATTCATTAAATACAACCGAACCAAAGTTTACATCGAGAGAATCTCCTGCAGAAATAAAAACATCTGATGAATCTTTCGAGAAAACAGGACTTCCCTCCAGTGTAATTTCAGAATGAAGATTAACCGTATAACCACTTATACCTTCATTTTTAAATCTCGCGATTACCTCATACGGAACATTTGTATCGCAGTAAGGCGGAGGCATCAGTATTGAATCGGTTTTAAAATCTATTTGCGCTAAAATAAGAGTTCCCAGTGTGTCGTCTATAGCAGTTGAATCCGAAGTTGTCGAAGAACTGAGATAGTTACAGCTATCCGCGACTGTCATTGTCCAGTTTCCAAAATTAATTCCAATTGAACTATCCGGCAATAATGTGATATTATTACTGTCGGCACTAAAATAAACCGGACTTCCCGAGGCGCTAACAATCTCAGTATGAGCAGAGAATGTCATTGCAGAATCACCAATATTTCTAAATGTCGAGGAAACCGCATAAGCGGTATCCAATTTCACAAGAGAAGGCGGAGAGTTCAAAGATACGACCCCGATATCGTGAACCCCACCGTAATCCAGATGCCCCTTTACTGATACATTATCGATTCCTACCGCAATACCATTTTGGGAGTGATCTAAATACCTCCACATAAATTGAATGCTATCGGCAATGCCTATCCAGAAGGACACAGTATCCCAATTTGCCAAATAATGTTCATACTCGATTAATTTTGTCCACCCCTTCCACTCTCCCAGTTCAAATATCTTATAGTATAGCCTGAAGCTATCGTTAAGGTACCCTGGGTCCCAATAACCTAACGAGTATATTAGCTTAATTGAATCGAATGAAGTGGTAAAAAATTTAGGAGTTATCAGGTCTTCTCCAGGTAAAGATACATAACCATGAATCCAATCTTCGTAAAAAGCGTACGCTGTACCTGAATCAGGCGGCGCGGTTCCATCCTCAAAGGCTTCCGTAATACCAACCTCCCAAGAACCATCCCCATTTCCATCGACAACAGTCCAATCCGGAGGCATAGAACCCGATTCAAAATCCTCAAACAATAACTGCTGCCACATCGTCCTTTCCTTTGAGCTTGCTTCAGAAGTCAAGTTATCCGCGAGAAGATAAATAGAATAAACTAAAACAAAAATCAAAAATATTTTTGTTACTTTTTTATACATAAATCTCTCCCGCTAAAGATTGAAGATTTCAATAGCACGCAGATTGACTCAGATATACGCAGATTAAAACTCATCCCCACTCCTTTTTTGTTTTTTAAACAACAAAAACTTTTTTTAAAATCCTGTAAATCAGCGTTCATCTGCGTCCCATTATATTCTTATTCTTCAAATAACCTGTCGCTGATTCCCTGATTCAGTTTTACATTTTTATACTCGATCGTCATCTTCCCGGTTTTACCCATCGGTGTTGGAATTGTCATATCTATCCTTTTAATAATCCATGAGCCCTTTATATTTTCATATTCCATATTGATTTTAGTTGTTCCGTAATTGGAAAACATTTTTTGACTGGTTATAACACCCCTGCTCATATCGACCGTCATCTCCATCTTTTGAATCATCGGATCTTTTTTTTCGGGTATCACCTCGAGAACAACCTCTTTTGGAGTTTCCGAGGAAGTACTCTTTGAAAGCAAATTCTTGATGAATGATTTTTTTCCGGAAATAACGGATACCTTATTTTTCTTTAAAAAATCTCCAAAATCCTGCTGTAAATCCATCCCCGGAGCAAGGGAAGTTGGACTTTGCCCCACTCCAAGATTCGCGGCTGACGTTGAACTATTCATTACTTTTTTCTCCCCACCACTTTCCATAATCATCTTATCCCCATTCATAATCATTGTCATTTTTCCGGACTGGGATCCCTGGTTCATTGCTGATGGACTCACCGGTAAACCCGCGGGAGCGCTCATTTCCATTCGCATTTTGTCTCTTCCTTTACTCCACAACTTCATAGATTGCCGTTGAACACCCATTTTCCCCATATCGATTTTCATTTCGGCATTACACTGCATATCCTGAACCTTATCTATATTTTTCTGTAAAGCGGCTATAACATCATCTACTTCATCGGCGTATACTGAAACAGTAACAAACAATAAAAGAATAAGAACTAACTTCTTCATTACACCTCCCGCTAAAGATTTTAAATTGTCAGTTGTAAGTTTTAAATTTTCCATTACACGTTTTTTCTAACTCACCTCATAATCATAGCTTTATATGTTTTTACTTCCTTTCCAATCTCTATCCTAACAAAATAAATCCCCGAATTTTTGCTATTCCAGTTAACCGTATAACTACCCGCAGTTTGCAAAGCATCGATTAGAGAAGCAACTCTTTGACCAAGAATATTATAAACACTTATATCTACTTTTTCTCTGCCGATAATACTGTAATTTATCTTAATATCAGAAAAGTTATTTATAATTGAAAAACCTGATTCAGTAAATACATCTTCAATCCCTGCTCCGCCTATGTGGTTAACAATGTAAAACCCCTCACTTCCATTCGCCACATATGCAATATTCCCCTCAACAAAAATACCGTTTGCTTGTTCTCCACCTACATAATAACCCACCTCATAAGGATTAGCAGGATTCGCTATACTGATAATTCGTAACCCGCCTTCATTACTCGCAACATACGCAAAAGTGTCAATAACATATACATCTTCAGCATTTCCATCTACTTCACAAGAGTTAATCTCAAAAGGGTCGCTCGGATTTGCCACATTGATAATCCATAAACCATCAAGAGCGTCTGTAATATAAGCAAATATACCTGCTACAAAAACCGCCTGATTCCAAAATCCCGGATTACAGGAACCAACTCTTAAAGGATTGGCAGGGTCTGAAACATCTAATATGACTAATCCGGAATCAAGAGCTGCAACATATGCAAGAGTATCTGTTACATAAACATCAAAAACCCAATCCCCAGTATCATAATAACCAATCTCCTCGGGATTGGGAGGGTCTTTTATATTGATTATTCTTATGCCATCAACAAGATCTGCTACATAAGCTAATGTGTCTAAAACAAAAAGATCCAATGCTAGACCACTTGTATTATAACCTCCTATTTCCGAAGGGTTAAACGGGTCCGAAATATTTATTATGCAAAGTCCTGAGTCGTAATTCGCGACATAGGCAAAAGTATCTATTACAGAAACACTATATGCAACACTTCCATTATCACAACTACCTATTTCTAATGGATTTAATATATCTGAAATATCGAAGATTTTAAGACCATCATATCCATCCGCGACATAGGCAAATTGATCTCTAACATATATGCCGTAAGCACCACCTCCAGTATCATAAAATCCTTCTTCTGTTGGGCTGTAAGGATTCGATACATCAACAATACGAACTCCGTCTCCCGAACCTGCCACATAAGCAAGAGAACCTTCCACATAGACTCCCACCACATCCTCTCCTGCCCTACAACGCCCTATCTCTAATGGATTCGAAGGATTGGAAACATCAATTATTCGTAAACTTTTATCAGGGTTAATAGCATCCGCCGCATAAACAAGAGAGCCCACTGCGTAAACATCGCAGAGAAAACCATCTGCTGGATAATAACTTCCAATCTTTAAAGGATTAAGCGGATCTGAAACATCTATTACGCAAAGACCTGAATCATAATTGACTACGTAGGCAAGAGTATCTACTACAGATACATCAAAAGCCGACATCCCCGTTTCATAATAGCTAACACTGTCAGGATCAGCAGGATCTGAAACATCTACAATGTAAAGGCCAGAAAATAATGCAAGATAGGCAAGTGTATCCCGGACATATACTCCAGACCTACTTGTACTGCCGAAATTTTGTTCGAAGTTACCGACTTTATAAGGGCTAACAGGATTTGCCATATTAACAATATCAAATCCCGAGCCATAAAGTATATATGCAAGAGTATCTTTTACATAAACTCGATAAGCAGAAACCGAACTCTGGCTTTCTCCTCATATTCCGGAAATCTACTGCTTAATGGTTGCCTTCTTAACAGCCTTTCTTTTATTAAATCAATTTTACTTTTGGGGTCTAATGTTAAACCGAAAAGGGAAACAGATGAAACTAAAACAGTAACAAACAATAAAAGAATAAAAACCAATTTCTTCATTTTACCTCCCTCTAAAGATTTTAAATTTTAAATTGTAAGTTGTAAATTTTAAATTACCAATTATTCTCCCAACCAAATCACCCTTCCCACCCACATTACTCGTATCACGGTATCATTAACCCCTCTAAAAATAATCGTATTTAATAATTATATTTATAATTATAATAAAAATTCGCTAAATGTCAAATCTTTTTTCAAGAAAAACCAATACCAAACCAGGGTTTAGTTTTTTCTCTATACCCTACTACCTTTATATCTATCTCTAAGTTCTTAGAACTTCTTTGACGTTTCGGCTAAAATTTATAAAAAACTAATATTTAAAAATAAAAAGACTATTTATTTTCTATATTTTATATTGTAATGGTTTCTTTTTCTTTGTCAAGGGTAAAATTGATATCTATAGTAATTGCACTTTGTGTTTATTCCGCAAATATTTCACTTTCTATTTCTCTACTAACCATTAAATTATCAGATTCTACGATTTCTTTAAGAAGTTTTCTCACTTCTTCTTTGCTTTTTAATCCAACCTTCCAAATAGCCCTCAGAATGGATTGAAGAGAAAAAACTTGTACCTTTTGCTTTTTTGCGAATTTCCTTGCCACAAAATCGTTTGTCGCGAAGGTGTATCCTTCTATCTTACATATAGAAATAGCCTCGGTTTCCCCTTTCCCTAAATTCGTTCTTTCTTGAAGTAACTGCTTACATTTCAAAAGTGCATTTTCGGTTAATGGAATTGTGCGGATTTCCGAAAGAACTCTGGAAGGATATTTGTAACCATATTCTAACGGTATCGAGATTTCCTCTTCAATTCCAGGAGTAATTGCCAATTTCTCTTCACCGAAGAGGTCTTTCAATAAAGTGATAGCATCAACTTTGGCAAACATTGAGAGGATATCTGTGTCTAAGATAATAATCATTGGCAGATATCAAGTATCTCTTTGACTTCTTTGTCTATCTCTTTACTCAAAGGAGGCACAGAAACTTTAATGCCTTCTTCTTTTAATAACTCCTTAAAGTCTTCTAAATTAATACCGGAGATTTCAGAGGCACGAGAGAGTGAAACCTTTTGTCTTTTGTATAGTTCTATTGCAAGCTCCTTCCTGAGGTGAGGTTTACTTCTTAGAAGAGCCCGAAACGCGTCCTTAATAAGTTCGTCCCTATCTGGATAGGTGCCTTTTTCAATCAAAATTTTCAAATCATCGAGAATTGTATCCGCCATACTCTCCTCCTTTAAATTTAATAAATAAAACTCTTTTCTTCCGCGTTCACTTCTTATATGAATTATAAGAAGAAGTGATTCTGATGTCAAGGAGAAACCGGTAACTATTTACCCCCACGGAATCAGGAGTATACGTTATATCCATACCTCCTCGATTACAGTAACAGTATCCAGCATGAATTTTGTGTCAAATAATCCTGCTTTTTCAGTACCTATATTTTTAATAACAGCGGAAAGAGTAAACTCTTCTCCTTCAACAGGAGAAGAAGGTATGGTTGAAGCAGAGGAAACGATTAAATTAGGACTCATTGTACTTAAAGCAAGAATCCCAAGAGCGGTTTCATACGCGTTATCATTCCAACTCCCCGCGCTATCCTGGGAAGCAATTAAAAAGGCTTTTGCTTTGTTTAAACTTTCACTATACTCTATACCCTCTAAACTATTACCCTGTTGGAGGGCAATAAAACTCAATGCTGTTTCATATATGGAGGTGGTGTCAGTTCCAAAACTACCATTTGTATTTTGCTGTCCAATTAGCCACGCGGCACCGTTGTTGATTTGTTCGCTTAAATTATATATACCATGAAATTTTTCTAAAGAAATAAGTGTTAACGCGGTAATATAAACAGAGGAACTATCATCTATATCACACCAGTAATTATCTTTTTGTTCGTTTACAATGTAATAAATAATGGTACTAATTTTATCATAATCGGAATAATCGACCGCGCTTAAAGCCCGGAGTAAAAGAGAGACATCCAGAGGGTAACTATCATAATAACGTAAAGCCCCAAAACCTCCGTCCATATTTTGGAAAGTTAAAAGAGTATCGATTAATCCTGTTGTATCCGGGATGAGTGGATCCACTACTTCCAGATATCTTGTGATATGATCTAAGGAAGGAAGAGAAAAATCCATGAATTTCAGAAGACCAATATCAAAGATAGAGTCTTCGTTACTTAGAGTAAGAGCCCGGAGAGCCGCGGAAGTAGAAAGGAAATTATTGTATTCTTCTCCCCATGTAGAGTCAGAATTTTGGTTTAGTTTTAGCCACTCGATTCCGTCGTTAATTGCGTTATCGATAGGTGCCGCGATTAGTACAACTGCTATCAAAAATAAAATTAAAAATTTCTTAAACATAACAATCCTCCTTGAATTTTTAATAGCCACTGATTTACACTGAAATACACTGATCCCATCCCAACTCCATTTTTTGTCTTTTTTAAAACAACAAAATATTTTTTTTAATCCGTGTTTATCCGTGTTCATCCGTGGCTAAATACCTGGGATGTGGGGTTGCAATTAAATCCTGATAATCTGCGTTCATCTGCGTCCCATTCAATTATAAATTTCCAATTAAACACTCTTCCTCGCGCTTGCAAGCCAGTGGGGCATCGATGGAGGAAGAGGATTAACTCTAAAATCAGTAAAGTTAGCTTCTTCGAGCCAATTTTTTAATTCCTCATCCGAGAAAACCCATCCGCTTTCCGCGGTAAGAGCCATATTGATTCCAAAAAGAGCACTGAATTTTGGTTTTGTGTGAGTCGTATCGGTCATCATATCCATTACGTAAACAATACCACCGACATTAAGAGAATCGTAAGTTTTTTTCAGAAGGCACTTTATAGACTCCGGCGATTCCTGATGCAGAACGCCAAAGAAAGTTACGATATCGTTATTTTCAGGGAAGGAATCAGTATGATAATCTCCGCCAATTGTTTTAACCCTTTCGCTCATGTTTTGATTTCCTATAAGTTCCCCTGCTATTTTGACCACTTCCGGTAAATCAAAAACCTTACATGTTAATTCCGGATTAGCTTTCGCCATTAATACCGAATACGTACCCGGTCCTCCTCCGACATCAAAAACTCTTTTTTTTCCGGAAAGTTCGAGCTGAGGTATAACAGCCTGTCCGATTCCAAGAGCCCGGTAGTGCATGGACATTACGAAAGTTCGTGTACGTTCTTCATCGCTTCCCAGATGAATTTCGGGTTTTTCTACCGGTTTTCCGCTCTTTACCATCTCTTTTAATTTTCCCCATAAAGGATATACATCGCGGTTGTATCGTATCGCGCCGCTAAGGTCTGCGGGCGAACCGGGAACTAGGAACGCGGAACTTTCAGAAGTGTTTTTATATTCATTGTTTTCTTTTTCCAATAAATCGAGAGCAACACACACATCGAGAAGTAGTCTCGTACCCCGTTCGTTCAAATTCAAATCATTCGCAATAGTTTTCATGTTAGCTTTACCTGTTTCACTAATTTTCTTAAAAATTCCCAAATCTGAAGCTGTAAACAAAACACACGATTCATAAAAAGCGCTTGCCATATTTACTATACGCTTTGGGTCTGCCATAATCTATCCTCCTTTATACTGATAACATTATTTTGAATACGCTTGGATTAAAATATTAACAATGTTTAAATATAAATCAATAGCTCTCGTTGATACTTGACATAATATAAAACATTCCTATTTTATATATTAAAAGTAGTAATAATATGAAAACAACTAAATCTATATACGAGAATTGTTATGAATCGATAAAAACTTTAATCCTTGACGTTTTTAAGGACGAAAAGGTAACCATTATATTGTTCGGTTCCCGTGTAAAAGGTAACTTTTATGGTAGTTCAGATATTGATATTGGAATTTTACCTGAAAACGGTTACGATAAAAGAAAAATGACTATTACGAGAGAAAAACTTGAAGAACTTAACATACCTTACAAAGTAGATCTTGTTGATATATCAGAAGTTTCAGATAGTTTCAAGAAAAACGTTTTGGAATATGGAGAAATATGGAAAAAATAAAAGCACTGATTGGCGATACAAAAAGAGCGTTAGATACTTTTAAAGAAATATTGAACGAAACTTTTTCAATCATAGTAAGAGATGCGGCAATCCAAAGATTTGAATATAGTTTTGAAGCAATCTGGAAATTACTTAAAGAATATCTTAATAAAAAAGAAGGGATAATTTGCAATTCTCCCAAATCCTGTTTCAGAGAAGCTTTTAATGTCCAAATACTCGATGAGAACGAAACAATCAAAGCGCTTGAAATGACTGATGACAGGAATTTAACATCGCATGCTTATATCGAAAAAGTCGCGCAAAAAATCTTCGAAAAACTTGAAATTTATTTCGAGCTTACCTCAAAAATTTTTAATCATATAAATAAAAATCTTGAGTAAAACCTTCTTAAAAAAAGATTGGAAATTTTTATTAGCACGCAGATCTTCGCAGATTGTCTCAGATTGCCACCCTTCCCACCGGTTCTTTTTTGTTTTTTAAACAATTTAATAAATCCTGTAAATCAGCGTTCATCTGCGTCCCATATTTTCTTTTTTAAAACAACAAAACATTTTTCTAATCCGTGTAAATCCGCGGCTACTTCTTCACAATTTCCCACACCCTCGAGGTTTTGTTTCCCTGTCTATCACTTAGCGAAAGTTTTAATTTGTGTTTGCCTTTTGAGATTTCTTCCGGATGTTCAAAAATCAATCTTTTTTTCTGAGGGTCGTATCTGAAAACAGTTTGTTTGCCATCAACAAGAGTTTGAATAGATGAAAAATCGACTCCCGAGAGAGAATCCCAGACATTAATACGCAAAGGAGTTCTGGAGGAAAAATATTTTCTACTTAAAGAAACGACGGGCGGAATTGTATCTTCTAATACTCCGAAAGCCCCCAGATGATCTATAAAACCTGTCAAATATTTCCCTTCTCTATTCGAAGAACAAAAACTCCAAGCCGAACCATTCTTTTCGTAGATAGAAAAGAACTTATCCTTTTTTGGAACTTTTGTTCTAATTTTAACTTTTTTCTTAAGAGGTATAGGTGGCTCCCAGTTCCAGGTAACCGTCTCACCCGAGTTTACTCTAACTGCTATGAGCTTTGTATTGATTTTATCTCCCTGATTTAAAATCATCTGACATTTACCGTCCGGAGACTGCAATTTTTTAAATTTTTTCTTAGTAAAATTCCAGATTGAAATCGAATCGCCGGATTTTTCAAATTCCTTAGTTTTTCTCAAATCATACCATTTTTCAAACACCTGGAAACCATTCGTTCCGAAAACTATTTTATTACTATCCAAATCCCTTGATTCAATCTTTTTCTCCCCTAATGACTTAATCAATTCAACAACTAAATTACTCATATTCCCCGAACCATCATAAACCTCAATCAAATAATTTCCCGTGTCATCTCCGGTTATTATCCCATCCAACCCTTTATAAAAGGGGAAACCATTGCCCGAAACGGTAAATAACCTTCTGAATTTTCTGCCTGTTTTCATCCTATATTCGAAATCAAAAAGAAATCTGGAATCCTTGTAATTCGAATAAGAAAATCTATCTACAAATTCTCTTCTTATAAGTAACCCATTTTTATATAATTTTATTTCTTTAGGGCCAAGTCGACCGGAACGAGTATTAACCATATCGACGGTTTCTATTTCTAAACCAACCCTTCCTTCAACAAAAACCGAGATCGTATCTGAGGCAACTTTAAAAACTTTTCCAATATGAGAGCCAAAAACTTTAGAAGACTCATCCAGAGGAATAAACCGGACTGCTTTAATAACAGGAGGAAGGGTATCCCCAACAGTAAAACCCCGACTAAAAGGATCAATCGGATTATTATTCTTGTCCCTTAATTCAAAATGGAGGTGCGGGGACACACACCCGGAACGTCCCGTATATGCAATTACTTCTCCCTTCTTAATAGAAATTTCTCCTTCTTTAAACCAAATTTCCACTGCGTAAGAATTCTTACGCAATTGTTTGTTTCTTACTATCTTTTTTAAATCCTTGGAAAAAGAGGAAAGATGAGCATAAACATAAGTTTCTCCTGTCCAACTTTTTATATATACAACTTTTCCATAGCCCCACGGAGAAGTCTTTACCCTGATCACCCAGCCGTCACTGGACGAATAAACCTCTTCACCTATTCTTGCCGTAGGAAGATCTATACCGGCATGAAGATGCCCATCCCTCCATTCTCCAAAAGACGAAAGAAGACCCTTTCTCTCAGCAAGAGGCCATACAACATCACTGCTCAAAGAAAAAAGAACTATCGAATACAGATAACCTAAGAAAATCATAATACTCAATTTAACAAAAAATTATAGCAATGCAACAAAGAAATTTATTATGAAAACCTGGCTTAACATATAATCCACTACTAAAATCATAAAAAGTATACCACAAATATATAAAATAGCCCGAGAATTAAAAAATAACTATAAAATATGCGTAAAAAATAATATACTAACGTCATCTTAGATTTACGTAAATTTAGAATGTTTAATGGTTATGGGATTGAAATGCAAACCCTTAGTTTTGGAACAATTTTTGCAATATATAATATGTTATGAAAGAAGTATTGATTGTTGACGATTTCGCGCCGACCTTAGAAGCGATCAAAGCATACTTGTCTAGCGAATATTCAGGTAAGATCATAATCCACATCGCGGAAAACGGAAAAGAGGCAATAGAAGTCCTTAACTCAAACGAAATAGATTTAGTCGTAACCGATATAGGTATGCCCATAATGGACGGGCTTGACTTACTCGCTTATATGAGTAAAAAATATCCCGATATCCCAGTAATTATTATGACCTCTTTTGGTACTCCTCAAATTGAGAAGCGCCTTAAAAAATTCAACGCTTTTCTTTACCTTGAAAAGCCTTTTGATATCAAAAAGCTCGAAGGAAAAATTTTAGAAGGACTTAAAGCCGAGACAGAAGGACATATCCAAGGATTTTCTCTGCCTTCCTTTTTGCAGCTTATCCAATTGGAAGCCAAAACATGTACTTTAAAAGTTCAATACGATGGAAATAAAGCAGTTTTATATTTCAAAAACGGAGCTTTAATCGGAGCAAAAGCCCCAAATAAGGTTGGTACAGAAGCAGCGTTGGAGATTTTATCTCTTGAAAAGGCCGAAATAGACATTGACGGCAAATGCAGAAAAACAGAACCTACGATAGACACCCCCTTGCACTATTTACTCTTAGAAAGCGCTCGCATCCTGGACGAAAAAAATAAGGAGAGAGCAGAAATCAATATCATGCAGGATGAAATAGAAAAGGAAATCGAAAAAGAAATATTTCCCTTACTAAATTCCAACAACCCGGACACAGATGAAATTTTAAGCGAAGGACAAAGTCTTCAGTAATATCATCCTGTTTCTACCCCAGATATTAAATTTTATTTAGTTTGTGTTTACTATTTTAATTCATTTGTATAATTCGTTGTTTTTTTTTGTTGGTTCGTTAGGTCGTTAGATGGGCAAAAAAAATCCTGTTAATCCTTTTAAAATCTGCGTCCTAATCTTAGAATTTGGGATTTAGGGGTTGGGATTTATTTAAAACAACAAATTTTGTTTTTTTCTCTGTGTTCTCAGTGTGTTTTGTTTTTGCTCTGTGTCCTCTGTGGTTAAAGTGTTTTTTTGTTCTTTGTGTCTTAGTGTCTTCGTGGCTGATCCACACTATTGACAAAAATACTCTTAGAATATACTCTAAATTAATTAAAATCCCTTAAAAATTTCCTTAAGTGGGAGGGTATTATGATAAAATGCGGAGTAATTGGTGTAGGTCATATGGGGAAACATCACACTCGCATATTAGCAACAATGAAAAAAGCAAAACTGGTGGGTGTTTCCGATATTGACCAGGTAACAGGAAAAAAAATAGCAAAAACATATAATTGTAAATTTTTTCCAAATTACAATGATCTTCTGAAAGAGACAAATTGCACTGTGATTGCGACTCCAACCAATACACATCGAGATATTTCAATTAAAGCGCTTAATTCGGGAAACCACGTCTTTATAGAAAAACCGATTTCTCTGGACCTGAAGGAAGCCGATGAAATAATTAAAACGGCAAAAAATTCAAATTTTATCTTACAGGTTGGACATATCGAACGTTTTAACCCGGCTATCCTTGCCGCAAAAAAAATTATTAATAATCCTCTCTTCATTGAAGCACACCGTTTTTCTCCTTTCTACGGCAGAGGCATTGATGTTTCTGTTGTTCTGGATCTTATGGTACACGATCTGGATATAATACTTACCTCGGTCGAATCTCCTTTGAAAACCGTATCCGCTGGTGGAGTCCCTGTCCTTACAGACAACGTAGATATTGCAAACGCAAGACTGGAATTTGAAAACGGAGCTATAGCAAATATAACCTCTTCTCGAATTTCTATCATGAAAGTTCGAAAAATCCGCTTCTGGCAAAAATATTCATATGTTTCTGTTGATTGCTTAAACAAAAAAGTAAATGTTTTTCACAGAGAGGTTAAAAACGATAAACCCCAAATAAATGAGGAAGAAATTCGTGTGTCAACGAAAGAACCATTATTTCTTCAATGTAAGGCTTTCATCGACGCCTGCTTAGGTGAAAAGCCTGTCCAGATTAAGCCTGAAGAGGCAAGAAATGCTTTAGCCCTTGCCCATAAAATCTTGGATAAAATAAAAGAGAGAGCCAAAAAAGTCAATATAAACTTATCGGTAGAATCAAATTCATAATGAAAGTTTTGTTTATAACGGGAGAGGCATCCGGAGATTTGCATGCTTCTAATCTGATTATCTCTTTAAAAAAAATCAAACCTGATATTAAGTTTTTTGGGATTGGTGGGGAAAAGATGAATGAAGTCGGAGCTAAAATAATCTACCCTTCAAACAGAATTAGTGTTGTCGGATTTAGTGAAGTTTTCTCAAAACTATCAAATTTAAAAGAAGCAAGAAGGCAAATTGTAAAATGTATAAGACAAAATAAATTTGACTTTGCCATTACGGTTGATTCCCCGGGGTTCAATATTTTCATGGCGAAATTTCTAAAAAATATGGGCATACCTGTCTTCTATTTTATCGCACCACAGATATGGGCATGGGGCAGATGGAGAAGTAAAAGTTTATCTAAATATTTTAGAGGGTTATTCGTAATCTATCCTTTCGAAAAATCCTTCTTCGATAAAGAAAAAACAATTTCGCACTTTCTCGGCAATCCTTTAGTAGATATTGTTAAACCGGAGGGAGAATTAAAAAAGAAAAACCTACCTGCCGGCAATCCTTTAATTGCAATTCTTCCCGGCTCGAGGGAATCGGAAATAAAAAGGCTGCTTGTACCTCTATTAAAAGCCTTTGAAATCTTCCGTAAAAAATATTCAAAAAGTCAAGCGGTGATTGCTCTTCATGATAAGGAAGATATTTCTCTTACAAAAAAAATCACAAGAGATTGCTCGAATGATATTAAAATATTTTACGGAAAAACATACGACATCCTCAAATGGGC
>Ga0315532_1000787_pt1 | contig 24953 bp, 20 predicted proteins | sample SalMarWE160370MG_FD_203082 | JGI IMG/M metagenome (GOLD analysis project Ga0315532, IMG submission 203082) | Salt marsh sediment microbial communities from the Plum Island Ecosystem LTER, Massachusetts, United States - Salt Marsh Sediment WE1603-70 ...
TTTCTTATGCCAATTGTTTCCATAATTTAAATCCTCAAGGTTTTGAATCAATGTGACTACATTATACCTATATGTTGTCTCATTTGTCAAGTGCAAGTCTGATCATATAGGACATCCGTGCAGAGCGTGATAAAATAATTATAAGTTCAAGTCTGCATAATCATGAATCCAAGAAATTTTTCAAAGGCATCAAGGACGTGACATAGCTCCGCTCTGTTGATTACATCAGAATATTTTTATATCTAACTGTAATTATATCCAAATTTAAATATCAAGCAGGCTTGACAGCTTTTAAGTGTTGCGAACGGAGCGAAATTTAACTTGATGGCCCCGTAAAAAGTCAAAAGAAATAATCTTTTACGAGAGTTTTTAGTTTCGGGTGGCAAGTTTTAAGTGTCTGTTAAAACAGCTAATTTTAATCACCTAAAACCTAAGTTTTAAAAGCTAAGCCGTGATAAATTCTTTGTTTTAGGAATTGGTCTAATTTAGCTGGATTCAAAAATTGCGTCAACAAATTGTTGCCTAAATTGAACGTTTTAAATTGTGACACAATATTACAAAGATGATAAATTGTAAACCCTCCGGGATTGCCGATTTTATGAGTTAATTCTATTTCACCTAAATTCTGCAAGCCTTGTATCTGCCGGATATACAAGGCATCAATCGTGCAGCTGTATTGTAATACTGCAATCGATTGATAACGCAGTAGATCCGGTTGAGACGAGGTACCCGAAGGGTTAACTATTTTCGAAATTTAATATGGATTTCATCCTTTTATTTGTCCCCTTATCGGTAGGCGGATATTTATAAAACATCTCAATAGCGCATTGTAATTATTTTAAATCTATCTCTTTCGAAAAAAGTTAATTCAGATTTTAGGTTACAAAAATTGCCTCTAACTGTTATAGTAATCAAACGAGCATCCAATATCCAGAAACCAGAAACGAGTTTTTATGAGATAACGCCATGTTGCTGAAAAAATTAAACCCGGCGGTGTCCAAATACTGGCTTATTGTTCTGGCCGGACTGATGTGGAGTATGGTTGGAATAATGCTCTGTCGTCTGGCATATATCTGGCTGGCAGCTGTAAATTGGAGTTTGGGTTTACCGCTGGGAGTGCTTAGCATTATTTCAGCGTTGGCAGCCTATCGTTACAGCTTTTCCAAAATCGCACGTAAAAATATCGTCCGCCTCTGTCTCCTTTCGGACAAATGCTGCATCTTCGCCTTTCAGGCCTGGAAAAGTTATCTGATCGTTATCTTTATGATTATACTCGGCATTGCTTTGCGCAACTTACCTATTCCAAAGCACTTCCTCGCCGTCATCTATGCAACTATAGGGGGGGCATTGTTCCTTTCAAGCTTTCACTTTTACCTGCGTATCTATCGGGTAAAAATTCTGAAACAGTCTTGCCTGCCGCCTAAAAATGAGTAAAACTAAATTATTTTCTTAATCCATCCATTACCTCTTCTGCCGCCCTGATGGTTGTGTCTATATGCTCCGTGTTATGAGCCGCTGATACAAAAAGAACCTCAAACTGGGATGGGGCAAGGTAAATCCCTTTCTCCAGCATACCGTTGTAAAAGGCAGAAAACATTTCAAGGTCACAGGTCTTGGCATCATCAAAATTAAGAACCTCCTTATCTGTAAAAAACAGGCCCAGCATGGACCCGACCCGATTACCCATGACATTTATTCTCGCTTTTTCCGCAGCGTTTACAAGACCGACAGAAAGACGATCCGCTTTTTTATCCAGAGTGTCATAAAAATCGGGGGCTTTAAGTTGTGTAAGCGTTGCAATACCTGCGGCCATGGCCACGGGATTGCCGGACAGGGTTCCGGCCTGATATACCGGCCCCTGCGGTGCGATATGTTCCATGATTTCCCGTCTGCCGCCATAAGCGCCGACCGGAAGCCCGCCGCCGATGATTTTACCCAGACATGTCATATCCGGAATAATTCCATAAAGGGACTGGGCGCCGCCATAGGCCACCCTGAAACCGGTCATCACTTCATCAAATATCAGCAGACTGCCTTTTTTTTCTGTAACTTCTCTTAAAGTCTCCAAAAATCCGTGCTTGGGCGCCACCAGCCCCATGTTCCCGGCCACAGGCTCAACAATGACACACGCTATGTTTTCACCGTGCTTCTCCATTACCTTTACAAGACTGTCGATGTCATTATAGGGAAGCGACAAGGTATGGGACACAAACGATTTTGGAACCCCGGGACTCCCCGGAATACTCAATGTGGCAACCCCGGACCCTGCCTCCACCAAAAGGGCGTCGGCATGGCCATGATAGCAACCGTCAAATTTTACGATGGTGTCCCGTCCCGTAAACCCTCGGGCGAGCCGTATTGCACTCATGGTCGCTTCTGTGCCGGAATTCACCATACGGACCATCTCCATGGATGGCACGGCATCAACAACCATTTCGGCGAGTATGATCTCAAGATCGGTGGGCGCACCAAAGCTGGTGCCTCTTTTCAAAACAGAAGAGATCGCGTCTATCACCGAGGGATGCCTGTGCCCAAGGATCATGGGCCCCCATGAACCGATATAGTCGATATAGCCGTTGCCGTCTTCATCAAAAACCATACATCCTTGGGCATGATCAATAAAAGTCGGTTCGTTGCCCACGTTTTTACATGCACGAACAGGGCTGTTAACGCCGCCGGGAATAATATTCAATGCCCGGACAAAAAGTTTATTAGAATTTTCTCGATTCATTGTCTCATTATCCTTTCCATGTTTAAACCTAAACTGAGCGTTTCAAATTTTAAAAGGTAATCAAATATCTTTTATTTTTAATGAACTATCTTGATTTATATTTTTAAAATTTGAAACCCTGCGGGATTGCCGATCTTACCACATCTACTGCGTCAGATGCCGTCCCGCATAGTTGACTATAGCGGAACGACATCTTCCTTGTATCTGCGGCAACCTCAACAATCGCTCAATTTAGTTAAATAAACCTGTTGACTTTTTCTCAAGATTTCGTTGAAAGTAGCAGACACAATTTATCAGGTCAAGCAGGCTTTTTTAATAATGGCACAGCAAAGAACCCTCAAACAGCTTTCAAAGCTCATATCGTATATGCTTGGACATAAACCCGCTGAGTTCGGCCTGGTCCCGGACCGGGATGGATTTGTAAAAATCAAGGAATTTTTAAAAGCCGTCTGTGAAGAGGAAGAGTTAAGATATATTCACAGATCACATATCGATGAAATCCTTATTACCCTGTCACATCCTCCTGTTGAAATCAAAGACAATTATATACGCGCAACCCATCGTGATAAGTTGCCCAAGCACAACCCGGCCCAAAACCTTCCCAAGCTCCTTTATACCTGTGTGAGGAGAAAAGCTTACCCATTTGTTTTGGTTAAAGGGATATTTCCTATGGACTTTGGCCATGTGATCCTTTCATCTGTGCCTGAAATGGCGGAAAGGATGGGGAAACGAAAAGACCAGATGCCGGTACTCCTCACGGTCCAGACCCGGAAATCCCTTGAAAAAGGGACGCTATTTTATGAAGCCGGAGATACGCTATACCTGGCCGATTCTATCCAGACAGATTGTTTTACAGGCCCTGCCCTGCCCAAACAAAAGGAGGCCGCCATAATAAAAGAGGCTTTGGCAGAAAAAAGAGAACAGAAATTTCCGGGCAGTTTTATTATGGATCTAAAGGATAAAAATGATCATAAAAAGGCATCTCGGCGAAAAAAGAAAAGCAAAGAGACCGCCTGGAATAAAGATCTAAAAAAGCACAGAAAACAAAAGAGAGAACGCCCACCTTGGCGAAAGTAAACCCTATCGCTGCATAAACAACCCATCGGATTATACGTTAAACGACTGGAACAAAGGCTTTGCGCTAATTGGAGTAACTATCATGAAATCCAACCGTTGGTAACATCCAAAGAAAACACTTTTTTGCTGTGTTGTTTACCATTCAGGAACGCCGAGGATACCGCATCTCCTGCGTTATCAAGACCTTGCGGTAGACGACTACAGCTGTGGCCTTGATGCCTTGGACCTGTGGTTTCCTCGACGTTTGCAACGATAGGTTAACGAACGCTATTGAAAAATGACGATAAAAAAATTGACAACCTTTTTTAAAGTTGATACGAAAATTACACCCGTGATAATTTGTGGGCCGTTAGCTCAACTAGGCAGAGCACCTGACTCTTAATCAGTAGGTTATAGGTTCGATTCCTATACGGCCCACCACTCAATACAGACTTCTTCGACAGTTTCCTTTACCAACTTTCCATCCTCCTAAATTCGCTTCCGAACTTTTTGGCAAGGGTCATGGGTCTCCTCAGGAATGGCTTCAACGGCATGTCCGTTTTTATCATAATATATCAAAGGGTTGCCGTTGATTGTTGCGCCTGCGATGGGAGGCGGGATTGGCTATTATTCGATAGCTGCCTGCTTGAATTTTTTAAAAGTAGAATTATATTATTAATTAATTTTTAGTACGTTAGTTGTTAATTTTGTGCTTTTTATGGCAAAAAGATCCTTAATCAAATAAGTGTGAAATGCCTAAAGTGATCTAAAGTGCCTAAAGTTAAGGAATACTTCCAAATTGTATAAAAGCCAGAGGGTAGAGACTCCTTAACTTTAGCTCACTTCAAACTTTAGTTCACCTGTAACTTTGTTTGCTGAGTATTCATTATTTAAAAGGAAATTATAAGATATGGAAAATCAAATTAAAACAACCATTTTACTTGCAGTTATGACGGTATTCATCATGTTGATCGGCCAGCTTTTGGGAGGACGCCAGGGATTGATTATTGCGCTTGTTTTTGCAGCGGGAATGAATTTTGTAAGCTACTGGTATTCAGACAAAATAATTCTTCGCATGTACAAGGCCCGTGAAGCAACGCCCGATCAAGCCCCTGAACTTTATTCCATTGTACGGGATCTTGCCCGGAAGGCCGACCTTCCCACTCCTAAAGTTTACATCATCCCTCAGGAGTCTCCCAATGCCTTCGCAACCGGCAGAAATCCGGAACATGCGGTTGTGGCGGTTACCCAAGGTTTGCTTAAAATCATGAATCGTGAGGAACTTGCCGGCGTGCTGGGTCATGAACTTGGCCATGTGAAAAACCGTGATATATTGATTGGCTCAATCGCAGCTACCATGGCCGGAGCCATCATGATGCTGGCGAGCATTGCGCGGTGGTCGGCTATTTTTGGAGTTGGGAGTGACGATGATGAAGGCATGGGCGGCTTCGGATTGATCATCATGTCAATTCTTGCTCCGATTGCAGCCGTGTTGATACAAACCGCCATATCCCGGTCACGTGAATATCTGGCGGATTCATCAGGTGCGCGTTTTTCCGGAAACAATGAAGGCCTGGCACGGGCATTGGAAAAGCTGGGGAATTACTCGGCCAGAGTTCCCACCAAAGCCAATCCGTCCACGGCTCACATGTTTATCGTAAATCCTCTTTCCGGTCAAAGAATGATGAGTTTATTCTCAACCCACCCGCCACTGGAAGATCGAATTGCACGGCTGAGAGGCATTCAAACCCCGAATAACACTTCAGGTCATGGTGGAGGGATGAATCAGGATAAAGGCAGAGAGTTCTGGGATCGCCTGTCCAGATAACGGACGTTACCCATAAGGTTATAAGCTATCCCCCGGAGCATCCTCGACTCTCTTTCGATAATTTTCATGTGGTTTCTCCTTTGTTTTATCGAGGTATTTACCGATCAATCCTGGTTTATGAAGATGGGATTTGGCAAAAATCTTGCCTCTTCCCATCTTCACACCCGTATGCATATAGCGTTATGGTCTTTTATTGAATTGGCGTTAATTGAACCCTTCGGTTTTTGGCACGGCCTTCCTTGGTTTTGTTGCTTGCGGCCGGCTTGGTAAACCCAAAACCCTTGGTCGTCAACCGTTCCGCTTCAACGCCTTTGTCCACAAAATATTTCATGATGGCTTTGGCACGTCTTTCAGAAAGATTCATATTATAAGCCGCAGGACCCATATTATCCGTATGACCATCAATCTCAACCTTCATCTCCGGGTTCCTTTTCAATATGGAGACCGCCTCATCAAGCATGGGGTAGGCTTCGGACTTAATTTCAGCGCTGTTAAAGTCATACATCACCACCGCTGCGTAGGTCCAGCAACCCCTTGCATCCACAGTGGCTCCCTTGGGCGTATTCGGACATTTATCCAAATAGTCCGGCACACCGTCCTTATCACTGTCCATCGGCTTTGGGGCCGCTGCCATGGGAGCAGCTTTGGCCAAAAATACCTTCTTCACAAAATCTCCCATGTCACGGTTCGTTTTGAATCCATCCGCACGCACTGAAAATCCACAGCCACCGGCGGCAGCAACCCGTTTCATAAGCGTTTCACCGACAGGATCATCTCCCACCAGCACCGTGTATATGCAAACCCGGTCACCGAACTGAGCTTTCATGTTCTTGGCAGCCGTTATCGGCGTGGTGTCCATATCCGCTCCATCGCTGACGATAATCACCGCTATTTGACCTTGACTTTTCTTCAAGTCACCTGTGGCAGCGGTGATGGCAGCTCCCAGGGGACTCCTTCCCATGGGCCGTTGTGCAGCGTCTAAAGCCCCTTGAAATCCTTTCCTTGAATATTCCGTGGGTCCGTAAAAAAGCGCTGTGGGCTTGCCGAACGCACTGGTCCCAAAAGTCCTGAGTGCGCCATTGAGCTTCATATCGGGAATCGTCTGATTCATAGCGCCCAAAAAGTTTTTGGCAATGGTTAACCGTTTTTGCCCATTATATTTCCAAGACATTGACGAAGATTTATCAAGAATCACTATAAAATTGTCCACCTTGGGTTCATACTGATCCGCTTCCAATGCATATGGGCTGAAAAGGGGTTGGGTTGTTTGCATTTGCCCGGCTGCGGAACTGAACAGCAGGGTACTGATCATTACCAAAAATAATGCCTTCAAATAATACTTTGTCATAATCTTACCTCCTTGGTTAGTTTTGTTTTACTTATGTTTTTATAATTTAAAGAAATAAAAGCTTGTTTCTACTCTTTATTCCTTATGCTCGTACATACGGACATCGCGCTGGGGGAACGGAATGCTGATGCCTTGAGCATCGAAACTTTTCTTAATAGTTCCGGTGGTGTCAAAATAGACATCCTAGTGATCGTCTGTTTTCACCCAAGGAGGAACCACAAAATTCACACTGCTGTCTGTCAATTCGACAATAGCAATCTTCGGGGCAGGATTTTTAAAGATGCGTTCGTCCTTTGCCAGGACATCCGCCATTATCTTCTTTGCTTTATCGATATCATCTCCATACCCAATGCCCATTACAAGATCAACGGGCCTTGTTCCTTGCAAACTCTACAATTGCTCGATTTAGGCTAATATATTTGAGTTTATCAGCAACATATAGATCAGAAATTGAGCAAATTTTGTGCCAGGTAGGAGGAAAACCGAGAATGATAATGAAAAACCAGAAAAATCAACAGGTTGCTACAGTCCTGATCGTAACTAAATATTAAAAAAGACTTTTAGGATGAAACACATATGTTTAATAAGATTTCGAACGGTTATGATCTACCTAAAGTATAAAATGAATACGTATTCATGATTTTCCAAGGGTATTGCTGAATCACATCTTACCCCGAATATTTCATGAAAATTTTCGAGACGCCTTTTTATTAGCAATGAAAACAGTTTGTTATTTACAATTTTGCTTCTATCTGTCAGGTTACATTTTGTACCGAAAATTTTCTTGTTCAATTTCTCAAAAATTTTCACCCTATGGGCGAGTCCGAGGCGCCCATTTGCGGCGTTATCAAGGGCTTGCAGTAGTCTACTACGGCTGTGCCCTTGTATGCCTTGCAAATGAACACCTCAAACTCGTGAAATATCTGGGTTAGAATAAGATTAAGAGTTGTCTCATAATTACCAACGATACATATCTGTCTCATGAGACAATCTACGTTTTTTTTGGGACGCTCAAAATTAGAACTTTAATCCATTCTTGTGCGATCTGAGTGAATATTATTATATCTTGTATGACCATGACAACTGCTCGGAATTTGAAAACATTCAAAAGGCATTCATTTTTCGTCCACCCCTTACCCCCTAATACTACCTAAAACCTACCGAAAAATTGCAATATGATTGCCAAATATTGTCATAATACCCGTGGAACGAAACTTTTTGTATATGCTAACTACCTGATATCTATCCATTTCACTGTTTTTCAGAAATGCAAATTTTAATCTTGCATGATTCTTGCAGATTTTTAACAGACTTATGGGCAAATCGAACGTCGGAGTTCAAAGTCTAAAACCAAGGACCGCTAAAAAGAATGATTAGAAACCCATCAGCAGTTCTTAAACCCCGTCACTGGATGCTTACCAATAAATCCTGATTATCCGGTTGAAGCCTATCTGTTGCGACCAATCCATTATCGGTAAATAGGAGACTACGGTTATGAAAAAAATGCATCTGAAATTTTGTTTGATTTGCCTTTTTTTCCTGGCAAACTCGCTTTTTTCTACGGCGTTTTGTGCTGATTTTTATCCCTTTCCTGTTTATCCCAGCATAAAACCGAATGTAGAATTTTGGACCCAGGTTTACACAACGTACCCAACCACACAGGGCATTCTCCATGACAGCGAAAACTTGCATATCATCTATGAAGCAATCGAACTCCAAGGACCTGGAGGTACCGGTACAAGAACAAAAAACAAGAAACGGATTAAAAATGCCAAGAGTAAATACAAAAAGATTTTAGAGAGACTGGCTCGAAATCCTTCTGCCTCAGATAGCGAAGCAAAACGTATTGCAGCCATGTTTGACAAGAATGCGAATCCGGCCACTTTCCGAAAGGCAAGGTACAAAATCCGTTGCCAGATCGGTCAAAAGGATCGCTTTCGAGAAGGGGTTATTCGCTCCGGGGCCTATATTAAACAGATCAGAGAAGTATTTCGTTCATACGGTCTGCCCGAAGATCTCGCCTATCTGCCCCATGTAGAATCTTCTTTTAACCTTAAAGCCTACAGCAAATTCGGAGCCGCAGGCATCTGGCAATTTGTTCGTGACGCCGGTAAGCGGTTTATGACCGTGGGGTATGCTCTGGATGAACGGTGGGATCCTATTCGATCATCAGAAGCGGCAGTTCAGTTGCTGAAGCATAGCTACGAAAAATTTGCAAGCTGGCCGCTGGCAATTACGGCCTACAATCATGGAATTGCGGGGGTGTTAAAGGCAAAATGGGCCAAAGGCGGTTATGAATCGATTTTTAACGATTACAAAAGCAGACGCTTTAGGTTCGCCTCCAGGAACTTTTACTCCGAATTTCTAGCCGCGCGAAAAGTGGCGAAAAACTATGAGCGATATTTTGGCGAGATAGAGCTGGACAAACCGGCCGAAAGCCGAAAAATAGTGCTTGCCGGTTATGTCTCCATCAAAGACCTGTCCCGTTATTTTGAAGTGGACTTTGCAACCATCCGCAAACTCAACCCCTCTTTGCGACCACCGGTCTTTAGAGAGCAGAAATATGTACCCAAGGGATATGCGCTGAAATTGCCGGCTCACACAGTGCAACATTTAATAGATACGACTGCGGAATTACCCAAGGAAATTTATAAACCTCACCAGAAATCCAGTCACTTTTACCGAGTAAAAAGAGGCGACACTGTTACAAAAATTGCAAAGATATACGGAATCAAAGTCTCTGACCTGATTCTGTCCAACAACCTCAATTCCAGGGGATCCATTTATGTCAACCAGAATTTGCGATTGCCGTCGCCTGATGAAAAGCCCGATCTGCCAAAAGCTGTCGCAAGCATGGATAAGAAAGAAAAGCGAACCCAATTAACCCGTGCTCCTGACTTTGGAATCCAGTCTCAGGCAGCACAAGCCAAAAGGATGGCATCCAAGCAACCAACTTTCGCACTCGAGGCCAGAATCACCGCTTCTGAGTTATCGGTCAATCCCGTTGTAGTGGCAGGCAACCTTCAGGTTGAGCGGATCATGAAAAAAAGAGGCAAACCCGTGGGAATCATTCGGGTCGAAATCGAGGAGACCCTGGGGCACTATGCGGAATGGCTGGAAATTCCGACAAGGAACATCCGAAAGCTGAATGGATTTCCCTATGCAAGGCCACTACCATTGCATAAGAAAGTCAAAATTCCTCTGGATAAGATCTCAAAAGACCAATTTGAAGAAATACGGTTTGAATACCACAAAAAGATACAGGAGGATTTTTTCAGCTTTTACAAAATTGAGACGGTTCAGACATATCGCGTCAAAAAAGGAGACAATATCTGGACACTTTGCAATGAAGCGTTCGAAATGCCGGTCTGGCTGGTCAAGAAATATAATCCAAAAATAGATTTTAATGATCTAAGATGGTCACAGAATTTAGTAATTCCCGTAGTCAGGAAACTAGCCGCCAATGAAATGGGTGATGTTACTCCAGCCTTGGCAGTTGCGGCGGATACTCCGGATGGCAGTATTGCAGCAGGCGGCCCTTTGACCGCTTTATATTATCCCTGGCTTTTTATTGTCCTGATGATAGCTTTCATTTTGCTAATAACTTTCTGCTGCCAAAACTTTGGGGAAAGATCAAAAAAGTTGGCAATGATCAACCCGGCGATAACCGGCGATAAAATGTATTGAAGAATAGGGTGATGAAGGAAAAAAAGAAAGATTGCGCAAATCGTTTTAAAAGAATCCTCGATAATTTTCTTGACATTTAACCTCCCACAGCCATAAAGAATCACACAATTTAGTTCGCTTCGCCCCGCCTGCCATTGCAAGCTCGCCTGCCAGCTGAGCAAGGCGAGGCGGCCTGGGGCACGAGCGGGCAGGTCACAATTGGAATATTGGAATGCTGGAATAATGGAGTAATGGGTTTTGGGGAAATGGGGAAATGGGGAAATGGGGAAGTGGTATATTGATAAAATCTATTTTGACAGGGTAGCTAAAACAATCAATAACTAATAAAATTCCTTTAGAAATCAACATTCCACTATTCCACTATTCCATCATTCCATTATTTTTACGCCGTGAAACTTTTTTCTATTTCACGGGGGCCATATTTGAGGCAAAAATATCATGTCCCAATAAATTATTTTATTTACAGTGTGTTGTAGAAATTCCGAAACGTTAAACTAATTGAGAGTCGATATGAAACAGTTCTTCTACCCGTCAAGCATTGCCGTTTTTGGTGTAGCAGACAGCCCGGGGAACCTGGCAAAAAATATTGTCTCCAACTGCCGGGAGATGGAATTTAAAGGGGAAATTTTTCCTGTGGGAAGAAGCCGTGGCTCGGTTAACGGCCAAAAAATCATCACGGAAACGGATGCTTTACCCGCCGGTATTGAACTGGCGGTGATTCTGGTTCCGGCGGCCTATGTCGCCGATACATTGGATATTTGCGGCCTTAAGGGAATTTCACATGCGATTATTTCCACCGCAGGTTTTCGGGAATATTCCGGAAAAGAAAACCGATTTGAGAAAGATGTGCTTGCCGTAGTCAAGCATCACGGAATTCGATTGATCGGTCCGAACTGTATCGGCGTAATTTGTACCAATTCGGGCCTATGCACTCCTTTTAATCGTCTGCGGCCCAAACGGTTTAAAAAGGGGCGTATCAGTCTGATAACCCAGAGCGGCGGCTTAACCGTCCAGGCGGCTCATTTATACTCCGAGGAACATGTGGGATTTTCCAAGGTAATCAGCATCGGAAACAAACTGGATCTGAATGAAATTGATTACCTGGAATTTCTTATGGATGATGAAGATACCGAACAGATACATTTACACCTGGAAAGTATTGAAAATGGCCGCAGATTGATCGATCTGGCCCGGAAAACCGGCAAGCCGATTGTTTTTTTCAAATCCAATGTCAGCGTAACATCCGCCGAAATCGCCAAATCTCACACCGCGGCACTTGTGAATGACGACCGAATTGTAACCGGGGCCTTTCGACAGGCGGGTATCGTACGCGTAAGAAGTATCCACGAAATGACCGTCTGCGCTAAAGCACTGCAGCTTCCGCCGATTTCCGGTGACCGGTTGGCGGTAATATCTTTATCCGGTGGCTTTTCCGTAATTCTCGGCGATGCATGCGAAGAATACGGCTTTAAATGCCCTTCGCTACCGCGTGAACTTCTGGATAAAATAGAGAGTTTTCGCCGGGGCGGTGTGATCCGTATGGCGAACCCCATGGACTTCGGCGATGTGCACAGTATTGAGGGGTTAGCTTTTGCGGTAGAACACTGCCTAAAACTGGATCATATCGATGGAATGGTACTGGCGTTGTTCTATGATCCGGAAATTGCCAAATTGTTAGGCCAGGGAAATGACAACACTCAGCAGATGCTGGATTTTTTAGACGTGACCATGAATGCTTATAACAAGCCCATAGCGTTGAGCTTTCTTTCTGAACGGCGGTATATTGAAGAATACAAAAAAAACACCCCGTTTCCCGTTTTTAATGATCCGGTGGAGAGTGTTCAGGGACTGCGAAAAAATCGGAATTACTGGAAAAGAAGATAGGAAATCGTCAAACATGAAATCTCCAAAGAAGATTTTAGAATCCGTTATGAACCAAAAAAGGATCCTGCTTTCAGAATATGAGTCCAAACAGTTCCTTTCCGCCTACCAAATTCCGGTTACCAGAGAATTCTTAGCGAATACGGAAAGCGAGTTGATTCATGCGACAAATGAAATAGGATATCCTCTGGTTTTAAAAGGATCCGCAGGTGATCTTATCCATAAAACCGAACAGAATCTGGTCCGTGTGGATATCAGAAATGACGATGAAGCCAGAATTGCGTTTAAAGACATTATGGCGGTTTTAAATGGAACCGGCGCCGCCGTATTGGTCCAGGAGCTGGTTAAAGGACAGCGGGAACTGGTGATCGGCATGACTCGCGATCGTCAGTTCGGAGCTTCGGTAATGTTCGGCCTTGGCGGAATATTCACTGAAATCCTTGAGGATGTTACCTTTCGCCTGGCTCCGCTGGACAAAAGAGATGCCCTGGATATGATGGAAGAGATTCGAGGCCGAAGGATTTTGGAAAATATTCGTGGAATGGAAGCTGCGGATTTGAACCAGTTGGGTGAAATTCTCATTCAGGTGGGACAGATCGGAATAGAGCACAAAATCATTAAGGAGATCGATATTAATCCGGTAATAATTTCAGAGGGTAAAGGTATTGCCGCAGATGCTTTGATTGTTCTGGAACCTGCACTTGTCAAAAAATAAATCTAAAAATGGAAGCCCCACCCTCCGTGCAGCCCGAAATCGGGACTATTACTCATACTTATAACATTTTCAATTAGAGCAAATTCTATCATACCGTACTTTGTTTTCCATTTAAACCCAAAGTGTACTTCATGGGAAGCTTCATCCAACCCATCGATATTTTTAATACTCTGGCCGCTGTAAAGATACTGGGCAAGTATGGAAAAAGACGGCGTGCAGTGCCATGAGAGCACGAATAAGCCGGTAAATGCGTTGTCTTCGAAATCCACGGGTGTTACGCCGGGAGCCGGCTCGCGAGGATCGCGTGACTCATACAGGGTGTATCCCAAAGATACATAGGTGTACCATTTTTTGGACCAGCGCTTGGCAAGGCCGAGTCCAAAACCAGCGTCCACGGGATGATTATCCCTGCATAAATCCGCGCAGTTTAGTCCGTACCGCACGGCGCCGAAGACATTGGCAGCCGGCCATATTTTCGTTCCATGGGTAAGAGTATAGTTCATCAAAAATACCATGGCGTTATTTTCGAGGTCTTCGGCCGACGTCTCACTCAACATCTGACCGGTCTTCGGGTCAAACCGCTGAATCACTTTTCTACCTTTAGACACGTCATCCCGGCCCTCCTGATCAATGCCGAATATATCATGAAATCCCTGGATAAGCCCATCCATCTCACCGCCGAAGTAGTTCCGGTTTTCAAACTCTAGAAACACCCCGAACCGCTTATTGAACCCGTAAGTCACGGTCACCAGGGTTTCAGACATTTCATAGTCCAGAACGTATTCCGATTCCTCGGCCCAAACATTTGTCCACGTGTTGGCGATATGTAATCCACAGCCGGGCTGGATATCGCCGGGGATAAGCAGCGGAAGGGTGAATCGCAGGCTCTGAGCCGGTGACTGGGAACGCAGGTCAATTTTCCCAAGACCGTAATTGTAATCATCGCTCAGTTCTTCGGTCCGTCCGGGCACAGCCGGAAAAGCAGTACAGATCAATGCCACCACTGCAAGAAAAAGTCCTTTGATCCGCCACCGTCGGAAGTGTTGACGATTTTTTAGTTGCATCAGCATTTCCCTTTCCTGCGTAACGGAGATGGGGTTCACTCATTTCATTTTCTAGTTAGTGTCCATTCAGAAATGGTGGGTTTTGGTTTTCGGCAAGGCCCGAGCGAGTTTTCAACCGCAGGCATAGTGCGCTATTTCGAGGATTGAAAACGAGCGAGAACGCCGCCGAGGGCCAAAAGATGCCATTTATGGATGGACATGAGTTAGAACGTTATAAACCTTCTCATGCAACGGCGCATCAATCCCATATTTTTTTGCATACTCAACGATATATCCCGCAAATATATCAAGTTCCGTGTTCTTCTTTCTTTCAAAATCCATTTGTAATGAAGATTTAGTATCATAGGAGAACAACGCTATTTTGTCTAATGATTTTTGAAAAATATCATTTGACAAATCCAATTTTTGAAATTTTGCGATAACCTCCGTTTCTTTTAATAACCCTTGAAGGAGGTTCTTACTTTCCGCATCTTCCATAATTTCTCCAAATGTTTTTTGATAAAAAGAAGTTGCACTTGCAAGCGGAGAAACAAACAAATACTTTTCCCAAACAAATTCAAAATACCAATAACCTTAACTATTTCTAGTTTTCCAGTATTGATGAAAATATCTTTTTCAATTCGTTTGGCCTTCCTCACGATTATAAGGTTTCGAATTTTGAATTTCGGTCATTGTGATTTGGCGGTTGCCGTTTTTTTATGTCCGGACTGCGGCAGGATCATGTCTCGCGGCTGCTACCGCCTTGATTCCCGCCAGTGAAAAGCGGGTGATATGATCGGCCATGCGTTTGATCAACTCCGGGGAAAGGGATTGTCCCAGCAGGTACTCCAGATCACTGCGTCTGATGGTTAGAAGGACACGGCACTGGTTGATGATGCTCATCTCGCAGAACAGGACCGTTTCATCAGTAGCTTTTGTTCCCATAATTTTGCGGATGATCTCTATCACTATCTGTCGCCGGGGCTCGATCAGGTCGTGCCAGATGTCATGTATCAACCCGGTTGGGTTGGCCAATTCCATCAAGTACAGGCGGGTAAACTGGCCCTGATCGCTCTGCTCTGTAAAGTTTTGTATGAGGGAGTGTATGTAGATTTGCAGCTGCTCTTCCGGCGAAGTGATAGTGGAATCAGGTGGTTTGGGTCCGGCAAATTTTTTAAATGTTTCTTGCCAGGCCTCGGTGTACAGGGCGGCCTTGTCGCCAAAATAATAATTGACGGCAGCCACGTTGGCGCCGGCCCGCTCACAGATATCCGCCACTCTTGCAGCGCGATAGCCTTTTTCCGCAAACAACTCGCAAGCCGAGTTTAATATTCGGCTGCGAGTTTCTGCTCCATCTTCTCTCTTAGCCATGATGGATACTCCTTTTTTTGTAATCCTTCACAGGCTTTTTGAGACCCAAAATTCCAACATTCCATTCTGGTGGCGTAATTATGTTGCCGTTAGTAAAGCATCCTGGCCCAGAGGACCATGCTTTCAATGAAAAAATAAACCTGTATTCATGAGTTGTAAAATTTCGGAAACGTTAAATTAAACGGCCATTTAAAGTTTTCGCTTGACATCGCCGATAAATATCTATAATTTACTTTTTCAAATGATTATTTAATATTTATATTTTAAATTGTCAAATGATTTTTTTATCGTACCTGAAATCAACCAAATTCCGGACTTGGAGTAATAAAAACATGCAACACAAAGACAATTCGAATCACCTCATATTGAAGTCACCTGAAGTGCATCTCAGTTACAGGTATCGGCGGTTGCGGCAGGCCGGAGTCGGCTCCCGTATGGTTTACTCTGTTCTGTTTGCTCTGCTGCTAATGTCGGTTTTTCCTGAAGGGGCCCTATCCGGTCCTACGGGGCCGGAAGGCGGACCTCCTCCACTGGTGACGGTTGCAAAAGTCACGGAGCAGGATGTCAACCCGCCGGTCGAATATGTGGGCCATGTGGAAGCCGTCCAGACCGTGGACCTGCGGGCACGTATTGAGGGTTTTCTTGAACAGGTCAAGTTCAGGGAAGGAAGTGATGTGCGTGCCGGCGATCTGCTCTATGTCATCGAAAAAGCGCCCTACCAGGCCAAGGTTGACGCCGACACGGCCACTATGACCCAGGCAACAGCGACCTTCACCAAAGCCCGCCAGTATCTGGAACGGGTCCGGACGGTTCGCTCCGGCGGAGTGTCCGAAACCGACATTGACGATGCCGTGGCAGAGGAACTTCGGGCCAGGGGTGAGCTCGAAGAGGCCAAGGCCAACCTTAAGCGGTCCCGACTCGACCTGGAATATACCATGGTCAGGGCGCCAATCACCGGACGCATCGGGCGCACAGCTTTCACCAGGGGCAACCTGGTGAATCCCGCATCCGGGCCTCTGGCCCGGATTGTTCAGATAGATCCCATCCGTGTTGTTTATTCCATCAGTGAAAACGATCTTGTCGCCATCAACATGGCCTTCAAAGACGCCGCCAGTGGCCAAAAACACCCCATGCTGACACCACGAATTAAACTACCCGGTGACCGGGTTCTCAAAACTGCGGGACAAATAGATTTCGTGGACAACACTGTGGATCCGGGCACCGGAACCATCGCGGTGTGGGCTCTGTTCGACAATCCGGACGGCACGTTATTGCCGGGGCAGTACGTCACCGTCCTGGTCGTCCGAAGCCAACCCGAACTGATGACTGTGGTGCCCCAATCGGCGATTTTGGAAGATCACGACGGACGTTATGTCCTGGTGGTGAACGACCAGAACCAAGTGGTCATGCGACGGGTCAAAACCGGACCTGTGATCGGCATCAACTGGGCCATTAAGTCGGGGCTGGCTGTAAATGAGAGGGTTATCGTGCAGGGGATCCAGAAAGTCCGCCCCGGCCAGACAGTGAAAACCATCACCAAAGATCAGCAACAAGGGAGGTAATGCATGTTTTCACAAATTTTCATCGAACGGCCGCGTCTGGCTGCGGTGGTATCAATTATTATTACACTGGCCGGCCTAATCGCCCTGTTTAATATCCCCGTTGCCCAGTATCCACAAATAACCCCCCCGGAAATCCGGGTGACCGCCTCCTATCCCGGAGCCAACGCCCAGGTGGTGGCCGACACCGTGGCCGCTCCCATTGAAAAGGAAGTCAACGGTGTGGACAAAATGCTCTACATGTCATCTATGTGTTCCAATGACGGACAGTATACACTGGCCGTCACCTTTGCGGTGGGCACCGATCCGGACATCGACCAGGTCAATCTCCAAAACCGGGTACAACTGGCTACATCCAAGTTGCCTCAAGAGGTGGTCGATCAGGGTATAAATGTGCGCAAACGCTCTTTGAGCATGACGGCGGTGGTCTGTTTCTATTCACCCAAGGGGACCCGGAATAGGCTCTTTTTGAGCAACTATGTGAGCAAAAACATAAAAGATTCCCTGGTCCGGCTCAAAGGGGTCAGCGATGTCTACATCTTCGGAGAAATGGAATACAGCATGCGGATCTGGATGGATCCGGACCGCCTGACCGCCCTGGGGCTGACCGCTGACGATGTGATTGCCGCCATCCGGCAGCAGAATATCCAGGCCGCCGTAGGTTCTATCGGTTCGGAGCCTGTTGCTGACAGCCAGCAGGTCCAGTACACCCTGCGGGCCAAAGGCCGGCTCAATGAGGTTGATGATTTTAAAAACATCATTGTTCGCACCAATGACCAGGGAGGGCTGGTGCGCATCCGCGACGTTGCCCGGGTGGAACTCGGGGCAAGGACCTATGGCCATGAGTCAATCCTCAACGGCGGTCCGACCGTGGCACTGGCAGTTTACCAATCTCCAGGCGCCAACGCTCTGGAGACCATGAAGGAGGTCAGGGCCGATCTGAAGCGCCTGGCTCAGCAACAGCCAACGGATGTGCAGTATCAGATCATTTTAGACACCACCAGATACGTCTCGGCGGCCATCAATGAGATTGTGTTGACGCTTGGCCTCACCTGTCTTTTGGTGATCGGTGTGGTTTTTATCTTTCTTCAAGATTGGCGGGCGACCCTGATTCCTGCCGTGACCATTCCAGTCTCGCTGGTGGGTACCTTCGCGGTGCTGTTTGCCCTGGGCTACAATGCCAACACCATCTCTTTGTTTGCCCTGATCATGGCCATCGGCCTGGTGGTGGACGACGCCATCGTAGTAGTGGAAAATGTTTACCGGGTCATGGATAAACGAAAACTCGGTCCTAAAGCTGCAACCATGAGGGCCATGGGCCAGGTCACCGGACCCATCGTCGCCACCACCCTGGTGCTTTTGGCCGTGTTCGTTCCGGTGGGATTTATGCCCGGCATCACCGGACAACTCTACAAACAGTTTGCTGTGACCATTTGCACATCGGTGGTAATTTCGGCCATTAACGCCCTGACTCTCAGCCCGGCGCTCTGCGCCACCCTGCTCAAGCCGCCGAAAACCATCCGCCGGGGCCCCCTGGCATGGTTCAACCGGGTATTGGATGCCTCGCGCAAGGGATATGTGGCCGGGGCCTCATGGCTGATGCGTCGGCTCGTGGTGGTGCTGTTGATTTTCATTGGCATTTTTGGCGGCACCTATTACCTGTTTTCGAGTCGTCCCACCAGTTTTTTGCCCCAGGAGGACCAGGGGTACTTTTTCTTCAATGTTCAGCTCCCAGAAGGTGCCGCGCTTGCACGCACCAACGAGGTTATGCAGCAGGTCACCAAAGAACTCCAAACCATCAAGGGTGTTGACCACGTCATTGGAGTCGGCGGGTTCAGCCTGCTCAGCGGAAATGCCGACAATGTGGGATTCGGTCTTGGAATCCTGGCCCCCTGGGATGAGCGCACCCGTCCGGACGTGAAGCTGAATGCCGTGATGGCGCAGGCACAGCAGAAACTGGCGGCCATGTCCTCGGCCAACATCTTTGCCTTTGCGCCTCCGGCAATCCTGGGCCTGGGTACGACCGGCGGATTTGATTTCCGGCTGCAGGTCCTGGAGGACCAGAGTCCCCGGGAGATTGCCGCTGCAACCCGGGCCATAGTAATCGCCGCCAACCAGGATCCGGCCCTGATGCGGGTTTTTTCCACCTATACGGCCAACACGCCTCAGCTTTTCGTGAACCTCGACCGCACCCGGACCGAGACATTCAAGGTGCCGGTCAGCAGGGTGTTTTCCACCCTTCAGGCCCAGCTCGGGTCCGGGTACGTTAACGACTTTAACCTCTACGGAAGAGTGTACCAGGTCAAGGTTCAAGCCGATGCGCCATACCGCGATACCGTGCAGGACATCAATCAATTGTACGTACGCAGCAACGACGGAAAGATGGTGCCCATGAAAAGTCTGATCACTCTGTCCACGGTCCTGGGGCCCCAGATCGTGAAGCGGTATAACCAGTTCATCAGCACCCAGATTAATGGGAATGCCGCCCCGGGATTTAGCTCCGGCCAGGCCATGGCGGCCATGGAGCGCCTGGCGGCCAGGGCCCTTCCCAAAGGATATGCCTATGACTGGTCCGCCATGTCCTTTCAGGAGCGCAAAGCCGGCGGCAAAGTCTCAGTCTTCTTTGCCATGGCCCTGCTCTTTGGATACCTTTTCCTGGTGGGACAATATGAGAGCTGGACCATCCCTTTGCCCATTATCATCTACATTCCGGTGGCCAGCCTGGGGGCTCTGGCCGGTCTTTGGATTACGGGATTCAGCATCAGCATCTACGCGCAAATCGGTCTGGTGCTGCTGGTGGGTCTGGCCAGCAAAAACGCCATTCTTATCGTGGAGTTTTCCAAGGACCGCCGCGAAGAAGGAATGTCCGCGGAGAAGGCCGCGGTGGAAGGGGCGAAAATCCGCTTCCGGCCGGTATTGATGACGGCCTTTACCTTTATTCTGGGGGTAACGCCCATGTTGATTGCCACCGGTGCTGGCGCCGCTAGTCGCCGGGCCATCGGCACCACGGTGTTCAGCGGCATGCTGGCGGCGACCCTGGTGGGCATTTTTCTGATTCCTTCGCTATATTACTTCTTTCAATCCGCTCGGGAGAAAGGACATGCCTGGCGCGCGCAACGGCAGATGAAAGTATAATCCTAAGGGTAAAAAGCTTATGAACCGTTTAATAAAAAAATGTATTTCAAAGCGAGATAATCATGATATCCATAACATTCAAAGGGCATCATTATAAACAGGCAGTCCGGTGGGTGCGATGCTCCCTGAACGTCCTGATGCCTGCGATCACCGCCCTGGTCCTAGCCGGATGTGCGGCAGTTGGGCCGGACTATGCCCGGGTGGAGCCTGACGCGCCCCAAGAATGGAACACCCAACTCCGGGGTGGCCTGACCGCCGACTTGCCGAAGCCCGAAACCCTGGCCCATTGGTGGCGTGCACTGAATGATGCAAAACTTTCCAGTCTGGAGGAACGTGCCGTCAAAGGCAATCTTGATCTCAAAAAAGCCCTATCGCGAATCCGTGAAGCCCGGGCTCTCAGAGGCATCAGCAAAGCAAATCTTTTCCCCACTCTGGATGCCTCTGCTTCTTCCACGAATTATCGCAGCAGTAAAAGCGGCTGGTCAACAAGGGAAAACAAACTCTATTCAGCCGGGTTTGACGCCGGCTGGGAACTGGATGTTTTCGGCGGGGTGCGGCGTTCGGTGGAGGCGGCCCAGGCGAATCTCGAAGCCACCCAAGCGGACCTGCACAATGTGCTGGTGAGCCTGCTGGCGGAAGTGGCCCTGAACTATGTAGAGGTGCGGACCTATCAGGCACGTCTTTCTGCGGCTTATGCGAATATCAAAACGCAACAGGAAACATATGAATTAAATCGTTCGCGATACGAGGCAGGAATCATCGATGAACTGGCTGTACAACAGGCACTGTACAATCTGGAACGTAGCCGTTCCCAAATCCCGACGTTGGAAATTGGACTGGAGGCGGCAAAAAACCGTCTGGCGGTGCTCCTGGGCGAAAGCCCCGGCGCGGTCCACCGGGAACTGGCCGAGCGGAAACCCATTCCGGTCCCCCCGGTAACGGTGGCCGTGGGAGTCCCGGCAGAGACCTTACGCCACCGGCCCGATATCCGTCTGGCAGAACGCAACCTTGCGGCCCAAACGGCCCGGATCGGCGTGGCCACGGCGGATCTTTATCCCAAGTTCCGTTTGATGGGTAACATAGGGCTTAAATCCGTCTCCACGGGAAATTTTTTTACCGCCGCCAGTCGGACCTGGAGCATAAGTCCCGGCGTCTCCTGGAACATTTTTCATGGCGGCTCCATCCGCCAGAATATCAAGGTGCAGTCTGCCCTCCAGGAACAGGCCCTGATTCAATACGAATCCGCGGTCCTGAGAGCCCAGGAAGAAGTAGAAAATGTGCTGGTGTCCTATGCCAAAGAACAACGCCGGAGAGAATCCCTTGCCAGGGCTACGGACGCGGCCCGGCAGGCCGATAAGCTGGCCAGGGATCGATACCAGGCAGGGCTGGTGGACTTCAGCAACGTGCTGATTGCCCAGCTCTCGCTGTTGTCATTTCAGGATGAACTGGCACAAAGCAACGGCGCCGTGACCGCCAATCTGGTGCGTCTCTACAAGGCCCTCGGCGGCGGCTGGGCGTCTGTGGAACCCGCTTCAATGCCTCGAAAGAAATAGGTTAAGAAAATGACCCATATCAACCATAAAGGAAACAACGATATAGGAAAAATATTGGGTGTGGATCGCTCTTCGAAGCGGAGTAGACGCCTTAAGTTCTGTGCCGGCATCATTATCGTACTGCTGGCGACAATCTCTGCCATCATCGTGTTTTCTTCTAAAAACACCGGCAGCACACAGCGATACAGGATCCAGAAAGCCGAAAGAGGAAACTTAACTATCACCGTAACCGCTACCGGCACCCTTGAGCCAATCAACGAGGTTGATGTGGGTGTCGAGGTATCCGGAACAATCAAGACGGTGGAAGCCGACTACAACCAGCGTGTGAAGGCGGGACAGGTACTGGCCCGGCTGGACACCTCGAAGCTCACGGCGCAAGTTCTCCAGGCAAAGGCCGCCCTTAAATCGGCGCATGCCAAGGTATTAAGGGCCAGAGCCGACGTCAGACAAACCAACTTAAAACTTGCGCAATTTCAACAAGCCCGAAAATCGAGCGGCGGCAAGGTACCCTCCCAGGTCGAAATGGATGGGGCCGAAGCCGCCATTGCCAGGGCGCAGGCCGATGAGTCAAGTGCACTGGCGGATGTATCTGAGGCTAAGGCCGAACTTATTTTCAACGAGACCAATCTTTCCAAGGCCATCATCCGCTCCCCCATCGACGGTATCGTCCTGTTACGTCGGGTGGAGCCAGGACAGACGGTGGCCGCCTCTCTGCAAACCCCGGTTCTTTTCACCATTGCCGAAGATCTGACCAAGATGGAGCTGCATGTGGACGTGGACGAAGCCGATGTGGGACAGGTGAAGGCGGGTCAGACGGCCGTTTTTACGGTTGATGCCTATCCGAATCGCAATTTCTCTGCACAAGTCACCGAAGTTCGCTTTTCACCCAGAACGGTCGAGGGGGTGGTCACCTATGAAACGGTACTAGCTGTTGATAACCAGGATCTTGCGCTTTTGCCAGGGATGACCGCCACGGCAGACATTGTGGTAAAACACATAGAAAACGCCCTGCTCATCCCCAATGCTGCACTGCGCTTTATGCCACCAGGCAAACCTGAGGAGGTTAAAAAAAAGAATCGTGGCCTGCTCGGTGCTCTCCTGCCCCACCGCACAAGAAAGCCATCCGCTGATAAAAGCGATAAACACCTTTTAAAAGGAAAGCAGCGCCTTGTCTGGATTCTGCGCGGCGGCAAACCGGTTTCGCTTGCGGTGACCACAGGGGCAACGGACGGACGGATGACAGAAGTGTTGGCCGGAGATATCACTCCAGGATTAGAGCTTCTCATAGATGTGGTACGGGCGAAAAATGAATAGTTTTGATGTTAATGACAATTCCCTTATTGAGATGAGGGGCGTAACCAGGGTCTATGGCAGCGGTCATGCCTCCATGCAGGCCTTAAGAGGTATCGACCTGACCGTTGCAAAAGGAGACTTCGTCGCCATCATGGGGGCCAGTGGATCGGGAAAATCCACCTGTTTGAACATCCTTGGCTGTCTCGACACCCCGACTTCGGGCTCCTATCTCTTTCAGGGTGTTGTCGTAGGAGAACTCACCCGCAACCAGCGTGCCCTTCTGCGCCGCTATTACCTGGGCTTTGTGTTTCAGGGATACAACCTGCTCAACAGGACAACTGCCCTGGAAAATGTGGAGCTTCCCCTGATCTACCGTGGTATCACAGCGGTCAAGAGACGCAGAAAGGCCAGGGATATCCTCGCCTCTGTAGGTCTTGGCGGCTGGGAAAAACACACTCCGACTGAACTCTCCGGCGGTCAACAGCAGCGCGTGGCCATTGCCCGTGCCATCGTGACTGAGCCCGAAGTGCTTCTGGCCGACGAGCCCACCGGTAACCTGGATACCGAACGGAGTCTCGAAATAATGGACCTCATTTCCGGGCTCAACCGGGAACGCGGCCTGACTATTGTGCTGGTCACCCACGAGCGGGACATGGCCGCCTATGCAAAACGTCAAATTCATTTCGTGGACGGCCTGATCGCCGCCCATAGGACGGAGGAAACAGAATCATGATCTTAAATGCCCTTGTGCTGGCTCTGCGAGAAATCCGGCGCAACCTCATGCGGTCGTTTTTGACCTCACTCGGGATAATTATCGGGGTAGCGGCGGTAATTACCATGGTGACCCTGGGTAACGGTGCCACCGAAAAGGTAAAGTCCCAGATCGCAAGCCTTGGAAGCAATCTTCTGCAGCTTCGGCCCGGTCAGGGCTTTCACGGCCCCGGCGGAGTCAGAGTGACAGCGCCGCCCTTTAAATTATCAGATGTCGAAGCCATTTCCAGGGAGATTTCCGGGGTGGAGGCGGTAGCGCCCATAGCCGGGCTCGCCACCCAGGCCATCTCCGGCAACCGCAACTGGTTCACCACGATCACTGGAAGCACCAACAGCTTCATGGCCGCACGTGACTGGCCTGTTGCCGAGGGGCGGGTATTCACGGTCGGGGAACTTCGGGCCGGGAAAGCGGTCTGTATCCTCGGAACCACAGTGGCCAGGGAACTTTTCGGCGCCGAAGAGCCCTATGGCGCCACTATTCGGTTAAAAAAACCGGCATTTAAAGTAATTGGAGTCCTAAGCTCAAAGGGTGAATCCTCTTTTGGCACAGATCAGGACGATTTCATTCTTATTCCCATGCGCACCTTCCAGAGGCGCATTGCCGGCAACACGGATGTCAGCCGAGTATACATTTCAGTGCTGGATGGCTTCTCAATCGATGGCGTCAAGGAAGATATTGCACGGCTGATGCGGGAGCGGCGTCATATCCGGGTAGGAGAAAATGATGATTTCTACATCCGGGATATGCGGGAGATTGCAGCGGTGCTGTCCGGGACGACCAGGGTACTCACCTCTTTATTAGGGGCGATCGCAGCGGTAAGCCTGCTGGTGGGAGGTATCGGAATTATGAATATCATGCTGGTCTCCGTGACCGAACGAACCCGTGAGATCGGCACTCGTCTGGCCATCGGGGCTCTGGCCCGGGAGGTACTCTTACAATTTCTGGTGGAGGCAGTGGTGCTGTCGTCCATGGGCGGCGGTA
>Ga0315532_1000797_pt1 | contig 24768 bp, 20 predicted proteins | sample SalMarWE160370MG_FD_203082 | JGI IMG/M metagenome (GOLD analysis project Ga0315532, IMG submission 203082) | Salt marsh sediment microbial communities from the Plum Island Ecosystem LTER, Massachusetts, United States - Salt Marsh Sediment WE1603-70 ...
GGTTAAACTCGATTCAAGTCAAAAATATACCGTTCGTAAGGCGATACTTCAAGAGGCACAGAAAATAAATCAGAAGATTCTTGCAATCGCAGTTTGTTCAAATCATGTACATATCGTTGCAAAAGTCTCATCAGAATCAATTGAACAGATTGTTCATAGATATAAGCGTTTGTCCACTTTTGCCCTTCGCAAGGCCGGTCTGGACGGCAAAGTATGGTCAACAGGGTTCGATAAAAGATTCTGTTTTACGGATAACGATATAGAACAGAAAGTCAAATACGTAAATGGACATCAATAATGCTTAGCCCTGCCATCTTGCATGGCAGGGTTGTAAAAAACCCCGTCATTAAAATGACGGGGCTAAACTAAAATATCAATTATGGCAAAACTCCAACAGCTCACAGTCCTGGCACTGCGGTCGAAGCTTGCCGTTACAGTCTTCTAAGATGCCGATTCGGCTCAACGCAAAATCATACTTAACCGGGTCAGTTGGCTCGATCTCTGCAAAGCTCTCTGTTATTTTTACCGATGCAGCTAAAGACACAGTTTTTTGGTCATAGAGCTTCAAAACTCTGCACAATCTGGCCATGTGCACATCCACCGGCACAATCAGTTTAGCTTTATCAATCGAGCTCCATAATCCCGGGTCGACCTCATCTCTTCTAACCATCCATCGCAAAAAAAGGTTCAGTCTCTTACATGCGCTGCCCCCTGCCGGATTAGTAAGCAGATACTGTAGTCCTTTTGTGGGCTTTGCCTTTTTGTGTTTCATAAATCTGTCAAGTAGTGACTGGCAAAATTTCGACAGCGCCGAAATGATATTCTGATCCGTATCACGATAGCCTAATAAAAAGTAATTTTCTATGCAGCCTTTTTCCTCAAGCACTTTTCTTAAAACTGCCAACAAGTCTGAAATATCCTGACCGGATGTAAAACGGTGCTTGAAGCTGCTTAGTTTTTTTCGCTGTGCTTGGCTAAAATTTATCACAAACGCATACGGGCTTTCTCCCATACGTCCAAATAAATCGTTTAGACTCTTTTCTATCTGCTCAACTCTTCCGTATGCCAGTTCTGCCGATAAAAGAGCCACCACCTCCCTGTCGGCAGGATTAGAGTATTTATATATGAATTGAAGAGGGTCAGGTGGTACAAATTCAGGGTGATTATACTTGATATATAGTCTCTCCAAAAGCTCTTTGATTTGCTCTATTCGCTCCATCACCGGTCACCACAATGATATTGCTACAAAATGATTTGATTTGGTGTTCAGCAGCCTCGATACAATTTTGAGGATTAAAGTCACCTGCCGACTTGGTTTTCCATGTGCTGTCTTTGCTTTAACGATTGATCGAGAATTCGGATGTGATGCATTTCTTCTTTAATGATATCGTCTATTTTATCCTTGCCTACCTGGTCTGGAACAAAGTTCATCAAACCGGTATAATAAACGATGGAGTCCTTTTCTTTTTCTATAGCTATCTTTATGATGTCGTGCTTGCTCATTTTACCGGAGAACACGCCGGATGGATCAAGATTAATACCAAAAACAGCAAGGCCGGCCATAGCCTGTGCATCAGTCAATAAATCGTCCTTGGATTTGGACGTTTCAAACTCATAACTCAACTCAGAAAGTTCTTTTCTCATCTTTGTAAAAATCTGTTTATGTCTGAGTTCCCAACCAGCCAGTTCTTGAAATAAGCTGCGTATATTAAAATCATCAAAAAGTTCAGCCGCTTTAAGATAAAACTTGGCACCATTACGTTCGATTTTCTCAGCTATCTCAAAAACCTCGAAAGCATTTAGCTCAACGGTCATTATTTTTCCTTCCGTAATCAATGAATTTTATAATTTGACTCTCTGATTCTGTGTATTATCTAACCCGCAAACAATTTCGTCAGCCATATATACCGTCTCACATCTCCATTGTTCGCCACAAATAAATTTGACAATATAATATATAAGAAAATCTGCGTGTTGTCCATAGCAAACAAGCACAGACCGCGATAAAATTAAAGGTTGGTTATGGATGATATACAGCGAAAATTAGCTCTGATTGACAGGGAGCATGCCGGCGCAAGAGACCTTCACAAACAAATAGTAAGCACATCTCCTCTTATATTCGTCGCAGTGGGACTAATAATCGGGATCTTAATGCAAGATATTTTAGCCTGGCCGATTCGGTCCTGGTTAATGCTGCTTGTACTTTGCGCAATAAGCACCATCATATTATTTGTCGTCAAAAAAGAGACTTATCCTCCATACGTAACCGCCTATTCGGCTTTCCTCTGCTTTATATGTCTCGGTGCGATTCGTCTGAACAGCTTCTATCAGCCGAGACCTGATGATATCCGAAATTTTGTCGCAGATGAGAGAAAATTGGCAACAATTCGTGGCCTGATCATCACTGACCCGTACATAAATGAAAACCGGCAATGGCGATTTGCCAGATTCACTTATAATGATCCAGACACAAGTTTCTACCTCAAGTTAAAGCAAGTACAAACCATTTCTGGATGGGATAAAGTACACGGCACCATCCGAGTACAGGTTGGCGAACCCGTGCTGGATTTGGGAGCGGGCGATTCCATTCAGGCATACTGCTGGCTTGATAGATTCAAAGGAGTCACTAATCCCGGCCAATTTGATATCGCTAAGTATCTTGAGCGGAAAAACGTTTTCATTACAGCATCCATTGATTCACGGGACGGCATTAAATTATTGAAAAGCCAAACAAAAGGTCTCTTCACAAAAATAAAGGCGAGATTGCGAGAAGCAGCGACACAAGCATTACTCGGTGACTTGTCCTTAGAAGATAGAAATCGAGGGTTGTTACAGGCCTTACTGTTAGGCTATAGAGGGGATATTGACAATGCCACTTACGAGGCCTTTCGCAAAACAGGACTGCTTCACTTTATCAGTCTTTCCGGACTGCACCTGGGTATTTTAGCGTGGATAATCTGGTGGTTATGTAAAACAGCAGGCTTAATGAAGCGCACCAGAGCAGTTATTTGTATAATTGCGATAGGCGTATTTTTATTGATTGTCCCGCCGAGAGCGCCCACGTTAAGGGCAGCTATTATATGCTGGGTTTTCTGTATATCATTTTTCTTTCGAAGACGGCCCAATCTTTTAAATTCACTTTCCTTAGCAGCTATCATTTTACTACTAATAAGACCAACAGGATTGTTCGAAGCAGGCTGGCAGCTATCGTTTGCATCAGTGCTCGGGATTATACTTTTTACAGACCAAATCGAGAGCTTTCTATATGAAAAAATTACGGACAACCTTTGGATTGAAAAGATCCTAAGGAAAAAACTGCCTTACCCCATAGTACCTATCGTTGGTTCGTATCTATTAAGATTATTATCTATAGCCCTTGGTGCCTGGCTGGGCGGAGTGGGTTTTGTGTTGTATCACTTCTATATGATTAACCCCTTTACATTCATCTGGAAGCTGGCTATGTTCCCCTTGGTTACCTTGATTTTGGCTTTTGGATATCTGAAAATAGTTCTCTCTTTCCTGCTGCCGACGGTGGCGATGGTTTTAGGCATACTCGTAACAGGATTAGCTGATTTACTAATTTCCATCGTAAAACATATTGCTGATTTGCCTATGTCATATATGCTTATAGGCTATGTTCCACCTGCATTGATAATCTTATACTACAGCTTTATTCTTTTCGCTTTCTTTGTATATTTTCAGCGTCCGTTACTGAAGAAAGCTATATGTACAGCAATAGTTCTGGTAATAATTATCTTTTTAGGTATTACAAAATGTCAAAGAACATATCGGGACAATTTAATTCTTAGCTGCCTCGATGTCGGCCACGGCCAGGCTATACTGGCGCAGCTTCCAGGCAAGGCCAATGTTTTATTCGACGCAGGCTCCATGCATAAAAACGACATCGGCAGACGAATCGTCGGGCCGTTCCTGGACTATAGCGGAATAAGCAAAATCGAAGCAATTATTATAAGTCACAATGATGTAGACCACATTAACGGAATACCTGAGGTAGTGGAACACTGTGACGTCAACGGCGTTTATGCTAATGACGCATTTTTAACAGCTGCGAAGAAAGATTCATGTGGCACAGCAGCATTTCTTGACAATGTGCTTAGGAAAAAGGAAAAAGATTTCGAAATAAATAACATAAAAGATTTGAATCTAAATAGTGCTGCCAAGATAAAAATACTCTGGCCGACCGAACAGGTATGTCAGAATGAAGAGTTGGGTGACAATGATAAATCGGTAGTTTCGCTGATTGAATTTGCCGGCAGGAAAGTACTTTTGTGTTCCGATATTGAGCAATTTGCACAGCAGGAGCTTATTCGGATTTTTCCCAATCTAAAAGCCAACATTGTAGTCGTTCCTCATCACGGCACAGGCAAAGTGATTGAATCGAAATTTATCAAAAATCTCAATCCGGAAATCCTAATATGTAGCTGTAGTCAAAGGCAATATGAAAGACAGCAAGCAATTGCAAGGCAATATAACGCAAGAGCCTTTTATACTGCCATAGACGGAGCTATTAAAGTTTATATTGGCAAAAACGGTGATCTTACAACTGAGGTTTTTGCGAAATAATCAGCGTTAGACTGGCTAATTTAAGGAACAATATCATACGGAAGCTTTTTCGACCTCTTCAAGGTAATATACCTCGCTCATATCTGTAGCGCCACTTTGCTCGTTTGCCTTTTGCAGTTCCTCGGATTGCAAGAACTTTCGAGCATCGTCCATATTATCCCATTGAGAAAGATGGACAACCTTATTAGGGTCATCCTCGCTGTGGAAGAGCTGGTACGACTTCATGCCGGCAGTCTTACGCATGGCAGCGCCATTTTCAATATCGTATGCAGATTTCCACTCGGCAAAATCCTTGACTTGAAATATACCTAATACATACGGCATAGTGTGTTACCTCCTTTCAAAATTTTTTTTCTTATTGATGCTTCTCTTGTTCCAGACAACGGCACAATGTCGAGTTGTTGCATCAGACAGACTTGCTTTCAACCTCTTCAATGTAATATATGTCGCTCATACCTGTAACACCGCTTTGCTGATTCGCCTTTTTCAACTCTTCGGATTGCAAAAACTTGTGAGCATCGTCCATATTATCCCATTGGGAAAGATGGACAATCTTATTGGGATTATCCTTGAAGCGGAATATCTGGTACGACTCCATTCGACCTTGCTTACGCAGGGCAGCACCTTCTTCAATATCGTATGCAGATTTCCACTCGGCAAAATCTTCGACTTCAAGTATACATAATGCGTACGGCATAGTGTGTTACCTCCCTTCATCTAAAAATGATTATAGAAACTTGATACCTACAGATACAAATTTCCTTTGAGTAAAGATTAGCATATCACCAATAATTGGCCAAAGCCAAATTAGAGAGTGCTATTGTAACGATAAAAACGGTATTGCGAATATGCTTATATCACCGCATATGTACAACAATTTCTACCCTTCGATTCTTTGCTTTACCTGCAGTAGTAGCATTTGAAGCAACAGGCCTTGCGGCTCCGCAGCCTGATGCTTGTATCTGAGCATCCGGAATTCCGCGCTCAACTAAATACCTGACGACGGTAAGAGCACGCTCAGCCGAAAGCTCCCAGTTGTCCTTCCACAGATCCTTGGTTTTTCTGATAGGATCTGAATCGGTATGACCAACCACATCAATTTGTCTGCCGGAATACTTGCTCTTCAGCACTGATAGTATGTGGTCAAGCTCTTTACTGGTCGCCTGTTTGAGCGTGGCTTTGCCTGAATCAAATAATATCTCGTTTGAAAGGGTGACAGTAATCGTTCCTGCAGCAGGATCGAAAGCAACGTCATAGCCTTCTCCAAAACCAGTGACCTCGGCTGGGCTTTGTTTACTTTCTTGAATCTGCTTTTGCAGCTCCTGTATAGTCTCTTGATCTTGAGAAATCCGTTGAGCAAGCTGGTCTCTTTCTGTCTGCACGCTTTCAAATCTGCCCTTTAGATTCTCGTGCTCCACATTCAGGTAATCATATTTCTTTTGCCAGTCTGTACAGCCACACAAGAAAGTAATTGATGCCATGCAAATCAACAGCGCGATAGTTTTCGGATTAATGTTTCGCATTTTTTCTCTCCTTAAGCACTGAAATTTAATTTCTTCATCCTAACGATAAAGTATAAAACCCAAATAATTAATAATCCAGTCGTGTAAAATCATAACAGTAAATACGGCCAATGACAAGAACGGACCATAAGGAATTTGCCGAGTTTTTCTAAAAAACATTTGGAATGCCGCCCACGCTAATCCGAAGAACGGCGCAATAAAAAATGCAATGACTACAAAAATCGGCCCGATTACTGCCCCCGCTGCTCCCATTAAATGCACATCTCCGAGTCCCATTGCCTCTTTTCCAAAGGCTAAAGTTCCAAAAATTCGAGTTATCCAAACAATCCCACAACCCACAAAATAACCCCAAAGGCTGCCTAAGAACCCCGCAATTATAGGGCATTGTGAAAAATTAGACCACCAGTTATCTATAGAAGCAGATTCTTTGACAATAAAGAAAGCAACTGCTGAGCAGATTACGATCGGCAGCAAAAAAATAATTTCCTTACAGACCTCCATACGATGGTTAAACTCATGCTCGTTTCCGTCCTCTGCCTTCTGTCCTCGGTCTTCCGTCTTCTGTTCTCCGTCTTCTGCTTCGTAACTTCTTTTAATCAAACCAGTTGTAAGAAGCAGCAGAGAGACGGCCAAACCAATTGAGGCCCCAACCGCAAGCAAGCCGGTTTTAGCTGAGGCGCTTGGCAAAAGCCAATATGCACGAATCAAGGATGAATCAATTATATAACCTCCAACAGCAGAAACCAAAAATCCCACGGCGGTTACGAGCCAGCAAATAGAGAGCGGGATAATCCAAAGCTTCAGGTCAATCACCGAAGCAGCGGTAAAAGCGGCCAACAAAATTATTGAGACAAGATAGATTAACCAACCACCACCCAGAAAAGAACCTAAGCCGTCTCGCAAGCCGGAGCGAAAATACAAAACAAAAAGGCCGACGAAAAGAATACCCGTAAATAGTTCGATAATAAAATAGCGAGATGATATAGGTGCTTTACAATATCGACATTTAGCACCTAAAAGCAGCCAGGAAATCAGCGGTATATTATCGTAAAAACGAATATGTTTGCCGCAGGCAGGACATGCAGAAGGTGGAGTTACTATGGATTTGTCACGAGGTAAACGATAGATAACAACGTTTAAAAAGCTACCAACGCAGCATCCAAGCGCAAAAAGAAAAACAAACCAGAACCAGTCAGGTATCACTATTCCCCTTCCCTGCATAAGAACTCACAAGAGCACAAGTCATAAGTGCACAAGAGCATAAGTTATGATACAAAAGAACATATAACTAAACCAGATGATATCTTTTCGTTAGAGAGATTTGTAAAATCTCCAAAGCAATTTGCCTGTCTCAGCGCCCAACTGTTCCAAAGAAATGTATTGACTGGGGTGTAAGTATCCTAATCTCGATGAAAAATCCAGCAAATATCTTGTCTCACCCAAAGAACCCATACCTATATTAACGAAATGCTTCAATTCCTTTTTTCCTTGTCTGCTGTATCCTTCAACGATGTTCGTTGGGACAGACAAACCGGCTCGGCGGAGTTGAGAAGTAATACCATAAATTTCCTCAGGAGGAAAATCTCTGGTAACAATATATATCTGAAAGGCCAATTCATCGGCCTTTTTCCAAACATTCAATTTTTTATATCCATAGCATTCGTTATTCATTCCCCTTTCCCTTCTCTTTTGTTCTTACTTTATTTCCTGTGCACTTGTGCCTTATGCTCTTGTGCTCTTGTGCTCTTTAACTGCTGCGGCGACTTTCATCGGCAAGCCGAACAGCCGAATAAAGCCGGTTGCATCGGTCGGATTATACTCAGCTCCCATCTTAAAGCTCGCTAAGTCTGTCCGATACAGGCTGTTCGGGCTTTTCACTCCGGCTGGTGTACATCGGCCCTTGAAAAGTTTCAGCCGTACAGAGCCGCTGACTGCCCGTTGCGTGACATCAATAAATGCGTCAAGAGCCTCGCGCAACTGGCTGAACCACTGGCCATAGTAAACCAGCTCAGCGTATTTCAATGCAATCTGTTGTTTGTAATGCATGGTTTCTCTATCCAGGGTCAGGCTTTCCAAAACATTATGGGCTGTAACAAGAATTGTACCGCCCGGCGTTTCATAAACTCCTCGCGATTTCATACCAACCAGTCGATTTTCAACTATGTCTACCTGGCCCACACCGTGTTTGCCGCCAAGCTCGTTCAATGCCTCGATAAGCTTTACACCGCTTGTTAGTTTTTCGTTTAGCTTTATTGGTACGCCTTCATGGAAGCCTATTGTCACATAGTCCGGCTTATCTGGCGTTTTAGAGACCGGCCGGGAAATTACGAACAAATCGTCTTTCGGCTCATTCGCAGGGTCTTCCAGGTCTGCTCCTTCATGGCTGATATGCCACAAGTTTCGGTCACGGCTGTAGATTTTCTTTTTGCTTTGCTCGATTGGAATCTTGCGCTTTTTAGCATAATCCACCGCGGCTTCGCGGGAAGTCAATGTAAATTTGCGATCTTTCCAAGGTGCAACTATTTTCAGCGATGGGTCCAGAGCCATATATGTTAATTCGAAACGTACCTGGTCATTGCCTTTGCCGGTTGCGCCGTGAGCTACTGCTGTTGCTCCCTCAGCGTGAGCAACGTCGACTTGATGCTTGGCTATTAAAGGCCGGGCGGTGCTTGTACCTAATAGATATTCTTTTTCGTACACAGCACCCGATTTGAGCAGCGGCCAGAGGTAATCTTCGACGAATTCTCTTCGCAGGTCTTTTACGATACATTTAACCGCCCCACTGGCCAGCGCCTTACGCTTGATGCCGGTTAATTCATCGCCCTGGCCCAGATCGGCCGCAAATGCTATCACTTCATAGCCGTAGGTCTCTTTCAGCCACGGCAGAATAACGCTGGTATCCAGTCCACCACTATATGCCAATACAACTTTTTTAGACTTAGTCATATTTTCACCTCAAAAAACTTTTGAAAACTGTTAGGAATTATACCGTCTATTGATGGCAAAAACAATTAAAAGCAAGAGAAAAACAAATGAATTAGATGCATAATTATAATTGTTGGAAAAACCTACAGACAGAAACGCATGTCATTTCGAGCGAGCTGTGGGCGAGTCGAGAAATCTGCTTTTTTAAGACAGACCTCTCCGCTCGGCCTTTTGGCCTCGGTCGAGGTGACAAAAATGATTCATCCCTCACCAATTTGATGTTTGAAGTAGGATTGATTCCATCAAACGCACTCTTATCGATTATTATCTGTTTGGGCTTCATCTATCTTAGAGGAAACTAACAACAGTTTTGCGCATAAGTGCGGATTCCGCATCTTGTCCTGTGAAGAGTTTGAATTGAGCCAAGGCCTGGTTGACGAACATTGAAACGCCATCGATTGTTTTTAATCTCTTTCTTTTTGCCTGCTTTAGCAGCAAGGCCTGAGCTGGATTATAAACCGTATCGAAAACGGCCATTCCTTTCTTTAAGCATTCCGCAGGGACAGGTGTTGCATCAACATCCGGATGCATGCCAATACTGGTGCAATTTATGAGCAGCTTCGCATCCAAGTTCTGCAGGTCATCCAGGCCAGCAAACTCACAGTTAAACTCGGCTGCAAGTTTTTCAGCTCGTTCGACTGTACGATTGTAAATCTTAATCTTTGCACCTGCGTTACTTAAACCAGCTACAATGGCACGTGCAACGCCGCCTGCGCCGATAACGGCCACAGGCATATCTTTTAAACCGGTTCGATTCATCTTGAGTGCCGCAGTAATCGCGTCCAGCGCCGCAGCATAATCGGTATTATACGCTGCCAATTTCCTCTCTAAACCGACTACCAGCGTATTTACCGCGCCAATTTTCTCAGCTAAAGGCTCAATAAAACCGTGTCTGGCCCTGGCAAAGCTCAGAGCACTTTGTTTATGCGGAATTGTTACGCTGAAGCCCTTAAAGTTTAGCCATCCTCTGTAAAGTGCGTTGTTTAAGAATTTGTCAAACTTGTCCTGGCCTCCCTCCACCAGCAGCGGTAGATACAATTTATTCATGCCTTTCTCTGCAAAGCAGGCATTATGAATCGCAGGACTCAACGAATGACCGACAGGGTCGGCAATCACTCCAAAAAGTTCGGTTTTAATATTGATATTGTCGTAGCGGTACAATTCTTTAAACTGCTTAACAGTCAATTGGCCTGGTGCGGTTGCGCTCTGCTCATCTATGCTCGCAAAGGTCAGGAAACTACCAAGTTTTTTTGCTAGGATTCTACTGATAAGCCCTGCCTCGCCCATGCAAAAAACGATTCGCTCACCACCGGTCTGTTGCAGTAAATCAAAGGCCTCAAAACAATCGTTGATGTGATTTGCAGTGTAGACGAGCTTAGGTATTGCTACCGGATATAAAGTCAAGATGCTGCGATACAGTCTTTTTAAATCAGCGAATTTTGTGCTGAAATTATGGGCAGACAAAATCAGCCGGCCTTTTGCATTTTGTGATAATGCCACTCTTATTTTTTCCTGATTTTCCGTGCGGAGGAAATTATCGAATTCGATGTCGATAAATTCAACGCCGGCTTTCAAAGCAGCGGTAAGCACATCAATTCGCAACTGCTGCGGATAAGGCCGTACACCGCCCTGCCTCTGGTCGCGACAGGTCACAATTAGAGGTATCAACCGGCTGGAGGCTGCTCTGGTTTGGTTAATAAGGCTCTTAACTAAATCGACGCTGAGATTTTCGAGATAGTCGGTTCGCAGCTCCAGCAGCTCAGCCCCTGCGGCTACGGCTGCTTTGGTCTGCTCTGCCGCCCGGCCTAAATTCTCCGCTGCTATTGGAACGGTTAAGTACGTCATAGTAACTCAAAGATATAACAGCAATTACGCACTAAAGCAAGAGTAAAAAAAACAGAGGACGGATGCCTGTCATGTCCGCAGCGCCCTTGACTATAGGCAGCAAAAAGTGTATAGTATTGTTATGATGAACATTCGATTTGTTTTATTCGCTGTTTAGCTTACAGCGGCACTTCCGTGTGGGAGGTATGCTATTATTAGTCTGTTTAGAAAACCAGAGGAAGTAAAATACAAAAACAGCATTTTTGCAATTTTATTACTGTTGCAAATCTGCTGCGGCCAGCTATCAGCACAGCCGACAACGGTTCAGGAGGCTGAAAAGGTAGTTACAGGCTGGCTTACAGCCGATGCTCATCCGCTCGGCACAACCATCGGCCGCATAGTAACACAGGTCGAGACCTTCACGGACGATACCGGTGAGCCGGCTTACTATATTGTTTATTTGCGACCAACCGGATTTGTAATCGTATCGGCTGATTATCTGATTGAGCCGATAATTGGCTTTTCCGATGATGGCACGTATGACCCTTCGGACCAGAATCCGCTGGGAGCATTAGTAAATCAGGACCTAAAAGGCCGGCTCGCAGCAGCTCAGGCCGACCGCAGCCAACAAACGGGAATAAGGGCATTTACAGCCTCCGAGTCTCAAAACAAATGGAGCTACTATATCAGCCTTGCAGAGACCTCCGAAAACCGCATTTCAGCATTCAGCATGTCCTCGATTTCCGATATTCGTGTCGCCCCTCTGATACAAAGTAAATGGTATCAGCTCGATGTTTGTAACAATAAGTGCTATAACTACTATACACCCAACAATTATCCCTGCGGCTGTGTCGCAACCGCTATGGCTCAGCTTATGCGGTATCACCGGTATCCAATTAAAGGGATAGGTATGCAGGATTTTAGAATCAAAGTCAACGGCAGACGACGAACAGCCAGTACATTTGGCGGCAACGGCTTCGGTGGCGCGTATAGTTGGAACAATATGGTTATGGAGCCCAATTGTGCTACGACTAATGTGCAGCGACAGGCCATAGGTGCAATTTGTTACGATGCTGGCATTTCTACCAACACGGAGTACGAATCCGATGGCTCAAGCGCCGACGCCCTTAGTGCCGCAGACGCTCTGACTACCACCTTCAGCTATGCCAACGCTGTTAAGGGATTCAACCACGGCAATGATATTGGCCCGGGATTAAACGATATGATCAATCCAAACCTTGATTATGGTAATCCTGTCTTTCTCGGCATCTGGCGGAAACAAAGCGGACACGCAGTTATTTGTGATGGATACGGCTATAACGGCTCATCGCTCTACCACCATCTTAACATGGGATGGGCTGGAAACGATGACGCATGGTACAACCTGCCAAAAATTGATGCGCAAAATGTATATACATCGGTTATTGCGTGCATATATAATATTTTTATCTCCGACACTGGCGAGATAATCAGCGGCTTGGTTACTGATACATCGGGAAATCCGATCAGCCAGGCAATAGTTACAGCGACAAGCGGTCGTCTTCAATATGAAGCAAAAACCAATGATAAAGGTATTTATGCGCTGGTGAAGATTCCTTCGGAAACAATGAATACGGTCAGCGTCACAAAAATGGGGTACGTGTTCACAGACCAGATTGTGACAACCAGCACTTCGAGCGATGGATTAAAAACCTCAGGAAATAAGTGGAATATCAACTTCGTGGGCTCAATCGCCGGTGACCTTGATGGGGATAGTGATGTTGACTCTTCTGACTTAGCTGTGTTCGCATTAGCCTGGCATACCACGCCGGAAGACGCACAATGGAATTCCTCTTGTGACATTCATCACCCTGTTGATGGCTATGTCGATATACAAGACTTTGCTGTGTTCGTCAATAATTGGTTGACACATGCCGAAAAGCTTGTTGAAGAATAAATTTTTTAAACAAACTAAAACTATAGCCGTTTTTATTTTTCTCGACCAATCTCAAAGCATTTAGACATAATGTTAAAGCTCCTCGCGAGCTGCCTTATCCGGCTACGATTCGGCGCTTCGCCGAGATGAGAGTCGGGGCGGAGCAGCAAAAGGTCCTAAGCGCCAAATTCGGCTTTTTTTCTTGCTTTTTAGGTGGCATTGATTAAATTTTACCAAAAATCCTTATTTGGAGAATAAACAATGATAGGCAAGAAAATAAGAATGGAAAGAATAATCGACCGTAACTCTCACAGGACGGTGATTGTCCCGATGGACCACGGCGTCACAGTAGGTCCCATTGAGGGCTTGGCTGATATGAGGATCACGGTCAGCAAAGTAGTGGCGGGCGGAGCAAACGCTATTCTAATGCATAAAGGCATGGTAAACGCTGGCCATAGAGGTACAGGAAGTGATGTCGGATTGATTATTCATCTTTCCGGTGGCACATCACTCAGTCCTGATCCGAATGCAAAAGAGCTGGTCTGCACTGTTGAAGAAGCGATTCAACTGGGTGCCGATGCTGTTTCCGTACACATAAATCTTGGTGCCGAAACAGACAAAGAAATGCTGTGGCAGTTAGGCTTCGTAAGCAGCCAGTGCCTGCAATGGCAGATGCCGCTCGTGGCGATGATGTACACACGCGGACCGAAAATAAAAGATGAATTCGATGTTAAAAATGTCAAACATGCAGCAAGAGTTGGAGCGGAACTCGGTGCCGATATTGTTAAAGTCCCTTATACCGGCAGCGTAGAAACATTCAAAGACGTTGTTGATGGTTGTCCCGTGCCGGTAGTTATTGCAGGTGGTCCGAAGATGGGAAGTGACGAAGAAATTTTCAAGATGGTCGAAGGCGCTCTCGAAGCCGGCGCTGTAGGTCTATCGATAGGCAGAAACGCATTCCAGCACCAAACACCGGATAAAATGATAAGAGCTTTATCAAAAATAGTCCACGAAAGAGCGAGTATTCAGCAGGCCATCGAGATGCTCAAGGACTGAAAACATAAAAAAACCGCATGGGTAAAGTTGACCATCCTACCTTTAAGACACCCACATCCTTGTAGAATGGACTTCAGCCCATGCGGAAGCTATAAACAAATTGAAAATGTTATATCAAGCTATTAATTAACTTTCTTGCCAGTCGCCTTCCTGGTACCTCTTTCAGTAGTAAACTCTCCTTCAAGTGCGCCGTCTTTAAGCGCGCCTTTGAAATCCATCTCGAACTGTCTGTCGCCGAAACTCATCTCAATCTTAAATGTAACCTGGTTGCCTTCGAGCTTAAGGTCTTTAATGGGGACCTCACCGTCACGAACCTGATACGTCCCGGTCATGTCTTTATTGATCGTCAGCATTCTTGTACGTTCGCCTCTCTCTGAGACCGTTGTCAGCTCCCACTTGCCGACAAGGGCCGAAGCCGAAACTGCTGCCGCTTTGACCTCGGGCTCGCGTTTTTTGCCGGTTATTTCACTGGTACCTCTGTCTGATTCCATCTGGCCCTTAAGGGTTTTGCCGTCCAGCTTACCTTTGAATTCCATCTCGAAAGTCTGGTCAGGAGGACCAAACTCGATATAAAATGTCACCTGATCGCCTTCGAGCTTGAGGTTTTTCATGGGAATCTCGCCACCGAAAAATTCATATCTGCCGGTCAAGTCTGGCTCAATTCTCATCATACCTGGACGCGTACCCCAATCAGAGTTTATCGTAAGCTCCCACTCTCCGATAAGTGCCGTCCCGAAGCGCTTGCCTCTGGCAGGCCCGTCGCCCATTTCGCTCTTCATCGTTCCTACAAACTCGTCTCCTTTGATTTCACCTTCATAGATTGTTTCAAATTCCATTTCTCCAATCTTGCTCTTGCGAGTAAGTGTGAGTTTGCCGTTCTTAAATTTGATACTTGAGATAACGTGTTCGCCCATTTCCTCATTCCATTTGCCCTCGAGTGTACCGTCCGGTTTCTGAGTGACAATCAGCCTGGCGTTGATTTCTCGATCTCCGACATTAAATTTGATATCCCATTGGCCGAGAACAGGGAGCTTGGGTTTTCTTCGTGCACCATTAACGGAAAACTCACCACGGTCGCTTGACATTGTCCCCGTAATTTTGCCATCTTTCAGAGTTCCCTCGTAATCCATTGTGAACTCCTGGTCACCAAATCTGACTGTACGGACGAAGGTGAGTTTTTCGCCATCGAATTTTACATTGGATAAGTCATTTGAGCCCCATTTGCCTGCCAGTGTTCCATCATCATTTTTAGTGATTGTCATTGTAGCGAAGGAATCTCGACCGCCGAAATCCATCGTCATTTCCCATTCACCTGTGATGTCTTCTGCCGCTAAAGCAAGCGACATCTGCACAAACAACAAAATACAGACAAAAAAGATAGCTTTACTTGATTTCTTAATTAACATCTGATTCATAGCTAACCTCCAAAAAAATGACTTTACAATTGATTGTCTCTTAAGTAACGAATTTCAAATACTACCGCAAAGCAACATAAATAACAACTGTTTTTTCAAAAAAATCTTGTGTTGAAATGGAGAAAAACAGCATAGGCAAACACTGCCCCCTTTAACTACGTTCAGAGCTTGCCCTGAGCCTGTCGAATGGGACAGGCTATGATCCGATTCGTAGGATTTTTACCCATGCTGATTCCGTTGAAATTTGTTGACAGGCACGGTTAATTGGCGTTTAATCTTGAGAAAGTCTATATAAATTAACAAAGCGGTTTTGGATTCCCGCCCATGCGGGAATGGCAAAAAAACAGAGAATAATTATGAAGAGATTATGGGTAAATGTTGTACCGTATGAAAAGGGCCTCGCTATAGCGGCGCTGGAAAGCGGAGCCGAGGCGGTAGTGCTGCCTGACGACAAAAGCGAAACTGTCCGACAGTTCGGCAAAATCAAAACGGTAGAAAAAAACGGCGATATCAAACCCGGCATCGATGTCGAGTTCATAGATATAGCTGGCAAAGCCGACGAAGATAAAGCCGCATCTGTTCCGCCCGACAAAATCGTCGTACTTAATATGCTCGACTGGACAATCATCCCTATTGAGAATCTGCTCGCTCGACGGGGCAAAAATATCATGGTGCAGGTCCAAAACAGTGAACAAGCTAAACTGATGGTCGAGATACTCGAAAAAGGCGTCGACGGCGTCGTGCTCGATACCAAGGACGTCAACGAAATTAAAAAGACCGCTGAAATCATCCACGGCATAAGTGAGAAAGTAACTCTCGTAACAGCCACCATCACGAATACCAAACAGCTCGGCATGGGCGATCGGGCCTGCCTTGATACATGCACGCAAATGGCTGTCGGCGAAGGAATGCTCGTCGGAAATACCGCCTCCGGCTTTTTCCTGGTACATTCCGAATCCATTGACAATCCTTATGTGGCATCTCGACCCTTCCGTGTCAACGCCGGTGCCGTGCACGCATATACTTTAACGCCGGGTGGTAAAACCAAGTATTTGGCTGATTTAAAAGCCGGTGATGAAGTAATGCTTGTAGATTTTCAGGGCCGAAGTCAAACCGCCTTTTTGGGCAGAAATAAAATCGAAAAAAGGCCCATGATGCTAATTGAAGCCGAGGTGCAAGGCCAGCCGGTAAGCTTAGTTCTTCAAAACGCAGAGACGATTCGCTTGGTCAGTCCCGAAGGAAAAGCCGTATCAATAACTAATTTGAAAACAGGTGACAAAGTTCTCGCCCATATTGAAAAGGCCGGCAGACACTTCGGTATGCAGGTTGATGAGACGCTGATAGAGAGGTAATATGATACCGAGCGAAATATTGGGTATGTTGTTGGCTGTTGCTCTCGGAGCGGTAATCGGGCTGGAAAGACAACTGAGAGGTAAACCCGCGGGACTGCGGACCAATGTCTTGATATGCCTTGGCGCAGCGGTCTTTACTATCATCTCCAAACAAATGGCTGAACCCGGCGGCTCTTTTACGAGAATAGCAGCTCAGATAGTAACTGGCGTTGGCTTCTTAGGAGCAGGGGCAATCTTACAGGATCGAGGCGGTATCCACGGCCTAACCACTGCCGCGACAATCTGGTTGGTCGCCAGCATTGGAATGGCATGCGGGGCTGGTTTCTACAACTTGGCGATTATGTCAACTATCATCGCAGTTGTCGTGCTCATCGGCTTAATAAAATTAGACAAATTTCTGGATCGCTCAAAATCCAAATATAAAACGAAAAGCTCTGCTGAACAATGATGCCGAACGAATAATAATAGTCATTCTTCGCGAAAATCTATAAAATTACTGAAGCAAAAGGAAATCAAAAATGAACAGGCGAATATATTTTCTGATAATTTTGTTTTTAACAACAGCATTAGCAAGTTATGGTGCTATAAGTACAAGTGTCACAGAAGATGGAGCTAAAGTGGAAAAACTTGCTGACGGCTTTCGTTTCACAGAAGGGCCGGCGTCTGACGCTGAGGGGAACATTTTCTTTACGGACATTCCCAATAATCGAATTCACAAATGGTCGCTGGACGGTAAGCTCTCAACCTTCCTTGAAAACTCAAAAGGAGCCAACGGCTTATTCTTCGATAAAACAGGAAACCTCATAGCCTGTGAAGGTTTCGGACGACAGTTGGTATCTATCGACCTGCAAGGCAAAACAACGGCGCTGGCTGACAAATACGAGGGCAAAAGATTCAACAGCCTTAACGACCTCTGGATTGCACCCAATGGTGGTATTTACTTCACCGACCCTCGCTACGGAAGCAGACGCAGTATAGATCAGGATGGTGAACATGTCTATTATTTAGCCCCTGACCGAAAAAGGCTCATTAGGGTAATAGATGATATGGTCAGACCCAACGGCTTGATAGGCACTCCAGACGGCAACCTGCTTTATGTTGCCGACCACGGTGGAAACAAGACCTTTGTATATACCATCAATAAAGATGGAACCTTATCAAACAAGAAGCTGTTTGCCCTTGAAGGGTCAGATGGGATGACTATAGATAACCAGGGCAATGTTTATCTGACTGCCGGTGCTGTGGTGGTCTATAACAAAATGGGCCAGAAAATAGAGTCAATCGAAGTGCCGGAAAGTCCTGCTAACGTTTGTTTCGGCGGAAAAGATAGGCAGACACTCTTTATCACGGCCAGAACTTCATTATATTCTATCAAGATGAAAGTTAAAGGTGTAGAACAAATGCAGACCAAAGAAAGTAAAATAAAAAGTAAATTTCAAGAAGATATTATCCAAACGAGCGCCGGTGATCTGAAGATTACATTCATCGGACACGGAACATTGATGTTTGCTTTCAACGGCAGGATAATTCACGTGGATTCGTGGAGCAATTTGGCTGATTATGCTGAAATGCCCAAAGCCGACCTTATTTTGATAACACACGAACATGGCGATCACCTTGACCCCGAAGCTATAAGCGTTATCCGAAAAGAGACAACCAGCATAGTATTAACTAAAGCCTGTGCGGAAAGAGTCCACGGCGGAATTATTATGCAGAATGGCGATGTAAAAACGGTTGACGGACTAAGAATCGAAGCAGTGCCTGCATATAACATTGTGCATACGCGACCCAACGGACAGCCGTTCCATCCAAGAGGACAGGGTAATGGTTATATCATTAATTTCGGTGATAAAAAAGTGTATGTGGCAGGTGACACGGAAAACACCTCTGAGATGAAAAGCTTAAAGAATATCGACGTTGCTTTTCTGCCTATGAACCTGCCCTATACAATGACGCCTGAGATGGTTGCCGATGCTGCAAAGGCTTTTGAGCCAAAGATTCTGTATCCGTACCACTACGGTCAAACAGATCCGAATTTACTCGTTAATTTATTGAAAGACTCAACAACAATCGAGGTTCGTATTCGGAAGATGAGATAAGGGTGTAGTGCTTCGACTCGTCAGACTTCGGTGAGCTCGGTCGAGCAGTTGCCTGATGTCCGGGACTCACATCAAGCAACTCAGCTCACGCAGTAAATATGCCAGAAAAGCTTACCTTTGTCATTCTCTCGAAGCACGATTGCACGTATATGTTCGTCCTGGTTATCTGATAGCCAATCTAATAACACTTCATTAGGCTTTTTATCTCCGACTTTCACAACATCCATTTTCATTGTTATTTCTCCTTTTAATTATGCAAGATATCACCAAAGGACAATTCCAGCGCTTCGCGCACAGCCGGATGTTGCCTGACGGTTAGCACAAGCGATTCTTGAAGCTTTTGTTGCTGTTCGAGCTCAGTTTCATATTGTCGAAGCTGTTCGGCTGATGGTTGAATAATTTCGCCGTCTTGCTCGATTAAGCCGCCCTGGATGGTATTTTTCAGAGCATCGATAGAAACCTGTATAATACCGTGCAGAGCATTAAGGCGCCTGAAGCCGTTGAGGTCGGTTCTGTCATAGCCATGAAGACCATCGAGATGAGTCATGAAATATTTGTCGGTTTCGTCATCCAGATTCAGTTTGTAGAAAGTTGCGTCCTTCGGAAGCACGTACTGGTCGAACAGTGCATCCATAGAGTTAGCTATCTGTCTTGCTTCTTTGGGGGCATCCTTTGCGGTGAGCATTCTGTAAAGGTTGAATATCGTTTGCCAGGCAACCGGTTCCGCTGCCTTGCTTATCTTGGGGCGGATAGCTATTTCCGGATCGATGTGGTCGCGAGTAGCAATGAGCGGCCCGAGCGAGCCATCCTTTAATATCGGCACATCAAATCCGAGGTAACCTATCGCGAGCAGACGAGGAAACTGCTCTTTCAGCATGACCATATTCTCACTTGCCCAGGCGATTTTCATACCGCCGCCCGGTACGGCACTGGCCATTGGTTTGGACAGTTCATCAAGTATCTCCTGATAGGCTTCGGCCCTGGCCTTAGTATCGTTAGCATCTTTGGCCTGAAGGTTGACCAGGTGAATCGTTGGCGCCTGGCCGACCTCCACACCTGCGCCTCCTGCTTTCTTGCGGCTCAGGCTTATCTCAACCGCGCCGACCATATATACGCGGGTAACTATCCGCAGATAAACATTTCCTTCTGTTGTCGAATACAAATCACGCAGCATCTTTCGAACATCGGGTCCCATAGCCCACGCATCCAGCCGTTTCAAGACCTCTTCGGTACCGATGGCGTAGGTCATGCCGTCACTTATCGTGATTGCGCCGGTGGCACTGGAGGCGTTCATTAATCCCATCCCAACGGGAACACCTTTGACGGGTAGCGCAAGACGAAGGCCGGCACTTGTATCAATGTCGAAAGTATAGCTTGGAAACGCGGCCATCGGCAGCGGTGCTTCTATGAATTGCCGGCCTTTTAAGTTCGGGTCCGACGTAGGTCTGTCAAGCGCATCGCCTTTATAGTAGGGCTTAAAGTACGAGTTGAAGTAAAACTGGCTGTAATCCAGATTATTCAATCGAACGACAAGCTGGTCAAGCTGCAGAAAGCCACGTTTCTTGTAATTCTCTTCCTGCTTCTGGATGGGCACCTGTACTAAAAAAACGTCGCCCGGCTGGAGGTCCTCAGTCAACGGATAGACCGGAATGACCTGGCTGGCACGGATGGTCATGCACCAATTCTTGGCAACATCTTCCAGTTGCTGTTCAGTCATTGGAGTGGTACAGCCGTATAAAGTTAGATAGACGCCAAGCACTACAACCAAGATAAATTTATTTCTTTTCATGGTCTTACTCCTTTAAGACTGCTCATTAGACAGGCGCATCAACGCCTTGTAATACAATGCAAATCCCCAGGGTGCTCTCTCCCGAGTAAGTGTTAATCTACACTGCAACTGGTTGGTTTTCAAGAAAAAAAATAGGTAGCATGAATAAATCTGAATTGCGGTCGATTTTCAGACACAGTTATTATGGGATGCCTTCCAGCCAATGGTCGGCTGGCCGCTTGCCTCGACATCCCAGAAACAATTCCAGACTGTTGCCAGGACTCTTATATATCCTATTAATCCGCCGGCGTATTGAACTCCTGAAACTTTACCTGCTGAGTAGCATTTTGCAGTTGCTCCGCGCGATAGTAGTCCTGTAAGCCCACCTACATATATGTTCCCTGAGACGGCTCCAATAGCATAGCTGTCGTTGATTGTACTATACTCATTGTCGGTTGTGCCCACAAGACCACCAACATTCTGGTTGCCTGCAACAGCAGCGGTGGAATAGCAATTTGTCACTAAACTATCGCCGAGCAATCCCATTAAACCGCCAACAAATAAATCACCGAAAACCCGGCCGTTTGTGGAACAACTGGAGATTAAACCGTCACTTGTCCCTACCAGGCCACCGACATAAACGCCGCCTGAGATGTCAGCATTTCTGACGTAGCAGTTGACGACTCTTCCCTCTTCAAAGTAACCAGCCAACGAGCCGACGTTCCATCCGTCTCCAACGATTTTTGGATTAACTAATTGCAGGTTTTGAATGCGTCCTTTAACATAAGCAAAAATTCCGATGCCGTCCTCATTTGTTGAGTTATAGCTAAAGTTCGAGATTGTCTTGCCATTACCGTCAAAAACACCGGCGAATGGTTGATTATTCAGTGAACCCCACTCAACCCACTGGCTAATGATATTGAAAGTCGTACCTGTGAAGTTACTCAAATCAATATCTTCGATCAGCTTAAAGTATTTATCCCAGTCAGCAAGATTTACCCCGATTGCATTCATCTGCTCAGCCGTTTTGATGAGATATGGGTCTTCCGCCGTCCTACTGCCACCGCCATACTTTGCCTGAGCAGTTAAGGTGAAAAAGCAGAAAATGAAAACTACAAGCAATGATATTTGAAGAGCTTTTCTTAAACTATACATCCCTCTTGCTCCTCCAAAAAACATTCAGCGCGTATAACCTGATATGATTATACTAAATCTATCGGGTTATTCTCAGCAATTTTGTTACGGAATGATTATTTAAGCCAGGTTGGGCCATAGCTTATATCAACTTTCAGAGGGACATCGAGCTTTATCGCCTCTGTCATCTCCTTACGTATCCAGCTCGCATGTTTTTCAGCCTCAGTGGCTGGAAGCTCAAAAACCAATTCGTCGTGGACTTGAAGCAGCATTTTAACAGGCAGATACTCTTTCTCGATTTTTCGTTGAATGGTTATCATTGCAATTTTGATTAGATCTGCTGCGGAGCCTTGAATAACAGTGTTGACTGCCAGCCGTTCTGCCTGAGCACGTTTATTGCTGTTTTTGCTGGCCAGATTCAGAATCTTCCGTCGGCGGTGCAGAATGGTCTCGGCGTAGCCGGTGCGTTTTGCCTTGGCAATACAGCCGTCCATAAATTTCCGAATAGACTTATATCGGGCAAAATAATCTTCTATAAATTTTTTGGCCTCAGACTGGCTTATTCCTATAGTGCGTGACAGGCCGAAAGCACCTTGGCCGTAAATGATGCCGAAATTGACCGCTTTGCAGCGTGAGCGCATTTCGCTTGTCACTTCGTCGAGCGGCACATTAAAAATCTGTAAGGCAACAAAACGGTGAATGTCCTGGTCGGCGGCAAAAGCAGCCATTAAAGCCTTGTCTTTTGAAAAATGAGCTAAAAGCCGAAGCTCAATTTGGGAATAATCCGCGCTGAGTATGCAACCGTTTTTGTCCTCCGGGATAAATGCAGAACGCACCTTACTGCCAAGCTCGGTACGAATCGGTATGTTCTGCAAATTCGGGTCGCTGGAGCTTAATCGCCCTGTCGCTGTGACGGTCTGATTGAACGAAGCGTGCACCCTGCCGGTTCGCGGATTGATTAATAAGCCGAGCTTGTCAACGTAAGTATTTTGTAATTTTCTTAACATACGGTGTTGAAGAATCAGCTCGACGATTGGATGCTGGTCTGCCAATTGTTCGAGCACCGCTGCATCCGTGCTTCGACCGGCTTTTCCGACACGTAGTGACTTAAGATTGAGTCTGTCGAAAAGAATTTCAGCAAGCTGCTTGGGAGAGTCGATATTAAAAACCGTCCCTGCCTGCTCGTAAATCTTGTCGGAGAGTTCCTTGATTGCTTCGTTTAGCTCGCCGGACATCTTTCGCAAAAGCTTCGTATCGAGCGAAACGCCGTTGTATTCCATAGCAGCGAGGACCGAGACCAAAGGCATTTCCACATCGAAAAATAATTTTTTCAGCAAAGGTTCTGCTTCGAGACGATTTTTTAGATTCAAATAAAGCTGCCATGTTATGTCGGCATCCTCCGCGGCGTATTCACAGGCAGCAGTCATATCGACCATGTCAAAAGTAAGCTGGTTTTTGCCCTTTCCAATAAGAGCAGAAATAGGTATGCACTCGTAATTGAGAAAGTCCAACGCCATTTGGTCCAGTGAATGGCCGCCATGCTCAGGGTTGAGACAGTAAGAAGCTACCATCGTATCAAAGTAAATCCCTTTAAGCAGCATGCCGGCATTTTGCAGTACCAGCATATCATATTTGATGTTTTGGCCGACTTTCCTTATATCTTCGTCCGCCAATATTGGTGCCATCACCTCACGTACCGCTTTTATATCGAGATGTTTTGAGCCCATAGGTGCCCGTACTGGAAGATAAAATCCGGTTCGCTCCTTCCAGGAAATATTGATGCTTACAAGCTCTGCTCGCATAGGCTGCATCGCGGTAGTTTCAGTATCGAGTGCAAATATTTTTTGCTTTTTGAGCTTTGCTACAAATCCATCAAATTTTTCCTGCGTATCTACAAGCTGATAATCATGTTTCGTATTGCGTATATCGTATTGCGTATTGCGTTTTTGTTGTTCGACATACGCATCACGCGATACGTACGACGAATCGCTTGTCAGGCCGAGTTGTGTAAGTAGGCGATTGAAACCAAGCTCGGTGAAAATACCAGCTAATTTTTCTTTATTAAATTCTTTCAGGGCCAAATCTTTGTAATCTATCTCCAGAGGGACATTACAGTCAATAGTGACTAATTTTTTGCCCAGAGCAAGATTATCTTTGAACTTTCGCAGGTTATCGCCTCGTCTACTTTTTATTTCGTCGATGTGTTTTAAAAGATTTTCAATTGACTTGTATCTTCGAATCCAGTGTAAAGCGGTTTTGGGGCCGACATCAGGTATGCCGGGGACATTATCCGATGTGTCACCCTGCAGAGCGAGGCAATCAATAAATTGCTCAGGCCTAACGCCCATCTGCTCGACCATCTTGGCGGCATCCATAGCGGTATCTGTCTTGATGTCAAAGATGCAGATGCAGCCTGCCCCTGCGGAAGCAGGGGTCAGCAGTTGCAGAATGTCCTTGTCTCTTGAGCAGATAAAACAGTCATATCCATCAGCGGCGGCCTTTTTTACTAAGGTGCCGATTACATCATCGGCCTCAAAGCCGTTCACTCGTAACATTGGGATGTTCATCGCTTCGAGGATTTGCTCGATTCGCCTTATTTGAATCGGCATATCATCGGGCATCGGCGGGCGGTTGGCTTTATATTCCGTGTATAATTCGTTTCTGAAAGTCGGCGTAATGCTATCCATCGCCACAGCAAGCATATCGGGCTTTCGACGCTGTATAAGGCCTATCATAGCGGTTGTAAAGATGTAGGTAGCCTTGGTCGGCTCACCGGCTGGACTTGTCAATCTTTGACGCATCGGAGCAAAGTAAGCAGCGTAAATATGTGCATGGCCGTCAATTATATAGAGTGTCTTTGCCATTGGCTCCACTTTATTTACTGCGGGCTGTGCTGTCAATCAGAATTCATACATGCTCGTTTAACACAGATAAACACTGATTATAACACGGACGAACACGGAATCACAATGGACGAAGGACGTTGTTTAGCCATCGCCGGCATTTATCCTTCGTAGTATAAACGAAGAAGGACAGCGACGGGCAGAATCAACCACAGATTAACACGGATTTTGGATTTGGTTAGCCGGCACTTCTGTGGTGCCGGTCAAAAA
>Ga0315532_1000798_pt1 | contig 24730 bp, 32 predicted proteins | sample SalMarWE160370MG_FD_203082 | JGI IMG/M metagenome (GOLD analysis project Ga0315532, IMG submission 203082) | Salt marsh sediment microbial communities from the Plum Island Ecosystem LTER, Massachusetts, United States - Salt Marsh Sediment WE1603-70 ...
CCAGGAAGGACAACTCTTCTCAAGGTCGAATTTAAGACAACCAAACTTGCCTTCACCTGACTCACAAAAAGATGGACAATTCTAAATTCCGGGTCGTCCAACACTACGTCTAAATCCTTTTTTTCTCCACCTAGCAGAAGATTACGGAGGCATCCTCCTACCAACCAGAGTTTTTCTTTTCCTTTTATTCTGGTGAGTTCCTTGAGATAGGTATCCTTCTGAAGGCTGTTTTTAAGATAAGTCCAATTTAAGGAGCTTCCCGGACCCCTTTCCTGACGAATTTTATCCAGGATGCCATTAACAAATTTTCCCGAATCGATGATTCCATAGCGTTTAGCTATTTCCACAGCCTCATTTATACTGACTATAGGAGGAACATCCTCTAAAAAAAGAAGTTCGTAAATGGTAAATCTAAGGATATTTCTATCCACAGTAGCCATGCGTTCCAGAGTCCAGTTCTTGGCGTATTTTTTTATTAGAAAATCGATAGGAAGGAGAAGTTGGGAGGTTCCCCGAATGAGTCTTTCGGCAAATTCCTTTACTTCAGGCCTGAATCGGTATCGGGAAAAGGCTATATTTAGTGCCTCCTCTACCGGAGTTCCTTTTATATCCATCTGATAGAGGATTTGGAGAGTAAGTTCTCTAGCCTTTCGGCGATTTTTCATCTCTGAAAATCCCTGCCCGGTTATTTATTGTCAACAGTTTCAAAATACTGGATATTCTTGATTTTGTCAACTTCCAATGTTAGCGCTGATTCAACCGGGGGACTTGACGAATTCCTCTCCTTGTGCTATATTCACAAACTGAAAAATAGCATCTCTATAATCCTTTATTAGAAGCAATTTTCCTGGGTTGATGGAAGTTTTTGTTAAAATTGAAAATGTGCAAAGGAGGTGAGATAGGATGAATAAGGCCGAATTAGTAGAGACGGTGGCTGCTGAGGTAGGGCTAACTAAGAAAGATATAAATAACGTTGTCGATGCCATGACTTCAGCAATTACTAACTCTCTGGCTAGAGGAGAAAGGGTTACTTTGGTTGGTTTTGGTACATTTCTGGTGCAGAGGAGAAAGGCCCGTCAGGGTGTGAATCCTCAGACTAGAACTAGGATAAGTATTCCGGCCAAAGATGTACCTAAGTTTAAACCGGGAAGAAGTTTGAGAGAAGCGGTAGCATAAAAAAAGTCGCTGAGGAGCTAAGGGAGATTATTTCACTCCCTTAGCTCCTTTCAAGAGAATCTTAGAAAGTCAAAAATGATTGGTTCTTACCAGTTTGGACACATTGTCATAGATGGAAAGCGATATACTTCTGATGTAATCATCTATCCAGAAAAAATAGATCCCCATTGGTGGAGAAAAGAGGGACATCTGCTTCTACCTCAAGATTTAAAGGAGGTGGTAAAGCGGAATCCAGAAGTTCTCGTTATCGGCACAGGAGATCCTGGATTGATGAAAGTTCCAGCTACTACCCAACAATGGGTTCAGTCACGTGGGGTAGAAATAAGAGTAAAACCTACCCAATCAGCCTGCCAAATCTATAACCAGCTCTGTAAAACGAAGAAAACAATCGCTGCTCTTCACTTAACTTGCTAGCCCTTAAAAACAGTTTTCAGTGAAAAGGACTTCGGTTTTCTTGACCAAAATGGTCTTTTTTGTTATATTCATCGAGGAAAGTCAGCGAATAAGTTTAACAGAACATTCCGAAACTCCTTTCACCTTCCTTATTAAACTTCAACCTAAATTAGAATTAAAAAAGAACATATAATCGAATAAAGGAGTTTGTTAATGAATAGAACCAAATGTATGTGTGTGCGAGCGTTCTTATCTTTCAGGGTATACTTTAATAGTAACGGAAGAGATAAATATTACGGGATTTTCAGTGGAGTTAAATATGCTAGGCTTACCACTAAAAGAAGAAATAAAGAAATTGCCAGGGAACTGGAAAAAATGTTAGTCGAAAAGCTATCAAAAAAGAAAATAACCGAGTTCATAAGGAGAGGGAGAAGGGAGACAAAAGGAAGAGTAGTTTCCCTATACTCTGCTGCCAAATTTAAGGGATTATTTCGCCCATGAGAAGGGAAGGTATTGCTTTTTCTTGCCATTCGCTCGGTAGCTGTCCAATGCCGGATAAATTCTTCCCCATCCTTGCCACTTTCCAATTAAAAAACCCTTGATCTTTTTTTTCAAATACTGCTTGGTTTATCTTAAGGTTTCAGAATCCCTCTTCATAATTACTTTACACTTCTTCCTTGATAAACTCTTCTTTGTGAGTCATTATGGTATATCGAGCAGAAAAGAATGAGAGATTCTAGGTCTATATCTATCAAGGAAAAGATTCTCACAGTCTTCCCCGCCCTTCAAAGTGTCCCCATTGTGGGTTTGAGAAGATATACAAAAATGGGACCTATAAAATAAAGCCAGAAAGATTCTTTGAAGGGTTAAAAAAAGACAAAGAAATAGAGATAACAGTTCAGCAATTCATCTGTCCTCAATGCAGAAGTTCTGTTTATAGACAAAAGAAAAAGAGAAAAATAATTCTTTTTTAATGCCACCCTTCTCAAAAGGATTTATCTCCCCAAAGGAATTTTCAGACTAAAACAAACTCCTCATAGTGTAAAATAATTGCGAGCATTTAGGAGCGCGTTCAAGGTAGAATAATTAATATCTCTTTTATTTCTCCTGAAAATACCTTTAGGCCTAAGTTTACTTTCAATTTTTCAGTCCAAAATTCGACCTCTTGACTTTTCGATATAAAAATATATAATGTATACATAATAAATTATTCATTACAAGGAAAGAAGATACCCTAAAATTCATTGAAAGTTGGATTTTGACAAAAATTGAGTAAAAAGTGGTTCTTTCACTTGTAAATACCGGAAAAGAACGCCATAATGATTTTTAAGAGAATCCAATTATCAAAGAATTTGTAGTTGTATAACGTTCAAACTTACAGCTGGGGCTAATTTAAGCCTAATTTTTATGTAAAAAATGTCAAAGTATTAGTAAAAGGATGACTACAGTGGTTCAAGAAATTCAACATAATAACTTGAGTGAAAAAACTTATGAAAGAATTAAGGATGCAATTCTAAGGGGAGACCTACCCCCAGGGGAAAGATTGTTATTTGATCAACTTATCAAGAACCTAGGAGTTAGTAGGACACCCATCAGAGAAGCTGTGGTCAGACTGGAGAAAGAAGGTTTTCTCGTATCTGTTCCCCGAAAAGGCACTTATGTGAAAAAATTCTCCAAAAAGGACATTAAAGAAATTTATGAGGTTCGGGAGGTGCTAGAAGCATTAGCTGCCCAGCTAGCAGCTACCCTGATTACTGGTAAAGAGCTCCAGGCGATGAGAGACATCTGTAGGAAGTTCAAAGATTCTATAGAAAAAAGAAAGATTCAATCTTGTGTGAGGATGGACCTTAAGTTTCATAGCTTTTTGATGGAGGTAAGTGGAAACGACAAACTGGTTCAAGTAATGAGGATTTTTAATCTCCAGGCATTGAGTATTTTCATTACGGGTCCTGAATACTGGACTCGAGTTGAGGGATATGTAAAGGAACATCTTGCCATTATTGAGGCTCTATCCAGGCATGATAGTGATCTAGTCGAGACCTTAACTCGTGAACATATCCGAAAAGGAAAAGAGCTAATATTGTCTTCTGAGATTTACTAGAAAAAAGAAAAAATCACATTTCTTGAAATTCATAAAATGAACAAGGAAAGGAGAAAGGATGAAGATAGGAAGTTGCTGGCTATATGCCATAAGTAAGTATGGCTATCCGCCCGAATTAAAAGATGCTTACAGATCAATTGAGGAAATGGCAAACTTAGGATTTAAATATATTGAGCTGGAAGGAGTGAAAGAGAAGAATTTGCTGGAGATAGAACGCAACAAAGAGAATTTTAAAAAACTATGTGACCGCTTAGGGTTAAAGATAGTTAACTTTTGTCCTGTTATACCTGATTTAGTGAGCTTAGATGAAGAAAAACGTCATAAAGCTCTTGAGTTATTTAAAATAGGAATAGGACTAGCAAATTATTTTGGATGTGAGCTCATCCAGACGGATAGTTATGTGCCAGCTTTAACCTTTTTAGGAGATAGGCCCTATGGCGAAATGGTCGATTTCAACAGACATTTTAAAGTCTTTGTTGATCCTAATTTTAGCTGGACAAAACAATGGAATGTATTGGTAGACAGTATTAAAAAGTGCACTTCTTTAGCTAGAGATGCGGCACTAAGACTCTGTTTGGAGCCAAGGGTAGGGGAAATGATAAGTAATACCGATGCTCTCCTACGACTTATGGATGCAGTTGGTAATGAGAATCTGGGAGCTGTATTTGATACCGCTCATCTATATGCTCAAAAGGAAATCCTGCCGCTCAGTATAGAAAAATTGGCAAAGAAAATATTTTACTTACATGTAGCAGATAACAGTGGTCTTAGCAATGAACACCTTGGTCTGGGAAGGGGAACTATAGATTGGGAGAACGTATTTGCTGCACTTGTTAAAAACAAATTTGACGGTTGTGTAGCCATAGACGTTGGACGTATACCCAACATAGACGAAGAGATGAGGAATTCAAAAAAGTTCTTAGAGGATCTTTTGAGTAAAATGAACATAATGATAAGATGAACATAATGAAACGATTTAGCAAAAGGCGTTTGATGCCGGGATATTGGATCCTTGAAGTATAAATGATGGTTAGGAAGCAAATGTGCTAACAATCAATAATGAAGTTAGAGTCTTAACAAAAGAAAGCTAAAAATAAGGCCAAGGGGAGGTGAAAAGCAGGCAGGCTGTTAGCTGGGCCAAAGGGAAACTTTTCAAAGAGAGAAGGGTTGAAAAATTAGTTCCTCTTTATCCTTAAGGGAAAGATTCTCAGTTACTAAAGACAGAAGATTTTTCCCATATCCTTAGTAAAAAGAGCGGGCTTGGAGATAACGATTCTCGGGGTACCTCCAAGAGACTGGGCTCTAAAATTTGCTCCTCAGATGTATCTTTTCGAGTCTTGCTCAAATTTTTAGTCAGAAAGTGCTAAAGTACTATCTGCGTTGCTAAAAATGAAGCCGATAAAAAGAAAAAGTCTTTCTTTAAGAAGAAAAAGAATAGGGTTGCTGTTTATAATGCCAGCATTCTTGTATTATGCTTTTGTATACTACTTTCCCCTTGCTCAGTCAATTTCATTCTCTTTTTATAAAAAAGCGACACACGTAAATGCCAAATTCGTAGGTCTATCTCTATATAGAAAAACATTGGAGGATCCTCTCTTTTGGCTAAGTCTCAAAAATACATTTTATTTTGTTACTCTTTCGATATTATTTACTGTAGTCTTAGCATTGTTAATAGCGATTCTGCTTAATTCTCTGTCAAGTCACAAGGTAAGGACAGGGTTTGCTGTTCTGTTTTTTTCCCCTCTTACAATGTCCCTTGTCGCCACGGCTCTAATTTGGGGATGGCTATATCATCCTCAATATGGTTTGCTAAATTACATTTTTTCTAAAGTAGGTCTTCCTTCTCAAAAGTGGCTGTTCAGTAGTTCTCAAGTGATACCTTCGTTAGCTATAATGCAAATTTGGCTGAGGACAGGCTTTGCAGTGATTATCCTCCTCTCTGGGTTACAATCAATACCTCATGAATATTATGAAGCAGCAGCTATTGATGGAGCAAGAGGACTTAAATCTTTCAGACATATCACATTACCCCTATTAAATCCGCACATTGTTCTCGTTTGCATCATTGAGCTAATTTTCGATATCAAAGTATTTGATCTTGTATACGCTTCTACACGTGGTGGCCCAATAAATTCAAGTCGCACAATTGTTTTTCATTTTTATGAAATTGCTTTTGGCTGGTACGAATTTGGAAAGGCTTCAGTTTTAGCAATATTAATATTTTCTCTGCTTGTAGGAATGAGCTTTATTCTATGGAGATTCGCTAGGAAACGATAAACTATTTAAGGAGAATGGCAATGAGGAGCAAGTTCATAATCTATTTCTTAATTATAGTGGGAGCATTTATTGTCTTTATGCCTACTCTCCAGACGATATTTACATCCTTTAGGCCTTCAGAGGAACTATACCATTTGCCAATAACCATTTTACCGCAACACCCCCACTTTAAAAATTACGTAGAGGTGTTTGCACGTCTACCCTTTGGAAGGTATTTATTTAACTCTTTTATAGTATCAGTTATTTGTGTTGTTGTGAGTCTGTTTGTTGCTTCTTTAGCTGGCTATGGATTTGCAAAATATGATTTTCGTGGTAAGAATCTATTTTTCTTTGCTATTGTCAGTATGTTGATGATACCTTTTCAAGTACTTGCAGTTCCCTTGTATTGCTTAGTAAGCAAACTTAATCTTATAGATACTTATCCAGGTATAATATTACCTCAAGTGGTTAGTGCATTTGGTGTATTTCTCATGAGGGAATCCATTGAGGACATACCTGACGACTATATAGACGCGGCTAGAATTGACGGTTGTTCGAATCTTGGCATATATTGGCACATTATTCTTCCCAATGTTAAATCGGGCTTGGCGACTCTAGCAATAATTAAATTCATGTGGACATGGAAGGAATTTTTTTGGCCGCTTATAGTAACAACAAGTGATAGCGTTAAAGTTGCAACAATTGGTTTAGCAGAGTTCACTAATATGCATTATATTGAGTATCATCTGGCATGTGCTGCTACGATAGTAACTATGATCCCGCTCGTAGTCATGTTTATATTCTTTAACAAGTGGGTAGTTGCAGCAATGATTAGAACTGGAATAAAATAGTGAACGGGAAAATTATTATTCCTCATCTTATGTTTGTTGGGAAATGTAAAATCCAAATTGGTCTTGGAATAAATGACATGGTTCAATCTTCTGGAAAACAGGTTAGCTCTTTCTCATAATTATCTTGCATTTTTATCTTGAGATATCGGAAATTCAAAAATTTTGGGAATTGAGGAGTCAAAATACGAGATGATTAGCAAAAAATGAGGACACTGAAATGCAGAAACTGATATTGAGAAGTACCACAGCTATAGATTAGCATAAGAAAAGAATAAGAAAAGCAAGGGCACAAAGTTGGCAAAAAGTCATAGGAAGGAGATAGAAGTTATGTGTCCGAGCCTTTTAGAGAAGAAGGCAACTTCTACAAGCTTCATCCTCTTGCTACACTTAGAACAAAGCAAAGGGTCTTTCCGAGTGAAGGCAATTTGGCGTATCTTTTAGGAAGAAAAACTAAACACATTTTTCATCCTCCTCAAGATACGAGGAATAACCTTTTGCAGATGAGTCCTCACTCTATTGGCTAGGGCTCTATAGTAGCGAACCAGAGGAAAATGCTTAGGGGGAATGTGCTGGACGATAAGCTTGATAAACTTGTTGGGGTTTACAAAATTTCTATATACATGTTGAAGGAGTATAAGAATGGTCAAAGATAACATAGTTATACAGACGTGTGAGGTTAGTTTCGATCCAGAGACCACATTTGAACTAGGAAGGGACTGGGGGGTCAAAAATTTTGAGCTTCGAGAAGTATTTAGCCCTGGAACAAGAGTACCATATTTTAACTTACGGGAGCAAGAACACTTAAGATTTAACTTAAAGAGATATGGGGCAAAGATTGTAACTATCTCTCCCGGATTATTTATCGGAGCCGAAGCCAATGAAGACAATGCGAGAAGAGAATTTAAGGAGAAATTACCCCGGTGTCTACATTTTTGTGAACAATTTGGTGTCACAAACATGATAGTGTTCAGCTTCAAGAAAACGAAAGGAGTAAGTATAGAATGGGTTATCGACAAACTGGGCCAGATAACTCAGATTGCCGAGAGAGAAGGAATTACTTTTTATCTAGAGCCGTTGATTGATCATTACGCAGATGATGGAGATTCAATGAGCAAGATAATAAAAGGGATAGCAAGCCGTAACCTACAAGTTAATTGGGATCCAAGCAATATCTATTTTGCGGGAACTATACCCTATCCTGAACAATTTGAGTACGTGAAAGACTTCGTTGGATATGTACATTTAAAAGACTGTGCTAAGATGGCTTCAGAAAAAAGCGAAGAATGTCCTTGGAGATTACTAGGAGAAGGTGAAGTTAATTGCAAAGAACAATTGAGAACGCTCAAAAATATTGGTTATTCAGGATACTTGTGTATTGAAACGCATACTTTTTACAACAAGGTCAAAACTACGAAGAAAAACCTTGATACCTTGATTAAGTGGATTTCGAAAATGTAGACCATTTTAGAATACATTACGAGGACTACTATTAAGAACGAAAAATTATTAGAAGAGTGGAATTGCCCAAACAAAGAAAATACGGATGAGAAATATTGCTAAAAAAGGGAGAAAAGATGTTTGTTCAAAGTAAAGTAAATATAGGAGTTATTGGCGTAGGTAATATCGCCCGTAGGGTATACTTCCCGATACTAGCTGAACGGCACGATGTAAATCTCGTTGCAATATGTGATATAAATGAGGAAAATTTGGATAGGGTTTTCACACAATTTAACGCTAAGGAAAAATTTACTGACTATACCCACATGATCAAAAAGGTTCCTTTAGACGCTGTTTTTATTTTTACACCCCCGCCTGTCACGGCCGATGCTGCTCTTAATTGTCTTTCGGAAGGATTGAATGTTTTTATCGAGAAACCACCAGGTACAAACTTAGAAGAAACAAAGAAGTTGGCTCGGTTAGCTAAAAAGAAAGGGTGTAAAACAATGGTTGGATTCAATAGACGGTTTTGCCCGCTAATAAGAAAAGCTAAGGAGATGGTGGAGAGAAAAGGGCAAATAGTTCAAGCTCTTGCCACTTTTCACAAAAAGGTTGGTTATGGAGATGATTTAGTTTGGGATATCATTCATTCGATAGATACCTTACGATACATATGTGGAGAACCAAAAAAGTTGATCAGTAAAATTTCAAAGCTTCAAAGCAATAGAGCTAATAGTTTTAATTCAATTATCGAATTTGAAAACAATTGTATAGGAATATTAAGTTGCTATCGTACTTCGGGAACCAGGTATGAAAGATTTGAGATCCATGGGAAAAATGTAGCCGCTTACATCAGACCTCTTCAATATGCCAAATTATACGAAGACGATAAATGCATCTTATTAGAAGAAAGTAAGCTAGTTGCTTTTCGCTATGCCTACGGATATTTTGACGAAGTAAATCGTTTTATTGAGGGAATAAAACAAGATAAAGAAATTGATGAAAATAATATTTTTGATGCATTAAAAACGATGCGATTAGTGCATGCAATCAGGGAATTTCAAAACCAGAATTTTATTAGCCTAGGAGGAATGTGAAAAACCTCTCTAAATAATTAATACTATCAGCAATCTTTAATTTTTTTTCAAAGAAAAACTGAGAATTTTATCGATGATTTACTATGTTAGTCGTGTCAACATTAGCGTCTAGAGACCTCTAAAAAGGTCTGGTTAACTTGGCTAAAGTAGTGAAATTCTTCGTTTGCTCTTTCTCAAATTTTTCTCCTTTTATTTGACAAAAATCCGCTCATTTCTACAATTAATTCGACGTTCGCCGATAGAGTATTCTATCCTTTAAAACGCTGAATTAATCACCTTTTGAGCTATAGTAAGTGTATTATCCAACACTTTCTATCTATCATTATTTAGACGACAGGATTGATGAGGGTTTCCGAGGCCGTCGAAATATGTATTATCTTATATTCCGGAAACGTACTATCTATCAGGAATCCATCGATTCGTTAAAAAACTGATTAACATAGGATTTATGGCTATTGGTGAAAGTCAGGATTAAATAAGGTTATCCAAAAAGATACAACTATGAAAGAAGGGAAATTAGCAAAAAGAGTGGTACTAGTGGATGGAAGAGGTAACATCCGGGTAGATGCGGTCCCCATTGATAGGATGTATTCTAATGGGATATTATGCTCAAACCATGCTAGTTTAATAAGTTCAGGTACAGAAATTTCTCTTATTCAGGGGAGAAAAAGTTATCCAAGTGAACAACGAGAATTTGCTCTGGGTTATTCCAGTGCTGGGATTGTAAAAGAAGTAGGAGCCAGGTGCAAAAACGTACAAGTAGGTGACCGAGTGGCTTGTGGCGGATGGACAAGAGCAGTACATGCTGATCTAATAAGTGTACCAAGACATCTCTTTGCCAAAGTGCCTGATACTGTGAAGCTTGAAGAAGCTGCATTTATTAGTCTCGCCTGTGTATCCTTGCATGGCGTGAGAAGGTCTGGGCTAGGACTCGGAGAAAGAGCAGTTATAATTGGCCAGGGAGTAGTAGGGCAATTATGTGCACAGTTTGGACGTCTTGTTGGAGCAGAAATAATAGTAACCGATCTTCTTGATTTCCGATTGGAGATCTCTAAACAATTGGGTGTTGATTTAGCAATTTCGGGAAAGAAAAATAATTGGGTAAAGGAAGTTATGGACTTTACTAATGGGGTTGGAGCTGATGCTGTATTCATTTGTTCTGGGGGTGATAATACAAGAGTGTTTAATCAAGCAACACAAATAGCTAGGGGCAGAGCTAAAATTGTTTTAATCGGCAGATCAAAGATAGCGTTTGACGACGAGATTTTCTATAGAAAAGAATTGACGCTTCTTAGTTCTAGATCTTACGGACCTGGTAGGTATGACCCGGAGTATGAAGAAAAGGGGCAGGACTACCCCATCGGTTATATTAGGTGGACAGAAAACCGAAATATGCAAGAAGTTCTTAGGCTGCTTGAAAAAGGTCTACTCAAGATAAAGCCCTTAATAACACACAGGTTTAAGATTGATGAGGCCCCAAAAGCATATCAGATGATAATGAAGAGATCAAGCAAGACTCTTGCGGTGCTTTTGTGCTACTGAAGATTATTTTCCAATTCATATGAGAATACTGATAGGGAGTTGGGAGATGCAAGCCATCCTCGCCTCGAGAGATGAGAAAGAACTTTTTGATTAGGCAGACTACTCCAGTTCTCAGATTAGCAAAAAAGGATCAAAAATCAAGTAAAGGAGGTGCTGATAACTACTTTAAAAACATAGACCCTTTTATTATATTAAAACTAAATCTAATTATACGAGGAGGTGAAAAGTAGGCAGATCTGCCAACTTGGGCAAAGGAAGTTCCCAAGAAGAAGCATTAAACAGAGGGAAAATAAACATAGATACTCCTGAGGAGATGGCCCCAGCCAAAAATTGTGGCAAAAAAATTTCTGTTTAGGTCCGGAAGAAGTCCGAAACAGCACATTGACAAGATATAGGAAGATCGGCGGATATCTTGTAGCAAAGTGTAATTAAACGGTGCGGATCTGTAGGAAAGTAGCAGAGTCTTACTCCAATAAGAGTATGTAGTGCCAGAGAAAGTGGTAGATAAGTCCGTGTGGCATCAAAATGTCGTAAGAAATATGTCTTATCTTCACTTTAACAAAACAAAAATTAAGGAGATGAAAATGAGTAAAGGACAAAAAAAAATTGTTGCAAGCATGAGCTTTGTGCTAATAACGCTTATGTTTCTGCAAACTGTTTGCTTTTCAAAGGAGAAAATTACACTTACCTACTGGAACCATGAAGAACAATATGATACCTATTACAATCCATGGATAGAAGAAATAGGAAGGAAAGGATTTGCTAGATTGCACCCAGAGGTGAAGGGAGTAAATGTAGTTACAGTACCTTATTCAGGTTATGAAGCAAAGTATCTAAGTGTATTCTTGGCAAGAAAAGGAGCTCCTGATGCGTTTCAGAACCGTATATATAATTGGTACGAATACTGCGAGCCTTTCCCCGACGAGATGCTCTCCACGTTAAAAAAGCATGTACTACCAGGGATCCTTAGGGGCGGAATGTGGGAAGGAAAGCTAATTGCAATTCCTACGGCATATCCTCCTTCTAGTTTCCAAATGCTCTATATCAATGCCGATATGTTTAAAGAAGCAGGACTGAATCCTGATACTCCCATTGAGACTTTAGATGAATTATTGGAGTGTGCTAAGAAATTGACTAAGTATGATTCTGCAGACAAGATAACTCGTGTTGGATTTGCTCTAAGATATAGTGGGCATAAGGGAGGTATCTTCGACAAATTTGCTCCTTTCCTCCACACGTTTGGCGCAATAGCAATGAGTCCTGATCAAACGACAGCATCAGGCTATATAAATAGTCCAGAGGCTATTGAGTCATTAAAATGGTACTCTAACTTAGTAAATAAGTATCGTGTTTCTAGTTTAGAGATAGGGACGCCAGTTACAGCTTTCGGAAATAAAACAGCGGCTATGATGTTTAGAGAAGGATGGGTGGTAGGATGGTTAAGAGATAGTGCCCCAGATATTAATTATAGGGTGTATCCTCTTCCTTTCAAAAAAGTTAAAGTAGGAGCAGGGACTGTGTACGCTGAGACTGATTCAGTGTATAAGTATTCTCCTCATAAGAAATTGGCACAAGAGTTTATGTTTTACGTCTGGGAACATTCTCTTGAAGGGTTTATCCGTCAAGAGTTAGTACCACCAGTGTGGAAAGAGGATCTAGATTGTTCTTATATGCGGATTCACCCAATATACAAAGCTACGAAAGAGATGTTGATAAACCGTCCATTCTCCCCTGTCTACACATATTTCCACCCTAATTTACGAAAAATAATAGGGGGGATAGGGGATGAAATATTGAATGCATTATATCAAAAAAAATCTCCAAAACAGGCATTCGATGACGCCGCTCGTATTGTCAACGGTCTCCTTAAGGAGTAGGGCGTAACTTGTCATTGTTTAACTAGATTCATTTTTTCCAACCGCCGTGGGAAAAATGGATCTAGTATATCTTAAAGGGCATGGTTTAAACTGCTGTGAAGTAGGTTAGCTTTTTCTCATAATTATCCTACAAGAAGAAACAAGCAAAGCTGGAGTGGACAGATCCTATGTATACCTTTGGAAGAAGAGAGCTTTAGTTTTCTTAAAGGAAGCACTTGAACCTCACAAAAAAGCCCTCAAATTCAAAAAGGATCCAAAGAATGAAGAAATAGAGAAGCTAGGAAGGGGGTGAAAAGTAGGCAGATCTGCCTCTTGGGCAAAGGAAGTTCCCAAGAAGAAGCCATTGTGCTAGTTAAAAATTAGATCTTTAATATTGAGTGCTAGAAAATGAAGAAGCTTGTTGATATGGACTCCTAAAAATCAGGTTCAGGTCCGTTTCGACTCTCAATGATAGGAATAAGAGTCTCTTTGTAGATGTCATCCACGATAGTATAGATTGCAACCAAGAGCAGTTCTAAATGAAACATGTTTTTCCTCATTTTTTATAGGAACCATGCTTGATTTAGAAAAAAGGTCGACATTTTTAAAGATTAAATTAGCACAACACGTTTGAATAATTATTTTTTTTTAATGGAAACTTTTCACAAAAGATTGAACCATGTCTATAAAGGAGAAAATAAAAATGTCTCTAAATTCAGATATTAGAATTTTATCTGCAGAGCCCCGAATCAAGAGGGCAGTGGCAAGATCATCTTTAAAATTTGGAGCTGTAGTAGTAGACGAATGTCCTTTTTGTAAGGTGAAGGTGAAGGTAGAGAATAGAAAAGGCGAGGTAGCCGAAGGATATGGAGGTATATTTCTTATGGATCTTTGGGCTTTTCCTGACCCTTCAGTGCCACACGAGAAAAAAAATGAAGCCATGCAAGAGGTGACAAGAAGATTTTGCAAGATAGTGGTCGGATATCGCCAATTTGGTCATCCTATTGATATCTTTTGGAATCTTCGGGAAGAGCTAAAAAAGGTAGCAGAGAAAGTTTCGAAGAAGAGCAAATTAAAAAAAAGCCTTCCGTTCTTAGCTTCGCTTGTGTGTGCTTCACCTGTTGACGTTGCTATTCATGATGGATTCGGTAAAGTGAACAGAATTGACACCTATAAGGGATATGGGAAAGAGTTCATGGAACATGACTTAAGTTATTACTTGGGTGAGGAATTCAAAGGAAAATACATCGCTAATTATGTAAGAAAAGATTATCTTCCCAGGATCCCTGTTTTCCACCTCGTGGGAGGAGAGGATAAACTAAGAAAATCTGAAGTGGATGAAGCAGATCCTAAAGATGGCCTTCCTAACTCCCTCGATGAGTGGATAAGAAGGGATGGTCTTTTTTGCTTGAAAATAAAACTGAAAGGAAATGACTTAAAATGGGATCTTCAAAGAATAGAGGGAGTAGCAAGTATCGCTCATGAAGTTCAAAAGGAGAAAGACATCTTTTTTTCTGTTGATACTAATGAGCAGTGTGAGAATCCTGATTACGTAGTTGAGCTCATCCATAAGTTAAAGGAGAATCATCCTCATATTTTCGAAGAACTTCTGTATATTGAGCAACCAACGGAAAGAAACCTTACTCTTCACCGGTTTGATATGAGCAAGATTTCAAAGCTTAAACCCGTGATTGTCGATGAAAGTCTTGTCGGAATCGATGAACTTGATCTTGCCATGAAGCTTAATTGGTCAGGTATTGCACTGAAGACTTGCAAGTGTCAATCAGAGGACCTTTTGTTTGTCGCAAAAGCGCATCAAGAAAGTATCCCCTACAGTGTGCAAGATCTCACCAATCCCAGTATTGCTCTTATTCACTCGGTTGGTCTTGCTGCGAGGACTTATCCTATGAAAGGGATTGAAGCAAACTCCTGTCAGTTCTTTCCTGAAGTATCAAAGGAGGAAGCAAGGATTCATCCGAATATTTTTCGCAGAAGAAATGGTACGATTACTACAGAAAGCATTAAAGGATATGGGTTGGGATATCAGATAGAGAAAATAAGAAAAGAGGTATAAAAATGAGTACCCGAGTAGGGAGTTTACGCTTGATGTAGAGCTCAACTGCCTTAACTCGATGGATGAGAGCTCATCTGATGTCCTTCTGCTGTAATCTCACAGGGATGGTAATTCTCTTTGAACGAAAGTACTTGAGATCCCTGCAGATAGTTTTGTAGCCACAATTAAATATCTTATAGACAAGGTCTTCAGCTGTCAAGAGCACTTCTTGGCTTTTAGCCTCCTCCACTATACGCTTGAGGCGACTATTCCTCGATAACCATTTCCCAGACGGATCTTGTAGATTTCCTTGACAGTGTCAGGGAGCGCTTTCGACTCGATCGGGGAATAGTTGAGACCTTCTTCTGCCTCTTTTCTAAAAGCTTGATCTAATGTCTTGGTGGATAAACGTCTCTTCTTTTCCTCTGTCTTATTTTTTATCATGACCATTGACTTCCTTTGGGTTTTGATTTTATCTTAATAAAAATCCAACAGGTTGCCAAATGGCATTATTTATTTTTGACAATACTCAGTCTCAGAGGGGGTAATGTTTAACTCTAAAATAGAAGTGCTATCCAAAAAAGATTTAGATTCTATCCACAAATCATCCTTACAAGTATTGAGGGATGTTGGGGTAAGAGTCGAAAACGAAAGGCTTTTATCTATGCTTCGAAGCATAGGTTGTCAAGTTGAAAAAAATGGGGTAGTCAAATTTTCTGAATCAGTGATAGAAGAGATTATCAAAGAAGTACGTATTAAAAAAGGTAGCAAAGGAGAAAAATTTCCTGTAATTGAAGAAGCACTTTACTCTCGTCCAATTAATGTAAAGGAGGATATAAATCAGGCTAAATTTTATGCTTCTGGACAATCATTGTATGCCCATGACATAGATACAAACAACATTAGACCAGCTACTGGACAAGATTTAATTAATGCGACCAGATTAGTCGCTGCTTTACCAAATATAGGCCTTAGCCATCCAGTATTTATCCCACAAGATGTACCCCAAATGGTTAGAGATATTCATGCTTTGGAAATTGTAGCGCTTAATTACCCAGATTCATGCTGCGTGGAGCTTTTTAGCATGAAATCATTAGACTATTTTGTAGAAATAGGCACTATTATAAGGGGATCAATGGAGGAGTTAAAAAAGAATCCTTGTTTTAGCTATATTTTAGCTGTTGATACCCCTCTTCGATTTTCCAAGGGAAATTTAGATATAGCTTTTAAATTGCATGATCTGGGCTTAAAAAGTTCAATTGGCCTGAATATGGTTCTTCCAGGGGCAAATACTCCTGTAACTTTGGCTGGGGTTCTTGTTCTTCAAAATGCTGAAATCTTAGCATCAAATGTTATAAATAAGGTATTAAATAACGAATTAAGAAGTTACTGTGTTATACCAGCTATAATGGATATGGCCGTGGCATCTTCTGTTCAAGGAGCTCCCGAAGTAAGCTTGCTTTCTCTAGCCAGCATTCAACTAATGAAGTATTATGGATTTCCCCTATCTGGCTTGGGATTGTTCAATACCGATTCTAAACTACCTGATATTCAAGTAGGATTTGAAAAAGCCTATTCAGCAATATTAGGATTAATTGCGGGAGTTAGGTCTTTTGCCAGTGTTGGTGTTTTAGCAGGTGCTCAAATAGCTAGTTTGATTCAAATTGTGATAGATGCAGAATTTGCTGGGTTAGTTAACCGTCTTTTAAAGGGGATAGAATGTAGTAAGGATAATTTAGCATTAGTGTTAATAAACAAAGTAGGCATTGGAGGAAATTTTTTAGGGGAAGACCACACAGTTAAACATTTTCGAAAAGAATTATGGTTTCCTGAATTAATAGATCGAAGAATTCCTAGTAGTTGGCTGAAAGATGAGAAAATAACCATAGATAAAGCTAAGGATAAAGTAAAGAGTTTGTTGAAAAATTATCAATCTCGACCAACTTTAAACAAGGACAAAATTAGAGAAATTAAAAAAGTAGTCAAAAAGGCCGATGAGAGGATTGGCTATGTCGGGGAGAAGATAAATTAAAGTTATGGAACTATTAAACCTAACTTTCGCCAATAGCAAAATTAAAAAGACGGAAAGATAGAATTAATCAGGCATTCAAAGATTGCAAAATGTATTACCCAATTTCCTTGGGAGCAAATTCACCGAGATTGAGAATCTGGTAGAGTTTTTCTTGAATATCTTCCTTCTTGGAAAGTTTTCTAACTGGCTTCATTATATTAGGATAAAAAAGAAGGAGCTCCTCGATATCGCTGAGTTCTTCGATAATTCCCTCAAGGCTCATTTTCTTGTATTTTTTAGTAATTCCCCTTTGCAAAAGATTTAGAAGTAGTAAAGATATAACGCAGCAGAAGACATGAACCCTTATCTTCTGATCTATGCAGTGCCACATAGGTATGAAGCTTACAGTTGAGTGGTTCTTCATCTTTTTGAAATTATCTTCAATAATGCTTTTCCCTTTGTAGGCCTGGATTATCTCCTCAGATGACCAACTCTGGTTGTCGGTAAAAAGTATATTTTTACCGAACCTTTTCGTTCTTTGATAGATCTGTTTTTGGTTACGCCTTACCGAGAGGGAAAGCTTACCCTCTTTCCTCATTATGGCTATGCTAAGTAACTTCTTTCCCTCTTTGGAGAGCTCCTTGTCTATCTTCTCCTTCACCTTTTGCTCGTTTCTCCATTTTCCCTTGTTCAGTTTTTCCTTGAGCTCGGATAACTTCAGCTTCTCCTTCTGGATTGTCTTTTTAAGACGGAAAAGCTGCTTTGTGTAAAGTTTAGGGTTGAAGGCGATAACAATGGTTCTCATCTTTTCGAAAACCTCTTTTTTTGTTCTGTATACCTTAAGATTACCTAAATCCTTGTATCTCTCAGGGGATACCTTAAGAAGATCCTTATGATGAGAGGGCTTTAGAGAGCCAACAAAGGAATACTCTGTTTTATCGATACCCTGGATATTTTTCCTGGAGTTGTTTCCTTTATCAAAGATCAGGGTTATTCTCCCACACTCTTTAGCAAAGATTCGGTATCGGCTGACAAGCTCCTCTGTAACATCGGGGAAAAGCTTAGCGTCATGAGTTCCTCCCTCATAAACAAGGTGAAGAAGAGGAATACCAAAATCCTTTGTGACAAGAAGGGCAAGACTGACCTGGCGAAGATCGTTTCTTTTTGCTTTGTTCTTGCCATGTTCTGCTAGTTTGGATTTCTCATTATCCTCGGCAATATAGGTAAAAAAGTTAGTAGTATCGTAGATAAGTGCCTCAAGATGGATGCTAAAGTTTTGGATTAAGCTACGACAGATATCAAGCTCAATGGCCTCTATATCAAATCTATCTAATTTATCCATATGATCCCAGAAGTTTTGACTATCCAAAAGGGAAGAGGAAAAGCCAAATATGCGGGGAAGAAAGCTCTTTTTATACCAGGTGCGAAGGGGCTTTTTACTCTTGGGATCAATACATCTGTTAAGAACAATAAGCAGGATGTAATTACCCGTAAATATTCCCTGGCATCTTTTAGACGTGTGTCTGCTTATGATATCTACCAGATTAATTCAGATTAATTCTTTTAGCAAGAGATAAAAGGGCAGCAAGAAAACCAAAGCTAAGATGCTCTATTTCCTGAGGCTTTACTCTTTTAGGATACTCAGAGAGGATTCTAATGATCTTTTCCACAGAACCAAGGTAGGTTTGATTTACAATTCTAGGTTTACCGTTAACTCTCTTTGACTCAACAAGGTAAGAGTAGAGTTTTCTACCCTTTTTCTTCTTTATTAAGAGAGGCCGCATTATCTAAACATCAAATTTCAATCAATATATTGGATAATACAAATTAAATGTCCAAATTAAGCAATTTATGCGGTTTTCAGAGAACAATGCCTCATATTGGCGAAAGTCAGGTTAAAGGTTAACAAGCCAGATAAAAATAGTAGAATATTATAACTGAAGTGGATCCCCCAAAATGAACAATGTATTAAGCTACAGGTAAAATAAAAAAGGGGATCTATTATGAGAAATATACGAAAAAAGTATTTACCGATATTTAAAGCAAAAGTAGCTGCGGAGACAATTTGAGGAGAAAAAGACATTGGCCGAACTCGCCAGTGAGTTTGGAGTTCATCCCACACAGATACTTCTGAGGAGATGGTCCCCAGCCAAAAATTGTGGCAAAAAAAATCCTGTTTAGGTCCGGAAGGGATCCGAAACAGTACAAGAGCTACTTTATCTCAGTGAAATGCAATGGAGGAAACAGATGAATAAAGTTAGAGTAGGGATTTTAGGTGGAGGGTTTTCTGCCAACTTACACGTTAAAGCATATAAAAAGTGTCCTCAAGTTGATGTAATTGGTGTTGCTGCGGCTCCAAAAAATATTGATGAATTAAAGAAATTTTGTCAGAAATACTCAATCCCTGAGTATTATACAGATTACCGAAAATTACTTAATCGCTCAAGTATAGATTTAGTAAGTATTTGCGTTCCAAATTATCTGCATAGAGACGTAGCTATAGCTGCTGCTCAAGCTGGTAAACAAATTGTTTGTGAAAAACCTTTATCAATTAATCTCAAACAAGCAAACGAGATGGTGGAAGCTTGTGAACGAAACAAAGTAAAGCTGATGTATGCTGAGAATTTGATTTTTGCTCCAGCTTTAATAAAAGTTAAAGAGCTTTGTCGACAAGGAGCAATTGGAAACATCCTTTATATAAAGGCGATAGAGAACCACAGTGGTTCACACTCTGTCTACACACAAAAATTAGAGTTTTGTGGGGGGGGAGCAATGATTAATGTAGGGGTTCATCCAATTGGAATTGTACGATGGCTAAAAGGGAAAGAAATAGTTGAAGTTGTGGGAAAAGTAAGTAAAGGAGGAGGCGAGAATTTATTACATATTGAGACAGATGGCGAAGATTGGGGCTGCGGAATCTTGACCTTCGCTGACGGAACTTTAGCAATTGTAGAAGGTAATTACATAACACTTGGCGGGATGGATGACCGTATTGAGATTTACGGAACGAAGGGAAATATCAAAGTTGATTTAACCCATGGATCTCCTATTTCAGTTTATAGCTCTAAAGGATACGATTATGTGATAGAAAAGGCGGATACTGCTATAGGATGGACTAAACCTGCGGTGGAGGAAGAATATTCTTTAGGATACGAAAATGAGATTGCCTATTTCGTTGACTGCGTTAGAAGAGATAGAAAAGTTATGCAGGGAACTCGAGGAAAAGATGGTTTAGCTGCTCTAGAAGTTGTTACCGCTATATATCGCTCAGCGAAAGAAGGTAAAAGTATCAAATTATCACCAGGAGAATTCTGGAAAAGTTACAGTTAATTTATCTAAAACGATAAATTTTTCCCGAGTTCTTCTCTATAAGTTGTCAAGCCCCTGGACTTTGATTGTCAATGCAAAGTAATTATGTCACCCTTTCTGCAAAATGAAAATGTCATACCCCTACCAGTAAGGCTTCCTTTTTAGAAGGAGCGTATTGTTGATGTTCTACAGGGATAATAGGCTTAAATGGAAGCTCTTGTCCCTTGTAGAAGATATGAATAGTTCCGTCTAGGTGCTTTTGTACCTCTACTTTTGCTTTAGCAAAACCAAATCTTGTTTTGGTGGGAAGGATTTGGTAGAGCCTTCCCTTGTAGCTTATGGTATTGTCTCCCTGAACACGTCTTTCTTCTTTTATTGAGAAGATACGGTCAAGATCCATCCCTTCGGGGATAGGCCTATAAGCTATCTCTTCTACCTTATGTAAATGTCAAGGACTTTTCCCAGTATTTCGGTAAGGATATTTCCCATTAGTTTGGTAAGTACATTTCCCACCGCTTCGGTAAACGGATTTCCCATTTCTCAAGAAGTTAGAAATGATCACACCTCCTTCTTTTGATTTTTTATTCTGTAGGATTCTCCATCCAGATTGAAGATCCTGGCGTGATGCAATAATCTGTCCAATAAAGCCGTGGTCATGACACTGTCGCCCATCATCTCAGCCCAGTTCTCAAAACTTTTATTGGAAGTAATGATAATGGATAATTTTTCATACATTTCACTAATCAGGTTGAAAAACAGATTGGCCTCTCGTCTCTCGATCGGGGTGTAACCTATCTCATCGATTATAACCAGGCTTGACTTCATTATTCTCCTGATCCTGTATTCAGATGTTTTCTGGATCTGGGCTGTTTTCAAAAGCTTTATGAGGTTTGCAATTCTCTTGAAAACAAACATTATATCCTTTCTCCACCGCAGCTACCCCAAAAGCTATGGCTAAGTGAGTTTTGCCTATGCCAGGAGGACCAAAGAATAAGAGATTCTCTTTGTTATCTATCCAGTGACAGTCAAGAAGATTTACCGCTTCTGATTTTCCTATCCCTTTGACCCGGCCAAACTCAAAATTCGAAATTCTCTTTATCATGGGGAAATGAGCCCCCACCATGTTTCTCTCCACACGACGTTTGATTCTATAAGATATCTCAGTGGTAAATAGGGTGTTGAGAAACGTAATATAGGAGACCTTCCTTATTTCCGCATCATGTATCATTTCATCAAGACTATTGGCTATTCCTTTCAGATTCAGGGTGCTTAAAAAGCCCAGAGTCTTCTCATAGGCTTTCATATGAGTACTCCCTTACTTTTCCCGATGAGCTCTTTATAGACAGATAAACTCCTCTCATTGACATCTAAAGGTTCATGCGCACCTTGGTATTCCCGGTTCAGTGTTTGTATTTCCTGGAGGATATCATTTGATCCTTGAGACTCGCGCTTAAAATGGGCATAGGCATCATTCAAGTTGGAAAAACTTAGCGTATCATTCTTAAGGCAGTATTCCAGAGCTTGCTCCAGAATATCAAGGTCGATATCCTTGGCCAAAAAGTATCTTTTCGCCTCCAGACATTGGTCTCTCACATATCGTGAAAAGGTTTTAAAATTCCTCGCTGTAAAGCTCTTCCAGTTCTCCGATTCAAACATCTCAAAAACAAGCGCTTTCAGCTCCTGTGCTGTTTTCTCCGTCTCCCTCCTGTGCTCTCTCTTAGAGAGTATTCTTCCGGGAATAGGAGAAAGCTCATAGGAAATAATCTCCTCTCGTGTGCAAGAGATCAAAGACGAAAAGCTTGTGTTTGGTGACATAGATCTCAACGGTTTTGTTCCGGTATTTTAAAGGCAGCTGATAGCTGCATGCTCCTACTGATATATAGGCTTTCTCACTGGCAATCCTTTGTTCTCTGCCTACATGAGAGTTTTTCCTGAATATGGAGTTACGCACGGGCCTGAGGTGCTTTCTTTCCTCTTCAATTAGGAGTGCCGGTATCTGCTTTGTAGCCTGGGATATCTTCCCGTTTGCCCTTCTTTTAAGCCATTTAAACCCACTTTCATTCGCCTCATCTACACTCTTAAAATCCCTTATCGAGAGCAAATTGCGCTTTACATATTTAATGAGGTTCTCAATCTTACCTTTCGTCTTGAGGCTCAGATGCCCGGCACACATACATTCTTATCTTTTGCTCCTCGATAAAATACTTAAAATCATCGGTGTAGATTATATCCCCGGCATTCTCACTTACCACCATTAAGCCATCCTGATCAATGACTATCTCCTTGAGGTACTCCTCTCAAAATAATCAAAAGAGTTAAGCAGATGACAAATAACCTCCTTTGTTCTGAAGGGATGGTCCTGAAAATTGACGTACTTATAACGGCTTGCCGAAAGCTAGATGAAGTAAATATATAGAGCTTAAATCCACTTCTGCATCGGTGCTGGCCAAAATCAAGCTGCATCTGCCTTCCAAAGGGAAGTTCCGGAACTTTCGTATAGAGTCTTATCTTCTCATTCAACCTTAGCTTGTCTGTCTTAATAAGATAGCCTATGTAGTTGCGCAAGGTTTGTTCATTGCCGGCAAGAGTGCCATATTTCTCTTCCAGATAATCATACACAGCACTCACATTGAGCCTCTGAAATTCATTCATCTTGTAGACTTCCAGGATATCTTTCTCATATTCTTTAAGCACCTTATCCCGAAACATGTGCTCTCTTTGGTAAGTCTTGAACTCCCTTCCATCCATGGCGTAATACTTGGCTGCGGTCTTGGGGTCCATTTCTAGTTCAGAGGTTATCTCTGATCTGGAATACCCCAGTCTCTTAAAGAGTTGAACTTTTTCATACATTTCTTTTCTTATCATTTCCTCTCCTGTAGAGTTTGCTGAAACTATACAGGAGCTCTCCCGAAATGGGAATTCCATTTACCATCCATATAGGATTTCTGTTTACCATTACCATGGGAATTCTGTTTACCATAGTACTAGGAATTCAGTTTACCATTTCCAGAGCTATTCAATAGGGGTTACTTTAGCTTTCCTATGAAGGCATTAGCTATCTCCGGGGACTATTCAACAGCAACAGAGGAGTTTAGGAACTATATTTTAAGAGAAACAGGGAATTCCCATCTTAACACTAAAAAATATAAAGTTATATCCCAGAAGGTTAAAGTTTATATTAACAGAGCTTATTTGAGACATAGCAGAAGGCAGAGGAATTACCAGGCTTTTGTAGAGGAAGTTTTACCTATTTTAATAAGGGATAAATTCATAAGTAAGTTAGAACCCTCTTTAAATAAACTGAAAGCTTTATCTCCGAAGAGAGCTTATGAGACTAACTTAAAATTATATATTCCCTATATTAAAGAATTAGACAATTCATTAGGTAAAGTTTTAGAAAAGAAATTTAAGAATTTAAGTTAAACTTTCAGTATCAATTTGGGTGCAAAAATACCCCCTTCAGTATCAATTTGGGTGCAAAATGGGCTCGGAAATATAGACCAGCAAAGGATTGTAGATCACTTAAAGAGTACTTAAAGTACTCTTAAAGGGGGAAGTGAGAATTTTTAGCAATTCTCCCTTCCCTTAACCCTATAAAAAAACAAAAAACCAGGAGGTTTACCGTGCAAAATTTACAAGAGGCTATTAACAAAATTAGGGAAACTGGAATTGAGGTTAGCAATGATGGTTTTATGTTATGCTGTTTTCATAATGAGCAAAAACCCTCAGCAAGGCTTTGGTATAATTCCTACCATAACTAGGTGGAATATCATTGCTTTGGCTGTGGTGCGAGCTATAAGTTTGAGAATTTTTATAAGATGATACCAGATAAAGAATATAAGCAAAAAGTTAAAAAACAAACTCCCTATGTTAACCTTGACCTTCTATCCTCAAGGCTTAGTGCTTACTTTTTAACTCTATTAGAAGATCAAGGGTTTGAAGATCCTAGATATTCCCACGTAATAAGTTTTACTAAAACAGCTGAAAAATATCTTAAAACCCGACTTTCGCCAATAGAAAAAATTAAGGCTGCATCATCAGTGATATCAAGGGTTTTGAAATTTGACTCTGCATTATCCTATTTCATTGTTGTGAATGAAGTTATTTTTCGTTAGGGGCATATCTTCTAAGGTTCAGAATGTCGTATATTCTTTGTTGTACTTCGCTTCTTCTGGAGATTTTCTTTACGACCTCCATCCTTTTGGGATAGAAAAGGACGATTTCCTTGATCCTTTCGAGTTGGTGCATGATCTTTGACAAACTGAGCTTCAGACCCTTCATCGATAGCTCTCTTTCTAAAAGGTTGAGGAGCAAAAGAGCTAAGACACACATAAAAGCATGGACCCTTATCTTCTGATCTGTCCAGTGATAGATGGGAGTAAAACTAATAAGGGTGCTGTTCATTCTCTTGAAATCATCCTCGATATTGGCTTTGCCTCGATAGGTATCCACAATTCCCTTGGTAGACCAGGAGTGATTATCAGTAAAGAGAATGGTCTTTCCAAAGCTCATTTTCTTTAATTAACGGAAATCACGAAAAAACTGCACTTTTTTCAGAATTTAGATAATTCCAGTATCTTTCAGTATTCTGCTTAGTATAACTGCACCTCGTAATTTTCGCAGTATAAGCTTTAATTCTGCCTTATAC
>Ga0315532_1000800_pt1 | contig 24720 bp, 22 predicted proteins | sample SalMarWE160370MG_FD_203082 | JGI IMG/M metagenome (GOLD analysis project Ga0315532, IMG submission 203082) | Salt marsh sediment microbial communities from the Plum Island Ecosystem LTER, Massachusetts, United States - Salt Marsh Sediment WE1603-70 ...
CTGGCCTGGAGGCAGAATTTGCATGTGCTGGTTGTCCTCACCGACATGACCAATTACTGCGAAGCCCTTCGTGAACTTTCTGCCATGCGCGAAGAGATACCATCCAGAAGAGGATATCCTGGATATATGTACACCGACCTCGCCACGATGTATGAGAGGGCAGGTAGGATTTCTGGGAAGGAAGGGTCAGTAACTATAATGCCCGTGCTGACCATGCCCGACGATGATATAACACACCCCATACCTGACCTTACCGGCTACATAACCGAAGGACAGATTGTGCTTTCCCGAACTCTGGAAAGAAAGGGGATATATCCGCCAATAGATGTATTCTTGTCCCTTTCACGGATGATGAAAGAAGGGATCGGGCCAGGTAAAACTAGGGAGGATCACAACAATGTTTTCATGCAGTTGTATGCTGCCTATGCCGAGGGGTGTTACCTCAGAGAGATATCAACCATCATAGGTGCCGAGGCATTGAGTGAAAGGGACAAAGTGTATTTAACCAACGCGGAAGAGTTCGAGAAGAAGTTCATAGCTCAAGATGAGTCCGAAAGAAGGAGCATAGAAGATACCTTGGATATAGGGTGGGAGCTGTTCTCGGCACTGCCTGAAGAGGACCTGAAACTGATTAGTGAGAAACTTATCAAAGAATACCACCCTAAGTACCGCAAAGCCGCTGCGAGTGAAGCGAGGGAATCCTCATAAATGCCACAACAATTAATCAAAGTAAGACCCACAAAAATTGAGTTGGTAAAGCTGAAGCGCAGGCTTTCCTTAGCCGAGAGGGTGCAAAAGATACTGAAGGACAGACTCTCCATACTGACTATGGAATTCCTGCAGACAACGAGAGAGACGGTGGAGGCTAAAACACAATTAGTAGACGTCCTCTCTGAGGCCTACAAGTCGTTATCAATCGCCACCGGGTATCATGGGTACATAGCGCTGGAAAAGGAACTTATAGCAACCGAGGCTGACTTGAAACTCACCGTTGGCTTAAGAAACATAGCCGGCGTGAGAATTCCCTCTGTTGAGCTGATGGGCAATGAAAAGTCAATGATAGGGTACGATTTGGTTGATACCTCCTCATGGTTGGACTATGCAGCCCAACTATTTGAAAAGTGCCTTGAAGCTATTATCGAACTGGCCGAGCTTCAGAGGGGCTTGGAATTGTTGGGGATGGAAATAAGTAGGACGAAGAGAATAACCAACGCCTTGGAGTATCTGATAGTCCCCGCGTTGCAAGCGACGATAAGCTACTTGAATATGAAGTTTGAGGAAAGGGATAGGGAGGAGAAAGGACGGCTGAAACGGGTGAAGATATTAGTTGCGCGAAGGTAGCCGGATATGCCTAACGAATTACCTTATGAAAAGATGCTTCAACAGTGTCTGAGAAGCGAACTCAGGTTGGTGAATGCTGGGCTACCGCGTAATCAAAAACCGCTATCCGATTTATTATGTGAGGAATACCCCCATGTGATGTGTAGCGATGGCAGCACCCATTTCTTCAAAAGGAAAGAGCTTGAGTACCTTTCAAGCATGATAGGTACTGATGAGCAAGAAGCATTATTGTTACCTATGATTATAGAACTGAAGGGAAATCAAGCTGAGGCAGCACTAATATGTCAAGGAGATATAGAGGAGAAGGTTACGTCAGGAGTGCTCAATATGCCTGTCACTTGTGAGCAGGGTAGGATTAGGATATACAGACCACAATTGGCTCTGTTAAGGAAGATGCTGAAAACAACGACCCAGTACGTTTTTTCTCCAAAAATCATGGCGTAAGCTTTGCTGTAAAGCAGAAATGGGTTATGCTCATAGCTCGAATTGCTGTCCCTGTAGTTCATAGGATAGAGCACCAGCCTCCGGAGCTGGGGGCGAGGGTTCGACTTCCTCCAGGGGAGCAAATCTGTTCTCCGCCATAATAGTTAGAAGGATATTAGATGAGCGATCTCATTGAGGCTCATACGACCTTTTATACGAAAGCGCCTCGATGTTTGCCGCGGCATCTCAAAGCCATTTCGCCACCGCCGCTGTCGTCGTGGTGACGAGTCTCATCGTTATCGCTGGCCTCATCTTCCAAACTAAACGCAAGACATTGATTGCAATGAGCTTGTATGCTCCACTCTTGTTAGGCATATACACTACCAGCGTGTATTTCCTCTTCCGCATGGGGACAAGCAGGTTGAAGGCTAAACCTAGGTGACCACAAAAGGGGGCGAAATGAAGAAAACAGTCAAGGAACTGGCGACAAACAAGTGTGTGAAGGTCAATCAGAAAGACCGTATATATGAAACGATTGAGAAGATTGCAGAGGACAAGGAGACAATGCTTGCCTGCGTGGTAGATGAGCAAAACAGACTCAGAGGCGTTATAACCCCCAAGGAATTGCTGAAGGTTATAGAGGTGCGCGAATACGGAGCCACTAGATCTCCCTTCTTTGAGGGACCAGAGGTTCTACACCTCCTAACTTCAAGATATGCCGAAGATATAATGACCGGTCCTATCAGTGTGAAGGCGGACGATGAAATAGAGAAGGCGATCAATGTCATGCTTGATGAGGGGTTCTACGAAGTGCCCATTACCGACAAAGATGGGAAGTTAATCGGGGAGATAAATTACTTTGGCATAATCACCAAATCGATTGACTATCTAAGTAGAGAATAGACGATGGGACTTGAGATATATTTCAAGTTCATACTGAGCTTTGCTCTGATTCTATTGGCAGCCAGGCTTGGTGGAGAGGTAGCAGAACGCTATCTAAAGCAGCCAGCAGTTCTGGGGGAATTGCTGGCTGGTATCATTATCTCACCCTTCGCCCTAGGTGGTTTAATCGGAGACCCCATAATCTTAAACTTCGCCACCATTCCTAATCCATTTGGGCTCGAGGGCGAATTCCACGTCATGGAGATCATATCGGAGATAGCCGTTGTGGTGCTGCTTTTCGTCGCTGGCGTGGAAACCGATGTCAGGTCTTTTCTCAGATACGGACTTACCGGATCTGCCGTAGCTTTCGGTGGACTTGTCTTGCCATTCGCCTTCGGTTTTCTGGCCACTATGCTGCTCGCCCCCGACGTGGGAATGACGGGATGGCTGTTCATTGGAGCGACCTTGACGGCGACCAGCATTGGGCTTACTGTGCGAATACTCATGGATATGGGCCGGCTGCTGACACCAGAGGGGACAACCATACTGGTTGGCGCGGTAGTCGATGACATAATTGGCATAGTCATACTGTCCGCAGTTATCTTCATGGCACGAACAGGCGGTGCGATAAATGTTCTTCAAACAATAAAAGTTTTTGCCATCGGTTTTGCCGTCTGGTTCACCTTGCTCATAATCGGAGTCAGGTTTAGTAAATACATATCGAAAATACTCCTGAATCCCTTCAAGAGATCAGGAACCATGCCCATCGTTGCCCTTATCATAGGTTTTACCATCGCCTACTTGGTTACATTGGTTGACCTACACCCAGTTGTCGGTGCATACGTAGCCGGGCTAATGTTCGCCGCTACTGCAGAGAAAGGGGAAATAGCGGAGAAAGCAAGGCCGATAATGCTTTTCCTGGCACCTTTCTTTTTCGCCTACCTCGGGATGCAAGTCGACGTGAGGCTGCTAGCGACACCAATGGCTGCAATCATAGCAGTCGTCCTCATAGTTCTGGCCATCATAGGTAAAGTGGTAGGCAGCGCCATACCAGCCAAGTTCGTTGGAAAACTTAGCAACAGCCGCGCTATGATAGTAGGGATAGGCATGGTGCCGCGGGGTGAGGTGGGTTTAATAATCGCTGGCGCCGGGTTTCTAGCTGGTGCTATAAACAGAGACCTATTTGGTGCCGCAGTTGCCGTCAGCATTGTTACAACCCTCCTGACACCGACGATGCTGAAGCCCTTCCTCAAAAGGACATGTGCTAAAAAGTTAGCACCTAGCTTGTCAGATAAACAGTAATGGACTATAATCTGAGTTTGACCCGCCTGCCCCTGTAGCTCAGAGGATAGAGCACCAGCCTCCGGAGCTGGGGGCGAGGGTTCGACTCCCTCCAGGGGCGCAAATCGTTGTCCGTTATAATGGCTAGAAGGGTGTCAAATGAGCGATCTCGTTGAGATTCGGTGGCATGGTCGAGGTGGCCAAGGAGCAGTGACCGCTAGTGAGCTTCTCGCGGAAGCAGCGCTCCATGAGGGTAAGTATTTTCAGGCATTCCCGGACTACGGCCCTGAGCGCATGGGGGCACCGATTCGCGCCTACACCCGGATAAGCTCCTCACCAATTAGGCAGCATAACCAGATTACAGAGCCAGATGCTGTTGTAGTGCTTGACCCGACATTGCTTGGGGTCGTCGATTTTGCCGAGGGCCTCGAGGATGGAGGTTTGCTCTTGGTCAATACTCGCCTATCTCCTACTGAGCTAAGAAGAGAGCTGGGAATTGACAAGGGGAAAGTATTTACTGTTGATGCTACCCGTGTTGCCCTCGATACTATGAAACGGAATATCACCAATACCCCGATGATCGGTGCCTTACTCAGGGTTCTCGATGTGGTAAACAAGGACATAGTGCGTGAGGAAATTGAGAATCGCTTTAGCATAAGGGTGAGCAAAGTTGTGGCCAAGGCTAATGTTGAGGCCTTTGACCGAGCTTATCGAGAGGTAAAGGAGGATTAGAAAATTGACTCTGAAAACTTGGAGGGAGATCCTCGCAGGAGGTTTGATCACCAACGCCGGTAATTCCGAAGAATATGAAACAGGGAGCTGGCGTTCTTATCGCCCCATCATCGATATGGATAGGTGTACCCACTGCATGATCTGCTGGGTCTATTGCCCAGACGGCTCGATACTGGTGACTGATGGAAAAGTCAGCGGCGTCGACCTCGCTCATTGCAAGGGGTGCGGCATTTGTGCCCATGAATGCCCCAGGAAAGCGATCAGTATGGTCGAGGAAGCTTTAGCTATGGAAGGAGCACAGTAGATGGTGGCACAGAAATTGAAGAGTAAGCCTGTTGCGCTCGATGGCGACAGAGCGGTGGCTGAGGCTATGCGCCAGATGAATCCCGATGTTGTTGCCGCTTATCCCATTACCCCGCAAACCGAGATCGTGATGCGCTTCAGCGATTTTGTAGCTAATGGAGAGGTGGATACTGAATTCATCCCGGTGGAGAGCGAGCATGCTGCGATGAGCGCCTCTATTGGCGCCAGCGCTGCCGGGGGCCGTGCACAAACAGCCACTGCCGGTGCCGGATTGGCCTTCATGTGGGAGGTGCTGTGGGTTGCCTCTGGAACTCGCCTTCCCATCGTGATGCATGTAGTTAACCGCTCCCTCTCCGCTCCGCTGAATATCCATTGTGACCATTCCGATTCCATGGGTGCTCGTGATGCCGGATGGATTCAGCTCTATGATGAGACTGTTCAGGAGGTTTATGATAATGCCATTCAAGCATCGCGCATCGCCGAGCATCCCGATGTCATGCTCCCCACGCTTCATGCTCTTGATGGCTTCATCTTAGGCCATGGCGTGGAGAGGATAGAGCTACTACCTGATAATGCGGTAAAAAAGTTTATCGGCATTTATAAGCCAGAGCATCCTCTTCTAGATGTGGATCACCCGGTTACCTATGGTCCCATGGCTCTCCCGGACTATTTCTTTGAACACAAGCGCCAACAGGCAGCGGCGATGGAGAAAGCGCTAGAGATTATTCCGCAGATTGGGGAAGAGTACGGTACACTCACAGGGCGCTACTATGGGCTAATGGAGGGATACCGTCTTGAAGATGCTGAGTTTGCAACCGTCGCTCTTGGCTCTACTGCTGGTACTACTAAGACCGTAGTCGATGAGCTACGAGACCAAGGAGTCAAGGCAGGGTTGCTCAAGCTTCGCTGCTTCAGACCTTTCCCGGCAACAATAGTGGCCAAGGCGTTGGGTGACAAAAAGGCCGTCGCCGTACTAGATCGCTCCCTATCATTTGGCGCCCAAGGCGGTCCCCTTTTCCTTGAGGTAGTAACTGCGCTTTTCACTCATGGATTCGGCCCAAAGGTAGTCAATATTGCCTACGGCCTCGGAGGCCGTGATATAGTGCCAGCGCAAATTCATCAAATTTACAAAGAACTCATCGAAATCGACGGGAAAGGGTTCACCGGCCCACCGCTTAGATATCTTGGGCTAAGAGAATAACAGGAGAATATTATGGCAATAAACCTGAAGGAGATGTCCGCAGAGAAAGATTTGCTTGCTGCAGGCCACCGGCTGTGCGCTGGCTGTGCTGAGTCCATCGTGGTGCGCCAGGTTCTCCATGCCATAGGGCAGCCAGTGGTTGTTGCTTCACCCACCGGATGCCTCGAGGTGGCAACCTCACCATACCCCTATACCTCATGGCGTGTGCCCTGGATCCACAGTGCTTTTGAGAATGCCGCCTCAACCATATCCGGCGTGGAGACCATGTATCGCTCCCTGGTGAAACAAGGCAAGATTGAGGATAAGGGAATCAAGTTTGTCGTCTTTGCCGGCGACGGTGCCACCTACGATATTGGGCTCCAGTTCCTCAGTGGAGCGCTTGAGAGGGGACACAAGTTCCTTTATGTCTGCCTTAATAACGAGGCCTATATGAATACCGGCATCCAGCGCTCAAGTGCCACACCTCTGGGAGCATGGACCACCACCTCACCGGTTGGAGATGCAATTCCCGGTAAAAGGGAGAATCGAAAGGATTTAACGGCAATAATCGCTGACCACAACATCCCCTATGTGGCCCAGGCAGCACCCCACGCCTGGCGTGACCTTATGAGCAAGGCGCAAAAGGCCATTGCCGCTAATGGCCCTTCCTTTATCAATGTGCTCGTTCCATGCCAGAGGGGGTGGCGATACCCACAAGAAGAGACTATTGCCATCACCAAGCTCGCCGTTGAGACCTGCGTCTGGCCCCTCTATGAGGTGGTCGATGGCGATTGGAAGCTAAACTATCGTCCTTCCCCAAAGAAGCCGATTACCGATTGGCTCCAGTCCCAAGGGAGATTCCGACACCTGCTCACCCCAGAAAATAAGCACATAGTGGATGCCTTGCAAGAGATAATCGATCAGCAGTGGGCCAAGCTACTCGAACGGTGTAGGGTCTAATATAGTCTGAGGTTGGTCATTTGCCGGCGGTAGAAAGGTTCTGATAAAATCTGCTTAAGAAATTGAAACGGAGGAGGAAGAGTTATGACAGAGGATGTCAAATCGCAAACTACAGACAAGTTGGCTCGCTTTATCGTGGAAACCAGCTATGACAACATGCCTCCACAGGGAATCGAGACCGCGAAGAGAGCACTGCTTGATTGTCTTGGTGTCACTTTCACCGGCGTTGTAACCGAGGAGGGGAAACTGATAACAGAGTTCGTGAGAGAGTTGGGAGGTAACCCTACAGCTTCGGTGGTAGGTGGAGGGCTCCACACCTCGGCACCTCTGGCTGCTTTGGCGAACGGGACTATGGCCCACGCTGAGGACTTCGATGACTGGACCTTCGCCACCCTGGGACATCCCACCGTGCCCATGCTGCCAGCAATCTTGGCGGCTGCCGAGTTGAGCAAGGCGAGTGGCAAAGAGGCTATCGAGGCCTATATTATCGGTTTTGAAACCCAGTGCGCCACTGTGCGTGGTGTTAGCCCCACTCACTATATGCGGGGATGGCATGCTACTGGCACCATAGGAACCATGGGAGCAGTGGCTGCAGCCGCCAAGCTGTTGAAGCTAGACGTTCAGCAGACCAGAATGGCTTTGGGTATCGCTGCCTCCCAGGCCTGCGGCCTGAGACAAAACTTTGGCACCATGACCAAGCCATTTCACGCAGGCAACGCCGCCAGAAATGGTGTCATGGCGGCAATGCTGGCAAAGAGGGGCTTTACCGCCCACCCCGACATCATGGAAGAACGGTTCGGATTCTTCAATGTCTACAAAGGCAATGGTCAGGGTGAATTGGAACAGGTCACCGAGGGTCTGGGCAAAGACTATGTCATCATAAACACCGGGGTGACCTTCAAGCTATATCCCAGTTGCGGCGAGACTCACTCCACTATTGACTTGGTCCTAGATCTAGCCAAGCAGCACAACATCACACCGCCGGACGTCGAGAGCGCCGAAGTTTCCGTTCACGAGTCTACTTCATCCGTTGCTTTCTATACCGAACCGAAGACAGGCTTGCAAGGCAAATTCAGCTTGGAGTATTGCATGGCAAGGGCCCTCCTCGACGGCTGGGCCAGCCTGGAGCATTTCACCGATGAGAAGGTCAATGAGCCTGGCGTTAAGGAGCTTATTAAGAAGATGGGAAGGCGCATTGATGACTCCATTCCTCCAATAGCCGGATCAAGCGTGACCATCAGGCTAACCGACGGTCGCGAGTTCAGCCAAAAGGCCGACGCACCCAAAGGTTCTCCCCAATCGCCGCCCACCTATGAGGAACTGGTATCCAAATACAAGGATTGTGCCCAGTTGGGGCTATCACCGAAGGATGTCGAGCGCTCACTGCAATTGATGGAGAACCTAGAGGAATTGACGGACCTAACAGAACTGATGGCCATAGTAATTAAGCCTAAATAGATGATTCACCCTAACCTCTTCACAGACTTGCAGGTGTCAAGCTTTGATTCTTAGAACAGTAGAGGGGATTAGGAGGAGCAGGTGAGCACGGAGAAAATAGCTGGCTATATCGTAGAAACCAAATATGAACAAATACCCGACGAAGCGGTAGATGTCGCCAAGAAGCTAATCCTCGACACACTTGGTGTGGCCCTTGCAGGTTGTGATGAGCCCGGCAGCAAGCTAATAACCGAATACGTCAAGGAAGAGGAGAGCAGACCTGAGGCAGGAGTCATTGGTGGGGGCTTTAGAACCCTGGCGTCGCAAGCCGCCTGGGCTAATGGCACAATCGCTCACGCCTTGGACTATGACGATTGGTGTGTCCCATTTGGTGGCCACCCTTCAGTTGCGATCCTGCCTGCCGTCCTAGCCCTTGGGGAGAAACATCAAGCCTCAGGTAAGGATGTTTTACTGTCATATATTACTGGTTTTGAGGCTGCAACTAAAATTGGCCCCGTCTGTCTTCGACATTACATGATAGGGTGGCACATGACTGGCACAATGGGAACCATCGGCGCTGTCTCTGCCGCTGCTAAGCTACTGAAGCTGGACATCGAAGAAACCAGGACGGCTATAGGTATAGCCGCCTCTCTTGCGGGCGGGTTGAAGCAGAATATCGGCACGATGACCAAACCACTCCACGCTGGCAATGCAGCCACAAATGGCACAATAGCGGCACTATTAGCCCAAAAGGGTTTTACGGCGGATAAAAGCATTCTAGAAGCTCCTCAAGGCTACTGTAAGGTCTTGGGTGGTGGGGTCGACCTCGAGCTATCGAAAATCGGAGAAGGCCTGGGCGAGAGATACGATATTGTCTCCAGTGCTGCAACGAAGCCCTGGCCCTCCTGCGCCGACACCCATACCAGCATAGAAATTGTCCTGCAACTGAGTAAAGAGCACAACATCAAACCGGAAGAGGTGGATGAGATAGAGGTAAGGACGGGTCCAGTTATACCTTCCGTTGCGTTCCATTCCCGCCCTCAAACTGCCTTAGAGGGGAAGTTCAGTATGAACTATTGTATCGCCAGAGCTCTCCTTGATGGTGAAGTAGTTTTGCGAGATTTTACCGATGAAAGGGTTAGGCAACCCGAAGTTCAGCAAATCATGCCCAAAGTCAGATATGTTGATTCCCCGGAGTTAGCCAGTGATTTGTCAGCCGTGTTGGGCTCAGAAGTGGTTATAAAACTGCGGAATGGCAGGACATTTTCTCGTAGGCAAAATTCCCCAAAAGGCTCCGCATCCAACCCCATGAGCTGGGACGACGTATGCGCCAAGTACTGGGACTGTGCCTCCTTAATTCTTCCCACCCGAGATGTGCAAACGTGTATGGACATGGTTTCACACCTGGAATCTTTGTCTGATATCAATTCTTTGATGGATATACTTACTTTTACGAGAAAGGAGACGTCATGACTCAGCTAACCAAGCTATTCGAGCCAGGTACTATCGGGAAAATGGAGGTGAAGAACCGTATTGTTATGGCTCCAGCCGGCACTGCTGGACACGGTCCTGAAGGTGAGATCACCGACAAGGTGATAGACTACTATGTCGAGAGAGCAAAGGGAGGTGTGGGATTCATAATCGCCCAATCCAGCCTAATTCTAAAAGACGCTCTGGCTCCAGGGCGCCCTTCAATGTATGATGACAAATTCATCCCCAAGTTGAGAGAGCTATCTGATGCAGTACACCAAAATGGCGCAAAAGTGGCCTTTCAGATAGTACACCATGGAAAACTGCTTACCCAATATAGGGAAAACGCCCCCGATCCCAGCGCAATAAGGGCCATAGCGCCTTCTGCCATACCGAGATTGCGGAGAGTTACGGACGCCACAACCGTGGAAGGTGCCGGGGCAGCCCTCTGGGTTCGTGATAATACCCCACCCGAGGAGGCGACCAAGGAAGACATCAAACGTCTGATCGAAGCCTTTGCTGAAGCAGCGAGGAGAGTAAAAGAGGCCGGTTTCGATGCGGTGGAAATCCACGGTGGTCATGGCTATCTAATAAGCCAGTTCCTTTCCCCCCTGGATAATATAAGGACAGATGAGTATGGGGGCAGTGTTGAAAAAAGGGCCAGGTTTGCTTGCGAGGTTATCGAAGCGGTCAGAAGGAAGGTGGGTCCAGATTTTCCCGTTATCTTCAGGATAAGCGGCAGTGACTACATGGAGGGAGGAATAAACATAAAGGACAGTGCCCGTCAGGCACCGCTTTTCGTTGACGCTGGGGCGGACGCGTTGCATATATCCGCCAGCCAACAGGGTTCCATCCAGTGGCAGTATCCTAGCTTCCTGTTCCCCAAGGGGACCCTGGTTTCCGATGCAGCAGCCATAAAGAAAGCGGTTAAAGTCCCTGTTATAGCTGTAGGAAAGTTGAGTGATCCCCATCTCGCCGAAGAAGTCTTGCGCCAAAGGAAAGCAGACTTCATCGCTATAGCAAGAGGACTAATGGCTGACCCCGAATTAGCCAATAAAGCTAAGGAAGGGCGGTTTGAAGACATCCGCCCGTGTGTATATTGCCTTAATTGCTTCAACCTTCGCCCCCACCTAAACTATGTGTTGACCTACGGTATTCCCTGCACCGTTAACCCAGCCAAGCAAAGGGAGCGGGAATTTGCGCTAAAGCCCACTACCTTACCCAAGAAGGTGATGGTTATCGGCGGCGGGTTAGCTGGGATGGAGGCAGCAAGGACTCTCACCGAGCGGGGACACGAGGTTGTCCTATATGAAGCTAGCGATAAGCTGGGAGGGCAATGGTATATTTCTAGCCAGCAACCACAAAAGAAGGAGGACTACTCACCACTCCTTGCCTATCTGGAACGTGGTTTGAATAAGGCTAATGTCACCGTGATACTAAATACGGAGGTCACAGCTGATTTGGTAAAGGAGGCCAAACCCGATGCTGTTGTGGTAGCCACCGGAGCGGTGCCTCTGACACTGGATATCGAGGGTGCCGATGGAAAGAATGTAGTGCAGGCAGTCGATGTGATTCTGGGCAAGGCTAAAGTTGGCAAAAGGGTGGTGGTAGTCGGAGGTCGATATCTTGGGATGGAGATCGCTGATCAACTCGCTGATCAGGGTAAAGAAGTCTACCTCACAACACGCTCCTTGCTAGGCAGGGATATGGAAAGAAACCTCTATCTCGAACTGAGAAACAGGCTGATTGAGAAAGGGGTGCATATGTTCCAAAATTGCCCTCTTGTGGAGATCAAGGAGAATGGTGCATACGTTGCATTCAACGGTGACCTCGTTTTCTTGAAGGCCGACACTGTTGTTCTCGCCGTGGGGATGAAGTCCCAAAACCAATTGGCTACTAGTCTTAAGGATGTGATTTCAGAACTTTACACTATAGGAGACTGTGTAACGCCACGAGATGCCCTATATGCAATTCACGAGGGTGCTGAGGTAGCGCGTCAAATCTGATACAAGCATACACTCTTCACTGTCTGAACCCTGGCTTGCCGCGATTCGACTAGCGCCCTACTTTAGAAAGCGCGGGGCGACTACGGGATGCTTTGTAGTGTATCTTCTCTTTTAGCTCAAGGATATCAGAACGCAATTGATGGTCGTTCTCCGCCTCGGAGGATATTTTCTGGTAGCTACGAAGAATGACTGAGTGGTCTCTGCCACCGAGTTCCCTTCCAATATCGGCAAAGGAGCGTTCTGTCTCCTCCTTGATAAGATAAACTGCGATATGGCGTGCCAGAGCAGTTTGCCTATCCCTAGCTCTCCCTTTCAGAACATCTGGAGTGAGGTCAAAATATTTGGCCACAGCATCGATGATGAACAAGAGGCTAGAAGCGCGATGGGTGGAATTGTTGGAGTTGTTTGCCAGAGCTTTGATCGCCAACTCAATGGTGATGGGAGCTTTGGCAAGCTTGGAAAAGGCAATAATACGATTCAGTGAACCCTCTAAATCCCGGATGCTGTCGTGGCTCTTACGAGCGATGAAGTGAAAAACCTCTTTGGGTACTGCTGTCCTTACCTGCTCTGCCTTAACTTCAAGTATGGCGAAGCGAGTCTCCAGATCAGGGGGTTGGATATCAGCTATGAGCCCCCATCCAAAGCGGGATCGCAATCGGTCTTCAAGTAAGGGCATATCTTTCGGTGAACGGTCACTTGTGACTACAATCTGGTGATTTCCATTGTGCAGGTCATTAAAGGTATGGAAAAACCCTTCCTGGGTCTGTTCCTTACCGATGATAAACTGGACATCGTCGATTAACAGTACATCAACTCCCCGATACTTTTGGCGAAACTCCTCCGTCTTCCTCTCCTTAATCGCTCTTATGAAATCGTTAGTAAATTGCTCTGTACTGACATAAAGCACTCGAAGATTGCTTTGGGAGATTAGGTTTCCTATGGCATGCAGCAGGTGAGTCTTTCCCAGCCCGACACCGCTATAAATAAATAGAGGGTTATAGCCTGAACCAGGTTTCTCCGCTACCCCCACAGCAGCCGCGTGAGCGAGACGATTAGAATTACCTACTATGAAAGAGTCGAAGGTATACTTAGTATTAAAGCCTGACGAACGCTTCTTGTATTTGGCAAAGGATGGATTGCTCTCTTCTATTTGCTGAACCTGGAACCTGACATCAATGTCTCGCCCAGTTATGTCCATGAGTGTCTTTTTGATAAGAGAGCGCAGCCGCCTCTCCAACCACTCCACGTTAAATGGCGATGGCACGCCCACCACAAACTGGTTATGTTCATAGCTCAGGCCAACAGTTCCCCCCAGCCATGTATCATAATTCGTCTTTGTAACCTGTAATTGAAGTTTACCAAGCACCGCCTCCCAGGTTTCCTTCGCTGCTATCATTTTGACTAATCCCTCTGCTCTCCAAGCGGTACCTTTAGGTGAGCAAAAAACCCAGAGAGCCCATACTATTCTACATTAAGGATTGCCTTTCTCAAGGCACTAGGCGTAAACGAGCGCCTCATTATTAAAGGCAATACAATAATACCGATGGTTGCGGGGTTAAACCCCTCCGAATAACCTGGGGCGGTGCCCCAACCTTGAGGAACTCCTCCTGAGGATTAACATCAAAAAGAATAACAAACCATACCCCTTTGGTCAAGAGGTTTTTGCACCAATTTTGCACCAATTTTATAATTCCCTTTTCCCTTTTTCCATGTTAGAATTCGTCGAGGAAATGCTATGAGAATTGTCTTTATGGGGACATCCGAGTTTGGCGTGCCGACCCTTGAGCGGCTTGTTGCCAGTGAGCACACCCTGATTGCCGTTTACACTCAACCTGATAAACCCGCCGGGAGAGGGCGGTCTCTTTCGCTACCTCCAGTGAAGAAGATGGCTATCGAGTACGGGCTTGAGGTGCGCCAACCGAATAGTTTCAAGGAACCTGATGCCCTTGCATCTTTGGCCCAGCTTAACCCCGATGTCATTGTGGTGGCTGCCTTTGGAAAGATCCTGCCTGAGGAGGTACTCAATATGCCTCCCTTCGGCTGCATTAATATCCATCCCTCTCTTCTACCCAGGCATCGCGGTCCCTCCCCCATTCAAGGAGCTATCCTTGGCGGCGATGCCTGTACCGGGGTCACCATCATGCTCATGGACATTGGTATTGACAGCGGCCCTATCCTTGCTCAGAAAAGAGTGCCCATCGAGCCCGAAGACACTACAGAGGCACTCATCACAAAGCTTGCGCACATTGGCGCCCTGCTCCTGGAGGATACACTGCCTTGCTGGCTTTCCCACGCCATAATCCCCAAACCTCAAAACGATGACGATGCTTCCTACACCAAGTCCATCAGCAAAGAGCAAGGGGAGATAGATTGGAACTTCACTGCTCTCGATATATGGCGCCGGGTGCGAGCCTTCCAACCCTGGCCCGGTTGCTATACTCGATGGCAGGGGAAAGCTCTCAAGGTTGTCGATGCCTTTCACCTGCCTGGGGCACAAGGTGAGCCAGGGAGAGTGATTACGCTTGCGGGAGGAGGCATTGGCATCCAGACGGCGGAGGGGATTCTCGAGCTTCTACGGGTCCAGCTTGAAGGGAAAAGAAAAATAAGTGCTGAGGAATTTGTGCATGGGCAGAGGGATTTCATCGGAGCACTGCTCCCATCTTAAAATGGGAACCTGCCAAAATCTATCTCTCCCTCGCAGGTCAAAGGTTTCCGTCTCCTACGAGACGACCTTAATAGGTCTACCTACGATATGGGATAGTAATGCTTATCTTTTTTGTCCTCCTAATGCAGCCACTCTGCTCTGGCCAGTGGCACAAGCCCCCAATTTGATTCTGTGACTGTCACACGCATGAAGCGTTAAGCTTCTCTACTGCTCAGGCTCAGGCTCAGCCGCGGCCTCGATCTCCGGTGGGGCTTCCTCCTCAACCTCCACCTCCTCAGCCACGATTTCCTCAGCTTCGGCCTCAACCCGGCTTTCCATTACCTGAACTACCAATTCGCTGAGTTCGGTGAGCACCTCCACATTATCGCCCACCGGGACATCTCTAACGTGAATAGCCTGATTAGCTTCCGCAAGCTGGGAGATGTCCACCTCAATGTTCTTGGGCAGATCTGAGGGGAAGGCCTCCACCTGGAGAGCAGATAGGTTATGAAGCAACAGCAACCGGCTAACCTTCTCCACAGGAGACTCGCCAATAAAGACAAGTGGCACTTCAACTTTCACCTTATGTGTCATTTCTACCTGGAAGAAATCGACATGGAGCAGAACGTCAGTTAACGCATCCCGGTCGATATCGCGAATCATAGCCACCTTTCGCTTTCCATCAACTTTGAGGGTGATAAGAGCATTCCTGCCCACGCTAGCAATGAGTCGCTCCAAAAGGGAAGTCTCTATTTGGACAGGTATGGATTCGATATTTGCGCCATAGACATTAGCAGGAGTTAACCCTTTTCGGCGCAGAAATCTGACCTTCTTGCCTAGAACATCTCTCCTGCTGGCTGTCAATTCCTCTCGCTTCACTTTTACCTCCCCCTAAAGAATGGGCACCGGCTTCCCCATGATAGTATGCCCGTTAACTCTATCACTAGCCCCGATTCGCGGCAACACTTCCAAGATGACTCAGAAAATTATACTACTATCTGGCGTCGCCGTCCAGTTAAAACCCGCCAAGATCGTCCCCTGCCCCCCACACCCCAGATGTAAAGCTGAGTCCAGATGGGGTTGCCCTCTGGCAGAATTCTGCGGGCATCCTTCATAAGTTCATTCCTGGACGGGTGTATATGAAAAGATAAGAGTGCTTTGCTTCGCCCTCTATGATAGAACAATAATTGTGACGAGGTGTCCTATAACAAATATAATAGACAAATACATTCCATTGACTTTGGATATCCCCTCTGATATAGTGTGCTCTAAAATCACGGCCAAGGAAAGATGCTCTATGGATGCTCCCCGGTTCAAAGACATACGACGTGGCTACGGGTTTGACGAAGTAGCACTTGTTCCTGGGGATACCACCATCAGCCCAGAGCAGGTTAGCGTTGAATTCACCCTGGACAATTTTACCTTCCCCATTCCCATCCTTGCGTCCGCTATGGATGCAGTGGTCGACCCTCAATTTGCTGTCTTGCTGAGCAAGCTGGGAGGATTAGCCGTGCTCAATCTGGAGGGATTGCAAACCCGTTATGAAAATGCCGACGAAATTCTAGCGGAAATCGCCAATACCCCTCAGGAGGAGATCACCACTTTCCTTCAGAAGGTCTACTCTCAGCCAATCAAAGAGAATCTCATCGGCGACCGCATACAGCAGATCAAGAACGCCGGAGGTATCTGCGCCGTTTCAGTGACTCCTCAGAATACCAAAAAGCTTGCTCGCATGACGGTGGAAGCCGGCGTGGATATTTTTGTCGTCCAGTCCACAGTAACCTCTTCCCGCCACATATCGAAAAGCTATCACGGGCTCGTCTTCTCCGAGCTTTGCCAGCTAATGCCAGTGCCAATCATCGTGGGCAACTGCGTCAGTTATAGTGCCGCGTTAGAATTGATGAGGGAAGGTGTTTCAGGAATTCTTGTTGGGGTGGGGCCTGGAGCAGCGTGCACCACAAGGGAAGTTGTGGGAGTTGGCGTTCCCCAAGTGACAGCAACGATGGATTGCGCCGCCGCCAGGGAACAGCATCTTCAAGATACAGGAAGGTATGTTGCTGTGATAACCGATGGGGGTATTCGCACTGGCGGAGATTTATGTAAAGCATTTGCCTGTGGTGCCGATGCAGTAATGCTGGGCTCGATATTGGCTCAAGCAAAAGAGGCACCGGGGAGAGGCTATCATTGGGGCATGGCTACTCCTCATGCAGCCTTACCTCGGGGGACACGAATCAAGGTAGGCAGCAGCAGCAGTCTAGAGCAGATCCTCTTCGGTCCAGCCACGGTCACAAGTGGGACGCAAAATTTTATCGGCGCGTTACGCAATTCCATGGGGATGTGCGGCGCCCTCTCCATCAAAGAGATGCAACACACCGAGCTGGTGCTCGCCCCCTCTATAAAGAGCGAGGGCAAGTTCTGGCAACTTCCCCAGGTTTAGTGAGACCCTGATCCCATTCAGATAGATGGCAGATGCCGCAACACTTGACTTTTCCCTAGTATTTTTGTTACACTTTATCAACAATAGAATAAGGCAAAGACTGCGAACAGGAGTAGTAGTCACCAAGCGAGGGTCAGAGAGTCGGGTTAGGTGTGAACCGATACCAGCGCAGGTGCATGAATGGGTCTGGGAGTCGCAAACCGAAACCCCGACAGGCCGGGGAAGTAGGCTTTGACGGAGAGGGCACCGTTATCAGAGCTCAGGGTATCCCCCGGTATATCGGGGCGTACCTGAAAGAGATACCCCGCTAATGCGGGGTAATAAGGGTGGCACCGCGAATTTGAACCCTTCGCCCCTTAAAGGGCGAAGGGTATTTTATTATGGATGAAATACTATGTACTACCCTACATTAGATGAGGTACGAAAACTGAAGAGATACGGCAATCTGGTGCCAGTTTATCGTGAGATAGTAGCTGACCTGGAAACGCCAGTTTCCGCCTACTTGAAGGTAGCCCGCCATCCCTATTCTTTCCTCCTGGAGAGTGTCGAGGGCGGGGAGCGACTGGCACGCTATAGCTTTATTGGCTCTGAACCCTATCTCGTTCTCAAGTCAAGCGGTGAGACGCCTGACCCCTTACTTGCGGTGCAGAATGAGCTGGATAAATACAAGTTAGTTTTACTACCCGACCTGCCCCGCTTTCATGGCGGAGCGGTAGGCTATCTAGCTTATGAGGCGGTGAGACATTTTGAAGAGTTGCCTTCGCCCGATTCCGACCCTCTGAGCCTGCCAGAATCCCTCTTCATGTTTGCCGATAACGTTCTCGTTTTCGACCACCTGACCCACAAGATTAAGGTCGTCAGCCACGCATATCTGGAAGGCGACATAGAGGAGGCATACCACAGGGCGGTGGAACGTATCGATGTTTTGGTAGAGAGACTGAGCCAACCTATTCAGCAAGCAAGAGGAAAAGCCCCCGGGATAGCAGCCGCTTATTCCCCCGTCGCATCTAACATCTCCAAGGCTGAGTTCGAAGCCAGTGTCGCTCAAGCGAAAGAGTATATTGAGGCCGGAGAGATTATTCAGGTAGTCCTTTCTCAGCGACTTAGCAAAACCACCACTGCCGAGCCTTTTCAAATCTATCGGGCGCTGAGAAGTATAAACCCCTCACCCTATATGTATTATCTCCACCTGGACGGCTGTCACATTATCGGCGCCTCGCCAGAGCTCTTGGTGAGGGTGGAGGACGGTGTAGTGGCAACCCATCCCATCGCCGGAACACGTCCTCGTGGAGCAAATCCGGTCGAGGACCTGGCTCTTGAGGAGGAGCTACGGAATGATGAAAAGGAACGTGCTGAGCACATCATGCTACTCGACCTTGGGCGTAATGACATTGGTCGGGTCTCACAGCCAGGCACAGTCGAGGTGACCCAGGTTATGGACGTGGAGCGCTACTCGCATGTAATGCACCTGGTGTCGCATGTTCAGGGGAAGCTTCGCCACGATCTGAATCAGTTCGATGCCCTGCGGGCATGTTTCCCCGCTGGCACGGTATCGGGTGCCCCCAAGGTTCGCGCCATGGAGATCATCGCTGAGCTGGAGCGGGATAAACGGGGTCCCTACGCCGGGGCAGTGGGCTACTTCAGCTTCTCTGGCAACCTCGACACGGCGATAACCATCCGCACTATTGTAATGACCGACGGTACCGCCTCTGTGCAGGCAGGTGGTGGGATCGTTGCCGATAGCGTCCCCGAGCGTGAGTACGAAGAGAGCATGAATAAGGCTCAAGCTCTTATCAAAGCCATTGAACAGGCGGAGAGTGTCTAAATGCTTCTACTTATCGATAACTATGACAGCTTCACCTACAATCTCTTCCAGTACCTGAGCGAACTGGGCGAAAAGGTTCAGGTACTGCGCAATGACAAGGTTACCATCGCTGACATCGAGGAGATGTCGCCTGAGCGCATCGTGATCTCCCCAGGGCCGGGAACTCCCGACCGGGCAGGCATTTCGAATGATGTCATTCGCCATTTTGGGCCCAACACCCCCATTCTCGGCGTTTGCCTCGGCCACCAGTGCATCGGCTATACCTATGGTGCGGTTGTGGAACGGGCTAGTGAGATAATGCACGGCAAGTCCTCGCTGATTCATCACAACGGACAGGGTGTACTACAGGGGCTGCCCAGTCCCTTCCCAGCGATTCGCTATCATTCCCTGGTGGTAATGCCACAGGGCCTCCCCGACTGTCTGGAGGTGACTGCCTGGACGGAAAAGGGTATCATTATGGGGTTACGCCACCGCCAGTACCCGGTGGAGGGGGTCCAGTTTCACCCCGAATCCATCATGACAGAGGTGGGCAAGGATATACTCAGGAATTTTCTTTCGCGAGGTACAATGTCGGCATGAAGGAGCAAGCAAATGATTAAAGAAGCTATTGACACATTAGTTTCGGGAAACTCGCTCACCATGGAGCAGGCGGCGGGGGTGATGAACGAGATAATGAACGGTGAGGCCACACCAGCCCAGTTCGGCTCTTTCGTTACCGCTTTGAGGCTTAAGGGGGAGACGGTGCACGAGATAGCCGGTATGGCGAGAGTGATGAGAGAAAAAGCCATTCCTGTGGCCACATCAGGACCGGTGGTCGATACCTGCGGTACGGGTGGCGATGCATCGCAGACCTTCAACATTTCCACTACCGCCGCATTTGTGGTAGCTGGCGCTGAGCTCAAGGTTGCCAAGCATGGCAATCGCGGGATTAGCAGCGGATGCGGGAGCGCCGATGTGCTCGATGCCTTGGGGGTTAAGATAGACCTGGGTGCCCAAGAGGTCGAGAGATGTCTCGAGGAGGTAGGCATTGGCTTCATGTTTGCCCCCGTCTTTCATCCCGCGATGAAGTACGCATCACCCCACAGGCGCGAGATCGGCATCCGCACCGTCTTCAACATCCTTGGCCCCCTGACCAATCCCGCTGGCGCTGAGGCCCAGTTGCTGGGGGTAGCAGACGGAGCGCTGACTATGCAAATGGCTGAGGTGCTCAGCCTCCTCGGTTGCCATCACGCCCTGGTGGTTCATGGCGAGGATGGCCTGGACGAGATTACACTGGGAGCGCAAACCACGGTCTGCGAGCTAAAAGAAGATGAGATTACAAGGTATCTTATAGACCCGGAGGAGTTTGGCTTCCGCAGGGTAAGTATGGCAAGTCTCAGAGGCGGGCCGCCTCAGGAGAGCGCCGCGATAATACGCCGCGTGCTTTCAGGCGAAACCGGGCCTCATCGCGACATCGTGCTGCTAAATGCCGCAGCCGCGCTGGTAGCTGGCGGTAAAGCGGAAAACCTTGAGCAAGGTATCCAAATCGCCGCACAGGCGATAGACAGCGGTAAAGCGTCGGAGAAGCTTGAGAAGCTTATTGCGCTCAGCCAACGCCTCTAGGCGCCTTTCGCAAGGGCCAGAAAAATGATACTGGATGAGATCGTTAAATTAAAAAAGGAGGCACTGGCAAGAAGCAAGCTGAGCGTGCCTGTATCTGAATTAGAGGCGCTCAGCTCAAAAAAGCCGCCGCCCCGGGATTTCGCCTCAGCACTCCAGGGGGATAGCGTCAAGCTCATCGCCGAAATTAAAAGAGCATCACCATCAAAGGGATCAATTCGCCCTGACCTCGATGCGATGCAATTGGCCCAGACCTATGCCCAAAATGGCGCTGCTGCTATATCTGTTTTAACCGAGGAAAGATACTTCCACGGCAATCTAGAGGAGCTTTCTACCATTAGCGAGGAACTGCAAGGGGGGAAGATCCCTTTGCTCAGAAAGGATTTCATCTTCGACCCATACCAGATCCACGAATCTCGCGCTTCTGGCGCTGATGCCCTGCTTCTCATCGTCGCCATTCTGAGCAGCGAGCAGTTAACAGAACTGCTTTCGCTAAGCCATAACCTCGGCATGCAATGCCTGGTGGAGGTTCATAATGAGGCCGAAGTAGAGAGTGCCCTTCTAAGCGGAGCACGCATTATCGGCATCAATAATCGCGACCTGAAAACCTTGACCATCGATCTTGCTACTACAAAGCGGCTTTGCCCCCTGGTGCCATCAGACCGTATAGTGGTCAGTGAAAGTGGAATCGAGAAGCGAGGCGATGTCCAGATGCTCAGGGAATGGGGAGTTGATGCCATTCTTGTCGGTGAGGCTCTGGTTGCTGCTGGCGATACAGCAAGAAAAATGAGGGAACTTCTATGACCAAGGTAAAGATATGTGGCATTACTGAGGCTCCCCATGCCCTGGCGGCAGCGCAAGCAGGAGCGGACTTCATAGGAATGGTCTTCGCCCCATCGAAACGCCGAGTGAGCATCGAGAAGGCACGTGAGATCGCTCTGGCAGTTAAGGGAGTAAAAGCCCGCCCTCAAATTGTAGGTGTTTTCGTCAACATGCCCCCTTCTGAGGTGAACCATATCGCAGAATACTGCAGGCTCGATTGGGTACAGCTAAGCGGCGATGAGCCCTGGGAGTACTTGACGGACATCGAGAAGCAGGTTATTAAAGCTATAAGGGTGCGAAGCCAGCAAAACAGCGATGATATAATCGCTGAAATAAGTGGTGGCCGACAATCGCTGGGGGAAAGTTTTATTTGCCTGTTGGATTGTCATGTTGAAGGGAGCTATGGTGGCACCGGGCAGACCTTCGACTGGCAGATGGCAAGGCAGGTTTCCCAGAGGTTCCCCGTGATTATCGCTGGCGGCCTCTCTCCACAAAATGTTGGAGAGGCAATTCAGATAGCAAAGCCCTGGGGAGTTGATGTATCCAGCGGCGTGGAAACCAAGGGGATAAAAGACGCCTCCAAGATAGAGAGGTTTATCCAAACAGTGAGGGAGGAAGATGGCTGATAAGATATTAGCCCAGTTACCGGATGGCTTCGGTCACTTCGGACAATTCGGAGGCCGCTTTGCTCCAGAAACCCTGATGTCCGCCCTGGAAGACCTGGAGAAGTCCTACCGGGAAGCGCAGCGGGATGCAGGATTTCAACAGCACCTGGCTGAACTGCTCCGAGACTATGTCGGCAGACCCACGCCCCTTTACTTCGCAGCAAAGCTGACCGATTATTGTGATGGTGCCAGAATCTACCTAAAAAGGGAGGACCTGGCCCATACTGGCGCTCATAAGATTAACAACACTGTAGGGCAAGGACTGCTGGCTGAGCGCATGGGAAAGAAACGAGTCGTCGCTGAAACGGGGGCAGGACAGCATGGCGTAGCTACCGCCACCGTTTGCGCTATGCTCAAGCTGCAGTGCGTCGTGTATATGGGAGAGGAGGACATTCGCCGCCAGTCGCTAAATGTCTTCCGCATGAGGCTGCTTGGCGCCGAGGTGCGGCCAGTCTCCAGCGGCAGCCGAACCCTGAAAGACGCCATCAACGAGGCAATCCGAGACTGGGTGACCAACGTAGATTCCACGCACTACCTCCTGGGCAGCGTCGTTGGACCCCACCCTTATCCCATGATGGTGCGCAATTTTCAGTCGGTTATCGGAAATGAGGCGCGTCAGCAGACCATCGAAGCTACCGGCCGTCTGCCTGACTACGCCATCGCCTGTGTCGGCGGCGGCAGCAATGCCATGGGGCTTTTTCATCCCATGGTCAACGACCATGAGGTTAAGTTCATCGGGGTTGAGGCCGCTGGGCTGGGCCTTGATACGGGGAAACACGGTGCCAGCCTGGCTGCAGGAAGCATCGGGGTTCTTCATGGCACAAAATCTTACATCCTCCAGGATGAGGCGGGGCAGATTCGCCAGACCCATAGCATCTCGGCAGGGCTTGATTACCCTGGCGTCGGCCCCGAGCATAGCTACTACAAGGAGAGTGGACGAGCAAGCTATGTTGCCGTAACCGATGACGAAGCCCTTGAAGGGTTCCAATTGCTAAGCCAACAAGAAGGTATCATACCCGCTCTGGAGCCTGCTCATGCCATCCACTATGCCACCACACTCGCACGCCAGCTATCGAAAGACCACACCATCCTGGTGAACCTTAGCGGGCGCGGCGATAAGGATATGAATATTGTAGCTGAGGCACTGAAGGTTCAACTATGAGCCGCATTGGCGCTGTTTTTGCCACGCCGCAGCATAAGGCTCTCATTGCCTATGTAACCGTGGGCTATCCCAGCATTGAGGCTACGTTTCAGGTGGTGCCTGCCCTGGTAGAAGGTGGGTGTGATATAATCGAGTTGGGTATTCCCTTCTCCGACCCCCTATCCGATGGCACCACTATTCAAAGAGCTAGCCACGGAGCACTTCAGCAAGGAGTCACACCTAAGCTATGCATCGAGGTTGCCAGCAGGCTGCACCAAATGGTCGATGTACCACTTATATTCATGAGCTACTTCAACCCTCTACTTCACTACGGATTGGACGCTTTCTGTGATGCATCTTCAGAGGTGGGCATCGATGGGTTGATTATTCCTGACCTGCCACCCGAAGAAGGAATGGAACTTGAAAGGTTAACCGAAAGATATCAACTGGACCTCATCTACCTGATCACCCCCACCAGCACTGAGGAGCGTCTCCGTCTGGTCGCTGCTAGCTCGCGCGGTTTCATCTATGCAGTATCGCTCAGAGGGATTACTGGAGCCAGAGAGACCCTGCCTGCCGACCTGGAGAGCTTCTTAGCCAGGGTGAGGGATATTACCTCTCAATCACTTTGTGTCGGCTTCGGCATCGCCACCCCAGAGCAGGCTCGCCGAGTAGTCAGCATGGCCGATGGGGTGATTATAGGCAGTCGGATTATTGAGATTGTTGAGACCAGCCAGCAGCCTGCCTCGGCAGCACAAGCATTCATAGAGCAAATAAGGAATGCTATGTCCCCTGATTGACCTTTAGATGTCCTCCTTGTTATACTCAATTAGTAAAGGAGCGACAGCTTGGCCGATGTGCAACCATTCCAGGGCATTCGCTACAATCTCGAACAGCTTGGTGACCTCTCCGCTCTGATTTGCCCTCCTTATGATGTGATCTCCCCTGAGGAACAGCTTTCTTATCATCACAAGAGCCCATACAATGTGGTCAGACTTGAGTTCGGAGAGGAACACCCCAAGGATTCCCCTCAAGATAACAGATACACCAGGGCTGCCCTCACTATGAAAAGCTGGCTGAGTGACAACATTATAGTTAGAGAGGAGAGTCCTGCTTTCTACCTTGTAGAGCACCGCTTTCCCTATCAAGATACCGAAAAGAGTCGTTTTAGCCTCATCGCCCGGGTAAGGCTGGAGGACTTCAGCAGTGGGCAGATTCGCCCCCACGAAGTGACCATAGGAGGGGCCAGTGCGGACCGTCTCCGCCTTCTCAAGTCCTGCCACGCTAACTTCAGCCCCATAATGGGATTGTTTCGCCACCACGGAGCGGGAATCCTCTCGTTACTTACCAATACCATTGACCGGCCCATTTTAAGTGCAGTGGATCACTATGGTGTAGGCTACGCAATGTGGTTAGTGACTGAAAAAGAGGCTATCGCCAGAATATCCGATTTCTTCGCCGATAAGACACTCTACATTGCCGACGGTCATCATCGCTACGAGACAGCGCTTGCGCACCAACAGGAGCAGCGCTCCAAGCATTCTTTCTATACAGGAACAGAAGCCTTCAATT
>Ga0315532_1000801_pt1 | contig 24714 bp, 19 predicted proteins | sample SalMarWE160370MG_FD_203082 | JGI IMG/M metagenome (GOLD analysis project Ga0315532, IMG submission 203082) | Salt marsh sediment microbial communities from the Plum Island Ecosystem LTER, Massachusetts, United States - Salt Marsh Sediment WE1603-70 ...
GTCTCGATTACATTACTGGCATCTCGCTCGGAAAAGCCGTATTTTACTCCATCGTAGCGAGCCAGATTCGCTGAAGCTTCGGACGGAGCAAGTATATAGTAAGCAGCCAGGGCGTATTCAGTATGAGGTAGAGAGACTTCCCAATCTATTTCCGCACCCAGTTCCTGGAGTTTATTTATAGCTACTCGCAAAGCCGCTCGTACCTCGTTCTGCACGCCCGCAACAAGATATTCCTGGGGAATGCCAATCTTTAGCCCTTTAACGTCTGGAATTAGTTGCTGGGTGTAGTCTGGGATAAGATAAGGCACTGATGTTGAGTCTCCGGGGTCATACCCGGCAATGACATTCATCACTAAGGCGCAGTCAGTGACATCCTTGGTTATTGGCCCAATTTGGTCGAGAGAACTGGCAAAAGCAACCAAGCCGAAGCGGCTGACCCGACCATAGGTTGGTTTAAGTCCTACCACGCTGCAAAGTGCGGCTGGTTGACGGACGCTGCCTCCAGTGTCAGAGCCCAGAGCATAAATAGTCTCATCAGCAGCTACAGCAGCTGCTGAGCCACCGCTGCTACCTCCAGGGACACGACTTAAATCCCAGGGATTGTGAGTGGGGAAAAAGGCAGAGTGCTCTGTAGAAGAGCCCATGGCAAACTCATCCATATTCGTTTTCCCGACTATTACCGCCTTCTGTGCCTTCAGTTTCTCTATTACTGTAGCATCGTAGGGAGGGACAAAGTTCTCCAGCATCTTTGAACTACAGGTAGTTCTTACCCCCTTAGTGCATATTACATCTTTGATTAAGGTAGGGATACCGGTTAAAGGGGTAATCTCATGGACAGTTTTGATGTAATTATCGACCTTTTCTGCGTCCTCCAGAGCAGCGTCTTCAACAATAGTGACACAGGCGTGAACTTTCCCTTCTATCTCAGCGATACGCTTCAATACAGATTTCGTCAGTTCGGTCGAGGAGATTTTCCTCTGTTTAAGCAGCTCGTGCGCTTCGTGAATAGTTAGCTGGTGTAGTTCGTTCGCCGGCATACTTAAAACCTGTCCTTGAGGCTGCGACGCTTGATAACTTTGCGCCAGTCGCCGCCAGTTTTGCTGTGCATCTCTTTAATCCTGGGGATGTACTGTAAGCCCAGGAATATCCCCAAGCCTGTGGAGTAGAATACTAAAGCCAGAGGCTCGCCGTAGTGGTCGACGTAAATAAAACCTGCAACAAATGGGAAAACAATAAGGAGCAGGCTATAACTAAAAGTGGGATTACGAGTAATAAGTAAAGCTATTGCAAAAACAACAAACAGAAACGGAACTGCCCAGGGCATCAAGAAGATGAGAATCCCGATAGCGGTGGCTGCCCCTTTGCCGCCACGGAATTTAAGGAAAACGGGGAAGATATGGCCCATTATGGCAGCTGCGCCGGTAAGCCCGGTAAGAAGATCAAACGATGAATTCAGAGGGATGCCTAACAACCCTCGCATTAAAAGAATTGCCGCTATGCCTTTGCCCAGGTCAGCCAGGGTGACTAGCACGGCTTCCATCGGCCCGACCTGGTAGAAGACATTCATAGCCCCCATGTTTTTGCTTCCGACCTCTCGTATATCTATCCCTTTTCTCAGACGACCGGCAAGATATGCTGAAGGGATAGAGCCAAGGAGATAGCCAATTACGATGGCGATAACTATGTCGCTAATCATTTGACTGATGGGCTCACCCTAGTATTGCCTGAACCTTAAAACATTTTTCGGCTTGTTTTGGTGCGTTTGATAAAATCTCAGCTTGAGAATATGAGCCAGCTACATCGTCTTTCCTGAAGACATTTTGTAGCGAGATGGTATGAGTCGCTGGTGACACGTTGGCTGTATCTACTTGCTTGAGTACCTCGAAGTTCTCCAGAATATTAGATAGCTGGAGGCTAAATTTCTCCACCTCCTCCTCGCTTAAGCCCAACCGGGCAAGCCAAGCGATATGCCTCACTTGTTCGTAACTCAGTTTCATTTCGCGTGACTATCACATTACAGCATAACACTACATAATGCAATAGCGGTTGCTTATCTTCAGGGGCAATATTATAATGTAGAGCCGTGCAAATCCGAAATGTTGTCTTGCTGTCTCATCAAGGGGCAGGTAAAACTTCGCTTACTGAGTCCATGCTCTTTAGCTCAGGCGTTATCCAGCGTTTAGGGGAGGTTGAAAATGGCACCACCACCTCAGATTATGACCCACTTGAGATAGAACGTCATATGGGCATCAACCTGTCCCTACTTCCATTTGAGTGGCAGGGAGTGAAGCTGAATCTCATTGATACCCCGGGATATGCAGATTTTATTGGTGAGGTAAGATCGGGATTGAGGGTAACTGAGGGAGCAATAGTTGTAATATGCGCCGCTTCAGGTGTGGAGGTAGGCACAGAACAGATGTGGGGCGATGCTGAAAAAACAAATTTGCCTCGGTTAATATTTATTAATAAGATGGATCGGGATAATGCCGATTTCTTCTCTACTTTGGAAGGAATTCAGGCTAAGTTGTCACCAAGATGTTTGCCTCTTCAATTACCCATAGGTTCACAAAGTGATTTTCAAGGCATCATAGATTTGGTGACTATGAAAGCTTATATTGGCGCTACCTCGCAGGAAGCAGAAATACCTTCGACACTTCAGGAACAAGCAGAAGCTAGCCGTGAGAAGTTAGTAGAGACCGTCGTGGAAATTGATGACGAGCTCATCAACAAGTATCTGGAGGGCGAGCCCATAAGCAACGAGGAAATTCTTGCTGCCATAAAAAAGTCTGGCATCGCTGGCAAGCTGGTGCCTGTTTTTGTTGGCTCTGCTTTGCAGAGCATCGGCACCCAGCAAGTCCTCAATGGTATTTACTCTTACTTGCCTTCGCCAGAAGAAAAGGATGCCTTTGTCGCTAAGAATGCTTCCACTGGTGATCAAGAGGAGATCAAACCTAATTCGGAGTCCCCCTTTTCCGGGCTTGTTTTTAAAACCACTGCAGACCCCTATGTTGGCAAGCTCAGTTACTTTCGGGTTTATTCAGGCGCTATTTCCAGTAATTCTCAAGTTTTGAATGCTAACAAGAATAGCATGGAACGGATTGGCCAACTCTTCACCATGCTGGGCAAAAATCAACAGCCAGTACCCCAGGTCGCTGCCGGAGATATTGGGGCGGTGGCGAGGTTAAGCTTAACCACCACTGGGGATACTCTCTGTGCTCGCGAACATCCTGTGATATTCCCCGGTATCGAATTCCCCAAAGCGAATTTCAACATGTCAATCCAGCCTCAGACGAAAAGCGATTTAGATAAGATGAGCACCTTTTTGCCCAGGATTTGTGAAGAGGACCCTTCTCTCCAAACACGTCGCGAAGTTGACACTAACGAGTTTATTATTTCCGGAGTTGGTGATAGTCATCTGGAGGTAGTCAAGGGGAAAATGCGTCGCAAATTTGGAGTAGAGGTGAAATTAGACCTGCCAAAGATTCCTTACAAAGAGACTATTACTATGTCGACCAAGGCAGAGTATAAGCATAAGAAGCAGAGCGGAGGGCACGGTCAATATGGACATGTTTTTCTGGAGTTGGAGCCTTTGCCTCGGGGTGGAGGATTTGAATTTGTTGAGAAAATATTTGGGGGGGCAATACCCCAGAACTATATTCCCTCTGTGGAAAAGGGGGTCAATGAGGCCAAGCAGGAAGGAGTTCTAGCCGGATATCCTGTAGTGGATGTAAAAGTGAGCCTTTATGATGGTAGCTTCCATCCAGTAGATTCTTCAGACATTGCTTTTAAGATTGCGGGAGCACAAGCCTTTAAAAAGGGATTATCTGAGGGACAGCCGGTGTTGCTTGAGCCTATAATGAATCTCAAAGTAACTGTGCCTGAGGCATATACCGGGGATATTACTAGCGACCTTAACACTAAAAGGGGACGGATGCTTGGAATAAATCCTGGTAACGGCATTAATGTCATCGAAGCTCAGGCACCCTACGCAGAGTTGCTTCGCTATGCCACAGATTTAAGGTCACTGACGCAAGGGCGCGCCAGCTTTGCTATGGAATTTGACCACTATGAAGAAGTGCCAGCTCACCTCAGTCAGAAAATCACCACCGACAAGAAGAAGGCTAACTAACTGACAGTTATCAACTGAAAGCTCATGCGCTATCTTGGTCAGCTAATAAGTTTGCTATGTCAGCCTATCCTAGCCAGCTAATAACTCCTTTAGCTTGTTAGTCAAGGCTGGCACCACTTCTTCATATTTACCCACCACCCCAAATTCCGATTCCTTGAATATATTCGCCTCAGGGTCCTTATTGATGGCTATGATGTGCTTGGAACCTGAACATCCAGCTGTGTGCTGGCTGGCACCGGAAAGGGCTATAGCGATGTAAATATCGGGGGCAACAATCTTTCCAGTGAGGCCGATATGCAGTGCCTCTGACACCCATCCATTATCAGCAGGAGGACGTGAGGCACCTACCGCACCATGCAGCAGATCAGCTAGCTCCTTCAATACAGTATGGAAGGGCTCAGGACCACCCATCCCCCTACCTCCACAGACAATCACAGGGGCATCCTCGAGCTTAATGCCAACCGCCTCTTCCTTAACAGTTTCTAATATCTTTGTCGCTAATTTCGAGGTATCTATGTCAACCTTAGTGGGTATGACCTCTCCTTTCCTTGAATCGTCACGCTCCAAAGGCGACATTGCCTTGGTCCTAACAGTAGCCATCTGAGGCATAAGCTCGCTGGTGAATATAGCTTGAGCAGTGCCGCCATAAACAGGGCGCGTTTGCGTCAGCAGCTTTGTCTCCGGGTCTACGCTTAAGTCGAGACTATCTGTTGTCAGGCCAGTACCTAGTCTGAAGGCAAGGCGAGGAGCCAAGTCTCTTCCCATAGATGTTTGCCCCATAAGTATTATCCGCGGCGAAATCTCTTTAACCAATTTTTCCGCGACTTGCATATAGGAATCAGCTTGGTATTCTTTGAGGGCGGGGTGTTCTACAGCATAAACCTTGTTTGCTCCGAAGGCAATTGCTTCTTTGGAAGCCTCGCCAACTGCATCGCCGGCTAGCAGGCAAGATAGGTCCTCCTTCAGATCATCAGCAAGCTTCCTACCACATCCTAGTAACTCAGTGGTAATGGAGGCTAACTTCGCATCTGCTAGCTCACCACAAACTAATATACCTTTGTTTTCAGCCATTATTTCCTCCTTAACTTTAAAGCAATTTGGCTTCCCTGAGCCTTACGGCTAGATTAGCGCCGGCCTCTACGGGCGTCTCTCCTTCGATTATTTCACATTTGGCTTCCTTGACCGGCTGGAAGAGTTTCTCCAACCTATTACGTCTTCCAGCAGCGCCAATTTGTGAAGGCTCAAGCCCAATATCGGCTGGTTTCCAAACCACGGGTTGTTTTTTAGCCGCTGCCATGATCCCTTTCAAGGTGGCATAACGAAGTGCTCCTATCCCGCTGGTTACTACGATTAGGGCGGGAAGCGTCACTTCAACAACCTGATAGCCGTCGGGAATAACTCGCTCAACCTTCGCTTTCCCATCGACGACCTCTACTTTACGAGCTAGAGTTACAGCCGGGATTCCTAAAATCTCGGCAATGCCTAGACCCACTTGCCCAGTATCCCAGTCAGAGGACTGCCTTCCACAGAAAATAATGTCATATTCTCCTATTTTCTTTATTGCCATAGCCAAGGCATTGGCAGTTGCCCAGCTATCGCTATCTTCAAAAGCGCCGTCCTCCAAAAGAATAAGGTCATCGCCTCCCACAGCTAACGCTTTCTTAATCACATCGCGAACGAAATTATTACCTAAGCTAAGCGCAGTAATTTTGCCCCCCATGCTATCCTTGATTTTGAGGGCAGCTTCCAAGGCGAATTCCTCGTATTGACCGATTACAGGTTTTACGTCTGGCGGCAAAGTCATTTTGTTGTTTACTACCTTAAACACCGCCGGTGGCGCTTCAGGGTCAGGCACTTGCTTGCAGCAAACAATCATATTAACTGGCATTCTTTAACCTCCTATAATATTTCAGTTTTCCCAAAATCGGAGTACAGTATGCCATATAATAATTAATTCTGTCAAACACGACTTTACAAATCCCGTATATAACATAATCTCGACCGATGGGCCTAGCCGTGCTCAATACCCTCCCCGTTAAGCCATAGCCTCATCAGAAACAAAAACCAACGTCCCTTAACCAGACTTGGCTCTCGACTAGCAAGCCAGAATGTTCAATGAAGTAGTAAAATAAGAGCCCATTATCCTAGCTAATTTATACGGTGTATTGGGGCAGCCATTCATGCTGGTTTTCGCTAGCCCAGCAAACATCAACTTAGCCACCGAGGAGGTCTGAGTAGCGTCCACCTTCTCAGAAGGGGTATACATTTCACCAGAGGCGGGCATAATCTCACCCACGCTTTTTGGAGCCAAGCTATACTCCGCTCGTCTAATTCCTTCCTAGGGCCATATTTCACAGTAACAAAGGCCTGAACAACTCTGTTAACGTTTTCTTCCTGCCCCGGCAAGTATTCAATCAGACGGCGGCTGAACTCGAACGGTGTCTCGTGGTCAAATACCCCTAAGGCGCCTTCGCCAGCCAGATAGCGCATGCGGTCATAGGCGTCAGCAGCTGTTTTAACCCGCTTGAGCTTGCTTACTCTGCGGTCGAAGAATTGGCGGACAGCAAAGAACGCTATAGCCAACAGGATAGTGACACCGAGGAACTTAAAAACATAAGGCAACGGTGATGTTCGCCTAGTATCCTTAATTCCCGGTGTGTCGTCTTCTAACATCCAGAAAGGCAGTTCCTCACTGTCGGAAAAGAACAGGTTGTAGCCTTCGTCGCTGATTATATCTCCTCTACTTATGTCTTCAGTGGTGGCTTGTGACCTAGTTGGGGTAGGTTCAAATATAATCCAGCCATATTTCGGGAAGTAGACCTCTACCCAGGCATGGGAATTGAGACCACGAATGATATAATTGCCGGTGACCTCATCCAGCTCGCCCCGAAAATAGCCTCGGGCGAGCCTAGCCGGTACGCCAACGGAGCGCAACATCACCGCCATCGCTGAGGCAAAATTGGTACAAACCCCTCTCTCTGTTTTGAACAGAAAATAGTCAACACCGTCAAAGCCCTTCGGGGGAGCTTGGACGTTCCTGTCGTATTCGAACTTCGTCAGATAATCCTTAATGGCAATAGCCTTATCGTAGGGTGTTTGGGCATCACATGTGATGTCCTCACTGAGTTTCCTGACCAGTTCAGGTAGACTGTCCGGCAGTTGAAGATAATGACTGGTGACCCAGTCCGGATATTTCTCGCCAGCTCTCGTCAGCTCTTCCGGCGTGGCAATGGTGAAGCTGGTCATAACTTGGTAACGTTCATAAGGCTCGATTGTTTGTGTTACAACGATTGCCGTAATGTCCTGCAATCCTTCCGACAGGGGCAAGGGGGTCTGTAATTTGACAGGAATGCTGACGGAAGCTATCCTGCCACTAGAGAGAACAATGTCAGTCTTCAGCCGGTGCTCAATGACGTAAGTCACGGTATTGCTCTCCGGGGAGACTGCATCGTAAGTGATTGACTCTCCCGGCAGCAGGCTTTGTTCGAAACCAACGGTGCTTGTCCAGCCCCACGATTCATAGACATCGTAACTGCGGGTGCGCCAGTAACCAGAATCTTCGGCATCAACCCAAAAACGCACATCATTGCTTCTCTCTATTGGGTCTGTAAAAAGAAGCCTTTCTTGATGTCGACTCACCACTATCTCCCACTTTGAGTATACATTCGCGAAGATATCGAACCAGCGTCCTTCAATGTTTTCAAAGTAGAATGAGGTCGCATCGATCTTCATGCTCATGCCGTTGGGGTTAGGTGACGGCACAAGGTACGCGACACCGATGGTGACAGCGGCGATGCTAAACACTGCCACCGAAAACAAAGCGGTGCCACGCCGGACAGACTGCTCCTTCCATTGAAGGAGGATGTCTCCTTTTTTTGCCAAAGATACTGTGGCGATGGTTAAGATGGCAGACAGGCAATAAAGCGGGAAAAAGTAGTACATATCCCGCGGGAGATTAATAAGGTTAACGAGCAGTACTACCATGCCCAGAATGACAGGGAGCCAGGCACTGCGTTTTCTCAGGATAAACCAGGCTGAAATGAAGCCCATGAACCAGCTAATTAAGGTAAGAGACATGGCAAAGTAAAGCGTGCTATTGGCGGGACGAGAAGTGCTGATCGTCTGCCACCACAGTTGTAATGAAGATATTTCCTGAGCAGGGGTAAAAGGTCGGGCTGCTTGCCAGGCAGTTACCACCAGCCCAATGAGAAGCATAATAGGAACCGCAATCCTGCCGGGAATGCGTGTGTTTGCCAGAATGACACCTAATGCTATGGCCAGACCCAGTACTGTTATCAGCGATGGTTGGGGAGTAATCCAGTGAGCATGCTCTATTGACCATATAGCGATTGCTGAGGTAAGGAAGCCAAATCCGACGCCCAGCCACCCCAACAGATTGCTGCCGAGGCAAACCTGTCGTATTATCTGCCAGCACCGGATGACTAACTTCTTGCTTATACTCCGAAACATGGTGTCTTACTCACACGAGTAGCGGACAAAGTGGCGCGGCCTTGCCGTTCAGTCACTTCAACCAGATTGGAGTCCTTTCCAATGGTATAGACCTGGGCTCCTGACCGGATTAACGACTGAGCCATTTGGATTGACCACGGGGGCCCACCAAAGTTGGCAGCATCCACTAGTACGACCAGCATTGAAGCAACCCGGTTTCTTAATTGATGGACGACCTCTGCTAGATTCTCCGAGGCTGAGGTAGCAACAATGATGACCAGGGAGTTATCGCGGAAACCATCCAAATGATATGAGAACAATTCACTCAATGTCAGTTCTCTGTTGGCTTTCATCAGGGCTAAGGTTTCCAGTATATCCCATAATTGCTTCTCACCTGTTTCGGGTGTTATGAGACTATGACGCTCGTCCGAAGCGAGTATACCCACTTGCATCCCGCTCTGCAAACACGCTTTGACCATTGAAGCGGCGATAGTAATAGTGTACTCCTCACTCGTCTCTTCTCCACGACCAAAATGAGCTTTCTCATTCATATCAAAAAGTATCCAGGCAACTTCGGGAGGGTTATAAGAACGCTCAGCGTCAAATGTCTTCACCATCAGTTTTCCCATGCGGGCGGTACTGCGCCAGTGGATGTGGTGGAGGCTATCGCCACTGGTAAATTCCCGCACACTGGAGGCACGGGAACTGATGCCCCTGATTGACTGGTAGCCAGACCTGGGGCCAGAGCCACTGAAGGAAGCAAAGTTGAAGAGGGGTAGGTCAATAGTCGCCGGGTAGACTGTGATTTCCTGCTCTTTTCCCAGGGTCCGGGTACCGGTGAAAATCTCCAGAGGGTCAGCAGCTGTTAGTGTCACCGGTCCCAGATGATAACGCCCCCTTTTCCGGCATTTGAAATTTGCCTGCCAGCAGTAAGAACTTTGTCTGGCGATGTTGATACTTGCCGTATCTTGGTGACCAGGCAAGTCAGTATCATCTTCGACTTTGAGCCAAAGCCTAGGCAATTTACCGTGATTATAAATTATGACCTCTCGCTGAAAGGCATCACCCACCTCAAGGCGTTCGGGTAGTTGTGTAGTGTCCACGCTGAGGCGATGCAGGCTCCACCTTACCCACACAAAACTCACGGCCGTCACCAATACCGAGAGGAAAAAGAGTCGCAGGAGAAGAATAGAACCGCTGACTAATGCCAAGGCTAAAAGAGCCACAAGCACAACAATCACGACTATCCCCTGCCTTTTCATCGACACCACTCCTTAACGGCAGTATTAGGCTAAGAGTTTTACTCGGCCCTCCTCACTTAGCTGGGGCACAGGGGACAGATACGGTCTCAAGGATCTGAGTAACCATATCGCGCCCGCTTTTATCACCCGAAGAATCTGTCAGGCTAACTATTATACGATGTGCCAAGACAGGTTCAGCTAGTGCTTTCACATCATCGGGTAAGACATAATCACGACCGCTAATCAGTGCTTTGGCCTGTGCAGTACGGTAGAGTGCCAGAGAGGCGCGGGGTGAGGCACCAAGGAGAATGGCAGGATGATTGCGTGTAGCTCCGACCAAATCGGCAATGTACTGCTTTATCAGGTCGTCAATATAAACGTCCTTAACCGCCATCTGAAGCATCTCAACATCAGCACTGGTCGCCACTGCTTGCAGAGTCATAATGGGATGATGGTACCGCTGGCGGTCCATAATGATGATTTCATCTGAGACTGATGGGTACCCGAGGCTTATGCGCATCAGGAACCGATCAAGTTGGGTTTCGGGGAGAGGGAAGGTGCTTTCATACTCAATAGGGCTCTGGGTTGCTAGAATGTGGAAGGGGTTAGGCATTTTGTGCGCCACGCCGTCAATAGTGATTTGTCGTTCTTCCATGCACTCCAGCAAGGCAGACTGTAGCTTAGGTGTTCCCCGATTGATTTCGTCAGCCAGCACAATCTGGGCCATCACGGGTCCGGGATAAAACTCAAAATTGCTGGTCTTCTGATTATAAATAGAAACGCCGATTATATCGCTAGGTAGCATATCCGGGGTGAACTGGATGCGTTTGAAACTGCAGTCCAGAGACTTGGCTAAGCTACGGGCGAGCATTGTCTTACCCACTCCCGGTATATCCTCAAGCAGCACATGTCCCTGGCTGATCAGGGCGATAACGGCAAGCTCAACTTTGTCTCTCTTGCCAACAAGGACCTGCTCAACGTTGTCCACGATGGCCTTTGCCTTCGCTTGCGCTGCTTCTATCCCGTTATTCATTTTCGCCTTTTATCCCGGCCTATTAAGTCAAGTCTTGCTGGCCAATTATACCAAGAAACGTCTAGCGAAGGCAAAGCTATGGCTATCGACCAATAATTACTTTCCGGTTTTGAAAACCTTGCCAGAACCAAACGGGGGGGATGATCTCAACCACTACTCTTTAAGCAGTCTCTAATGGCAGCAAAAAGTGATAAGGCTGGTCAGTAGACTTTACGCTATTCAGTTGTTGACTTATAATAGGACTAACTAAACAAATATAGCCAAATAGGTAAATCTGGAGGGTTAAAATGTTGGAAACTAAAATAGATGTCAAGAAGACGGCTCTCTTGGTCATTGACATGCAGAACGACCTTATCAAGGGCAAGGAGGAGCCCTTCAACACAGTAACCAAAATGGTTGAGTCGAAGGCAGTGATTAGCAACACTGCCAAGGTGATAGCGGCAGCACGGCAGGCGGGAATGCCCATCATATTTATGGGCCATGTTCACAGGAAAGATAATGCCGATGTTTTCCCTGCTATTACTGATTTGATGCTCCAGGGGCTTGCGCCGAGGCCCAGAGAAGCACTGGTAGAGGGAACACCTGGCGCTTACTTTGTGGATGAACTTAAACCTCTCCCTGGAGACCACATTATCTGGAAACGCAGGTCAAATGCCTTCTATAACAGCGACCTTGAGCTAATGCTGCGACGCCGAGGAATAGATACAGTCGTCATCACCGGGGTAGTGACCAACGGTTGTGTGGCTAACACTGCCCGAGGAGCCCAGGAGCGAGATTTGCACGTCATTATCCTCAGCGACTGCTGTGCCGCCATGACGGCGGAAGATGACGAGTATTTTTGCAAGAATGTCTTCCCCAGAGCCGGACGAGTAAGAACCTCGGACGAGATGGTAACAGCAATATCTGGAGCCAGCGCTTGAAAGAAAGCCCTTTACAGACAGCAGAAGCTAATTGCCAGGAATTAACAGTGGCGAATTCTAAGCCATCCCCCGGATAGCCGACTCCAAGTGTCCAGTTATACCCATTATTTAAAATAAACAAATGAATTTTATTCGATTCTGTATTGCGGATACTGATTATTATAATGGCAGTTGTAGCACCAACTACCTTGATAGCCAGCATTTACAGTATGAATATCGCGCTACCTGGTCGAGTACACTATGGAAGCCTTTCACCTTGGGGTATTTTGGTTTACCTTATGGCGATTAGAGAAGGAGCCGTATTTTTCTACATGCGCCGTCGGAGATATTTCTAAATCGTCCAGCCAAGTCAGTTTCTCTTGTTCTGGCTAGCTATGGAAATCAAATTCATTGCAGATAACAACGTGGGCAAATTGGCTCGATGGTTAAGGCTGATTGGCTATGATACTCTGCTGTTTAAGCAAAAAAACGATGGGCAAATGATCAAAACAGCTCTTAGTGAGGACAGGGTTATTCTGACTAAAGATAGCCAATTTATGAAAAGGCGTCTGGTCACAAATGGCAAACTCAAAGCTATACACATTAAGCAAGATGACCCTAAACTCCAGGTACAGGAAGTAGTGAAAACGTTGAATTTAAATTATCATTTCAAACCTTTCTCGCTTTGCCTTGAATGCAATCAAGCATTAATAGCTCGGGATAAAGAAGAGGTGAAAGACCTGATCCCCGCTCACGTTGTTGAAACTCAAACTCAATATACGGAATGTCCTGCCTGCCATCGTATCTACTGGCAGGGCACACACTGGCAGGCTATGGTCAAGAAGTTACAAGACTTGCAAGGAGGGGGTGGCGAAAATAATACTTCTACCTGATGCCCGTCTTCCCAGAGCTTCAATAGTAGCACGGATTAGCTAATAGTGCTATACTCAGTTCACAATGTCAGGAGAATGAAGATAAAGCTAAGTACCTATGTTATTGGCAATTGATATCGGCAACACCAACATTAAGCTGGGTATATTTGATGGCGATAAGCTAAAAGCTACCTGGAATTTAGCTACCGGCATTCATCGCACTTCAGACGAGTACGGTGGGATGGTGCTCAACCTCATGGAGCGGGAGAAAGTCCTGCCTTCAAAGGTTACTGGAGTAGCATTATGCGGTGTCGTGCCACCACTGCTGTACACATTTGTGGAACTGTGTAAGAAATATTTGAATACTGAACCCTTAGTGGTCGAAGCTGGTGTTAAAACAGGCATGCGTATCTCTATGGATAATCCTCGTGAGGTTGGCCCTGACCGCGTGGCCAATGCCGTGGCTGCCCAGAAGCTCTATGTAAAGCCATTAATAATTATTGACCTAGGCACTGCTACCACCTTCGACGTTGTTTCTAAGGAAGGGGATTACCTTGGTGGTGCTATTGCCCCGGGGATTGCCATAGCTACCGAAGCTTTATTTACTCGTACCGCTGCGCTCCCTCGAATTAGGCTAAGCCACCCTGAGCAGGTCATCGGTAGAAATACTATCTCGGCTATGCAATCAGGTATAATATTTGGTTACATTGGGCTTATTGAGGGCATGATTCGGCGAATAGAACAGGAATTGGGAAGCAAGGCGAAGGTGGTAGCTACCGGCGGCCAGGCTTACCCTTTTGCCGAAGAGATAGCAGCCATAGATGTAATAAATCCTGATTTAACTTTAATTGGACTGCGCCTCATTTATGAAATGAACAGGGAACAATAATGCTTAGCAACAGAACCATAGTTTTGGGAATAACAGGGAGTATTGCTGCCTACAAAGCAGCCGAGATTGCCAGCCAGCTAACTCAGGCAGGGGCCAAGGTTAATGTAATTATGACTAAAGAAGCCATCCAGTTCATATCACCCATTACCCTCCGGGCCATTACTGGTAGACCTGTAGTTACTGAAATGTTTGATTTGACTTCGGAATTCAGCGTTGGACATGTCTCCCTGGCTAAATCTGCTGACATGGTAGTCATTGCTCCTGCTACAGCTAATATAGTTGCTAAGCTGACTGCTGGCATTGCCGACGACATGCTATGCTGCACAGTGCTGGCTACCAAGGCGCCGGTGCTTATCGCACCAGCTATGCATACCAATATGTATAATAATCCAGTCACCCAGGATAATTTGTCTAAACTCAAAGCTCGTGACTTTGTGATTGTTGGTCCAGCCACAGGCTGGCTAGTCTCGGGCAAAGTGGGTGTGGGGCGACTCGCCGATATCAATGATATTATAGGCAGCATCCACACAATACTGGGGAGAGATAGGGACCTGGCTGGCAAGCATATCGTGGTTACCGCCGGCGGTACTCAAGAGCCTATTGACCCGGTTCGCTACGTCAGCAACCGCTCATCAGGGAAGATGGGCTATGCTCTGGCTGAAGCAGCCCGTGACCGGGGAGCTAAAGTAACATTTGTTACGGCACCTACCTCTTTGCGCGAGCCTGTAGGCGTTGATGTCATCAAAGTCAACACTGCTCAGGAAATGCGTCAAGCAGTAGAGAATGTAACTTCCCAAGCCGACGCTCTAATTATGGCAGCCGCTGTAGCTGATTATCGTCCGATAAAAGCGGCTAAAGATAAGATTAAAAAAGGAGAGGCAGGTTTAACCTTAGAACTGGAACGCACCCCCGACATCTTGGGCAGTGTCAAGGGAAATTTCATCAAAGTAGGCTTCGCCGCTGAGAGCAGCAACTTGGTGGAAAATGCTAAACAGAAGCTCCAGCAAAAGGGACTTGCCCTTATTGTAGCTAATGATATTACGGCTAGTGATAGTGGATTTGGCACTGACACCAATCGAGTAACCATAATTGACCGCGAAGGCAAAATTGATAGCTTACCTCTCTTGCCGAAACGAGAGGTGGCAGATAAAGTTTTAGATAGGGTGGCGGAGCTCCTTCCAAAGCCAAAATCCCGATGATCAAACAAGCTTTGAATTTTGAATTTGCTTAGGTATCAAGATTTCTTTCAGCTGACAGCCGATAGCTAAGATAGGTTTAGAGTTAATGTCTGACATACCCAAGGCCTACGAGCCAGGCAAGATAGAAAAGAAATGGTATGATTTCTGGCTCAAGCAGGGTTACTTCACTCCTAAAATAGATCCCAATAAGAAGCCTTTTGTTATTATTATGCCTCTGCCCAACGTCACCGGAGAGCTTCACATGGGACACGTCTGTTTCCTCACTCCGGAAGATATTATGACCCGCTGGCACCGGATGAAAGGGGAACCAGCCCTCTGGCTGCCCGGAATTGACCACGCTGGTATTGCCGCTCAGGTGGTGATGGAGCAACAATTGGCTAAGGAAGGGATCGACCGCCATCAACTGGGTAGGGAGAAGTTCCAGGAAAGAATGTACCAGTGGGCAGAAGAGTGCCACAAAACGATTACCGAGCAGGAGCAGAGAGTAGGTTCATCCTGTGATTGGAGCCGGGAACGCTTTACCTTGGACGAAGGACCAAGCCGGGCTGTGCGTACTGCCTTTGTCCGTCTCTATGAAAAAGGTTTAATCTACCGCGGGGAGCGGATTATCAACTGGTGCCCCCGCTGCCAGACTGCCCTCTCCGACCTTGAGGTCGACCACAAAGATATAGCAGGACACCTATATTATGTCAAATATCCTCTCGCCGAGAATGATGGCTTTATCACTGTCGCCACCACCCGCCCGGAGACCATACTGGGCGATACCGCGGTCGCCGTTAATCCTAAGGACAAGCGTTTCAAAGCTAGGCTCGGTAGAAAGGTTGTTCTACCAGCAGTTAAAAGGGTAATACCAATTATTGCTGATGAAGCCGTCGACCCTGACTTTGGCACCGGGGCAGTGAAAATCACCCCCGCCCATGACCCGGTGGACTTTGAGGTCGCCCAACGCCAGGGACTGACTCTCGTAAATATATTAAACCCGGATGTGACCATGAACGAAAACGCCGGGAAATACGTCGGGCTTGACCGCTTTGCTTGTCGAAAGGCGATACTGGCTGACCTAGAAAAGGATGGTCTTCTATTGAAAGTTGAGCCTTATATCCACTCCGTCGGACACTGCATGCGCTGCCAGACAATAGTTGAGCCAATAGCCAGCAAACAATGGTTTGTCAGCGTAGCCCCCCTAGCCAAGCCTGCTATTGAGGCGGTAACCGATGGACGCATTACCATTATCCCCTCCCGCTTTACCAAAGTCTACCTCAACTGGATGGAGAACATCCGCGACTGGTGCATCAGCCGGCAACTATGGTGGGGACATCGCATCCCAGTATGGTATTGTCATGACTGTGGCAAACTGGCGGTAATGGTAGATGAACCTTCAGTCTGTACTCATTGTGGTTCAAAGCAAACCGTCCAAGACCCTGATGTCCTTGACACCTGGTTTAGTTCAGCGCTATGGACACATTCTACGCTAGGCTGGCCAGATGATACTGCTGACCTCCGCTATTTCTATCCCGGCTCGGTAATGGAAACTGGTTATGACATCCTTTTCTTCTGGGTGGCCCGGATGATTATGATGGGGCTGGAGGATACCGGTGAGATACCTTTCCACACTGTTTACCTCCATGGCCTGCTTCGGGATGAGACCGGAGAAAAAATGAGCAAATTGCGAAGGAACGTTATAAACCCTGTCGAAGCTATAAGCAAGTATGGTGTTGATGCTCTCCGCTTTGCTCTAACTACCGGGACTTCACCGGGGAATGATATAAATCTGGGCAAGAGTAAATTGGAATCCAGCCGCAACTTTGTTAATAAATTGTGGAATGCCACCAGATTCATCCTTCAGAGCCTAAACTCTGAACAGCTAGAAGCTCAGGCAACCGAGCACCCATCGCGATGGGTGCTCGGCCCACAGACAATAGAAGACCAATGGATTGATGGCCAGCTCAACAAGCTTGTCAAAATTGTTACCGAGCTGATGGAAGATTTCCAATTTGGTGAAGCAGCGCAGCAGATTTACGATTTTGTCTGGTCGAAGTTCTGTGATTGGTATATTGAAATTGCCAAAATACGACTTCGTAGCCAATTAACACCTTCACCTTTGCCCTTCCTAGCCAATACTTTGGAGGTATCACTGCGCCTTTTGCATCCTTTCATGCCTTTCGTTACCGAGGAATTGTGGCAAAGTTTAAAGCAACATCTACCTGACAAAGGCCAAATGCCGGCTTCCATAATGATAGCTCCTTATCCCTTTGCTGACGATAAAGCCTTTGCTCCAGAAGCAGAGCGGGTAATGGACTCCGCAATAGAGATTATCCGCTCTATCCGTAACGTTCGGGCTCAATATAATGTAAAACCAAGCAAATGGATTGAAGCCCAAGTATATACTGGTGAGCTTCTTTCGAGTCTTATCACACAAGCAAATATAATAGAAACACTGGCTAAAGTTCGGCCCTTAACAATACTTGGTCGCCAGAAAAGGGAACCTACTAAAGATAAAGCCCTGGTTTTGGTGTTGAAAGAGACTGAGGTAGTTCTGCCTTTGGCGGGCATGATGGACCGGCTTGCTGAAGAACAACGACTGGTAAAGGAAAGCGAGGAAATCAAAGGAAGAATTGCCCAACTTGATGCCAGGCTAAGAGATAATGCCTTCTTAAGCAAAGCTCCATCTAAGGTTATTGAAAGAGAGAAACAAAAGCTTGCTATGCTTGAAGATAAATTGAAAAGGTTACTCCAAGAATTGTCTCAACTGAACTCTTCATCGGCTGATAGCTAACAGCTCTCAGCCTTCAGGGGCATAAGGGCGAACTGGACCAACTTTGAGCTCTAATATCTCATGCAACTTTGTCAGGGCTTTTTTGGTATCGCTAGCCACGCAGGATTTATCACGCATTTTTATACGATATTTAAATAGCCAATAGGTAAATTCATTAAGCTCGTTCAGGCTTATAGACCTTAGCTGAGGATAGTGTCTCTCTTTTCTGAACAGCTTTAAAAGGGAAAATTGGGTGGCACCATAAATACGTTGGTAGGTCTCATCAACTACTCCGTTATCGTTGTTCAAACCTATAACTCTCTTTTTCTTTCGTATCTCTTCATTTACAGCCAAAATGAGAAATTTTTCCACAAGAATGCCATAGAAATAGTTAAGGTGAGCCTGGTATTTAAAGTCACCAATTATATCCTTAAACTCGTCTTTAGATAATTCTATTGGTGGTATACCAAAGAAGAGAAGATTTGTCCGCTCCTTGTCGGGAATAAGTCCATCGAGCTCTTCACATAGCCTCTCCGCCAGAACTAGCCAATCGAAAGCTTCGTTGTCAACAAGATACTGATAATGTCGGCCGGAGTAGTCCTCTTCAGGACTACTCCAGAGGCGAATGGCTTCAAGCACAGCCACATACCAATTCTTGCCCTCAGCAATAGCACTCTTCAGCCCTCGGATTGCCTGAGTATCTTGAGTGGACACTCCAGCCACCTCCACAATTATTCTGGAAATTTATATTATATCTCCACCAGCACAAAGACTCAAGATACAGCATCATCAGTAACATTAGTCGTAGGACAGCAAACCGAAGTCTGTGAGATACCCGAAGGAAGTATTGCTCTTGGGATCTTTTCTGACCTCTGGCAAGGGAAACGGAGCATCACAGTATCTTTTTATGCAGGAATAGGCTGGCTATGCACCGTCACCACCCTTAAACGAATAGTAGTCTAGGGCATTCTTCAAAGCGTGCGCACCCCTTTCAATTGATTGGAAGGATGGAATCCCCTTTTCCTGAAACTTCTGGGCTAGATCCCTAGCCAGTTGCATCTCTTCGGGAATGGAGTAGGGGACAATCGCCACAACGGCCTTCGGCGACCTTTTCTTGATTTCCGCCATCAAGTCCACTTGACTCTGAATTTGCTCCGGCGTGCCCCAGCGCGCCATCCCCAGCAAGATGATATTGTCAGTGTTCGTGTCCCGTTCCAGGATTTCCAGAATTCGCTTCAGCTCCGCCCGGTTCTGATTGCCGGTGTCTATCGGGTTTGGATATCCTCCGCCAATCAGACTGTAAAAGGTAGCCAATTCGTCATAGGACGCTTTAGATAGTCGTGGTACCTCCAGGCCCGCCTCGGCAAAGACATCAGCAATGGCCACCGATTGCCCTCCGGAGCCCCCGGTTATTGCCACTCGACCACCCCGAACACGTGGAAGATAGAGAAGAGCTTTCAGGGTATCCACCAATTCTTCCATGTTGGCCACATTCACGGCACCACACTGCTTAACTGCTGACTTCCATATTGTCCAGGGCACCGCCAGCGACCCGGTATGTGAGGCAATCGCACGCCCACCTCCTCCTGTCCGTCCCCCCTTCCAGATAACCACCGGTTTCTTGGCGGCGACCTCTTTCAATACTTTCATGAATCTCTGGCCATCTTTCACACCTTCCAAATACATCCCGATGATACCGATCTCCGGATCTTGAGCGAAATACTCCAGATAATCTGGAGAATCCAGCACCGTCCCGTTGCCGAAACTGACGGACTTACTGATGTCCAATCCCTGAAGATGAGCAACCAGACTGAACTCCAAAGCATGGGTACCGCTCTGTGAAATGAAGCCTAGCGGTCCGGCTTTAGCCTCGTACTGCATAAACTGAGAGAGCACCTGCTGGATACCAACCTTGGGAGTGAACAAGCCCATGCAGTTAGGTCCGATGACGTGGAGGTTGGCCGCTTCCGCCTTTTCTTTGAGCGCCTGTTCTAGCTTGATGCCTTCCTCAGTCCCTGTCTCGGCGAAGCCCGCAGTAAAGAAAAAAGCCGCCGCCACGTCCTTTTGGATGCAATCATCTAGGATCTTCAGGGCAGCCGAGCGCGGCACCGCCACCACGGCTAAATCTATCGGTTCCGGGATATCCACCAGGCTGAGGTAATTCGGGATCCCCATTGCTTTGATACCCTCAATTGACTTGGCGTTAACCTGAACCGAGTAGAGCTTGCCTTGACAGTTGCGATACGAATTAAGCCACTGATAACCGCTGCGTTCGTTATCACCCACCACCGCCACCGACCTAGGATTAAAAGCTCTGTCTAACTTAGTGAAGTCTACTCTCACTCTTTAGCACCTCTCGTTTTAGATTTCGCTAACAAAAAGCAACGGGCATACCACTCCGCTGCCCGTCAAAATCAACTAGCTGTTACGCGGTCGATTGTCCGACCCTCTAGTCGCCATAATTATCATCTAAGTCAACATAAACGTCAAATAGTTCAGGCAATGAGATTGAAATATGTACCTTACTAAATGCGATGAGCTGGATTACATTCTGTTGCCAAGACAGCAGCCGGATAATGACATTTTCAAGCGAGGTTTCTAGCCGGATTTGTACTGTCCTGAGGAGGCACGATTTAAAACAATGACCAACCTGATAAGCCAGAGGGCTGGAGGAGTTGTTCTCCTTCTTTTCAAGCTATGTCTTAATACCGCATCTTTATCGTTGTCTCTAGAGACTGTCTGCCTCTTGTTTGATTAGCGCGGCGCCGGCGCGGAAGATGTTACGGGCAATGTAACTTGGTTCCACCTCCGCCCTCGCCTTGAGTAGTTCTGACTTTAGCAGGAGAGCTTCTTTTCGCACTGACTTCTCCTGAGTTCCCTTTACTACGAATTCGATGACATTAAGCGATAGCTGGATATTGCCATCTGCTTTAAGGCGTTGAGCCTTCTGCAATATCTTATTAGCACCTGCTAGCTTTACTACCTCTGCGGCAATCTCCGTACTCCTTGCAGGAAAAAGTTCAGACGGGTTGCCGTTATACCAACCTGCATACCGACGGTGCACACCATGAATTACAAAGGTGGGATGTCCATATATCGGTTGCAGCCAAGGCTTCTGCGCCAGGTCTTCAGGAATTTTGATTTTGTCGATGATGTCTTCAATCCAGCAGCCCTCATTTAGCAGACGTACGACTTCATCCTCTATAAACCTCAAGTATCTGGCTGTATCCAATAAGACATCCTTTGCCAGGTCCTTGCTCAAGACCTGCCCTGCGGAAACCACGAAGTCCGGGTTCTTACCGGCAACTGCCTCCAGCGCCTGCGCCCATTCAAGCGCCCAGCGCTGGACCTTAAAGGGGTTACCAATATTAGGCACACCGCTGATAAGAAGGTCGCCGACGAGCGCCGTTTTCCGCTCCGGAATCCATACCCAGAGCGAATCATCAGTCTCACCGTAATAGCTGTACAACTCAAAGGTCAGACCACCAAGCTTAAACTGCATCGCATCATCAAAGGTGATATCCGGGTAATAGAACTGCTGAGGCATGACCGGCTCGCCTGGTGGAATAGCAAACTGGATGGTATTGATATGCTCGTGTTGCCCCTTCAGTCGCTGGTAGCGGTCGAAACGTCGTGCTACATTCTTGTGCCCGATAATGTGGGGCCTGGCACACTTGTGTGCTTCAGCATCGGCAAAAAATGCCGGCACACTCCAGATATGGTCGATATGTCCATGAGTGTATATAATGGTATTAACTGGTTTGTCCGTCTGCTTCCTGATTGTCTCAACGGCTTTGCGACCAAAACGGTTGCCCATTGGCACATCAATCACTACGACACCATCGTCGGTATATACTACGCTTGTGTTGCCGATGCCCAGTCGCACAATATCTGACGTGGCTTGTTGCTCTTCTTCCACCATCCCCCAGAGAGATTGGTATTGTCGATTTTCGTGTGTTTGTTCAGTCATCATTGAATTCTCCTCGCCAAATTGGATGAAGTCCCATACTTTTCGATTCCCATAGTTATATTCGAGCTATAGCTGATATACCATTTATGAAAATGAGTGTGTTATTTACACGGCAGCACGGCAATTTACGTGCTCACGGTCTCTAGCTATCTATAATTGACAGGAGTTACTGCTTTGCAACCTCGGTCGGCTTACGTAGTGGCTTAAACATGCCGCCAGCACCTATATTTGAGGCGACTTCCTCAGCTTCCTTCACTATCCTGTCTATCAATTCCTTGACCGTTGGAATGTCACGAACAAGGCCTACTACCTGCCCCACAGTGAGCAGACCCGTGTCAACCTCGCCTGTTTCAAGTATGTTCCGGCCTACCCCACCACTGATGAGTGGTGCCAATTGCTCTATAGTCGCACCTTGTTTTTCCATCTCGAACACCTTTTCAGCCGTGGGGTTTCTAAATGCTCTCTCAGTGTTACGGAGTGAGCGAAGCACTAACATTGTGTCACGCTCCGACATCGTGATAAAGCGTTCCTTTAATTTATCATTTACTGGCGACTCTTTAGTTGCCATAAAACGGGTACCCATATTCATTCCTTCCGCCCCCAGTGCCAGGGCAGCAACAAGACCACGTCCATCTCCAAAGCCTCCAGAGGCAATAATAGGAATTTCTATAGCGTCAGCAGTCAAGGGAATCAGGATGAGGGAGGTAATGTCCTCCTCACCGGGGTGTCCGGCACACTCAAAACCATCAATGCTAACAGCGTCGCAGCCTATTCGCTGGGCGGTGCGAGCGAAGCGGACTGCGGTGCACTTGTGTATCACCCTAACTCCAGCCCCCTTAAGGCGCTCCATATATGGCTCCGGGCTTCTACCCGCCGTTTCCACAATCTTTATTCCGGAATTGATAACTGCATCTAAATGGCCATCAATATCCACAGGGCGAAGAGTGGGCAACAGCGTTATATTCACTCCGAAAGGTTTATCAGTAAGCTCTTTGGTCTTTTTGATTCCAGCGGCCAGCTCCGCGGAGTTCGGAAAAGTAAATGCCGTGATGATGCCCAGACCACCAGCATTGGACACCGCGGATGCCAGTTCTGGCCGGGAGACCCACATCATCCCCCCCTGGACGATAGGATACTTGATACCGAAGAGCTCTGTTATTCGTGTTTTAAACATCGTGTTCCCTCCTTCTGATATTTGTTGCTCTGATTATAGCACTTAAGCGGTTAATCCAGCACCTTCACGCAGGCATACATCCCTCTATTTTCCCTTAAAAACAGGCTCGCTCCTCTCCACAAAAGCTCGAGAGCCTTCGGGTGGAAGATAAGTCCCCGCGCCGGGGTCCCCGAAAAGTCGTCAGACTTTTTAGGGTTAGTTTAGTCATATATTCCTATTTAAACCGGCAAGTAATTCTGATAGGGGCAAAGTATTTAATATATGCTGTGGCTCACACCAAGCCCTCCGAGCAACGCCAACACCGAATCGCATAAAGTCCAGATGAGCAATGCTATGAGCATCGGTCCCGATGGCGAGCTTTACCCCCAAATCTCGGGCACGGAAAGCATGAATATCTTTTAAATCAAGGCGGTCAGGCATGGCGTTAATCTCCATAATTTTATTATTCTTAGCTGCCGCCCGGAAGATGGCTTCTAAGTCTATGGCCACGGGCTCACGCTCTCCTATAAGGCGGCAAGTAGGGTGGGCAATCATATCAACATCGGGATTTTCTATGGCGTTTATTACCCTCCGGGTCATCTTTTCCTCACTTTGGTTCATGGCGGAGTGTACAGCAGCAATCACTATATCCAATTCAGATAGAATTTCGTGTGGCAGGTCTAAGTTACCATCCGCCCGAATATCAACCTCGATGCCCGTAAGCACATGAATCCCGGTTAAACGCTCGCTAAGGGCTCTGATTTCAGCAACCTGCCTCCTCAGCCTGTCTACATCAAGACCGTGAGCAATACCACGTCCCACAGAATGTTCCGTGATTGCGATATATTGATAGCCTATATCTTTGGCAGCCAGAGCCACTTCCTCGATGGAATCATGCCCATCGCTCCACTCAGTATGCGTATGGAGGTTTCCCTTTATGTCGGATAACTCCACGAGCTTTGGTATAGCTCCCTGCTCAGCCTTTTCTATTTCACCCTGAGCTTCCCTGAGCTCTGGTGGGATATACTGAAGCCCCAGCCGATGATAGAATGCTTCCTCCGTAGAAAATTTTTCCAGCTTGTCTGTAGCTATAACAGTTATCCCATATTCACTCAGCTTCAGTCCTTGCTTACGCTCTCTTTCTCTCAGGGAAATGTTATGTTGCTTACTCCCAGTAAAATATTGAAGCAAGGAACCGAAGGAGTCATGCTCCACCATCCTCAAGTCAATTTGCAACCCGCCGCTGACAATAACGCTGGCCTTGGTTGACCCCTGGGCCAGCACCTGCCTTACATGAGGCAGGGCAACAAAAGCATCTATAACCTCCTTAGGGTTATCAGCAGTGCCCATGATGTCAATATCACCCAATGTTTCCCGAAAGCGCCGTAAGCTGCCAGCGGGGGTGAGATTTCTCACGCCGGGGACAGAGCGGAGGGCAACTGTAATTTCCTCGACAATGGGCAAAGCTTCGCCAATGGGGATGCGCTGGTCTTTGCGGCGTAATGCCTGGATTTGGTGAAGTATATTATCAGCGGTCTTTTCACCAAGGCGGAAGAGCTCAGCTACTCGCCCTTCATTGATTGCTCGCTCCAATTCATCCGCCGAGCTTATCCCTAATTCGCTGGAAAGCTTGTTAGCCGTCTTAGGACCAATCCCTGGAATGGTCAGGAGATTAGTTACCCCTGGGGGAAACTCAGCCTTCAGACTCTCATAATAACCCAGCTTACCGGTCGTTATCAGCTCAGTGGCCTTTTTAGCTATTGCCTCACCTACTCCAGGAATACTCTGCAAGTCCCCCCCTTCGTCAATCATAATCTTCAATTCTCTGGGGTAGTACTCAATGGCCCTGGCCGCCTTTTGATAGGCGCGAATCTTAAAGACATTCTCCCCCTTAAGCTCCAGAAGGTCAGCAATGTCCTGAAATACCCTAGCCACCTCAGTGTTTTTCATAGCCTTGCTCGCCTTCTTCCCTCTTCATTTATTATACCCTTGTCTCCCGACCCTGTGACAGTTGAAAGTGCTTCACACTATCCCAAAAATCGCTCCAAGTCACTACCCTGAATAGTAAAGGCCATCGGGCATCTCTCCGTCTCGGTCATCCTTGTTGGGCGATGGATACTGGCCT
>Ga0315532_1000803_pt1 | contig 24658 bp, 18 predicted proteins | sample SalMarWE160370MG_FD_203082 | JGI IMG/M metagenome (GOLD analysis project Ga0315532, IMG submission 203082) | Salt marsh sediment microbial communities from the Plum Island Ecosystem LTER, Massachusetts, United States - Salt Marsh Sediment WE1603-70 ...
TATCAGCTAAATCTCATCGATACGCCAGGTCATGTCGATTTCACCTATGAGGTCTCAAGAAGCCTCGCTGCCTGTGAAGGGGCTATCCTGGTAGTAGACGCTTCCCAGGGGATTGAAGCACAAACCCTGGCGAATGTCTATATCGCGTTAGAGCACAATCTGGTACTCATCCCTATAGTCAATAAGATTGACCTGTCCATTGCGCAGCCTGAGAAGGTGGCCAAGGAGATGGAAAGTATTATTGGTTTTCTTCCTGAAGAGGTTATCTTTGCCTCAGCCAAGGAAGGGATTGGGACTAAGGACATCCTCGAGGCAATTATCCGAAGAATTCCTCCGCCAAAAGGGAGTACTCGGAATGCGCTGCGGGCGCTAATCTTCGACTCGAAGTATGATCCTTACAGGGGGGTGATCGCCTATCTGAGGGTGGTCGATGGGGCGGTTGGCAAAGGGAGGCACCTCAGGCTGATATCCTCAAAGAGGCCTTTTGAGGCATTGGAGGTCGGCGTTTTCAAGCCGTGGCTAACGCCGGTGGATACTCTGGGCGTCGGCGAAGTGGGCTATATAGCTACAGGACTCAAGAATGTTGGAGAGTGTAGGGTGGGCGATACTGTTACCTTGGAGGAAAAGGCGGCGGTGGAGCCTCTTCCTGGTTATCGCCCGGCCAAACCTATGGTTTTTGCTGGCCTCTACCCTCTGGAGGGGGATGATTACCCTTTGTTGCGCGATGCCCTGGAGAAGCTTAACCTTAACGATGCCTCTCTGATATATGAACCTGAGACCAGTGCCGCCCTGGGCTTTGGATTTCGCTGTGGTTTCTTGGGCACACTCCATATGGATATCGTTGGAGAGCGACTGAGAAGAGAATATGGGATTGAGCTTCTGACCACTGCTCCCAGTGTCGCCTACCAGGTTGCCACAGCCAATGGCTGGGAGCTCACTGTGGATAATCCCTCAAAGCTGCCATCGATGGGTGAGGTTAAGGAGATCAGGGAGCCCTGGATGGCGGTCAGCATCATCACACCCAGTAGATACATTGGCACGGTGATGGAATTGTTGCGGGAGCGGAGGGGGGAGTACAAGGAGATGCAATATTTTCACCGGGAAGCGCAACAACCTTTGGAGTCCAGCTCTGATCAGCGAGTGCTCCTTAAATACGAGATGCCACTAGCTGAGGTCATTGTCGATTTCTACGACCAACTCAAGTCTCGCACTCAGGGCTACGCATCAATGGACTACAACTTCTCCTACTACCGCCCTGCTCGGCTGGTGAAGCTGGATATCCTGGTCAATAAACAGCCTGTCGATGTCCTTTCCTTTATTGTCCCTGCGGAGAATGCCTATCGGCAGGGGAGGGCCTTGGTAGAGAAGTTAAGGCGACTTATCCCCAGACAGCTCTTCGATGTCGCCGTTCAGGCAGCGGTTGGGAATCGGGTAATCGCTAAGGAAACTATTAAGGCGTTGCGCAAGGACGTGACTGCCAAGTGCTATGGGGGCGACGTCACCAGGAAGCGCAAGCTTCTGGAGAAGCAGGCTGCGGGCAAGAAACGAATGAAGAAGATGGGAAGAGTGGAGATTCCTCCGGAGGCCTTTATGGATGTTCTGAAGCTGGAAAAGTAGCGCAAGGCTTCAGCCTCACCAGGAGCGACCCTGAAGGGTCGCGCTACATTGATAGTGTCCTCAAAGGTTGGCAATCAACTTCTTGAGATACTCCTTGAAATCGGCACCTATTTCGGGATGTTTAACGGCGAGAGCCACCGAGGCCTTTAGCAGACTTAGTGGCTTGCCAGCATCGTAATAAGTCCCCTCGAACTCATAGCCATGTAACGCCTGTTGCTTGAGTAATAGCGCTAAGCCGTCGGTGAGCTGGATCTCGCCCCCTTTGCCCGGTGGGGTGATTTCTAGCACCTGGAAGATTTCAGGAGTTAGAATATAGCGCCCCAATATTGCCAGGTCTGAGGGGGCATTTTGAGGGCCGGGTTTCTCGACAACGTCCAGGATCTGACATACCTTGTCCTCTGTTTTTTTTGATTTGACAATGCCGTATCGTCTGGTTCCTTCCTCGTCCACCTGCCATAGGGCGATCACACTTCCGCCATAACGGCGGTGTACTTCAATCATCTGCTTGATGACGGGCACATCAGCATCGAAGATGTCATCGGGCAAAAGAACGGCGAACGGCTCATCTCCCACGATTTCCCTGGCGGTGAGAATAGCGTCCCCCAGTCCAAGCTGCTCCTTTTGCCTGACGTAGTATATTTTAGCCAGCCCAGCTATGCGTCGCACCTCCTCCAGTAGCTTCTCCTCTCCTTTTTGCTCCAAGGTTTGTTCCAGCTCCACGGATCGGTCGAAGTGATCTTGTATAGCGCTTTTGGCCGAGGAGATTACGATAATGATCTGCTCGATGCCCGATGAGATAGCCTCCTCAATAATGTATTGAATCAAAGGCTTATCCAAAAGGGGGAGCATCTCCTTGGGGATGGCCTTGGTTGCCGGCAGGAACCTCGTTCCCCAACCTGCCGCCGGGATTACAGCTTTACGAATCTCCATTATGGTTTGCCCATTCTACACGAAGCCTCCCGACATAGGCAAGCTCTTTCAGGCTTGACAGGGTATGACTAGGTCGAATAGCATTAAGGTGAGGTCGTGCTAGGTGGGGAGCTAGCGGTGCCCTGTACCCGCAATCCGCTATAGCGGGGCTGAATTCCTGCTCGAGGTCTTGAGTCTTTTGGGACTGCCTCCATCGAGCGGTGTTGAAGGCTGGGTCCTGCGCGGCAGAGCGCTATGAATCCCGTCAGGTCCGGGAGGAAGCAGCGGTAAATAGTAGCTTCTGGGTGCCGTAGGTTTGCCTGGCTGGAGCTGGTTGATGGGTGCAAGCCAGGGGGAGGGGTCGACAGCAGGTGCACGGCCTTATATTTATAGGTGCAGAGTTGCTTGTCAGTCGGACCAAGAAAGAACTGCGGCGTCTCGACCTTCATGCCAAGAAGGGACTGGGGCAGCACTTTCTTGTCGATGAGAAGGCGCTCGGTTACATAATCTCAGCGGCGGAACTAACCTCTAGCGATACCGTGATTGAGGTAGGGCCTGGCTTAGGCATATTGACTGAGGAACTGGCGAGGAGGGCAGGACGTATTATCGCCATCGAGGTCGATTCCAGGTTGGCCTCTGCTCTCAAGGAGACCTTAGCCTCTTGTCCCAATGTGACTGTTGTTAATAAGGATGTATTGGAGACAGACGCAGCAGAGCTGCTAGAATCGATAGGGGGTGGTGCTGACACCTCATATAAGGTGGTAGCCAATCTCCCCTATTATATTGGCTCAGCCGTGCTGCGCCGCTTTATGGAGGCATCAATTAAGCCTTGCCTTATGGTGGTCACAGTGCAAAAGGAGGTGGCCCAGCAAATGGCGGCTCAGCCTGGCAAGATGAGCCTCTTGAGTATCGGGGTGCAATTCTATGGCAAGCCTGCTATTGTAGACTATGTGCCAGCGTCAGGCTTCTATCCCCGGCCAAAAGTGGACTCCGCTATTGTTCGCATTGATCTCTATGACCGGCCTGCGGTGCAGGTCGAGGATGAAACAGAGTTTTTCAGGGTAGTTCGTGGTGGTTTTACAGCGCCTCGCAAGCAGCTCCATAATTCCCTCGCTCAAGGTCTTGAGATGTCGTCGAGGGATGCTGCGTCTTTGCTTAAGCGAGCTGGCATATGCCAGAAGCGACGCCCTGAGACGCTAAATCTTGACGAGTGGGCCCGAGTTTACCGGGTGTATACCGAGGAGCGATGCTAACTGTTTCCGCCTATGCAAAGATCAACCTGACTCTTGAGGTCCTGGGTATTTATTCTGATGGCTACCACGAGGTTGCCACCGTCCTCCAGGAAATCGACCTCAAAGATACCCTCTTTTTTAAAGAGCACCGGGACATAAGGCTGAAGTTGCACGAGAATCTGGTGCTAAGGGCAGCGAAGCTGCTTCAAGATGCTGGCAAATGTAACAAGGGGGCGTTGATATCTATCAAAAAGGGCATTCCCATTGCTGCAGGGCTGGGTGGTAGCTCCAGCGATGCCGCCGCCACGCTGCGAGGCCTCAACGAGCTCTGGGAGTTGGACTTTTCTCTCTCTGAGTTAGCTAGAGTGGCATCAAGGGTTAGTGCCGACACAGCTTTCTTTCTCGATGGAGGCACTGCTCTTGGAGAGGGGCGTGGCGAGCTGATCACACCGCTACCTTCCTTCTTCCCTTCATGGGTGGTGATATTCAGGCCCTCCGTTAACCTTCCGCCGAATAAAACAGAGAGCCTCTACGCTTCTCTAAATCCGTCCCACTTTACCGATGGGCAATTTTCTAAAAAGATAGTCGGCCTCCTTCGCCAGGAGGGTGATGTATGTTACACATCACTTTTCAACGTCTTTGAAAAAGTTGCCTTTGCCGCCTTTCCAGGGCTAGAGGGATATTGGCAGCGATTTTCTGACCTGGGCGCTGATAATATTCACCTCGCCGGCTCAGGACCAGCGATTTTCACCCTGGTGGGTGATAAATCTCATGGAGATGAACTATACCATTCACTTAAAAAGGAGGGGCTGGAAGCCTATCTTGTTCAGACAAAAGCGAAACACTGAAGAAGGTTTAGAGCCGGATGCCGCTGCTGAGTCTAGGCCGCTAGGGCGTGTGAAAAGATGGGGCATGCTGGCTGTACTCATCGCTGTATCTATAGCAATTGGGGCTAGCATCTATGTCTTCGTTCCCCAGTTTAGCGGCAGGTTTGTCAACTATGGCTATCTGGGCGCCTTTTTGCTGACATTGGTCTGCAGCGCTACTATTCTCTTCCCAACGCCTGGTTTCATTGTCATATTTGCCATGGTGGTAAATCCTGTATTTAGCTGGCCATTGGTGGCTTTGGCAGCAGGGGTAGGTGGGGGACTGGGGGAATCAACGGCGTATTTTGTTGGTTATGGAGGGGACGTAATCATAGCCCCAGAGCAGTCGAAGAGATATAAGAGGGCAATGGAGTGGACAAGACGCTATGGGGGTGTTGGCATATTTCTCTTTTCCCTGGCGCCATTCCTTCCATTTGACCTTGCTGGCCTCGCTGCCGGGGCAATGAGATACCCCTTCTGGAAGTTCCTTACGGCGACGCTTGCTGGGCGTTTAATAAGAGCATTTACCGAATGTTACTTAGTATATTTAGGATGGGGGATATGGTCCAGCGTGCTCGAATTTCTTAGTACGCTGGCTTGGTGGGTCTGGGTTATCGTTGCCCTTGGTGTTGTGGCTATTACTGTGGGAATCATAGTGGCTATATGGTGGAGAAAACGGGCGAAAGCATGACGGAACAAAGCGACCCTGTTCCAGAAGCTATGGAATGGTTCAGAAAATGATTGTGGACATGCATGTACATACCGCTAGAGGGGGATATGATAGCTCGCTCACTGTTCCTCAGTTGATTGAAGAGGCGGAGATGAAGGGAATCGGGGGAGTGTGCCTTACAGAACACATGCATTTTTGGAGCAGGAAGGAACTCGATGGTTTTGGCTTAAATCACGGTGTTGTCCTCATTGGCGCCATAGAGGTAGAGACCGATATGGGGCATATCCTCGCTTTTGGGTTGAATCGATATATCTCCGGGATTCACAGGCTGAGGGAGTTACGCCGCATTATCGATGAGGTGGGTGGCTTTCTCATTGCGGCACATCCATTCCGCATGTTCTTTCACCTGGAAGACTTTAACGTTAAAGCAAAGCGCAGTGAGTCCCAGGCTTTTACGGATGCTTTAGCCCTCCCTGTCCTCGGTTTGGTTGATGCGATCGAGGTGCTCAATGGTGGCTGCAATCAGCGGGAGAACCTCCTTGCTCTGGAGGTGGCAAAAAAGCTTGGTATAAGGGGCACTGGTGGAAGCGATGCCCACTCTGACCGTGGTATAGGGTCCTTTGCCACGGTTTTTGAGCAGGAGATCAGGAGCGAGAGCGATCTCATTACGGAACTCAAGGCGGGTCGTTTTTACCCTATTAGAAGGCTTTCTGGTGGAGAGATCGTCCGCTATGACAACGAAGCCACTCCTGGACAACTTTGATGAACAGGACCTATGTTTCCCTTGACTTGGAGACCACAGGGCTTGACCCGCGAAGCGACGAGATCATTGAGATAGGCGCAGTCAAGTTTCAAGGTGATAAGGTTCTCGAGACTTTTCATGCCTTGGCGAAGCCCTTTCAGCCGCTGCCCTATCGTATCCAGATACTTACGGGGATCACCTCTCAGGAGGTGGATGCTGCTCCACCATTAGCTGTTGCTCTCGTCGATCTGGTCTCTTTACTCGGGGATCATCCCATTGTCGGGCAAAGCATATCCTTTGATCTTGGCTTTCTCTCCGAGAATGGAGTTAGCCTGTCTAACCCAGCTTATGATACGTTTGAGCTGGCTACCATCCTGTTACCCACGCTTTCTGATTACAGCCTATCCGCCATAGCAGAGGAGTTGGGCATCTTCCATTCCATTCAACACCGTGCCCTTGCGGATGCCGTGATGGCCAAGGATGTATTTTTAGCCCTCGTTGATAAAGCCTACTCTTTAGACATGTCTATCGTTGCTGAGATCGATCGGCTGGCCAGGGGCACAGACTGGTCGTCGGCTCGCCTTTTTCACCAAATAGTAGAGGAAATATTAGGTAATGTCTTCTCTCAAGCAGGTGAACTGGTTGTCAATGTCCCCGATAAAGAGCGGGAAGAGCGGCTGACCCCCGTATCGCATAGGAAACCTCTGGATGCAGAGAAGCTAACAGAGATGCTGAGCCCTGATGGACTGATGGCAGGGGCCTTCCCCGGCTTTGAACATCGTCCAGAGCAGATAGAGATGATGAGAGCAGTGACTTGTGCCCTGAATCAAGGTGAGCATCTTGTCGTAGAGGCAGGCACTGGTACGGGGAAGTCCATCGCCTATCTCTTGCCGGCCACCTTTTTCGCCCTGGAAAATTGTGTTCCAGTGGTCATCTCCACCAACACAATCAACCTTCAGGAGCAATTGGTGAGCAAGGATATCCCAGATTTGATAAAGGCGCTGGAACAGGAATCCTTACCCGCTCTGCGTCATGCTCAGCTAAAAGGGCGAAATAACTACCTCTGTCTGAGACGCTGGACTTCGTTGCGGCGAAGCCAACCCCTCCCTCTGGAGGAGGTTAGACTCCTGGTGCGCACCCTGGTTTGGGCTGCATCAACCATGACCGGCGATCGGGCGGAACTCAACCTCAGGGGAGAGGAGCTCTACATTTGGAACAGGGTGTGCGCTCAATCGGAGAATTGTCTTGGGTCTCAATGCCCCTACCAAAGGCAGGGCAAATGCTTTCTATATCGGGCAAGGCGAAAGGCGGAGAACGCTCATCTTATCGTTGTTAACCACGCCCTGCTGTTGTCTGACATAGCGCCGTCAGGCCGGGGCAAGGTCTTACCTGATTACAGTCATCTCATCATTGATGAGGCTCATCACCTTGAGGAGGAAGCCACAGAGCAGTGGGGCTTTGAGGTTGGGGGGCGCCATCTCGAGGGTTATTTAAATCGCTTAAGTGAAATGGTGGCTGAAGAACGCTACACCGGGTTTCTTTTTGAGCTTAGCAGCCATTTTCGAGGGAGCTCTATTTCACTTGCTGTCCAAGGGGACATAGAGAAGCTGGCTGAGGATATGAAAACCGTCGTGGAAGCTTGCCGCGAACGCATTCTGGCGTTCTTCAATGTGCTCTGGCATTTCCTGGAGGCTCATACCGAGGAACAAGGAGGGTATGAGCGTCGGCTGCGTCTCACCAAGGCGGTTCGCAGCCAGCCTGGATGGGATGATGTAGAGTTTGCCTGGGAGAATCTGGGCCTGGCACTGGGGGACATCGAGTCAGGATTGAATCGCCTGTATAACATGCTCGAGCCTTTGGCAGATGCCAAAGTTCTAGAATATGATGACCTGATGATGGAGCTTTCATCTTTGGTATACCGCGTTGGGGAATTAAGACAACAGATAAACTCCGCAGTTTCTCAACCAGAGGATGGACAGGTCTACTGGGCTTCACTAAGGGAGAGGGGCAATAGCCTCACTTTGTATGCTGCCCCCCTTCATGTAGGGAGAGTTCTGGAGGATAACCTCTTCTCCAAAAAGGAATGTGTGGTGCTGACCAGTGCCACATTAAGCACAGAAGACAACTTCGAGTATATCAAGGAACGGCTGGGTTTGACAGAGGCTAGCGAACTTCTCGTGGGTTCGTCGTTCGATTATATGGGCTCAGCGATGATTTATATTCCTGAGGACATCCCTGAGCCAGGTCAGATGGGCTACCAGAAAGCGGTTGAGCAGGTCCTGATTGACATCTGTCGTGTCACTGGGGGAAGGGTCCTAGCTCTCTTCACCTCTCACTCGGCGCTTCGGGCGAGCTACGAAGCGATCCGTACGCCACTCCAGGGGGAGAACATTCTTGTTTTGGGGCAGGGACTAGATGGTTCGTCAAAGAGGCTTCTCGAAACCTTCAAAACCAATCTTCGAACCGTTTTACTGGGCACATCGAGCTTCTGGGAGGGCATCGATGTGGTAGGTGAGGCGCTCAGCGTTCTTATTATGGCCAGGCTTCCCTTCAGTGTTCCCACTGACCCGGTTTTCGCTGCACGGGCAGAGCTTTTCGAGGAACCATTCAAAGAATATGCTATTCCCCAGGCCGCCTTAAGGTTTAAGCAGGGGTTTGGCAGGCTTATTCGTAGCAAGAGCGACCGAGGGGTGATGGTGGTACTCGACAGGAGAATCAAGGCGAAATTTTATGGCGCTGCCTTTCTGGGATCACTGCCGCCATGCAAGGTTAAAAGCGGGCCGGCGCGCCATCTGCCAAGGGACGTGGCAGCTTGGTTAGGGGAGAAATAGCGGGGGGAACACATGTCGCCTTCACAAATGGAGGGATAGGCTATCCCCCTTTGCAAAGGGGGATTTAGGGGGATTCTAAATTCTCAAATACCTATCTATATGAAAACCTCAGGGCTGTTAATCTCTGCCATCTCAGATAATCCCCCTTGCCCCCTTTACAAAAGGGGGGGCACATGGCGCCTTCACAAAGGGGAGAATAGGCTATCCCCCTTCATAAAAGGGGGGAAACACATGGCGCCTTCACAAATGGAGGGATAGGCTATCCCCCTTTGCAAAGGGGGATTTAGGGGGATTCTAAATTCTCAAATACCTATCTATATGAAAACCTCAGGGCTGTCAATCTCTGCCATCTCAGATAATCCCCCTTGCCCCCTTTACAAAAGGGGGGGGACACATGGTTCCTTCACAAGGGGGGGGAATACACATCTAGGCTTCACAAAGTGGGGAATGGGTGTGTGTGTTGTGGATTTTGTGGAATTGCGGTGCGGTTGACAATGAGGGCTCCTAAAAATACAATTGGTCAAACAGCAATAGCAGGTAGAGTACCGAGTTGAAATAGGCAGTCACTGCTAGGATGTGTAAGGAGGTACCATGGACTTTGAGTTCAGTGAAGAGCATAGCATGTTTAGACAGGCAATCAGAGACTTTGCTGAGAATGAAGTGGCACCGATTGTAGATCAAGCTGAGGAAAATGAGGCTTGTCCTACGGAGCTTTTCTCCAAGATGGGAAAACTTGGCTATCTTTGTCCTGGTTTTCCAATTGAATATGGAGGGGGAGGATTGGGTGAAGTTGGTACGTGTATCATGGTGGAGGAGCTGGCCCGAGTTTGTTCCGGGATCACATCTGGGCTAATGGTTCAATCTGGACTTTCCACCTATCCCATCCTGGTTCATGGAAGCGAGGAGCAAAAGCAGAAGTTTGTAGTTACGGCAATTAAGGGAGAGAAGATCTTTGCCTACGGTCTTACTGAGCCTAATGCTGGTTCAGATGCCGCAGCTATTGAAACTAATGCTAAGCGGGATGGCAACCACTATATATTGAACGGTAGCAAGATATATATTACCAATGGGCAAATCTGTGACTACGTTACACTGGCTGCCTCGACCGATAGAAGTCAAGGCAGTCGGGGAATAAGCACCATTATTGTAGAAAAGGGTGCTCCCGGTTTCAGCACCAATAAGATGAGGAAATTAGGGCACCATTCTGCTGCTACTGCTGAGCTTGTCTTCGAGGACTGCCGTGTACCTTGTGATAATCTGATTGGAGAGGAAGGCAGAGGTTTCAGGTACATGTTGGAGGCGCTTAACTCTGCTAGAATTTCACATAGTGCCCGTAGTCTCGGGCTCGCCGAAGCCGCTTTTGAAGCATCGCTAAGGTATGCCAAGGAAAGAGAACAATTTGGTCAACCGATAGGAAATTTTCAAGCTATTTCCTTTAAGCTTGCGCGCATTGCTACTGAAGTAGAGGCAGCCAAATGGCTGCTTTACCGAGTTGCCTGGCTTTATGACCAGGGAGAAGAGTGCCGCAAAGAAGCACCCATGACAAAGGCTTTCTCTTCCGAGGTGGCCATCCGAACTGCGGAAGAGGCAATGCGAATCCATGCTGGCGCTGGCTATTTGGCCGAGTCACCAATCCAGCGCTACTTCCGTGACGCCATACTTTACCACACTACCGAGGGAACTACCGAGGTGCAAGAGTTGATTATATCCAGGCAACTTGGGCTATAGGCTTCCGTTCCTGCCAATTTCAGCAGCCTGAAAACCCATACGTCTTGCGACTGTGAGCTGGTATGGTGGGGGCTACTCCATATCAACGATCAACTCTTTTAGCTCGGGGTTTTCGGCGATACAGATATTACAGGCGAATGCCATGGCACCGGACCTCTTGTCGAACCAAACATGCCCGCAGTTTTGTATATGGGCATCGACTGACCATGCCATATGAAATTTCCTGCCACATAGCCTGCAGCGAGATACATTCTTCTCATCTAGCGGCTGCCCGCAAACCTCACATATCTCTTCCAATTTAATCTCCTCAATTTTGTTTTAACCATTGGCGGACCAGAGCCTCCTCATCTTTCAAGGTATTTACCTTGCCATCCAGCTTTGCATCTAAAAGTGCCTGAAGCATCTTGCCCATGCGGGGACCGGGCTGTAGCCCCAATCTTTTTAGGTCCTCTCCATCGAGAGATGGCTTGACATAACGTAAAACGTTAAGATAGAGCTCAAGGCGAGAGCGAACTAAGGGAGAATCACAGGCTAGGGCAGAGGCGGTGATTGCTGTGGGGGAGTACTGTTTTAGCAGTCGGCGGATGTTGCTGGGGGGCAGATCGGATTCAGCCAAAGTGTAGAGTATCGGCTTCAGTTGTAGCACCTGCCGCATGTTTCGGCCTAATTCTCCAACTATGCTGAGACGGGCGATAAGCTGCTCATTCTCCTCCTCCGTGAAGTGATAGATGAGCAGCAACATGTAGAGAGTTGGTCCGGGTGGTTGCAATTGGCAGGCCTGCTTAAATTTCTCGGCAAGCCAACCATCGCCTTTCAAGGAGGGGTGGAGTGCTTTGAGCACCCCAAGCTCTTCAGTGCGCCGCAGAATTCGCTCGGGATGGTCTTCTTCTAAGTTAAGCTCCAGTTCATGCCTTATCCTATCGCCGCTGATGGTATCCAGCATGGGTGTATGTTCACGGAGAAGCTTTTCGGTGCTCTCCTCCAGCCTAAACCCCAGTCTCTGCTCATAGCGAAGCGCTCTCAGAATACGGGTGGCATCATCGATAAAGCTCTTCTTATGCAATATGCGAATTAATTTTTGCTCCAGGTCATTCATACCACCGCATGCGTCTAACAGCTCACCGAAGGAACTGTGGGTAATGTCAATGGCCATGGCGTTTATAGAGAAGTCCCGCCTGAAAAGGTCATCCCGAATTTTTCCAGGCGTCACGTTAGGGAGCGCCCCTGGCCTTGAGTAGGTCTCGCAGCGTGCAGTTGCCAGGTCGATGCTCAGGCTCCCACTGTGGAACTTCGCCGTGCCGAATTGACGGTGAATCGTCGGCTTCTCTCCGCTAGCTTTGGCAAGCTGCCGGGCTAATAGAGGAGCATCGCCTTCCATCACCAGGTCGAAGTCCAGATTGGGACGCCCGAGAAGCAGATCGCGCACCGCTCCTCCAACAAGATACAATCGCTGCCCGCGATTCTCTGCCACCTCCCCTGCGGTGCGGAGAAAGGTGAGAAGTTCCTGTGGCAGGCGATTTTCCATCTTTGAGACTAGATTATCCATCGAAGCCTCTATTGATTATAGCATTCTCTTCTTGACAAAACGAGGTAAGCTTACTATTCTGGTCTTACAGGGGGTCTGAATTTGGCTGATCTTGCTTTCTTGCAGGACATTTTGGGTATCGCCTTCGAAGACTTGTCTCTGCTTGAGCAATCCTTAGTTCACCGCTCCTACCTCAATGAAAACCCCGATTTCCATCTTCCCTCTAATGAACGTCTAGAGTTCTTGGGCGATTCTCTGCTGGGCTTTGTTATCGCCGAAAAACTGTATAAGGAATGCCACGATTTATCTGAGGGTTGGCTGACCAAGCTCCGAGCTTCGCTGGTGCGTGGAGAGAGCTTGGCTCACATGGCAAGCTCGCTGGGGCTTGGCGAGTACCTTTACTTGGGGCACGGGGAGGAGGACAGTGGTGGCCGCAAAAGGAAGTCCACTCTAGCGGGACTTCTTGAGGCAGTGCTCGGAGCCGTCTTGATAGACAAGGGCTTCCCCGTCGCAAGGGAACTTGTCCTCAGGCTTTTCGATGCCGAGATTCAAAACGCCATTGAAGGGAAGGTCGCTGCTGATTATAAGTCTAGGCTTCAGGAGATTGTTCAGGCAAAGCATCAAGTAACCCCCGTCTATAGGACCGCTAAAGAGGTGGGACCTGACCATGCCAAGGAGTTCACCGTAGAGGTACTTATTGATGACTGCGTGATTGGCAGTGGGCGTGGAAGGAACAAGCGGAAGGCAGAGGTAGAAGCGGCGAGAGATGCGTTGGAAGGCTTAGCGCAAGAACGATAGGTTGTAGCCTTCTGGAGTCGTCGCTGGATAGCTTTTTGTGTTAAAATATAATGTTGCGAGGCTGTCCAGAAAAGGGTTGATTGGAGCATCCGCTCTAATAACGCCTAGAGCAGATGCTCTAGGCTACCCTGGTTTTGGTAATTTTTTGGACACCATCGTTAGATTATTCAAAATACGATTGCGGATTTTAGGGACAGAGTATAAGAGAAGGAGTTACTTGTGATTGACGAAATGAAGGTTTTCACTGGAAATACTCATCCTATCTTAGCTCAGGGGATCTGTGATTATCTGGGCATCCCCTTGGGTCAGGCTGAGATATTCGAGTTCAGCAACGGGAATACATTCGTGCGAATACTGGAGAATGTCCGTGAGCGAGACGTTTTTGCCATCCAGCCGATCTCGTCACCGGTGAATAAGAGCCTGATGGAGCTTTTGATAATGCTCGATGCATTGAGGAGGGCTTCGGCGGGGAGAGTCACCGCAGTTGTCCCCTACTTCGGCTATGGGCGTACCGATAAGAAGGACCAACCAAGAGTGCCGATAACAGCTCGTCTTGTCGCTGATATGATAACTGTGGCTGGTGCAAACCGCTTGCTTACTGTGGACCTTCACGCCGGGCAGATTCAAGGCTTCTTCACCATACCGGTGGACGAACTGACAGCGCTCTATATCTTAAACAAATACTTTGAGGACAAGGCTCTGGAGAAACTGGTGGTGGTGGCTACCGACATCGGCATCTCCAAGCGGGCCCGTGACCTTGCCCAGAGGTTCAATGCCCCCTTGGCGATCATTGAGAAGCGGCGGGTGGGCAACACTGACGAGTCAAAGACTCTCAATATCATCGGTGACGTAAAAGGTAAGTGTGCTCTCTTATTCGATGATGAGATCGATACCGCAGGCTCTTTAATCGCTGCGGTAGACGCTTTGAAGGAGAATGGTGCCACAGAGGTCGATGCTTGCTGTACCCATCCCGTCTTCTCCAACGCAGCTATTGAGAGGATCGCCTCAAGCCCGGTTAAAGAGGTGGTGGTCACCGATACTATCCCCATCCCGGAAAGCAACAAGTGCGATAAAATCACCGTTCTCTCCATAGCATCGCTTCTTGGCGAGGCGATTCACCGCATCCATAGCGGCCTCTCGGTGGGGGCGATGTTCGAGTAATGTGGTGGGGTCATGCGTAGAAAAGAAAAAACGGTGGTTGTTTATCACGCCTCGGGAGAATTGGAGGCACAAGTTATAAAAGGCCTGCTGGATAGTAACGGCATACCTTGTATCTTAAAATCTCATGCTGCCTCTTCGGTCCATGCCTTCACTGTCGATGGCATGGGCGAGGTAAAAATTGCGGTCTTGGAAGCGATGGCTGATGAGGCGCGGAGAATAATTGGTGGTGAATAAGCATGGTCAAGTTGTTTAGCGGTCTTTTGGATTCCAACGAGAAGGAGCTAAAGCGGCTCCAGCCCGTTGTTGAACATATCAATTCTCTTGAGCCTCAATTCGAGGCGCTGTCTACTCAGGGGCTTAGTCAAAAGGCCGACGAGTTTCGGGCTCGTCTGGAGAGTGGCGAATCGCTGGACCAGCTTCTGCCTGAGGCTTTCGCCGCGGTCAGGGAGGCGGCCAAGCGAACATTGGGGCAGCGCCACTTCGATGTCCAGCTTATGGGAGGCATTGTCCTTCATCAAGGGAAGATAGCTGAGATGAAAACCGGTGAGGGCAAGACCCTGGTGGCGACCCTCCCCATGTATCTTAATGGCCTCATTGGCAAGGGTGCTCATTTAGTAACAGTTAACGACTATCTGGCCAAGCGAGACTGCCACTGGATGGGCCCTATTTATAATCTCCTTGGCTTGAGTGTTTCCAGCATCCAGCATGAGGCTTCCTTTCTCTTCGACCCGGACTATGACTCAGAGGACCCCGCCTGGAGGCATTTAAAGCCCATCACCCGTCGCCAGGCCTATGAAGCGGATATTACCTATGGCACCAACAACGAGTTTGGTTTTGATTATCTCAGGGATAATCTGGTGGACAACCTCTCGCGGTGCGTGCAACGCGAACTACACTACGCCATAGTTGATGAGGTGGACAATCTCCTTATCGATGAGGCGCGCACCCCACTTATCATCAGCGGCGCGGCGACGGAGGCGGCACAGAGATACCAGACATTCGCCAGACTGGTTCCTCGCCTGCGCCAGGATGAGGACTATGAGATTGATGAGAAGGACCGGGTGGTCACCCTGACCGACGAGGGCATATCCAAGGTGGAGAAGATGCTGAGAAAGGAGGAACTCCTGAAGGCGCCTGACCTGTATGACCCGTCGAACTACTTTCTTACCCATTATCTGGAGAGCGCTCTGAAGGCAAATGTGCTCTTTAAGAGGAACCGGGATTATATGGTCAAAGATGGTCAGGTCATCATTGTGGATGAGTTCACCGGTCGGTTGATGCACGGTCGTCGCTATTCCGAAGGCCTGCACCAGGCGATTGAGGCCAAAGAAGGGGTTCAGGTTCAGCGGGAGAGTGTAACCGTTGCTACCATAACCTTCCAGAACTACTTCCGTCTGTATGAAAAGCTTGCCGGTATGACGGGCACTGCGGTCACAGAAGCTGAGGAGTTTCACAAGATATATAGCCTCGAGGTAGTAGTCATCCCCACCAATATGCCGATGATTCGCACCGACTTCACCGATAGAATATATCAGAATGAGGATGCCAAGTTCCGCGCCGTCGCTCGCGAGATCGAAAGGCTTCATGCTGAGGGGCACTCCGTCTTGGTGGGCACGGTCTCTATCGAGAAATCGGAGAAGCTTAGCGAGCTTCTGAAGCGCATGGGCGTCTCTCATCAGGTACTAAACGCCAAGCAGCATGAGAAGGAGGCAAATATCATAAAGCGGGCGGGTGAGCCAGGGGCGGTTACCGTGGCTACCAATATGGCTGGACGTGGCGTTGACATAATACTGGGGGCGAACCCCGAGGGTCAGGACGAGAGCGAATGGCAGGAGAAGCACGACGGGGTGGTAAAACTGGGCGGGCTTCATGTCATTGGAACGGAGCGCCACGAGGCAAGGCGTATCGACAATCAATTAAGAGGGCGCGCCGGGCGCCAGGGCGACCCGGGAAGCTCCCGCTTCTATGTATCGCTCGAGGATGATGTGGTGCGCCGCTTCGGTGGCGACCGTGTCAAGAGCTTACTGGAACGGATGAGTTTCGATGAGGATACCCCAATCGAGCACTCAATGGTGAGTAAAGCTATCGAGAGTGCCCAGAGCAAGGTCGAGGGATACAACTTCGATATCAGGAAGCACCTGGTTGATTATGATGATGTGGTGAACAAGCACCGCGAGGTGATCTACGAGGAGAGAAGGAAGATTCTATCTGGCACAGACATCAAGGCCAACATACAGTCGATGCTCACAGAGGAGATTCAAGGCCTTGTCGCTTCTTATCTCCACGGTGACCGCTCCGAGGAATGGGATGTTGAAGGTCTGCTTAGTGATTTGGGCACATTCATGCCTTTATCTCCACAGTTGAATGCCAGCGCTCTATCCCAGATGAGCCGAAGCGAAGTCGAAGAGAAGCTCCTGGAGTATGTCGATACACTATACGAGGAGAGGGAGCGGGAGTTCGGGGAGGAGAACATGAGGGTGCTTGAGAGGCTGGTGATGCTCCGCACCATTGACCGTCTGTGGATGGACCATCTCACCGCCATGGACGAGATGCGCCGCGGGGTAGGGTTGGAGGCTACAGCGCAGAGGGACCCTCTCGTTATTTACAAGCAGCGGGGACATGAGGTGTTTGACAGCCTGCTGGCAGGCATCGCCCACGATGTAGTGCATACCATCTTTCGGGTGAGCATAGCCAAGGAGAAGGCGCGTGCCCCGTCGCCGATGGCGGAGGCAGCGAAGCGGAAGGAAGCAGTAGCCGTGGGCAAGAAGAAAGTGGGGCGCAACGACCCTTGCCCCTGCGGCTCAGGCAAGAAATACAAACACTGCTGCGGAAGGTGAGATGATGCCAAACGGAGGGTTATTATGAATTGGAAAGTGGATTTTAAGGAACTTATCCCTTTTCTTGGAAAAACAATTTATAGACCAGAAAATGTCTTAGTAGAATTATGTGCAAATTCTTATGATGCTGATGCTTCAACAGTTGAAATTTTGACTAAGGGTGAATCACAGCAGATTTTGGTTAAAGATAATGGATGTGGAATGGACAAAGATGATTTAGATGAATTGATAACGATAGCTAAATCAAAAAAACGGATGATGATTGAAAACAATGAGACAACACCCAAATTCCACAGAAGATTACTAGGGAGTTTTGGAATAGGTATAGTCTCCTTTTTTGCTTTGGGCGACTTTATAAGAATTTTCACTCTTGAAGAGGGGGAGAAGCCGTTATTTTTAGAAATAGAAAAGATTTTTGGCGAGGATGGAAAACTTCAAGATATTAGGATTTCCGAGTCCGTTGAGAGTGAAGAATATAGACCACATTTACTAAATCCTGAATATGGAACTACCATAGAAATAAATAACAATATGCTTAATTTACGAAACAAGGAGATTTATAATCTAATCCGCTATAAACTATCTAATTTACCATTATCTTATGATTTTAAAATAAGACTTAATGACCTTGAAATCAAGAAGGATGACTTTGATGAATCTAGTTGGATAAAAAAGGAATTTGATTTCACGCTAGACAATATAGATCCGTCATACAAATCCAAGTGTTCTATACATGTTAATCACCAAACACCGATTTACCCCGTTGAAAAGCGCGGCATATATTTGGTAGTAAATGGGCGTGTAATTGAAAGGGATCTATATTCCATACTTTATTCTGAGTTAACCTCTCCTGCTACGATAGCTTACAGAGTTAGAGGATTTGTAGAAGCCGATTATTTGCAGAGATCTATCCAGGCTAACAGAGAGGATTTCTTCGATAGCGAAATAATCGGTGAAATTACAGACAGGATAAAGGAGCCAGTACAACAAGTTATAAATGACTACATTACTCAAGGACTCGTTGAGAAACAGGAGCAGACCTATACACAGTTACTTCAGCGTATTGAAGAATCAAGAAACAAATTCCATGCTCCAAATAAGTACTTAAAGCAATTGGAAATAAATTTTGCAAGTAACCCTGAGTTTGAACAAGAGGTAGTTTTAATCATTGCTCAGCTTTGTCAAAAGGGATTATTACCGTTTCAAATACTTGACTACAATAGTGGCTCACATATTGATTGCATCGTAAAGTGGCCACTATCTCAAGATAAAAGAGACCCAAATTTTATTTCTGAATTGGAAGTAGAAACTACATTAGATCATTTTTTTGTTCATAACCACGACTTTAAAACTAAGCCGGATGTATGTTGCTGGGAGATTAAGGCTGCGGATTTTGAGAGGAAGAAGACTAAATACATAGATGACCGTCCAGATAGTATCGTAAGCATTGAACTAAAAGATGGCACAGATAAAGATCACTTTGGTCATCAAAAAGAAATGCATTTTACTATTAGGGAAGCTCATAATGTAACGAAGACATTTATTCTGAGGGTTTATGTAATCTCGGATATGATTGAGCACCTGTGCAAAGCAAAATCGTGATAGATTACAGGAGATAAAATATGCTTGATGGAGTAGTTACATCGGGTTTCAATTTTAACCTTGATAATGAGGCCATACATGAACTTGCTGCGGTCATCCTTCTAAGCAAAAAGGATGATGAGATTGTGTTCGGGGATGGGCAATATTTCTATAAGGTTAAAGGTGGCGAAAATGGACATCTTTTCTATCGAAAGGGCAATCGTGATTGGGTCTTAATTGCAAACTGGTGCTTTTATGGTCTTTATATTGTAGTTCGATACCGAAAAGCGCTTTGGCTTAGACCAATGTATCGTAGTTTGTTTGCCTATATGAATTTTGTTTCAATTACCTTTCATGATTATAGCGTTGAGTTAGTTGACATAAATGGAGAAATCCTGAGAAGCAGAAGGCTCCGTCTCAGTCCTCCCAAGGCTCTTGAGGAAGTTATGGCTGATAAGTTCGGCTATTCTCCACAAAAAGTTAAAGACCTCAAAGCAAAAGTAGGCATTTAAATGGTGAGCCATGAAAAACGTAGCCATTGCCAAGGTGTTTCAGGATATCGCCGACCTGCTTGAGCTCAAGGGGGAGAACGTATTTAAGATACGGGCGTATCAGAAGGCGGTGCGCGCCTTCGAGCACCTACCAAAAGAGATCGAGCAGATGGTGAAGGAGGGGGCTGACCTCAAGGAGATTCCAGGCGTCGGCGATGCTATCGCTAAAAAGACGGTGGAGATGGTAACCACTGGACACCTGCGCTACTACGACGAGCTGCGTGCCGAGTTCCCAGAGGGCATAAGCGATCTTCTTGATATCCCTGGCGTTGGTCCCAAAATCGCCATGCGACTGAGCAATGAGCTTGGAGTTCACAGCGTGGATGACCTTGAGGCGGCGGTCCGCGATGGGCGTGTTGCTACAATGCCCCGGTTGGGCGATAAGGTGGCGGAGAATATCCTGCGCCAGCTTGAGGCGATGCGTACCAAGGAGCGGCGCACCCCCATCGGCGAGGCCTTGCCCGTGGTCGAGGAGATTATGGCTGAGCTTCAAAGATGCCCCGGGCTGAAGAACCTCATCCCGGCGGGGAGCATGCGTCGCTTTCGAGAGACGGTTGGCGACATCGACGTCATGGGCGCCGCCGATGACCGCGAAAGCATCATCGATGCCTTTGTTAGCCTGCCTCAGGTGATGGAGGTGCTGGTAAAGGGAGGTACCAAGGCCAGTGTGCTTGTCCCTGGCGATCTGCAGATAGACCTCAGGCTGGTGGACCACGACAGCTTTGGCTCCCTGCTTCAATACTTCACCGGCTCAAAACAGCATAACATCGTTCTCCGGGAACGGGGGCATCGTCAGAAGCTGAAGCTGAGCGAATACGGAATCACCGACCTGGAGAGCGGGGTCATGGAGAAATTCACCACTGAGGAAGGCTTCTATGGGAGGCTAGAGCTCCAGTTCATCCCGCCGGAGCTGAGGGAGGGGCAGTGGGAGGTGGAGATGGCGGAGCAAAACGCCATCCCCAGGCTCATCGAGCTTGGTGACCTGAAGGGAGACCTTCATGTGCACACCGATTGGAGCGACGGGCATGATTCGATTGAGGCTATGGCCCTCGCTGCCAGGGCGAAGGGCTATGAATATATGGCTATCACCGAGCACTCAGCGGGGCGAGGCGTGGCGCGAGGGCTGAATGAAGAGCGCTTGAGGAACCAGATCGGCGAAATCAAAAAGCTGAACCAACGAATGGACGGTTTTCGCATCCTGACGGGAATAGAGGTGGACATCCGCGCCGATGGCAGCCTCGACCTCCCCGATGAGCTGCTTTCCGAGCTGGACATAGTGGTTGCCGCGGTGCACTCGGCGATGAACCAGGAGCAGGGTAAGATGACGGAGCGGGTCCTTCGGGCGATAAGGAACCCTCATGTGGATGTGCTAGCTCATCCCACATGCCGCCTGTTGGGAGAGCGTGAACCGATAATGGTGGATATGGAGGCTGTTTTTAACGCTGCCGTGGAGACAGATACGGCGCTGGAGATAAACGCCATGCCCAGCCGCCTTGACCTCAAGGATATCCATGCCTCTCGGGCCAGGGAGCTAGGGGTGAAGCTTATCATCTCCACCGATGCCCATAGCGTCTCCCATTTAGACCTCATTCGTTTTGGGGTCGGCGTGGCACGGCGTGGCTGGTGTGAAGCTAAACACATATTGAACACCAGACCACTTGGAGAGGTGGAGGCATTTCTCAGGCGTGGTTAGTGAGGGTATGATGGAGGACCAGCTACAACCTCTTGGCAATATGGAAGTTTCCGAAGATAGCGCGGCGGTTCGCCATCTGAAGGAGGCTATCGCCCAGGGAAAGCACTGGTATATTGCCCTTCTTGAAGCTATCGGGCTATGGGACAAGACTGAGGAAACCTATAACGGGCGGGACTATCGCTATCTAATCGCCAATGAAGCCTTCGATTGGCTGCTTCTCGCTGAGCGCCTGTTACAGGAGGTCGGCCATCTAGTTCTAGAAGAAGAAATTATCGATCTCATCTTCTGGGGCAAGGCCCCTATCGCTGTCAGTACTGAGGAGTTTCGGCAATGCATTGGTGAGGCCAAATACTGTGCTCATCTCAATTATTTCTATGGCATCATTGTGGAGGAGGCATTGCTCCTCGCCGTGGAGGAGAAGGTGCGCAAGGAGCAACATGTCTATGCTCTTGATGGCAATCACATAACTGAGTTGGCCTATGAGCAAATATATGACGCTACAATGACAGCGTTGCTACGCAGATTCAAGCGGGAAAAGGGCTATCCCCAGCGCAGGTCTATGGAGCTCACTGAGTGCAAGGAGTTCACCTGCTGGCTGTTTAAGTATCGGCTAAACAACTGTGATAAAGAGCGTGTTGCCAGCGACACGAAAAGGGGGCTCCACGAGCTTGAGCGCCAATGGGCAGTAAACAAACACCGCAGGGGATTTTCACACACAGATAACCCTCAAATGCCATCAAACAACAGCCCTAACCCAGCTCACTAATCCTTTGATTTAGTCTTTCTGCCTTTGTCTTAAATTCCTCGAGCCTTTGTCTTTCTCGACTGACGATGTGAGCTGGTGCCTTGGAAAGAAACTCCTCGTCCTTCAGCCTGGTCTCCAGTCGCGTGATTTCCGACTGGTTTTCCTCGATTTCTCTCTCAAGGCGCTGTCTTTCCGCCCCAAGGTCTACCATACCGGCCATAGGGATGATTACCTCTGCTCCGCTCATTACCAGGGTCTTGGCCTTATCGGGCCTGGCATTTTTAGTCTCGATGATGGTGAGCGGTCTTACCCGGGCAAGGGTTTCGATGGCACGGACTTGACTCTCGATAGTAGACTTAGCATCGTGTGGAACAATTAATGCCGCGATCCACTTTGAGGGCTCCACCTTGAACTCGGCGCGCTCGTTTCTTATTGACCGGATGATCTCGATGACCAACTCCATATGCTTTTCCGCCGCGGCATCTATTGCTCCTTCATCAGCGGTGGGATAGGGAGCGATCATGATGGATTCCGCCATTTCCTCAACGAGGCGCTCCTTGAGGTTTTGCCATATTTCCTCGGTGACAAAAGGCATGAAGGGGTGGAGCAATCGCAGTGAGGTCTCGAGGACATAGGCGAGAACGGGCATTGGGGATGGGGATTCATTGAGGCGAAGCTTCGCTATCTCGATATACCAATCGCAGAAATCGCCCCACAGGAAGTCATGTATCTGCCTCTCAGCCTCGCCAAATTGGAAGTCATCCATGAGCTTGCTCACCGCCGTTACCAGATGGCTGAGTCGGCTCAGAATCCAGCGGTCCTCCAGAGGCAAGGTAGCTCTGCCAATCTTGGTGACACTCATCCCCTTTTCCATGTTGCCCACTACGAAGCGGGCAGCATTCCACATTTTGTTGGCGAAGTTGCGGGCTGCCTCCAGCCTTTGACTGCTCAGCCTGATGTCGTTCCCCGGCGAGGTTCCGGTGGATAGGGCAAAGCGCAGGGCATCGGTGCCATACTGGTCGATGGCATCGAGGGGGTTCAAGACATTGCCCTTCACCTTGCTCATCTTCTCCCCCTTTTCATCGCGTACCAGCCCATGGAGATAAACGTCGTTGAAAGGAATTTCCCCGGTATTCTCCAGGCCCATCATAATCATCCTCGCTACCCAGAAGAAGAGGATGTCATACCCCGTTTCCATTACCGAGGTGGGATAGAAATACTGTAAATCCTGGGTCTGCTCAGGCCAGCCAAGGGTGGAGTGGGGCCAGAGCGCCGAGCTGAACCAGGTATCGAGGACATCCGGGTCCTGGACGATATCTGGTGAGCCGCAATGGGAACAGGATTTTGGGTCATCGATAGTTACGGTAAGTTCGCCGCACTTGCCACAATACCAAACAGGGATTCTATGCCCCCACCAGAGCTGTCGGCTGATGCACCAATCGCGGATGTTTTCCAGCCAGTTCAGGTAGACCTTGGTGAAGCGCTCCGGGATGATCTTTACCCTGCCGTCGACTACAGCATTGATGGCTGGTAGAGCCAGGGGCGCAATCTTGATAAACCACTGCTTGCTGACCCATGGCTCGACTGTAGTATTGCAGCGGCAGCAGTGTCCTACTGAATGAATATGGGGCTCTATCTTAACCAGCAGCCCTTCCTTTTCCAGGTCGGCGAGAATTGCCTGGCGGCAGGCGAAGCGGTCGAGCCCGGCATAGAGGCCGGCGTTCTCGTTCATCGTGCCATCGGTATTGAGGATATTCACGGAGTCTAAATCTTGCTGCTGTCCCACCTCGAAGTCTACCGGATCATGGGCTGGGGTTATCTTCACCGCACCGGTGCCGAAGGCAGGGTCAACGGCGTTGTCGGTTATAATGGGGATTTCCCTGCCGATGGCGGGGAGGATAGCCGTCTTTCCTACCATGTCTTTATAGCGCTCATCGTCTGGGTTCACCGCTACCGCAGTATCGCCAAGGATGGTCTCGGGACGTGTGGTGGCAACGGTGATAAATCCGTTTTCATCGGCAAGCCTATAGTTGACATAATATAGGTGTCCCTCAATCTCCTCGTGCTCTACCTCGAGGTCGGAGAGGGCAGTAGCGCAACGGGGACACCAATTTATAATACGCTCCCCTCTATAGATGAGCCCCTTTTCATAGAGGTGGACGAATGTGGTGCGTACTGCCTTTGACGGGCCCTCGTCCATGGTGAAGCGCTCCCTGCTCCAGTCGCAGGAGACGCCAAGCCTTTTATGCTGCTCGGCGATGGTGCCCCTATATTCTTTTATCCACTGCCATATCCGTTCCAAGAACATATCCCGTCCCAGTTCATGCCTTGAGAGGCCTTCCTGAGCGAGTGCTTGCTCCACAACAAACTGGGTGGCAATGCCAGCATGGTCGACGCCGGGGAGCCAGAGTGTTGGGTCGCCCTTCATGCGGTGCCAGCGAATCATAAGGTCTTCCAGGGTTGCCGTCAGGGCATGCCCCAAATGCAACTCGCCGGTGATATTGGGCGGGGGCATGATTATGACAAAGGGCTTCTTGTTGTGGTCAATCGTAGGAGTAAAGTAGCCTCTATCAAGCCAGAACTGATACCACTTTGCCTCCACTTTTTGTGGGTCGTAGGCTTTGGGTATGTCAGACAGTTTTTGCGCCATGTTGTAAATATTCAGTCCTTTCCTTCATCATCATGCAAGGGCCTGCCTGAAAACAAGGGGTAGCCGAGAGCATCTGCTCTCGGCTCAGTTGGAGCAGATGCTCCAACCTACCCATAATTTTAAGGATCCGATGGCATGCGCCTGCCCATGTGTAGTTGCTTTGATGATTATACTCTACTGGAGGCGAAGCTAGCAACGGAGGAGTCGTATGTTGCCCTTCACGTATTGTGATAGGGATCACCTTTCCTGACCTCGTCCAGCCAGACGGATGACATCCTCCCGGTGTTGTGAGGCATCTCTCGAACGAAGTTGCCCCGACTACTTGTCATTGCGAGCCAAGCCGAAGGCTAAGCGAAGCAATCTCTTGGTTACCCTTCCCATATTCATAGGGGAGGTGGATTCCATTCCATTTCACCCACCCTACTATGCTCCAACCTACCCCTAATATTTCCAAACAGCTTCATGGTGCTGTTATGATTCCGTAGAATATTAACTGCCATTGTTAGTCAAACGAAGCAATAC
>Ga0315532_1000811_pt1 | contig 24555 bp, 19 predicted proteins | sample SalMarWE160370MG_FD_203082 | JGI IMG/M metagenome (GOLD analysis project Ga0315532, IMG submission 203082) | Salt marsh sediment microbial communities from the Plum Island Ecosystem LTER, Massachusetts, United States - Salt Marsh Sediment WE1603-70 ...
CTGTGGTAGAGACACCGGAGAATTCGGCAATCGTCGAATTGCCGGCGCTATGGCTGGTCACCGCCAAGCCTATGCAGACGTTGCTCGTCATGTTGATCGTCTGTGGATTCCAAACAATCGGCGTCCAGGCAGTACCGGCCTCGTCCGTCGCATAGAAGCCGTTGAATTCACTGCCCGAACGCTCCATCTTTATCCAGACCGGCTCACGCAGTGCCGTCTGCTCAGAAGTTACCACGTCAGTGTCGCTGGTGGCCTCGTCATTGCTCAATGGTCTGGCTTGGAAACGAACGCCATTGTCGCCCGTCAAAAATACAGCAGCCCACCTGGAGCCCGGATCCAGCGTCTCGCGAATCATCACGCCAGCCTTGGCCCATGGATCCGTGTCCACCAGACTCTCGACGCGGGCGGCGATAGAACCATCTCCGTTGAGATATTTATAGGCAAAGCGAAATTCATCCGCTGTGCCAAAGATGTCCGTACCGGCCCCGCTCATGACGATGTTGCCTGCTGAACTCTCAAGGAACGCCGTTGGATAACCTCGCAAGTACAATCTCAGGGTATTAACACCTCCTATAGTCCAATCCTGTGGTGTATCAAATGTGCATGTGGCCTCTGAATACGCTACGCCGCCAGTGTTATTGTAAGAGAACGGCATGGACTGCTGGGAGCCACTATTAACGATAATTCGCTCGGCAAAAGGTGCTGTGCTATAACCTACTTGTGAACCATTTTCATCAATGCCCCACCCGTCTACCCACGTATCAAATATCCTGTCGGGCTCGGAGTCATTATAGTCTTCAAAGTCGTCCACAACAGAGTACCCTAATGTGGAAAAGCTCCAGACGTCACCTTCGAAGTGCGTGGGACTTTCAGCTTCATTGACCTCAACGATCTTCCAATAGTATGTCCTTCCGAATTCAAGAGAAGTGAGAGTATAGCTGCTTTGGCTTACCGTATCGAGAAAGGCTGTACCATCTACTACTGATTGCCTATCGGCATTAAAGTATATTTCGTGCGAGGTTGCCTCTCTTCCCGCAAGCCAACTAAGTACTACACTCAGACCTAAACCTTCCTGGCCATCCGCCGGTTTTGGTACTCTTGCATGGACAGGCTTGTAGAAGAACCGGACTTCGCTCAAACCGAATTGTACCGTTCCGCCCCAGTTGGTATTAGCAGTAATTTTAACATACTTTGCTGTGGCCTCAAAAGGAACGGTTGTATTGTAAACATAATCAGGCAAGCCTGTCGCTCGGTTGAATTCATGGGTACCATCCAATTGCATCCAGTCGTTGGCGTCGGTCGAGTACTCAATCGTAACATCCTTCAGTCCCAAACCGACCAAAGACTCAATCGCCCAATTAGAGTTCCACACCCACATCTCGTGAAGTTTGTAAACACGATCAAATTCATACTGTATCCAGCTCGGCTGCGGTCCAGTGATATTGCTTAGCCACATATCCTCTCCAAGCGTCGAGTGCTGGTCATTATCGCTGAGTCCGGAGTTATCGATAGTCTTTTCAGGTCCCATTCCAGTCTGCGAGCTGGAGGCTGTGGCTGTTATGTTTTCAATGGGATAAACAAAAGGCTCGACCGTAAAGCTCCAGACGTTGCCTGGATATATTGTATAGTCGGGAGCAGAATTAACTTCATCGACTCGCCAGTAATAGGTCTGGCTGAATTCAAGAAAGCCATTAGGATCATAAGTGGTACCGGTCTGGTCTCGACTAAGCAGTACGCCCTGCGGGTCATTGGTTTTGCTGGCATCGTTGACGTCGTCAAAGTTGGGGCCTAAATATACATCATGAGCAGCGGCATATTCTCCCGGCGTCCAGCTAAGGACCACATCGCGGGACACATCTTCCACTCCATCAGCCGGATTTGGGCTAGTAGCTGAAGTTCTTGCCCCTATAACTGCGTTCGGCAAAGTCAGAGTGGGCGCAATGAACGTTTCGTGCTCTTTTGAGGCAATCTCGACCTCATTGTCGGTGCCGATAAATAAAAATGTCACCAGCTTATTCGTATCCGCGCCGAGAAAGCTTGTCAGCGGAAGATCCGTTGGGTTCGAACTGAAACTGACAGGATATGGATCACCGGCAGCAGGAGTAGTAATTATTCCCAGCAATGTCACCTTGGCCGTGTCGAGGGCATAGTTCCCAAGAGTAGCAGTGAGCATACCGGCAGCGGTATTGTAGGTAATCGTGCTTTCGTCCCATAAATCACCGTCTCCATCTATCAATCCATAGACGTCTACTTCTCTTGCTGAGCCCTTAAGAAAGGTCGCATCAAATGTCAATATGGCGCCATTCAAGTCCCCGGCTACGCCACTGAGATCAAACCTAATGTAACCCGTCTTGGAACGCGTATCAGCCAGTTGGCGGAACGCCCTTAATGATACGTCCGCGCCATGTACGCTGTCCGGGCCATAATCCCCGGACTGGCTATCGTTTGCAAGATACGTGTCCGCACCATCACCGTCTGCAGTCGTGATCGTGAGTGCTTGAACACCACTCACTACGCTTAACAGCAGGGTAACAGAAATTAAAAAGATCAATTTCGTTCTCATAATAGCCTCCTTCGAAAATTAAGAATCATGTTAAATAGATTCCTGGATATACACCAGGAGCCATTAGTTACAGCCCTGTATAAAAATGTGAAATTTGCCTTCTTATGATTAGATTTTCGGACCTTACCTTTATTGTTATAACATAAAACTACCCCTGGTTGCAATGAAAATTTCTTGCCTGTCGTCCTGCCCATGACAGGCTGGAAAAGCCAAATTTAACCAACTAAGTCCTGAACAATATTGATGTTATAGTGTTCTTTATATCTGCAAGAATCCAATCGAACTTTATCAAAGGCGCCTGTATTAAATCTATTTAGGAAGGAAGGTGTGATGTAATATAAGTTAAGTTATGATTTATTATCCATGTTGAAAAGTCCACCCAGCATGTTGATGTGGCCTATCTTATCCTTATTCTGTGACCAGTGAGAAAATCAGCAAGACTATAAAGGGCGAACATCAATATAACAGCCAAAATCGCATATTGCTGCCAGTTACTACAGATGGTTTTAACAAGTCGAGGCATTGTAACAAATAAAGTTTGTTCATCTGCGATGAGACTGTTTACAATATAGTAGTAGATATTGACAAGGTATTCCCGAAAGATTAACCCACCAGTAATCATGAGGCTTGCCAGAGCAATAGACCCTACCAGCGTAAGTCTTTCCTGCCAGATTACTCGTGCAAGGATTCTTTGCTCTTGTGCCTTTCTAATTCGCATCTGCACGTTTGTGGTGAAATCGCCTGGTATCGTTTCCGAGTGCTGTTTCAAGGCACGTACTAGTATTCGGTCGAAGCTATGTTCATTTGGTTCGTCAGTTATCAACATCGATATTTTCCCCAAGGGTAGCAGTTATCATTTGCTTCAGTCTCTCACGGCCTCTAAACAAATATGTTTTGACGGTGTTTTTCTTTATTCGCATTATCTTTGCGATATCAACGACGCTTTTTTCCTCACGGTAATGAAGGATAATCGACAAAGCCCAGAGTCTCGGCAACCTTTCGACCGCTTCCCATATAATCTTTGTCTGCTCCTTGTCCTGAGTTACTACAATCGGCTCGTCATGTTCGCTGCCGGCAAGCTCATTTTGAAATTCATCTTCGAGTTGCAGGTGCCTTCGGTTCTTCCGCAGGTAACTGACCGCTTGGCGATATGCTATGCTCCACAGCCAGGTACCAAGTTCAGCTTTGCCTCTATATCCCTTCAGGCCCTTGTAGGCTGCAAGAAATATTTCGCTTGCTACATCCTCAATTTCATCTTCTCGCAGTCCGAGCCATCGGCAACATAAGAATACCGTCTCTTTATACTTATCAATGAACTGAGCAAATGCCCGCTCGTTACCGCTGCGAAGCAGGCCCAACCAGTGATCCCTTTGCTGTTGCCATGTTCTTTCTGCCAAAAGCTCTTCCTTCCCAAGATATTAGTCGCAGCATAGCTCTGGCAAGTTTCAGAATATTGCACTTTTTATTCAACAAAAACAATATCTACTTATAAAAGACAATATTAATGCCAAAAACAACAAAAAGAGGTGTTTTTTTCTGAAACCTATACTATATCAACAGCGACTAATTCACAGAAAGCAAAAAAGAAACCGTGGGAAAATCGAAATTGGAGAGTATAAGGAGAAACGATAATGAGCGAAAATTATTATTTAAAGCCAGCCTGGACACACAACAGCTCAGTGAGGACAGACCTGCCCTTGATGGTGTTTGCGAAAGCTAACAGAAAGAAACTCGCAACGGCGATTCGACCGGGCCAACTCTGCTGTGTCGGCAAGGTGTACCTCAAAATTAACAACAGCTTAATAAGAATAAGATGAACTTAATCAACCACACATTGAAAGGACAAGAAATGAAGACCGATTTTCGTACGAAAGCATCGCTGGTATGCCTGCTGGGCCTGCTGGTTCTGTCGGCCAGTTGCTGTGTCAACATAGGAAGCTGCGCTATGCTGGCCAAATATGAAAGGACGGTCCAATTATCAGCCCCGCTAAAGCAAGGCTGTGCGTTCACCGCAAAGACTCATAACGGTTATGTCACTGTCGATGGTGTTAATACGACTGAGTGCAATCTGACAGCCACGATTGTTGCTCGAACTGCAACCGAAGAAAAGGCCAGAGAACTCGCGGAAAATACGAATATAGAGCTTGAGTCCATCGGTGATAAGCTAACAGTCAAGATTGAAAAGCCTGCCTGGCGAACTAATCAATCCATAAGTGTCAGTCTTGATGCCACGGTACCACAGCGTACGAACCTACAGCTTACAACACACAATGGCGCAGTCAAGGTGGCAGACATCATAGGCACAGTCCAAGCAACAACGCACAACGGTAAAGTCACAACCTTACAGAGCAGCGGTTCTATTATGCTACATACACATAATGGAAAAGTCGTCTGCGAGGATATTGCCGGCGATGTACGACTCAAAACGCATAATGGAGGTATAGACCTGTGCTATTCTCAAACAGCAGAACCCGTATGCAATGTCTCCGCAGTCACACATAACGGAAGTATTGACTTTACGGCGCCACCAGATCTCTCCGCGGCTGTCGAGGTCTCTACACACAACGGCTCGATAAGGACCGAGCTACCTATAACTGTGACAGGCAAGGTGAGCAAAAACAAACTTACCGGAACGATTGGTACAGGCCAAGGCAAGCTGCATCTTGAGACGCATAACGGCTCAATAAAAATAAGATGAGCTTTGAATTTATCTAAGACGAAAGGATAGAAAATGGGCATCCCGATAACGATAGTTCTTATATCATTCTTTTTCGTTGCGGTCATACTGCTGATTTTAGGGCTGTTTGAACACCTCAAAAAAAGGTTGGAACACAAACAGATTCTGGCAGCAATAGAAAAGGGCATACCTTTATCAGAGCTAAAACCTCCCAAGCCGCAGCCGGCTGGTCCTTCATGGGTAAGGTATATTTCTGTTGGAGTTGCACTGATTGTTGCTGCGTTTGTATTGTTTCTGTTTCGCGATTGGAACCCTGGTGGGATTGTGATAGCTGTCCTCTTGGGCACTGGTGCTGCCTGGACTATTCGCGGCCTTCTGCATAGAAAGTATGAGTCGAAAGGCCAACAGGTCGATCAGAATAGCTCCGTACTGGCCGAGACTCCGCCTGCGGTCCCAGCAGCGGGCATTTCGCAGCAAAGCAACGATTAGAGCGGAAATGTACCCCCGACCGCGAGCCCTGCTCGGTCAACGGTCAAGCTAACACATTTTCTGTTTGATAAGCCTGAGGCTTATTAAATTGAAAGAGACCGGTTACTTAAGAGGCTTGCTACGTGCTGGGTTTGTCGTTTAACTCGGCATGCCAGTTAGCCTGGCGTTCGTTATTGTCTAAGAATATCTGGACATCATTGACATCGATTGCACCATCTGTGTTGATATCACCAAGCAGGTATCTATCAGATGACCGGGCACCGGCAACCCAGTTATCCAGCAAAATAGCAAAATCCGATTCATTCACAACGCCATCCGCATTAAGGTCATGCCAAAAGATGTTATCGCCTGCATCTTGACTGCTGCCGATGTTCCAGGCCAAGCCATATCGTTGTGTTACATCCAAAGGCGGCAAGTTCTCACCATCGCTATATGCAACAACAATTTCGTAATCGGTAAAGTTGCTGTCAGCTTGACAATAGATGTGCTCAACGTTGTCTACTTTGCTGTCACAATAATCCAGTAGATAGTCATTGTCGGAATTAGCGGGATCCACGGCCCAAAGCTCAAGACGGAGGTCATTGTCTTTGGCGCGAATGCGTTCAAAAGGATAGACACGTTTGTAGGATCTGTTCCATGCCAATGTGATAGTGATAAACTTGTCTTTCGGATCGTCGACTTTGATTCTGTAAATATTGCCCAGTTCTTTGTCCTTATCCAGTTGGTTCAGGTCCCAACCTATTGTTTGAACATCACCTGGTTCGTATCGACCTGCCGTCAGGTGCCAGTAGGCGCTGACCGCATTCAACATACCGGCTCCCTGGACATAGTCGAGCGGAGCAGTATGATCGTCTTCATTACTAAGGTATCCCTTATGCCAATACGGCAACTTGGTCGCAGAATTCATCAGAATTGCCTTGATCACACAGTTTCCGCCATTCGCTGAAACAGCCAGATTGAGATCCACATCTTGCTTGGCTTTTTGGACTAGCAAAGCAATAGCTCCCGCAGTGACTGGCGTGGAGAAGCTCGACCAGTTGCCAGTCAGCTCATAGCCGTCTAACTCAGTCACACTGGCGGCCAGGCAGTTGCCGGGAGCAACAATATCCGGTTTACACCGCCCATCTGCTGTAGGCCCAAAACTCGAATTCTCCGGATAGGCCAGCGAGAAGTGAGCCAGGTTTGTTACAGGATCTTCAGTGTTCACGGAGTTGACCACTCCTACACCAATAACGTTGGCCCCCGCACCAGGATATAAAGGAGGATCGTAGGAGTCGGAGCCATTGCCTATGCCGGCAACGATGATAAGACCATAGTGTTCAGCCAAGGCATCCATGCCTCTGGTCCACCAGTCTTCAAATTGGCTGCCGATACCTGCAGTCACAATGTCGGCGTCCGGCGGCGTGTGCGCATAGATGTTGTTGATTAAAAAATGCCAGAATTCGTAGATGTCGACATCCGCTGCTGGTGCTGCACCCTGATAATAGAACTGTCCCAGAGATGGAGTAAAGGCGTTGGGGTCCTCGCCAAACAGTATAGAGCAGATAGCTGTTGAGTGCGGCGAGATATCTGCGGGTAACTGACCCCTGTCGTGGAAGGTAAACTGTTCGGCTCTGAAGCATTTATGTTCTATGCAGGGACGGTAGTTGTCCTGCGGCTCACCGTTGAGGTATGTGATACTGCGACAAATGACAGCGAGGTTCACCCCGCTGCCAGTCAAGTCGGGATCTATCTGTCTAACAGCGTATACACCGGCGTTATTTAGCCCCTGCGGCTGCATTGTGCTCTCATCGTACGACTGCTGAGCTAAAGCGACAGTACTAAACAGCAATAGTTGTACTGTTATACAGCCCATAAGGCTTATCCAGAGCTTTATTTTCGCACTCTCAAACATTCTCTCTGACCTTAGAAGTGCCGGCAAAACCCAATAGGGGGCCGATTCACCCTCCCAGTTGCTGAACTCCCTAGCTGTAGCTATGCCACCAGGTGCCTACCTGCCTCCAGTTACTGGCAATATATTACCATAAAACCACCTGCATTTTCAAGGAAATTATCACCAAAGGCAGCACGAATTTACTATTTACAGTATTAAAAAGGGCGATAATGGAAACTTGATTTGGAAATCTTGCCTTACCGGACTCAGGCTGGTATACTCAAGCCGAATGCGTGAGGCGTTTGCTGCTAAGGACTTATTGTATTATGAAGGTAATTCTGAACTCTAGCCAAATTGAGCAAATTCTCGATGACTTGGCGGATCGCATTATTGCCGAGACCCCCAAGCAATTGGATATCGCTGCCATAGGTATTCTCAGTCGGGGTGAGGTATTAGCCCATAGACTTTCGAGGCGCTTGTCGGAGAAACTACAAAAAGAAGTCCCATGTGGAACTCTGGATATAACGCTTTACCGTGATGACCTGAACTCGCCTCAGAGCAGCGAGCAGCCGCACGTGCGGATAACCGATATTGGATTTAACATCGATAACAAAGTGATCGTTTTGGTTGACGACGTTCTGTATACTGGTCGGTCAGCCCGTGCGGCGATAGACGCTCTTATCGATTTAGGAAGGCCGAAAGCAATAAGATTAGCAGTGCTCGTCGAAAGGAAAGGCAGGGAGTTTCCAATACAGGCCGACTTCGTGGGACACAAAGCTGAAGTCGACCCTGGCAAGTTAGTCCAGGTTAACCTCGTTGAATCCGACGGTAAGGACGAAGTCGTTATTGAGTAAATGAGTGGGTGCGTATATACGTTGACTCACTCACACATCTACACTAGCGCCGATACAGGACTATGGCACTTATAAGAAAAGGTAAAACTTTCAGTTGGACCCGCAAACATCTGCTTAGTCTTCGAGAGCTAAGCGCCGATGAAATCACACACATTCTTGATACTGCCAAAGGCTTCGAACAGATAAGCACTCGGTCGGTGAAGAAAGCCCCGCCTTTGCGTGGCAAGGTCGTAGTCAATTTATTTTTCGAAGACAGCACGCGAACACGAAATAGTTTTACCCTGGCTGCGAACCGCTTGAGCGCAGATGTTATCGAATTCACAAAAAAATTGAGTTCTGTGAGCAAAGGCGAAACCCTGCTGGATACAGCTCGCAACCTTGAGGCGATGGGTATTGACATAGTGGTTATTCGCCACAGTGCTGCCGGTGCACCTAAGCTCTTGAGTCGTAATATCAATGCGTGCGTAGTCAACGCCGGCGACGGATACTGTGAGCATCCCACACAAGGGCTTTTAGACGTCTATACAATTCGCAAAATCAAGGGAACACTGGAGGGTCTTAAAATTGCCATTGTCGGCGATATCACCCATTCTCGTGTTGCAAGCAGTGACATGTGGGCCATGACGAAACTTGGCGCCGAGGTTATATTTGTTGGTCCTCCGACACTTATCCCCGCTGAGGTAGGACAGTTGCCCGTTAAAGTTAGCTATTCGCTCGACGAAGTTATTGAGAAAGTCGATGTGGTTAATATGCTTCGCATTCAGTTTGAACGCCTCGGCAGCAATCCATTTCCTTCTATCCGCGAATACTCTCATTACTTTGGTCTGACTGTTGAGCGCATGAAACGTGCCAAACCGGATATCGTTGTTATGCACCCGGGTCCAATCAACAGAGGCCTGGAGATGGAAAGCGAAGTCGCCGACGGCCGAAACAGCGCCATCCTTCAGCAGGTAACTAATGGCCTTGCTGTGCGAATGGCTGTACTTTTCTTAGTCAACCAGGCCGCCGCACAGGCGAGTTAATATCCAGTTACTATTCTTATTAAAGGGAGAGAAAGATGAAAGCGCAATTACTGGTAATTCTTGTCTTGGCTGCTGTCCCTGCCGAAGAGCCGCTGCCGCAGAGTAGTGCATTGGAACTTGTCGGAACCGTCTCGGATGTCGTCGTCTATCGCGGGCAAGCGCAAGTGACCCGCACAATACAACTCGATTTACCCAAAGGTAGTTCCGAGATAGTCGTTGAGAAACTCCCTAAGAGGATCATTCCCGATAGCCTTTATGCCCAAGCTTCAGATGGCATTACCGTCTCAAGTGTCCGCTATCGCGAACAAACCGCTAAGCTCGACATACGGGAGCAAATGGAACAACTCGAAGAGCAGATCGACAAAGTTAAAAGAGATATTGCGCGTATTGACAAAAAAATTGCACATGGTCAGGCTATGGTCGCAAGGTACGAGCCATTCTGGCGTTTGACTGTAGATATGGCCGACCGTGACCTTGACAAGTCTCTACTCCAAGCTGAGCCAATAGAGAAGCTCACTCAATACCTTGAGAGTAGACTCAACCAGATTCACGAAGAAGGCCTACAACTTGATGACCAGAAGGCCGATCTGGAGAAACAGTTACAAGAGCTACAACACCAGCAAGCAGAATTGAAAGCGAAAAGAAGCCGAATCGAGCGTGAGGCTACAATTTTTGTCAATAATGATAATGCTGGTAAGGCCGTCATTCGCCTTAGCTATCTGGTCGATGGCGCGAACTGGATACCTCACTACAACCTTCGAGCGAACCCCGACCAAGAAGCCGTTGTAATCGAATATAACGCTATCATAAACCAGTCCAGCGGTGAAGGTTGGGACAATGTGGCTGTAACTCTCTCGACCGCACAGCCTGCGATGGTGGCAGCTCCACCAACACTGGATCCCATGAAAGTAGAAGCAGGCTCCGGGCCAGCTCCAGCTATGTCCTATGTAGAGGCGATGGTACCGCCAGGTCAGGTCTCAGTTGATGTTCAACAGCAACAAATAGCTCCCAGAAGTCTTGGTGAGCAACTCAAGCAAATCCAAAGTCAGCGCCGGGTAATGAAGGGAAAAGGAATAGAAGCTACCCAGGCGCTCAATACTGCCGCCTGGCAAGATCAGATGATGGAATTGCAGGCACAGAAAGACGCTGTTCAGACGATCCAGGCCGAGAGAAGAAAACTGGCGCGATCAGAAGGTGTTAGTGTTACCTACACTTTGCCTGGCAGAATGACCATGCCAAGCCGAGATGAGCGACAACTGGTTACAATTAAAACCTTCCAGACAAAAGCCGACTTCTTCATGGTTGCTACACCACTTTTAACTGATTATGTCTATCTTCAAGCCGAACTCGTTAACGACAGTGACACAATATTACTGGCTGGGCTGGCAGATATGTATCGCACAGGGGCGTTCGTTGGCAAAGGAGGCGTAGGGCTTATCACAATTGGCGAGAAATTTACTGTTGGATTTGGTGTGGATAGCCAGGTCCAAATTGTGCGCGAGTTTGAGGACAAAAAGATCGATACTCTTTGGGGTAACCGCGTTGAGAAATATCATTATCGGCTCGCTGTGAACAACTACAAAGACAGAAAGATGAGATTGTGTTTGCTCGAGAGAATACCATACACCGAAGATGAAAAGCTTAAGATCGAAGATTTCGAGACAAACCTGCCCCTTAGCACGGATGCTGAATACTTGAGGACCCAACGAAAAAAGGGTGTCTTGCGGTGGGATATAGATTTACAGCCTAATACAATTGGCGAAAAGGCAACAGTGGTCACCTATAGTTACACCATCAAGTACGATAAAGACAGGCATGTAAGACCAGTGCCCACTCGCCGTTGAAGTTAAATTGCTTTGTGCAGAATATTGCATTGGGAGGTCCACCGCTCCAGGGATCTTACCGTTTTACCAATCAACAACAGGATAGCAAGGTTATGAAGTTGAGTGCAAGAAAGTCCCGGCTACGAGGAGAGGCCACAATCCCGGCATCAAAGTCGCATACGATTCGTGCAGTTGCTATCGCGTCGTTGGCCTCGGGCGAAAGCGCGATCCATAAACCTCTTGATTCGGGTGACACGCGGGCAGTGGTTAAGTGCTATCGGGCGCTCGGTGTTCAAATCAATACGGGCGATCCGAACGTGTGGAAAGTGGCAGGGATGGGTGGGAAAATCACCGCTCCCCAAGAAACCATTGATGTCGGCAATTCTGGCACAACACTACGAATAGCAATGGGTTCGGCGGCACTGGCCCCGCCCGGCCAGACGACAACCTTTACCGGCGATGAGCAAATACAATCCCGACCCATCGGGCCATTGATGGATTCACTGCAGGACCTTGGTGCAAAATGTAAGAGCCTGAAAAATAATGGCAAAGCGCCAGTCCAGGTGACAGGTCAATTAGTCGGCGGGAAGACCACCATAGCCGCAACAACGAGTCAGTACCTGTCGAGCCTGCTTTTGTGCACCCCGCTGGTAGAAAAAGGCAGCGAAATTGACGTGACACTATTGAATGAACCTGATTATGTGCAAATGACGCTCGATTGGCTCGACAAGCAGCAGATTCGATACCAGAACAACCAGATGCGAAGATTTCGTATCAAGGGCGGTCAAAGCTATAAGGCTTTTGACGATGTGGTGCCGGCAGATTTTTCCAGCGCTACTTTCTTTTTGTGCGCCGCAGCTCTATTTGCAGATGAGGTTATTTTGCTTGGCCTGGATTTTACAGATAGCCAGCCGGATAAGGCTGTCGTCGATTACCTAAAAGCGATGGGAGCCGATATTACTATTCAGTCGGACTCAGTGATAATCAAAGCTGCGCCTCTTAAGGGCGTCGAGATAGATATGAACCGCACGCCTGATGCGCTGCCGGCTATGGCTATCACGGCAGCTTTTGCCGAGGGAGAAACTCGCCTTGTCAATGTCCCTCAGGCTCGAAGTAAAGAAACCGACCGGATCAAATGTATGGCTGAAGAGTTGAAAAAGTTGGCCGTTAATGTTGAAGAACTGCCGGATGGCCTTGTAATTCGTGGTTCGTCGCTCGTCGCTCGTCGCTCGAGTCACAAATTACGAGTCACGGGTCACGAGAGACAAGTCACGAAGCTGGACGGCAGAAGCGACCACCGAATTGTCATGGCTTTATCGCTGGCGGGCTTGGCTTTGGATGACGGTTGTACTATAGATACTGCTGAGGCGATGAGTGTCACTTTTCCTAATTATCTGGAATTGATGCAGAGCATCGGCGCAGACATTAAAGTAGAATAAATCCAACTACGGATTACACTGATTTACACTGTTTTTATTTCATTTATCTTTTTCCCCTTTGAGCTTTTTTGTGGCAATATCAATTAACTTGCAGTTTTTGCCAAAAAAAGTATAATTAAAAACCACAGCAGCGGAGATGTACCACCAGCATGATGGATATTTAGAATGTAGGGTGGGGCTTGTAGCCCACCATGATTTAATCTGGTACGCAATACGAGATGCGCTTCACGAGATACCAAATTAGCAGTGTTATTTATTATTATGTTGGCAGATAAATCAATATCGAAAATAGTGAAAAGCACACGCCATCAAAAGATCATCGGTAATTTTGGTGAGGCTCTCTTATGCAATTGGCTGTCCCGGTCGGGTTTCGAGGTCACCATAGTTGATCATACCGGGATTGATGTACTTGCCTACAATTCACAGACAAGGAAGCGGCTCGCTATTTCGGTTAAGTCCAGAACAAGAGTAAAAGGTACCGAGGCTACCGCTGTTAATATATTCTCGTATCAGAAAGGGAAAAACGATAGACAAAAGGTCCTTAATGCCTGCAAGGCATTCGAAGCCGAACCGTGGATAGCAATCTATGTAGAGTCTTCCTACTGCGCTGATCTATTTCTGCTAAGTCTCGAACATTATGACCGTGAATATCGCGCCAGCCAAAAGCGTTTGATTGATACTTGGAAGATGGGAAAAAATATAGAGAAAGACATGAGGAATATCCTCAAGTCCGTCATATTCGAATGGATTTCTCTGGAAGTTCGTGGCAATGGTCATAAAAGAAACAACCGATAACAAAACGCTGAAGTGAACGCGGCAAGCTGTCAAGCTGTTCGAATGAGACACGGCGTTCGCAGGAAATGGAATATGGAAACTGCAAAAGTCGCATTACCAATATCTGGGGATAAGCTTTACCAACAAAGAGCCCGCACTGCATTGCCAATTCTTGTCCGGCAAGCGCATGCGAATACACTAATATTTTATTCAGACTTAGCTTTAGAATTAAAAATGTCCAACCCAAGGAATTTGAATTACGTATTAGGAAGCATAGGCCAGACTTTAAAAGATTTATCAAAAGAATGGCAAAAGGAAATTCCACCCATACAATGTTTGGTCATTAATAAGAATACTGGTCTGCCAGGGAAAGGGGTGGGGTGGTTTATAACCGACAAAGAAAATTTCGGTAAACTACCTAATAAACAAAAAAGACGTCTAGTCGAAGCAGAACTACAAAAGATTTTCGCGTATCAAAACTGGCAGGATATATTAAAGGTTTTTTCTCTTAAGCGCGCAACAATTAGCTTAAAAGACCCCTTGCAGAAAGCGACGCATTTTCAAGCGGGAGTTGAAAGTGAACATCATAAGAAGCTTAAAAATTATGTGGCTAACCACCCTGATATAGTCCTTTTGCACAAGAGCACGCCTAAAGGTCAAATTGAGTATCCCTTGCCTTCCGGTGATAGCCTTGATGTCTTTTTTGTCTATAAAGACATTTGGGTAGGTATTGAAGTAAAGTCTCACATTTCAATCGAAGCTGACATAATTAGAGGAATCTTTCAGTGCGTTAAATATCAAGCAGTACTTGAAGCGTATCAGGCATCGCAGCAACTTCCCCAAAAAGCAAGGGCTATCCTTGTTTTGGAAAATTCTTTTCCTGATCGTCTTATTCCATTGAAAAATATGTTGGGTGTTGAGATTTTCGATAATGTAAAATCAGAGTAGCTTTAAACAACGGCATTGAGCAGGTCGCTCCTTTCGTCACCTCTATGATTTATGAAGTTATCATCTTTGGTGATATAGAACTCGCTTTGCTTTGAAACTGAAACGTGTATAATTGTAGTATAAGTCCGCCGCAGGCTGTTAAAATCAGGGGAAATAGGAGACTGTAGCAAGATTACAGAGTATGTTGCCTGGTAGGCAATCTCGCTTGCAACGAAATCGCGGCAAATACTCATATCTAAGGTTCGAATCTGCCACAACCATAGGTCTGAATCTGTGATTAGATAGCTTGAACCTTGAATAAGTCTTTGTAATTAAACGCTTTAACTGTTATTTGCTCTGTAAAGCTACTACAGTCTCGGAAATCGTAATATTATAAGCCGATTAGAAAAGGAGGATCTATTATGTCATTCAGCAAAGAACGGCAAGACTATCACTTAACACCACGAGGATGGGAAGAAGGTTCATTTGAAGGCGATGCTTTAGGAGGGAAAAAGTGTGTTGATATTCCTATCGACAGGGTATTGACTATTTCATGCTACGATGAAAAGACTTCTCCTTATTCAGAGCCCATGTTTTATGATAGAATAACTTGGGAATCTGGCGATAAAGCAAAGATAGATGCTTTAATAAACCAGTTTGGTAGTAAACCAAACTGGTTTGGATACAAGAAAATGGAATAAGAATATTTTTTATAACAAACCGCTCCAATGGATGACGAAATGCCGCCGGTGAGTCTTACTGTTCTGCATTGAATTACTAAATCGGCCTTAATAAGGCCCAAAGTGCGTTTTGGGCCCAATAAATAAATTCGTGTCAATTCGTGGCTAAACATAACGCTATGTGGTATTACCCCCTACTGAACAACAACACATCTATTCTACGAGATACGCTTCACGAGATACGAGCCTCCAGTATCGAGTATCGAGCATCCAATCTCTCATTCACTCATCTACTCATCTACTCATCCACGCATCCCTCTCTCCGCACTACGCTAAATTGTTAGATTTTTATTGAGAAATAGGCAGAATTTGGTATAATACAGACGCGATTGGGGGAATAACTTCCGCCTGGAGCGGGAAGCATGTGGAGACCCGCACGAAATCAGGCCAGCAGGTCCAGTTAAATTTAGAGTCATTAGTGAATGGTCAATAACCAATTACCAATAACCAATATATGAGCTATTATGCAAAACAAAGCCAATTTCCGCAACGGCAAAATGAACACAACCTTTTATTTTACAAAGGATTATAAAAATGAAATCGTTTTCAGGCTCCCAAAAAACAAACCCAAACAAATCCAATGCTGGTAGCGTGGGAAAGTTGTCTGACCATATTGAAATTTTTGCCTTCAAGACAAAGTTAAAAATATTGATTTTGGAAGACAGGCTTGATATTCTGCCTGTAAATGAGGTTCTTCGGCTCATTCGATGAGCTCAGGTAAAAAACTTTGCTATGGGATTGATTAAAAATGTTAGGTTGTCATCTCGGACGCATGTTTCAGTTAACGGTAGCGGGCGGCTCCTATCAGGAAGGACTCACCTCTGTAATTCAAGGTGTACCGCCAGGTATGCTGTTGACCGAGCAGGAAATCTATGGAGATCTGCTCTTGAGAAAACCAGGAGCTGACGAGCTTTCCAGCCCACGAAAGGAGCCGGATCTGCCGATAATCTATTCGGGGTTAAATTCAGCAGACACCATCGAAAACGCCGGCAATAAGAACCATACAAATGGTACACCGCTGGTGATTCTCATTCCCAATCTCGACCGTCACTTCATTCACATCAAACAATATCAGGACACGAACCGCACACCCCGCCCGGGCCATGCATCCTACGCCTCGTTCGTGAAATACGGTCCCGACGACGACGCCATCGGTGCAGGCATTTTCAGCGGCCGATATACTTCCACTATCGTTGGCGCAGGATACGTGGCAAAGAAAATCCTCAAAAAGTGTGGCATTGAGGTTTTTGCCTATGCCAAAGAAATCGCAGGCGTGCGATGTCCTGATGTCCCTGACGATACTGCCCTTGAGTATACGGACAACTACAAGCGGATGCGGTGCGACCTGGACGCATTCTATCAGGAAATATACGTAAAAGGCCGGATCAATATGGACATGAGGTTTCTGGAAAAAACGAGGGTGCTGGCTGAGGTTGAAAAAGAAATCGATGCTATACGCGATAAAGCACCGAAACTAAGAGCGGAAGAAATCCGTGAAAAATACAGTGTTCACGAGGTGGTAAACTGTCCCGATATTGACGCCGCTCAGGCTATGGTTGATGCCTGCAATCGCATATCTGCCACAGGTGATTCCGCCGGTGGCGTGGTCGAAGTAGTTGTCACCGGTGTACCCGTGGGACTGGGTGAGCCTGTCTTCTGTAAGCTTGATGCCGAATTAGGCCGGATGCTCGGAATCGGTGCGGTCAAGGCCGTTGAAGTCGGTGCCGGCATCGCCGTAAAGGACATGACCGGCAGCCAAAATAATGACCAGATGCGTGCCGAGAATGGCAAGGTACTATTTGAGTCAAACAACGCAGGTGGCATCACCGGGGGCCTGACCACAGGCCAACCGATCATCGTTAGACTCGCTGTTAAGCCCACTTCCACGATCGATAAACCTCAAAGAACTATCGATAAATATACGCTGGAAAACAAACAACTGGCTGCTATTACCAGACGCGACCCAACTATTACCGCTCGCATCTGGCCGGTCGCAGAGAACTTCACCGCTCTTGTAATACTCGACCACCTTCTGATGCACTATGGCTACCAAGTCTTAAAGGCAAAGTGATTGAGCCCCGACCCGGCCTAAAACGATAGACCACCTTGAAAAAAGCTGCGCAAATGCCCTGCTCATCGCCACCTTCTACGGGCTGTTTTACACGGTAGTCACCATTAATTGTAGTAACGAACCGATTCGTATATTCCCTTCTCAAAGCTGACACTTATTGAATCCCACTATCCACATCTTTGTTAAATTCAATTCCAATATGGTCGTAGCGGTTATGATATGGCGCATGAAATTTGACCCCGCGCATGTACCACAATTCGACCTCATTTCTAAAACCAAGTCTGCTCACATCACAAATTGCCTTGACCATGGGGTGCTCAGACTTTAAAAATGTCGCTCGGTACTTCAAACAGCGGAAAAGTATGACGCCACTTGAGCACTGTAAGCACTATTGCCCAAAGTAATTAGACCAGCTACCTGCACAAAAAGACGTTTTTTTTTGCCAAAAATGAGGTTCCATCCTAAACGTGTATTCTTTATAATAACTACAATAAAAAGCCGTGAAATATTTTTCAAAATTGGTTTCGTTAAAAGCTCTAATTTGGAAGGGAAGGAGCAGTATAAGAAGGTTATTGGTATTCGTTTTAGTGTTGTGTCATTATTACCTGATGGACTTTCCGCATTTTATTTGCCGGAGCAACTATGCTATTTTTTTGGCAGCTTGAATAGAAGGTGGGAATTCGTCAAAGCCATAGCCAGAAATTTTACTTCGAGGCAGCTTATACATACAAAAATACGAGGGTAGGTCATGTATAAACAACGTGCTTTTACCTTAATAGAACTATTAGTAGTAATCGCTGTCATTGCCCTTTTGCTGGCGATCCTCATGCCAGCTCTGAATAAAGCCAGAGAGCTTGCCCAAGGTGCAGCTTGCAAGGGGAACATGAAGAACTACACGTTCGCACTGTTCATGTACCTGGGGGATAACGACAACAAATTCTGCGATCCTGACATATGCTATTTTTCCCAGCGCGAAGCTTTCTCCGTCGAGTCAGGGCTAGGGGGAGACCATCTGCATCTGCGTTGGTGTAATGGTGATGTAAACCTCAGAACCCATCCGGAATTAGGTGGAACTCTATTCCCCTACATGAAGGATGCCAGGGCTTTTATCTGTCCAACTTTTTCTCGCCTAGCTATAAGACGTTCAGATGACCAGTTCTTCCTTGCCACTGGTGACAGCATTAGAAATTATGAGCCCTGGTACAATTATACTATGAATGCTTTCTTGGGTGACAGGCGCGGTGTTGTTAGAAATTACAGAGTGATGTTACTTTCCGAAGTCAAACATCCGGCAGATACTTTTGCGTTTACGGAGGAAAGTGCCCTCGTCGACACTCAATATAACTACTCTGGGCTAAATGATACTTTTATGATGCCTGGCGATGACAACATGATAAAGGGTTGGCTCGATAGTGTTGGAGGCGATGTCTGGCGGATCGAACCAGGCCCTGATGGCGTGGGCATGTTCTATGATGTCATAGCTGGTTTTCATCATGCTCCCACCGGAGACAAATTGCGTGGAAGAGGTAATTGCGCCTTCCTTGATGGGCACGTCTCAGCTCATCCACGCTCAGAGACGTTTCCTTTAGCCTGGCCGCATTGATTCCACATAGGGAAGGCGGCGAGTTGTATTTTTGCCAAAACCGGTTTGAAATTCTGTTTTTGTTATCTGCGTTTTTTACAATTTATTTGCTAAATGAATTCAAAAGGTGACAGGGTGAATCTGCCTAATTTAATCCGTGTGCCGCTGAGTGGAACTCTGATGGAATTTCCTTGAAATGAGGGTTGACTTTTTGGTATATTAAATATGTAGAAGGCTATTTTTTAAAAGGCTAACGGATTTTTTCCGCTCCAGAAAAAACCGGAAGCATAGTTTCCAGAACCCAGTGGCATAATAGGAGCTTTATATCTCACCCAGCGGTCTCTGGTATCTAAACTGTGTAGTTGTTCTGAGATCTTATAAGGAAGGAGGTAGAAGTCAATTCTATTACAGTTCAAATTGCTTAAGCACACGTTTTTGGTGGAGTGTCATTAACTATTTTTCTTGAGTTTATTGAAGGTTGTCTGAAAGGAGTGATTAGCTGTTTATAAAGGCTAATCACACCTTGAGAACAAGGGATATACGTGTGTGGCCAAAGCGTATGGTCATGTAACTTAATGTTTCATTGAAAGACAGGTGATACATATAGAAAGAGGTGGCGTTTTTTAATATCTATCATTTTGTATCTGACCGTAAAATCATTAACCTTTTTTAGGAGATAAAATCATGATGAAAAAAGATACTATTGGGATTTTAGCTGTGCTGGTTGTTGTGATGGTTCTTGGCGGCCTCGGCCTAACAACGGCGAATGCGCAGACTTATCCCATCCTCAAGCTGGATTGGGGTGCGGACCATGTGGCCTCAAAAGTGGAGCTGGGCTTTACCGCCTTTACTACAGAGGACAGCGGTAAGACGTTCGATGGGATCACCATCACACTTTCGCTCATTGACCCTGATCCCTCATTAAATGTCACCACGGCCCCTGCCTGGAACTTACGCGATCGTGGCGGGTGGTCACCAACCGGAATACCTTATGAACTCTTATATCGTGATCACATCTTCTCTCGCCCGGGCGGAATCAGGATTACCTTAGAGGGCCTGAAACCCAATGAATCCTACGAGATAACTATTTGGGCCTGGGACATAGGCAGCGCAGGTGATCGTATCGCAGATTGGTATGCTAACGACGTCTTCTGTCTCACGACTTATACCAATAGTTCAGACCCGCCTGTAGACGAGACCTCCAACCGCTATATTGGAACGGCCCAGTCGGATGATACCGGTACAATTGTCCTTGAATCTTACCCTAATGAAAACACCAATGAACAATCGGGTGCGAATAACCCGTATGCGATTGTTGCCGGCTTTATGATATCTGCGATTAATCCGATAACGGAAGCCACGGACCCTGTACCGGAGGATGGGGCCACGGCCCCCTCTACCGCGATACGGCTTGAGTGGGTTCCGGGCATGTTGTCGTCCTCATCCAATGTCTACTTCGGCGAGACCTTTGAGGATGTCAATAACGCCACAACAACGGATCCGGCCTACCTCGACTCAACCACCGAGGGCTTCTTCCTCGTAGGCTCTGAAGAACCTTATCCAACGGGTCTTACGGTAGATAAGACCTATTACTGGAGGATTGATGCAGTAGGTTCAGAGAACGTCTGGAAAGGGAAGGTCTGGAGCTTCTACGTCCCTCCGAAAACTGCTTCTAATCCCAGCCCGGTTAACGGGTCTTTGTTTGCTGAGCCAAATTTCCTAGATCCAGATGTCATACTAAGTTGGTATCCAGCCGCGGATGCGACTTCCTATCATGTGTACTTCGGTGATGATCTTGATGCTGTGCAGGCGGGTACCGGCGGCACAGATCAAGGAACAGTTACAGACCCTAATTATGACCCTAACAGCATGCTGGAATTCGATAAGACCTACTATTTGCGGGTCGATGCATCGGACGGCACGACTACCTATCCAGGTGAGGTCTGGAGCTTTACCACAACCATTGAGGGCTTAGGCAGGGTCGGCTTTGATATGTGGGAGAATATCGACGGCGCAACTTTGGACAACCTCGAGGAAGCTCCGGCTTACCCGGACAACCCAACCTGGAGCGATGTGTTAACCGAGTTCGCCACCGCAGACAGTATTGGTGACGACTACGGCGCACGAATCTATGGTTGGCTCTACGCCCCGCTGACCGGGGATTACACATTCTGGCTCTCCTGTGCCGACGAAGGTGAATTGTGGCTGAGCACCGATGACGAACCTGAAAACGTACAATTACTCGCTGCTGAACGTGTCTGGGGCTGGTACAACGCGTTTTCCCATCAGTCCGATCCTATCCCCCTGATAGGCGGTAACAAATACTACATCATGGCAATATGGAAGGAAAATGACCTTTGGGACCACTGCCAGGTGGCTTGGCAAGGTGCCGGCATCCGCGATCAGGAGATTATTCAAGGTTGTTACCTGTCGCCATACGAGCCTGTAATCGCCTTTGGTGAGGTCCCACATGATGGTGACACAAATATCAAGCAGACACCGACTCTAAGTTGGAAACCTGGAAAATACGCTGCTTCGAGTAACTTATACTTCGGCTTGGACCCAAATTCTCTGAATCAAATTGCAACAAGACCATTAGGAAGTGAATATTATAAAATCGCAACACATCTTCAGAACAACCAGACATACTACTGGCGAATCGACGAGGTCAACAGCCTTCATCCCGACGGTCCATGGATAGGTGAAGTCTGGAGCTTTACTGTAGCCAACTATACCGTTCTTGACGACTTTGAAGACTACAATGATACTTCACCCGACAGGATATTTGATACGTGGAAAGATGGCTGGGGCGTTGCTACAAACGGCTCGCAAGTAGGTTATGGCACAGCACCTTTTGCCGAACGAACCATTGTTAACAGCGGCCTTCAGTCCATGCCGTTTTTCTACAATAACACCGGCAGTGCAGCATATTCTGAAGCTGTACGCTCTTTTGACGCTCCGCTGAGCGACTGGACCAGAGAAGGCGTACAGACACTAACGCTGTTCTTCAGAGGTTACCCCGCAGAATTCGTGGAGGACCCAGATGGTACGTATGCGATGAGTGCTGGCGGTGAGGATATCTGGGATGATTCTGATCAGTTCCGTTATGCCTATAAGATGCTCTCAGGTAATGGCTCTATCACCGCCCGAGTAGTAAGCGTAGAGAATACAAACGAATGGGCCAAAGCCGGCGTGATGATTCGCGACACACTGGATGGCTACAGTGTGCATGCATTTATGTGTGCCACACCATCGAATCGCAGGTCCTTCCAGAACCGCCAGATTATCGCTGAAACTTCTTTCCAGGCAAATAGCGATGCAAATGCCATTACTCTGCCCTTGTGGGTGAGAGTGGTACGTCAGGGCAACAACTTTACCGGCTATTACTCTTATGATAATATCACCTGGATTCAACAGCCGGATGATGAGAACACCGGCGATGATGCATCCCCCAATCCGGTGACTATTGTGATGTCGCAGAACATCTATATTGGCTTGGCATATACCAGTCACAATACTAGTGAAATGGGTACTGCTGTGTTCGAGGGTGTAGAAACTACCGGCACGGTCATAGGTGATGATTGGCAGGTCGAAGCTATTGGCGTAGAAATGCCTTCCAACGACCCTGCACCTTTGTATATAGCTGTTCAAGGTGGCGGCACGGAAAAGGTCGTCGAACATCCGGACGATCCAAATGCGGTGCTGCAATACACCTGGCAGCAATGGGATATTCCGCTTAGCGTCTTTAGCGATGCTGGCGTGAATCTTTCTGCGATCCAGAAGATGACAATCGGCGTTGGAAGTGAGGGACAAAATGGAGCAGGCAAATTGTATTTTGATGACATCAGGTTGTATCCGCTAATTTCGGAACCTGATCCGAATGCCACAACGGAAGAATAAGCTGAGCAGTGAGTGGTTAACTGGAATTGTAACTATAGCTGCAAGGTTTCTTCGGTTGAAGGTTAATTGAAAGTATTGTACTAATCCGGGGCTCATGCTGATTGAAAACATGGGCCCCATTTGTTTTTATAGTACGGTAAGAATTAACAAATGTTGAAGCTATCACGCTGATATTGGGGAGAGTCTTTCGAACGATTGTTCTTTTTTCTGTTGATCTGGCCATCGCTTCATGTCGGTAATCCTTACCATTAAATATTACCGCGTCCATCATTGACCTAATCAACAGCACGCAGACAATTCACATTCATAAAACGACAAAGGTACTTGCATAGATTAAAAACTGCCGGTATATTACAAAATTCGTTTTCTCAGAATATCGTATTGAAACCTTTTATGAGGACTGATGATGAAAGAAATTATTAGTAGTCCAGGTCTTTCTGAGCTTGATGAGCTTTGCGTGCAGACGATTCGATTTCTGTCAATGGAGGCAGTGCAGAAGGCTAATTCCGGCCATCCTGGTATGCCGATGGGGATGGCGCCGGCGGCATACGTGCTCTGGGCCAGGCATTTGAAGTACAATCCAGCTAATCCACGATGGCATAACCGCGACCGCTTTGTTCTCTCAGCAGGACATGGAAGCGCACTTATCTATACCATGTTGTATCTGACCGGTTTTGACATCAGCTTAGACGAACTGAAAAATTTCCGACAGTGGGGCAGTAAAACGCCCGGCCATCCCGAATATGATCCCGAACTCGGCATCGAAGTTACTACAGGACCACTGGGACAGGGAATCTCCAATGCTGTTGGTATGGCTATAGCGCAAAAGTACCTGGCCAGTTATTTCAATCGTGAAGGTTTTCCATTAATAGATTATCGAATCTATGTCATTGCCAGTGATGGCGACCTGCAGGAAGGCGTCGCATCTGAGGCCTGCTCATTAGCCGGACACTTCGGATTGAATAACCTCATCGTTGTCTACGACGATAACCATATAAGCATCGATGGGCCAACCGAGCTTGCATTCACAGAAGACCGCGCCAAACGCTTCGAGGCGTACGGCTGGCATGTACAGATTGTCCCCGGCGATGGCAATGATATGGCACTATTTGAAAAGGCTGTGGAAAACGCCAAGAAAGAAAAAGGTCGGCCTTCAATTATCAACCTCCGCACACACATCGCTTACGGCAGTCCCAATAAGCAGGATACAGCCGAGGCTCATGGGGCACCTCTAGGTACAGATGAAATCAAACTTATAAAAGAGAAATTCGGCTGGGACAATGAGAAAAGCTTTTACGTCCCTCAGCAGGTTTTGGACCGTATACGCAAGGCTATCGACAAGGGTAAAGAATCCGAGGCGATCTGGAACAGGATGTTCGACGAATACACCAAAAAGCATCCTGAATTGGCGCAGGAATTCAAAGATTCATCCGAGGCAAAGCTGCCCGTTAATCTCGATAAGCTTTTGCCCAAGTTCGAGCCTGGCAGCTCGATCGCTACACGAAAGGCCTCCGGCAAGGTGCTCGATGCTTTGATGCCAAAATTACCTTTAGTCCTGGGTGGTTCGGCAGACTTGACACCCTCGAACAATACAAAGTTCACTGGCGCCAAAGACTTCCAGAAGAACGCACATGATGGCAGATATATCCGCTACGGAATAAGAGAACATGCCATGGGGGCAATTATCAACGGGATATCCGTGAGCGGATTGACCAGGGCCTACGGCGGAACGTTCCTGGTATTCTCCGACTATATGCGTGGAGCGGTTCGCGTAGCTGCGCTATCGAAGTATCCGAGCATATTCGTCTGGACGCACGACAG
>Ga0315532_1000820_pt1 | contig 24419 bp, 22 predicted proteins | sample SalMarWE160370MG_FD_203082 | JGI IMG/M metagenome (GOLD analysis project Ga0315532, IMG submission 203082) | Salt marsh sediment microbial communities from the Plum Island Ecosystem LTER, Massachusetts, United States - Salt Marsh Sediment WE1603-70 ...
ATGCTGGCACTTACAACGTCACCCTGACGGTGACCGATGAGCATGGCTGCAGTGATACCGAGACCAAAGAAAATTACATCACGTCAAACGAAGGGCCGGCGGCAGCTTTCTCAGCCATCCCCACCAGCGGCTATGCCTCGCTTATGGTGCAGTTTACCGACGAGTCCACGGCTGGAGACAACCCCATCGACACCTGGGACTGGGACTTCGGCGATGGGAATACCAGCACCGACCAGAACCCCAGCCATACCTACGATGCTGGCACTTACACCGTCACCCTGACCGTCACTGATGAGCATGGCTGCCTCGATGATGCCACCACCACTGTGCGGGCAACGGTTCCTCCACCTCCTCCGCCTCGTGGCGGCGGCGGTTGTCCTGATACTAAGTACCTTACGGTGGACTGGGAAGGAAACAACACCACGGAGCCCCTTTACAGCAATGACTGTCTGGCAGTAGACTTGCTTGGGCCTAGCTTCGATGGCAGCCACAGCTTGCTGCTAGAGCGGGGGACTCACGCACCCGTTGTTGGTGGAACGACATATTACCTGATAGTAATCAGAGAACTCGAGGAAATACCTCCTCCTCCAGAGAACACTGTGGCGATTGTGGTCTTCAACATAACTCCTGCGGACGCTGTTTTCGACAGGGATATTTTCCTGACGCTGGGCTTGGATGAATTGCAATTGCCTGAGAATGCTCTAAATATAACCATGTCTTATTATGATGATATTGATGGAGTCTGGGTACCACTGGAGTATGAAGCAGGCGGACCACCAAATAGTGTGGCGGAACTGTCCCTGTCTGCGCCGATAAACCACTTTTCCATATTCGGCGTACTGGCTGAAATCGAACCGACACCTCCTCCACAGCCTGCCCATTTTGTAGCCAGTGGCTTGAGCATTGAGCCCAGTGTGGAAAAGATATGGAAATCTGTCACCTTCGTGACCAAGACCGGGGAAAGCGTTACCATCACCGCCAATGTACTCAACGACGGTGGGCAGGAAGGCCCCAATACTGTTGAGCTAAAGCTAAATGGGGAAACAGTAGATACCAAGACAGTGACACTGGATGCAGGACAGAGCAAACAGGTGAGTTTTACCGTGTCTGAATTGGATTATGGACAGTATGAGGTGGAGGTTGCCGGGTTGAGCGGTGATTTCACAACGGCACGAACCATCACCTGGTGGCTTATCATTCTCATAATAGTCGCAATTGGCTTAATTATCTGGGGAGTGGTCTGGGGGAGAAGAAGAAGGCGAAGAGCAGCACAGGAAGGATAACCGAGCCTGAGGCTCGGTTATCCCCCTCCCTGTAACTCCCTCCCGCCAAGGGAGGGAGTTACAGGTTTAACCAGGTTACAAGAGAACAAGTCCCTTCTGTCCTATTGCGAGCAACTAAAACGTGCGCGGCAATCCCATCAGATAAATTCCAAATCCCAAGATCCAATCTCTAAACAAATCCAAATATCAAAATTCAAAGCTCTAAACAGTTTTAGCCATTGGTGTTTTGATGAGAGGAATTAAATTTTCCTTTCTTCTATTTAGGATTTGGTGCTTGGGATTTGTGATTTTGTGCTGTAGGGGCGGCGCTTGTCCCCACCCACAAGGCGAGGATAAACCTCGCCACTACATTAACTCGAATTTGTGAAGGAAAGGATTCCTTCACAGCTCGGCAACGGGCTCATGTTGTCATTGCAAGCCCCGATGAAATCGGGGCGACTACACTTCTTGAGCAGCCTCAGTCTCAAACAGCTTTTCCGGGCTCTCTAGATGGTCAATATACAGAATGCCATCGAGATGTTCAGTTTCCTGTTCAAGAGCCTGAGCCAGAAGCCCTTGCGCTTTAAGGCGAAATTTATTACCGTACCGGTCTTGCGCCTTGGCCTTCACTGTTACCGCTCTTTTTATTTCCCCGAAGTAGCCAGGTATGGATAAGCAGCCTTCCTGAACTATTCGCTCACCCTCCTTTTTTACTATTTCAGGGTTAACTAGAGTAATGAGTTCCTGTTCCGGCACCTCGATGACTGCTACGCGGAGCAACACTCCTACCTGCGGGGCAGCGAGGCCGGCTCTGTTTGATTCAGCGTGTAACGTATCAATCATGTCATCGATTAACTTTTGAATGGAGTCATCGATTTTGGTTACTTTTTTGGCCTTTTGCCGCAACACAGGGTCAGGCAAGGTGCGAATCTGTAAAACTGCCATACTTCCTCTGAAAACGCCCCTGGATTTTTATCCTATACCAATTATACCACCGCTTGCTGACGAAAATCACCTTAGATATTCGAGATTGCGGAGCCTGTTCCGAGCGTGAGCGAGGAATCTCGTTAAGTTTGCTTCGTCGCTACGCTCCTCGCAATGACAAGAAGGGGGGTGTCAATGACAGGGGCGTCTCCCGACCCATTTCCTTTTTGTTATTTAAACCCCGATGCAATCGGGGCAGAGAATCTCACTCCCGCTCATGCCTGTCCTGAGCAAAGTCAAACAGGTAAACCCCGCAACGAATCTCATATTGCCAGAGCAGCCTTCATAATTCAATTGACAGGCCGCGGTTTCTGCACTACTATTACAGTGTGGTCAAACTTCGTTTGTCCATTCTACCCACTAGCGGATTACAGCTTCAAGAATACATTCTATGATGAGCAGCAAGTTGGAGGAGTTTGCTCCTATCTTCCGACCTAGGTCGCATGCAGTCGTGGGCGCTTCCGCCGATGTTACCAAGTTTGGTGGTCGTTTCCTCAGGGTGCTGTTGACTTTTGGTTACCCGGGCAAGCTTTATCCGGTCAACCCTAATGAAAGCGACATCCTTGGACTCAAGACATTTCCCCGCGTGGCGGATATACCGGAACCGGTGGAATTTGCCACCATCACCACCCCTGCCCCAACTGTTCCCGCCATTGTCGAGGAATGCCTGGCTAAAGGCATCAAAGCTGTTCAGATACTTAGTTCTGGCTTCAGAGAGGTAGGTCCGGAGGGGCAGCGGCTAGAGGAACAGATAACACGCACGGCTGCCAGAGGCATTCGTGTCATTGGTCCCAATTGTTTTGGCATCTATTCACCTGCTGGCGGCCTGACTATCCTGCCTGGGGGGGAACTGCCCAAAGAAAGTGGCGTAGTTGCCTTTATGAGTCAAAGTGGTGGCTATGCTATCCGTGGGGCAAACCGTGCCAGCGGTTTGGGGATCCGTTTCAGTCAGGTTGTCAGCTACGGTAATGCCTGCGATATCAATGAATGCGACCTCCTTGAGTATTTCTACGAGGACCCCAAAACCAGGGTCATTCTGGGTTATATTGAAGGACCGCGTGAGGGACGGCGGTTTTTTCATCTCCTCCAGGAAGTTTGCCAAAGCAAACCGGTAATAATCTGGAAGGGCGGCCTGACAAAAGGTGGGGCGCGGGCTGTTGCCTCTCATACTGGTTCACTGGCTGGCGAAGGAATGGTGTGGGATGGGCTGTTCCGCCAGACCGGCGCCATCATGGTTAATAGCCTCGATGAGCTGATTGACACTGCCCTTGCCTTCTTGTATTTGCCGACTTATCGTGGGAGACGCCTGACCATCATTGGCGGTGGAGGGGGCATCGGGGTGGCAGCAGCCGATACCTGCGAAAGGGTCGGACTCTCTATGCCGATATTCTCGCCGGATTTGCAGAGAAAGCTGACCACCATGGTGCCACCAGTCGGTACCAGCACGTGTAACCCAGTGGATGTGGGCAGTCCCTTTCCCTTCCCATCTGTGTTGAAGTCTGTCCTGGAAACGGTGCTGATTGAAGGTGGGGTGGATCTGGCTATTATTAGCGAACTCTATATGTCTACGGCTAGCCATATGCTGGGGCGGATAGACAACTCCACGCTAGATGTCCGCCTGGACAGTGTTGTTGACGAGTTGGCGCAAATACCCGTAGAGATCAAGAAGAGGTTAGGAAAACCGTTGGTGATGGTTTTGCCAGTGGAAGCTATGGCACCAGAACATATTGAGGCAGAAGAAGCTCGCCGCAAGGTAGCTAAATATTATCTGGCCGAAGGTATTCCTGTCTTTCTCACGCTAGAACGGGCGGTGAAGGCACTGGCCAATGTTGTTGGCTACTATGAGCGGCGTGATGCAATCGCATCAAGCGACTAAGACGGCTCCAGCAAGAATGTGGCTAATGGATAAAGTGGACATAGAGTGGGAATGAAAATGAAACTGGAAGGAAAAGTAGCGATTGTTACCGGGGGAAGCCGAGGAATCGGCAAGCAAATTTGTCTTACTTTCGCCCGCGAGGGTGCTGCGGTAGTGGTGGTCTCCCGCACCGAAAAAGAAGGGCAAAGCAGACTCCCAGGCACGATACATCAAACCGTTGACGAGATTCGTGCCTTTGGCGGTAAGGCCATACCTGTCAGGACTGATATAACAGTTGATGAGGATGTGGAGAGGATGGTCAAGCGGGCTGTGGAGGAATTCGGGCGGATAGATATCCTGGTTAATAACGCAGCGGTCAACATCAATTCCCCTATTGCTGATTTGCCCATCAAACGCTGGGACCTGATGATGCGGGTTAACCTGCGTGGTACCTTCATCTGCACCAAGGCGGTGCTGCCGGTAATGATGGCCCAGCGTGGCGGTAACATCATGTGTATGACTTCTATCGCGGCTAAACGGCGAGCACCTCCTGGTGAGGTGTGCTACAGCATCACCAAGGCAGGTATCGAGCTCTTCTGCTGGGGACTAGCTCAGGAGGTGAAGGAATACAATATTGCTGTCAATGACCTCTACCCGATAGGTGGCGTTATCACTGATGGCTTCAAGGAGGTCTTCAAGAGACAGACTTTCAGCGAAGAGGCAATGAAGGCGATGAAGACTCCTAAGCGGATAGCTGAAGCCGCCCTGTGGATTGCCCAGCAGGACGCTAGCACCTTTACTGGCCGCTCAGTAAACGACGATGAGGTACGGGCATTCATTGAAGGACGAATCAAGCCCTGATTTTATCCTGGACAATTAGCCGCCGAATAACAATTGACCCTGGTCGGGGCTAAAATGTAAAATCAGCCTAAAAGTAATATATGAAAGGAGAGACAAATGGCAAATCAAGACGCTGTTCGACTGGATATCGAAAATAGTATTGCCACAGTGCTGTTGAACCGACCTGAGGCATTAAATGCTTTTGACCAGGAGGTCTTTTTAGGGCTTCACCAAACGGCGCAGGCTATCAAGGAAAACCCTGAGGTCAGGGTTGTTATCATGACTGGTGCCGGTGACAGGGCATTTAGCGCCGGACTGGACTTGAAGATGGTTGCCTCCGGGAGCGGTCCCACGCAAATTTTTCCCAGTTATCGGCAGGGCTATGATTCCCTGTACGGCTTGAAAATGATATTTACCATGTACGAAGAGTTGGCCGTACCGGTTATCGCTGCCATAAACGGGTACTGTTTAGGAGCAGCCCTAGAACTCATTCTTTGCTGCGATATACGCCTGGCTTGTGATACTGCCATGTTCGGACTTCCTGAAATTCAATTGGGGGTTATCCCTGACCTAGGAAGTACACAGCGGTTACCCCGGATAGTGGGAGCCGGCATCGCTAAGGAGCTGATTCTTACCGGACGGAGAATTGACGCTGCCGAAGCGCTCCGGGTTAGGCTGGTAGACCATGTATATCCCAAAGACCAGTTAATGGTTGCAGCCAGGAAGCTGGCCGAAGAAATAGCCAAAATCAATCCCCGCCTTATTCAGGGTGCCAAAAGAGCAACTACTCTTGCTCTGTCGACCCCGCTCGACGTAGGGCTTCGCATGGAAACCGACGTATGCCTTAGCTCAGGTAGTGGTGCCGGAATGGGTGAAGCCGCCCAACAGTTTGCCAAGAAAGAGTAGCCTCAACATGCCTCGGGGATGGAGTCAGGCTGGTCAGACGCGAACGCTGGTCATTCATTGCCCTCCTGCAAAAAGAGGTTTTTAGACAGCCTGTATCCCGTATCCAACGAAGTTGTTCTCAGAATCAGCCAGTAGTATAGAATCAGTTAAGGCAAAAGAACGAACGGGGTTGCCGGAAACTTTGGATAGCTGCGCGTGCTTTCTTTACAGGTAAGGCAGTTGATTCAGGTATGGCTAATCGCTATACTAGGGTAACCACAAATGAGTTATACCCTCACTGTCGAGAGTCTTGACGGCGTTACTTCTTCCTGGGACAAGTTGCGTCACTGCTTGAAGTGGGGCTCCATTTTCGTTTTACCTGCCTGGCTGAAGGTCTGGTGGGAGGCATTTGGTGGAGAGGGTGAACTGTATTTACGGACGCTGCGGCAAGGGGAGAAAACCATCGGCTTTGCCCCACTTCTAGTGAATAAGGAAACGGCTTCTTTTATCGGTAGCGCTGACGTCTCTGACTATTTAGACTTTGTTATTATCGCGGGAAGAGAGAGGGATTTCTTCAAGGTACTGCTTGATGATTTGATAGAGCAGGGTATAAAGAAGCTGGACCTGAGACCTTTGCGGCCCGATTCTACCGTGCTCACTCAACTCGTAAGTGTCGCCCAGAACCGAGGGTATGAGGTTCTCTACCACCTCGAGGATGTTTCATTGGAACTAGATTTACCTACTACCTGGAATGAATACCTGTCAATATTGAAGAACAAGCAGCGCCACGAAGTCAGGCGGAAGTTAAGGCGGTTATGGGAGACTGGCAGTGTAGAACATCGCTGTGTTGAGGCCGGTCGGGAGGTTGAAGATTATTTGGATATTTTTTTTAAGCTCTTTTCATTAAGCAAGGATGAGAAGGCCAGCTTCATGAATCACAAGAGAGAATCGTTCTTCAGGTCACTGGCTAAGGCTATGGCTGAGATTGGGCTATTGAGGTTAGGTATCCTACAGCTGGACAAGGTACCGGCGGCGATGACTATGGGTTTTGACTACGATGGCTCGCACTACCTCTATAATAGTGCCTATGACCCCCAATTTAGCTATTTAAGCGTGGGACTGCTTTGTAAAGTCCTTTGCCTCAAGGAGAGCATCGAAAGGGGCAGAAGGAAATGGAACTTTTTGAAAGGTGGAGAACCGTACAAATATCAACTCGGTGGCCAGGAAGTGCCCCTCTACAGTTGCCAGATAACGATCACCTGACAACAATAAGGAGGAGCACACTCTGATGCCGGTTAGTCAACTGAGAATAGCTATGCTCAGTGCCCATAGCTGCCCTGTGGGAAAACTAGGGACAAAAGACACCGGTGGTATGAGTGTCTACATCCGGGAGCTTGCTTGCGAATTAGGCAAGCAAGGACATTTAGTGGATGTCTATACTCGTGTTCATGACCCCGAAGACCGCCAAATCTATGAACTCAATCAGGATGCAAGGCTCATTCACCTCAGGGCAGGGGAAGACGAGGAGATACATAAGTTGGCCGTGTACTCCCATCTTCCCGACTTTGTTGGCAACCTGGAGAATTTCAGGAGGCAGCATGACCTCCAGTACGATTTAATATTTAGCCATTACTGGCTTTCCGCGCTGGCAGGAGCATATTTACAACAACGGTGGCATGTGCCTCATATCGCTATGTTCCATACACTAGGTGCAGTCAAAAATGCATTTAAGGAAAAGGCTTATTTGGCACTAGACGAGGATGAGCTCAGACTTCGTATTGAGACAGAAATGGGCCTGGTGCAAAAGTGCCATCACATTATCGCTCCAACAGAGAGGGAAAAGGAAGAGCTTATTCGGCACTATGGCACATCGTCGGAGAAAATCAGTGTGGTGCCCTGTGGTGTAAATCTGAAGCAGTTCAAGGCATTAGACAAAGCACAGGCCAGGCAGTATCTGGGCTTTGGGAAGGATAAGATTATTCTGTTTGTGGGTAGAATTGACCCCTTAAAGGGTATAGATAAGTTGATAAAGGCTTTACCCTATCTACGGAATATTCAAGGATTAAGGTTACTGGTAATCGGTGGCGGTGAACACAGCCAGCATGAAATAGAACAACTACGGAAACTAGCCTGTAATCTTAAAATACAGAATTCAGTTGCTTTTCTGGATTTGGTGAAGCATGAGCAGCTACCTTATTTTTACAGCGCGGCTGACGTTTGTGTGATCCCTTCTTACTACGAAAGCTTTGGGTTAGTAGCTCTGGAATCCCTAGCCTGCGGCACACCAGTAGTGGCTACTGATGTAGGCGACTTTAAAAGCATTATTCGAGAGGGAGAGACTGGGTATGTGGTAAGAGACAATGTTCCCCATCGTCTCGCTGACAAAATAGACTTGCTGCTTTCCCGGCCAAGCACAGATACAAAATCTGCCCAGTTAATTCGGGCAACAGTAAGTAAATTTAGTTGGTCGAACATTGCTGAAGCGATTATCAGGGATTGCCAACTGGTATTGGCTAACTACCTTACCCCTGTGTCCTAATTTATTACCTTTTCATACCAAAAAGTGTTGGCCTGAACCTCAAAACCAATGGATTGGTAAAGAGCACAGGCTGCTTTGTTCTCGCTGTCCACAGTCAACTCGGCAACCTGTAAACCTTTACTTTTAAGGCGGGCTAACCCAGTCAGCACTAATTTTTTGCCCATTCCTTTACCCCTGTAATCTGGGGCCACCCCGAGCATAAGGATCCGCCCCTTTCTTATACTGGGTATTCCTTCCTCACAGCTTATCCCTATGCAGCAATAGCCGATGGCTATATCTCCCTCATAGATTAGAACAATATCCTCCCGAGAACAGGTGCTTGAATTGACACGAAAGGTTATTTCCTCTACGGTATTGGGATTGTATCCCCAGGCGCCAGCAAAGGCACGATTCTGAAGCTGGGTCAGATTGTCTTCTTCACCATGTTGTAGATAGCGACAGCCTGGAGCCGCCTGGGCCATATCTAATTCGCCAACATCGGCAATGTCTAACCCCAATTCAAGAAACCGTCGGATGAGGCTGAAGCCCAGCCTGCTTAGCACCCTCATCGCAACCACGTTATCCTCCCTTATATTTACATGGGCTGCTTTGGCTCCTAATAGTTTGGCACGTTCTGTAGCATAACTGAGGAGTTTTGTCGCCAGCCCCCTTCTGCGATGCTCAGGGTGGACCCAGCAGTCGAGAACTACCCGCTCAATGGTCAGCTCCGGCTTAACATCCATATAGCCGACGATATCCTCACTCCACAGGATAAACAAGTCTTGCTCAGGGGAGTAGTTTGGCCGCTCTAATTGTTCAGCAACAACCCGCGGTGAAGCACAACGCCCGGTCGGCTCCAGTTTTTCAGCTTCAGCAATCAATAAGACGTACTTATTGAAATCTGCCGGTTGATAATTTCTAATATTATAGAGGGAATTACTCATTGCCCTTGCTGGCATTCCCAATCTGAATTGTATCAGCCTGAGGAATGTTATACAATTGCTGCCGCGTACCGCGATCCAAGAAGGCTCAGGCATAATGATCAAGCCAGCTCATGTGATGGTGATTACACCTCATCCCGACGATGCTGAATTTGGTGTTGCCGGGACTGTAGCTCGCTGGACAGGTGAAGGCAAGGATGTTATCTACGTGGTATGCACCAATGGCGACAAGGGCACCAGCGACCCCAATGTGAAACCGTACGAACTAGCCAGAATCAGAGAGCAGGAACAGCTAGCAGCAGCCAAGCTATTAGGAGTGAGAGAGGTCATCTTCCTGCGCCATCCAGACCAAGCCCTAGAAGATACATCTGAATTCAGAAAAGAGATTGTGCGCCTGATAAGGACGTACAAGCCAGAGACAGTGGTCACTGCTGACCCATACCGGCGCTATATCTGGCACCGTGATCATCGAATCACTGGACAGGTTACACTTGATGCCATCTTCCCCTACGCCAGGGATTTTCATTCTTATCCCGATTTACTGGAGGAAGGGCTTCAGCCTCACAAAGTCAAAGAGGTATTGCTCTGGGGTGCTCAAGAGCCTAACTACCGCATTGATATTACCGCCACCTTTGCCACTAAAGTTGCCGCCCTGCGCCGCCACAAAAGCCAGACAAGCAACAATCCTTCTGCGGGATTGGAAGAACGTCTCAGAGAACGACATAAGGCTCTCGCCCACGAGGAAGATTATGAACTAGCTGAAGCTTTCTACCGGGTAGAGATACAGTGGTAGTCAACTTCCTAATTTTCGTAGGCAATGCTTTAGCCTTACCTACGTTGAAAGCCAGAGTACATCGCCGCACAGGTGGGGTTCGTGAGGTCGAGAGGCAAAGACAACAAACTCTTCTTTCTCGTTCTTTAATACGGTGGACTTCCCGTGGCCAGGGTATATCTGCGTATCGTCCGGCAATACAAAGATTTGCTCGGTTATAGACTTGATTATCTGCTTAAAATCATCCGGGGAGCTTGTCCTCCCCGGTCCTCCAGGGAAAATGGTATCTCCTGATATCAGGTAGCTACCAACCCTGAAGCACAAACTACCTTGGGTGTGCCCTGGTGTATGAAGCACTATAAACTTAAGCTCCCCCAACCAAACCGTGTCACCATTATTTAATAATATCTCTGGTGGCGAGGTCAGGTTCCTTGTGTCTGAAGCGTGGGCAGCCAGGGGAACTTTCAGCTCAGCGCGTAATTGGGCAAGGGCACCGATATGGTCCATGTGGTTGTGAGTCAACAATATGTATTTAGGTGTGGTATTTTTCAATTTATCTGTGATGATATTCGCCTCTGCGGGAGCATCTATTAGCGCACTATCTCGCGTTCCTCGACAGGTTACAATATACGCGTTGGTCCCGAAAGGACCCAGTTCAAGCTTCTCAACCCGAATAGCATCGTCTTCGGCTACGATTGTCATAGTTCACCATTCCCTGGTTTGGCTGCATATTGTCGATTATACCATGAGGTGAGAAGGATTGAACATCGGGAAGCAGTAAGGGTTCATTGACGGTGAACAGAAAGCAAAGTAAAATTCATGGTAATGTACAACAAAGTTGTGCTCGACAATGGCTTGAGAGTTATCACCAGCACTATGCCCCATAGCCGCTCAGTATGCCTTGCCATCTTTGTAGGCGCTGGCTCTTGTTACGAAAGCGAAGAGGAGGCAGGCATCTCTCACTTCGCCGAGCATTTGTTCTTCAAAGGCACAAAGCGGCGACCAACGTCTAAGGAGATAACTCAAGATATTGAAGGCGTTGGTGGCATAATCAATGCTGGCACAGACAAGGAATTAACTATCTTCTGGTGTAAGGTTGCTAAGCCTCACTTCCCCATCGCCCTGGACGTGCTATCTGACCTCTTGTTCAATTCCCGCTTTGGTAACAAAGAGATAGAGCGAGAACGTGATGTTATCAACGAGGAAATCAAGATGAATCTGGACCTTCCTCAGCAAAGGGTAAACATGCTCATAGATGAGCTGTTATGGGCAGATCAGCCTCTGGGGCGCGAGGTCATTGGATACAAAGAAACTGTATCGTCAATAACAAGGGAGCAACTACTAAACCACGTTGCTCGCAGATATATGCCCAATAACACCGTGCTTAGCATTGCTGGCAACATACAGCATAAAGAGGCGATGGCTCAAATTGAGCCCCTGTTTAATAAATGGGCCGCCAGGGAGCTAATGACCGGCTATATAACTAATGACAAGCAAACGGAAGCCAGGTTGCATATTGAGCCTAAAGATATCGAGCAAGCACACCTTTGCCTCGCTGTTCACGGCTTTTCTCGCTCCCACCCGCAACGTTTTACCCTTGACTTGCTTAATACAGTGCTTGGCGGCGGTATGAGCAGCCGCCTATTTACGGAGATACGAGAGCATAGAGGGCTAGCCTATGATATTCACAGCTATACCGAGCACTTCCTCAATTCGGGGTCATTTATTATTTATGCCGGCGTTGACCCCGAGAAGATAGAAACCGCTGTAGCGGCCATCCTCGAAGAGATGTCTCAGATTAAACAGGGAATTACCACAAGTGAAGTTACCAGGGCTAAGGAATTGTCAAAAGGAAGATTATATTTGCGGTTTGAGGATAGCCAAAATGTAGCATTATGGTACGGTAGCCAGGAAATATTGCTGCAGCAGATCCTGGACATAGACGATGTCATTTCCATTGTGGATGCCATTACCATAGACGAGCTAAAAGGGGTGGCCGAGGAGATTATAACCGATAGTGGGCTTAATTTAGCTGTAATAGGACCGATTAAGAAAGACAATCTTATCAAGGAAAAGCCTTTAAGACAATTGTTTGAGATCTAATATGAAGCAGGAAGAACCGCCTCATGGCGGTTCTTCCTGCTTCTGGTGAATTTAGTTGAATTCCAGCCACCTAGGCTACATCATGCCCTCGTATCCTCCTCCTCCTGGCATCGGCGGCATCTTTTCCTTCTCAGGAATGTCGGTTACCAAGGACTCCGTAGTCAGAATCATAGTGGCAATGCTCGCCCCATTCTGGAGAGCGCTCCTGGTAACTTTGAGAGGGTCTACAATGCCCCTTTCTACCATATTTACACCCAGTTCATCTTTGAAGGCGTCGTAGCCTATGCCAGGCTTGCTTTCCTTTATGGCATTTATCACCACTGAGCCCTCCCGGCCACTATTTTCAGCGATGCACCTCAGAGGTTCTTCCAGGGCTCGTTTCAAGAGATTCACCCCAGTAGCCTCATCACCCTCCACTTTGAGCTTTTTCAAACCGTGCAAGGCATTGAGCAAGGCAACACCCCCACCAGGCAGGATACCTTCCTCTACAGCAGCTCGAGTAGCTGACAAGGCATCCTCTACACGGTGTTTTTTCTCTTTAAGCTCTGTTTCGGTAGCCCCGCCTACCTTAATTACTGCCACGCCGCCTGCTAATTTAGCCAGTCTTTCCTGTAATTTCTCTTTATCATAATCTGAGGTGCTTATATCAATCTCGGACCTGATTTGTTTGATTCGAGCCTCAATCTCTTTTGTCTCACCCTTACCCTCAACAATGGTGGTGTTATCTTTATCGGAAATCACTCTTCTGGCTTGCCCTAAATCTTCCACAGTAACTGAATCAAGCTTCCTACCAACTTCTTCAGATATAACAGCGCCTCCGGTAAGAACGGCTATATCCTGAAGCATAGCCTTTCTCCTGTCACCAAAGCCGGGCGCTTTGATCGCCAGGGGAGATAAGGTGCCCCTTAGCTTATTAACCACCAGTGTAGCCAGGGACTCGCCTTCCACATCTTCAGCGAGAATAACCAGATTCTTGGACACTTGAACAATCTTTTCCAGAGCCGGCAATATATCGCTTATAGCGGAAATCTTCTTATCAGTGATGAGGATATAGGGGTCTTCTAGTTCTGCTCTCATTTGTTCGGCGTTGGTGATGAAATAAGGGCTGATATAGCCGCGATCGAACTTCATACCCTCAACATATTCAGTCTCGAATTGCAGCCCTTTGCCTTCTTCGACGGTGATAACACCATCCTTGCCCACTTTTTCCATAACGTCAGCAATCAAATCGCCAATTTCTGGGTCAATAGCCGATATAGCGGCTACCTGAGCTACCTGTTCTCTACCAGCCACTGGTATAGACATTTTCTTGAGCTCATCAACTAAAGCCACTACCCCTTTATCAACCCCACGCTTCAGGGCCATGGAATCAGCTCCAGCAGCAATGTTCTTGAAGCCCTCACTAATAATAGCCTGAGCTATAATAGTGGATGTACTGGTGCCATCGCCACATTGGTCATTGGTCTTAGTGGCTGCCTGCTTTACTAGCTGCACACCCATATTCTCAAACGGGTCAGGCAACTCTATTTCTTTGGCTATAGAAACGCCGTCGTTGAGAACCGAAGGAGCGCCCCATTTCTTATCCAGTGCTACAGGCCGCCCGCGTGGTCCCAGAGTCACCCTGATAGCATCAGTTAGGGTATCTACGCCATTCTTTAATGATTTCCTTGCTTCCTCGCCGAAAATAATTTGTTTTGCCATTCGCTTACCTCCTTTTCTTAACTCCTCTTGGCCAGTATATCACCCTCACGCATGATAACCAGCTCTTCATCATCTACCTTAAACTCGGTGCCAGCATATTTGGAATAAATAACCTTGTCTCCCTTCTTCACCTCCATGGCAATACGGTTGCCATCTTCAGTCAACCTGCCTGGACCGACAGCAATAATTTTCCCCTCCTGGGGCTTCTCTTTGGCTGTATCTGGTAAAACTATCCCTCCTTTGCTTACGTCTTCCTGGGGTGTGGGTTTTATCACTACCCTATCCCCCAAAGGTTCAATTTTCGCCATGTTCCCTCCTTTCCTAGATTTATTTTAGCACTCTGTCCTTGAGATTGCTAACTTTTTATTATATCAAAAAAAACCAAAAATGCAAAAGGTTTTTACTACATTTTGGCAAATTTTTCTTGAATTATTACACTAAACCGTGTATAATTTTTGAGAGATGGAGCAAAGAAAAAAGAAAAAAAGACAATGGAGTAAAGAAGATGTCCGGGCGTTGAGGCAACACCTGAACTTAACTCAAGTGAAGCTAGCCGAGGAATTAGGCACGCGGCAGCAAACAATCAGTGAATGGGAAAAGGGGATGTACCGACCTCGAGGGGCATCGGCTACCTTGCTCAGCATAATTGCTGAGCGTAGTGGCTTTACTTACAAAGCTGGAGAAAAGCACGATGAATCAAATTAAGGTCGGCTGCTGCGGTTTTCCCGAGAGTAAGAGGAATATTGTGAGCAACGCTCTAAGATTTAAACAATTGATATAAAGAGACAAGTAATTTTTTTGTGCCATGATTACACGTAATCGGATAAAATTCTCGGAAAAACAAGCAGTTCTAATATGGCAACAAATGCTGGGAAAGGAGCTGACCTCCTCGGAAGACGAGTTATTCAGTGTAATTTATCCTGGAAGGAGTAATGGTGATAACGGCCCCGATTTTCGGGATGCGGTTATTGTAAATAAATCTCATTTGACGAAAGGGGATGTAGAGATTCACGTTAAATCCAGCGATTGGTATAGCCATGAGCATCATACTGATGCTGAATATAATAATGTCATCCTTCATGTTGTGCTGTGGCATGATTGTAATTCAGCTACCTTACTACAAAGCGGCAAGTCAGTTCCCGTGCTATGTCTGGCGAAGGCATTGCGGCACCAAGCCTACTTACTGCCCTACCAGCTTCCTTGTTTCCAGATACTGGACCACGTGGATAGACAAACTTTAGGAAAGCTATTGAACACTGCCGGTGAAGAAAGGTTTAAGCAGAAAGCGATGCATTTTCAAGCCGAGTTAAAACAAGAAGAGGCGGGGCAGGTGCTTTTCCGAGGCATGATGAGAGCTCTGGGTTATGCTAAAAACACAAAGCCCTTTGAAGACCTTGCTGACAGAATGCCCCTCAATTCCATCGAATCCAGAGAAGGCTTGGCCCTAAAGCAAGCTTTGTTGTTAGGCACAGCCGGGTTATTACCTTTTCAAAGATGGCAAGGAAAATTTGCCAGGGAAAAAGAAGTCCAGGAATTGGAGCAAATATGGCAGCCGGCGGGTAAAAAAGTCAAAACCATGAAGGAAGGTGACTGGAACCTCTCGCACATATACCCCAACAATTCTCCAGTGCGACGTATTGTCGCCCAGAGCTACCTTCTTGAGCGCTACTGCGAAGGAAAACTATTAGCAGGGATATTGCAGCTAGTGAAGAAAGCACCTCTGCCCAAGGGGCACCATGTTCTGGAGAACGGTTTGACCGTGGCTGGCGATGGCTACTGGCGGGACCATTTCGATTTTGACATCAGAAGTAAAACGAAGATATCGGCTCTTTTGGGAAATAGCAAAGCAGGTGAAATTGTAGTAAACGTGGTATTGCCCTTTGCTTTCTCCTGGGGAGAACTAGCTAATGAGGCGAAGCTAACAGAGAATGCTATAGAGCTTTACCGTAACTATCCCAAATTGGCTGAGAATTGCATAACACGGCATATGATGAAGCAGCTTTGCCTTAGAGAGCCTTCCGATTTCACTGCCTGTCATCAGCAAGGGCTCATTCATGTCTTTAGTAGCTACTGTCGTGAGGGAAGATGTAGCGAATGTTCCTTAGTCAATTAAGCATCCTCATGATAACTCCAGAATTGTGGTAAATGTTATCAGTACAAAATGGACATTTCTGTACTGAACAAAACGCTATTTTGTTACGCCAGGGGTAACAAAACAAGTCAATGTGTGGTAGGAAACAGAGATATGGTTGCCAGTGATATACGCGCTTTAATATAATAAGTCATGTTCAGATAGCGCAGCGACAGAAGTTGCTGCGACAAAGTGACTTACGGCTGGTTCCAGTATTATCCAATGTTAGGAGAGGTAGAACAATGACAGGGCAAGAAGAGCAATCACTAAAAGAGACCAAGCGAAAGGAAGAGCGTGCTGCTGAGGAAATTAAGCAATTAGCCAAAGACCAGGCAAGAAGGAAAGACACTTTAGCTAGAGAACAGGCGATTGAAGAAGATCAGGGAAAAAGGGGAATCAAGCGTGCGGAAAAACAAGCGGCTGAGGAAATTAAGCAATTGGCTAGAGACCAGGCAAGAAAGAAAGACACTCTAGCTAGAGAACAGGCGATTGAAGAAGATCAGGGAAAAAGGGGAATCAAGCGTGCGGAAAAACAAGCGGCTGAGGAAATTAAGCAATTGGCTAGAGACCAGGCAAGAAAGAAAGACACTTTAGCGAGAGAACAGGCGATTGAAGAAAATCAGGAGGCGAGAAAGTTCAAGGCCAAGTAACAATCACGAGAGTAAGTTAATAGGGTATTTGGCAGTGAAACGAGTTGGTTTTTGTATCATTTTCAAATCCCCTTTTTACTTATAATTAGGATGGTAAGAAAGAAGGACAAGATTGCAGTTACTATATTGGGTTTCCTTCTCGCTTTCAGGACTGCACTGGAGATCCAGTGCAACTCTGCCACAATCATGTGCAGAACATGACATTCACAAGTCTGGTAGCGAGTGGGAAATTAGCAAGTAAGGGGAGGCAAAATTACCATGAAGACCGATGCAAAACTACAACAGGATGTTATGAAAGAGCTTCAATGGGAGCCGACTATTAAAGCGGCTGAGATTGGGGTTGCTGTCAAAGATGGTGTTGTGACACTGAGTGGCTATGTCGATAACTATGTTAAGAAGTCGGCTGCCGAGCGCGCCGCCACACGAGTTTTTGGAGTCAGGGCGGTGGCTGAAAATATCCAGGCCAGGTTGCCTGGCTCTCTTAAGCGGTCAGATGAGGATCTCGCCGGGGCGGTGGCAAATGTTCTCGAGTGGAATGTCCTGGTGCCCCATGACCGCGTCAAAGTGAAGGTGCAGGAAGGGCTGGTTACGCTGAGTGGCGAGGTAGACTGGGGGTATCAAAAATTTGCTGCCGAGGAGGCCGTGCGCTACCTCATGGGAGTAGTATGGTTCAGTAACCAGATTACGGTCAAGCCGATGGTCAAACCGCAGAATATAAAGGACAAAATCGTCAGCGCATTTCAGCGCAATGCCTTGCTTGATTCGCGGCGAATCACAGTAGAAACTCGCGGCGGCTGTGTGATTCTCAGCGGCAGTGTGCGCTCCTGGGGAGAGAGCAGAAGCCCAGTGGGCGGCCTGGGCAGCACCAGGCATGTCCGAAGTTGAGAACGATATCATAATTAGTCCTTAGGCAGACAACAGAAGGGGGAACTGATATGAAGCATAAAGAACTGCGGCCTGTCAATGAAATCGCTCAGGATGCCGTACGGGCAGAAATTGACACGAGGCTGGCCACGGAAGTGCTGGGATGTCCGCCTGAATTGGCGGCGCCGGATGGGCCGCTAGCACTATTGCGGCAGAAACTGGCGCTGGAGCCATCAATAACCGTGAGCAAGTCATTGTCCTGACAGAACCACTTCCGAACAACCGTCCATCTCGGACTACTACCTGCTATCGAGGTTTCAACCCCCGGACAAGCGTCACAATACGTCATTTTGTGCAATTCAAGAGGTACAATATATAACCGTCATTGCCCAGGGGATAGGCCGATGAGGGAACATGCGCACAGTGTACTCTAGCTAGTTGAGGAATACTGAGGCGCAAGCTCAAAAATCGTCGACCCAGCCGACGATCCCTGAACCTGCGTTCATGTGAGTGAGGGCGAAGCCTTCACCGGAAACCAGGCTTGACCTGGGAATATCGTTAAGGTCGGCCATGGATTTCTGCCCCTTTTTTATCGCCTCCTCGATTGCCGTTTTAAGAGCCACGACCTCGTCATGGAGGCGTTTTGCTTCCATCTCCAACTTCTTACTCCCTCGATTGGCTATCACCTTCAGTATTAAAATCTTAATAAAAGTCCTGTAGCCTGTCTATGACCCAAAAGTCCTACACCTGGGCATCAAGGCCTTCTTGCTATAGCCTAAAAGTCCTAAGGAGAGGGAAAAATTTCCCTAATCTACAAGTAAAACGAATTTAATTGGAAAGAGTTAATGGCTAAATAGTCATAATGCTAATAGCAGTGGCTGTTTACGCCTTTAAGCATCCTGATATTGATGATTGGAGAGGTCACTAGAAATCTGCCAGCTCGCTTTGCTCCATTAACCTCCATTTCAGGAAGCATATTGACACTTACTTAACTAGTGATACAATAGTATATGCGAAGGTCATGTGCGTGAGAAGAATTAGCATCTTTTTGATTTTTTTGCTTGCAGTAGCACTAGTGGCCGGGATGGTAGGCTGTGTTCCTGTTCAGCATAACCTCACTATCGCCAGTACCGCTGGAGGGTCGGTAACCACCCCCCGAGAGCGGACTCGTATCCATGACGAGGGAACAGTGGTCAACCTGGTGGCGACTCCTGATGCTGGATACTACTTTTTCAACTGGACTGGTGATGTGAACACGATTGCCAATGTTATCGCCGCTACAACCACCATCACCATGAACGGAGACTACTCCATAAGGGCCAACTTTAGGCTCTACGCTTACTGCCTGGTCGCCGCAGGCAGATGGCACACGGTGGGGCTTAAGTTCGACGGCACCGTGGTCGCCGTGGGAGACAACGCCTATGGGCAGTGCGATGTCGGCAGCTGGACGAACATCACCCAGGTCGCCGCAGGCGCCTTTCACACAGTGGGGCTTAGGGCCGACGGCACCGTGGTCGCCGTGGGAGACAACGCCTATGGGCAGTGCGATGTCGGCAGCTGGACGAACATCACCCAGGTCGCCGCAGGCGCCACGCACACGGTGGGGCTTAGGGCCGACGGCACCGTGGTCGCCGTGGGAGACAACGCCTATGCGAAGTGCAATGTAGGCAGCCGGATCTGGACGCGCATCATCCAGGTCGCCGCAGGCTCCACGTACACGGTGGGGCTTAAGTTCGACGGCACCGTGGTCACCGAGGGAGACAACGCCTATGGGCAGTGCAATGTCGGCCGCTGGACGAACATCGTCCAGATCACCACAGGCAGGTGGCACATGGTGGGGCTTAGGGCCGACGGCACCGTGGTCGCCGTGGGAGACAGCGTCTACGGGCAGTGCAATGTAGGCGGCTGGGGCTGGTCAACTATCTTGCAGGTCGCCGCAGGCTACTATTACACAGTGGGGCTTCTGCCCTTTGGCACCGTGGTCGCCGTGGGAGATAACCCCTACGGGCAGTGCGATGTCGGCGGCTGGACGAACATCGTCCAGGTCGCCGCAGGCGCCTTTCACACAGTGGGGCTTAAGGCCGACGGCACTGTGGTCGCTGCGGGATGGAACGATTATGGGCAGTGCGATGTCGGCGGCTGGAACCTGTTTTGAACTTTCCCCGTACCTCCGCCCATAACGGCGGAGGGGAATAAGAACCGGAATAGGCGAGTTGGCAAGGAAATGCTGGGTTAATGTCTTATTGGCTGTCGATTCCAGCGAAAGCATCTCTAATTACCTGTCTCAGTTCATCTGGAGTGAATGGTTTAGGTAGAAACGGCCTTTTGGTTCCTTCAAGGAATTGGGCAATATAGCCACTCATGACATCGCCAGTGGTGAATATGACCCTGCGGGCGAGCTCAGGGTGTTCTTGTTCCAGATACTGGTATAGTTGGATCCCATCCATACCCGGTGTCCTGATATCACTCAGGCAAAGGTCATAGCTCTTATCATCCACCATCTTCTTGGCGATCAATCCATTCATAGCAATGTCGACATCAAAGCCTTCAGCCATGAGCATTCTCCGGCATATCTGGCTGATGACAGGCTCATCCTCAACCACCAAGGCTCTCCTACGATGTGTATTGTCTTGAGTCATACAGTTCTCCTTCCTGGTGGCCGCCCACCGGTAATTCGACGACAAAAGTGGCTCCTTTACCCAGCTCACTTTGGGCGTATATCCTGCCGCCGTGATTGGTGACTATCCCATAGGAAATACTCAGGCCTAACCCGGTACCTTTACCTACCTCCTTGGTAGTGAAGAAGGGTAAGAACAGCTTACGCATATTCTCGGGAGAAATCCCCGGCCCATCATCTGAAAACGATACTTTGATGTTGCCACCAACTCTCTCGGTAGTAATGGTAAGCGTTCCCTCTTTATGAGCCGCCATCATGGCTTGCTCAGCGTTGAGAACGATATTGATAAAGACCTGCTGTATCTGGAACAGGTCAGCTATGATTTCCGGGAGATGCTTGTCAAACCGGGTTGTCACCCGGATATTATTGACTTTTTGTTCATAGGCTCGCAGACTAAGCACGTCTTCTACAACAGCATTTATCTGTACTGCCTTTCTTTCTGCCGTATGTTTCCGGGCGAAGATGAGGAGGTGCTTGAGTACTGCGGCAGCCCGTTGGGCTTCATTGTAGATCGTCTTCAGATCTTCCTTGGCACCATCCGACATTTCTTCATCCAAAAGCAGCTCAGACAGCCCAATGACTCCGGTCAGCGGGTTATTCAGTTCATGGGCGATGCCGGCTGCCATTTCACCAATTGATGCCAACCGGTCGGTGAGGTAGAGCCGATCCTGCTTGGCGCGCTCTTCAGTTACATCATCTAGGACAAGCAGAACTTCATCTTCCCCCATCCGGAGTATGTTGGCCACAAACATTCTCTCTTGACCATTCACCCTATGTCTGAACTCGTGCGTGACATTAGACGTCTTGTCGGAGCGTGCCTTCGGTATTGCCTGCGATAACTCCTCTGTCGGTATGATTTCGGAAATTGGTTTTGTCTCTACCTCTGCCTCCTTCTTCTCGAAGGCATCATAGAATGCCCGGTTGGCCAGTTTTATTTTCTCATCATCACCAATCACAAGTACGGCGCTAGGTGTGGTGGCCAGGATACGGTCAATCAGTCCTTTCTGGGCCTTGGTATTGGATTCTGCCTTCTCTAGGGCTTCAATCGTACTGTTTATATCTTTTGCAAGCTTGGTTATTTCATCGTTTCCCTGGATGGTTAAGCGCTTTGAGAGATCACCGGTAGTGCCGAGGTTGCCCATGAACTCGCCCACGCGTGCTACTCTGGAGATTACCAGCCTCTTTAGTAGCTGAGTGAATAGAAATGCACAGAGAAGCGCAAATGCCATGATCGCAAGCGAGAAATATCTTATTGTAGCCACACTCTGGGCATAGATAGTTCGGGGCATGGTTAGTCTGAAGATGATAGCCGGATTCCCATAGATGTCCTTCAGTAAAAAATATCCTGCCATAGACTCTGAGCTTATCGCACGGACCAGGACCGGTGCCTCTATTGTCAGAGACGAGCGTGCGACTTCAAGATCTGAGGGCATGTTCGTATCGTTGACAGTCATTAGGACGAGAGGTAAGTGTATAGTATCAGAGAGTGCTCCGACCACACTTGAATCCATGAACTGAGCCATGATGATTGTCCCCTCAATTGGCCCCTCTCTTTCGCTGGTAACGATGGGTCGGGAAGAAACCAGCAACGGGCCTTCCGGAAGCAGGATGATTCCTATCACGCTGTCGTCTACGCCCTCGTGACGTATGAGGGCTTCGTCAGAAATATGCTCCTGCAAGCTCTCTGAAATAGGCACCTCTTCTTCAGTGTTCAGGTCGAACGCCTCACCGTGCACAAGACGACCTGAGTTGTCGATGATCAATATGAAATTGAATTCAGCGTCAGCGAATGTCGCGTCGATAAAGTTGACTTCGAGGTAGTCCTCATTCTCACTAGGAGATTTGACGAAATTGTAGGTATCGTCCCAGGCTGCCCAATCGCGATTCAGAATATCCAGTCTCCGAAGCTCGCCATCGAAAGCGCCAATGGCCTGTTCAACCATCTGACTGGTGTTTTGCTCCTCACTTCGCTGAAAGCTACGCATGAAGAGCAGTATATCTACTATAGTCAGAACAACAACCACAGTTACAGCGACTGCCATGGCTAGTCCCATCTTCCGATTCAATGACATAGTTCTATACCCGCTACTTTCTTATACTAATCTTCTCAACATGATTCACCTTTCACTTACCTACTTCAACTCGATTGGTTCTCACCTTCAGTATCAAAATCTTAATAAAAGTTCTACAGTCTGTCTATGACCAAAAAGTCCTACACCTGGGCATCAAGGCTTTCTTGCTATAGCCCAAAAGTCCTAAGGAGAGGGATTTTTCACCACGGATTTAAAGGTAAAATGAACTTAATTGAACAAAGTAAATAGGCAAACAGTCCTAGCACCAAAATTTCAAAATTGGGTTTAATTATTTACCCTGAAAAACGAAGCTTTTCAGGGAGCTACTAAAGGGATCAACCAAGACTGAGGCCGGGCACTACATCCAGGTCATAACCGCTTATCCTGCCAGCCTGGAGATGATAATAGCCACAGGCAGCCACCATAGCAGCATTATCAGTACATAAATGGGGAGGGGGAATAAGGACCGGCACTGGCGAGTTGGCGAGGAGGTGCTGGGTTAACATCTTATTGGCTGCCACTCCACCGCTCAGCAAAATTTGCTCCACTTCCAATTGCTTTGCGGCTTCAATTGTTTTTGCAACTAAAACATCAACTACAGCCAACTGGAAACTTGCTGCGACGTCAGCAACTGAGACCCCTCCTTTGTGAACAAGATGCCACAAAGCGGTTTTTAGTCCACTGAAGCTAAAATCATGGCTTTCCTTGAGCCAGGCTCGAGGGAGGGGTAAGCAAGGAATTCCAGAGCGGGCTGCCTGTTCAATAGCTGGACCCCCAGGGTAGCCCAAGCCCAGGATTCTAGCGGCTTTGTCAAAGGCTTCGCCGGCAGCGTCATCACGGGTCCGCCCTAACTTCTCAAATTGTCCATGTCCCTTCATCATTACTAAATCGCTGTGTCCACCGGAGACAACAAGGCAAAGACAGGGGAATTTCACTCTCCCATTTTCACCAGGTGGAGAGGAATCCAGCCAATTAGCATAGATATGTGCTTCAAGATGGTTAACCCCGGTAATAGGTAATTTTTTAGCCAAGGCAATTGCCTTGGCCACGTTAACGCCTACCAACAGCGACCCAGCCAGCCCCGGGCCGAAAGTCACAGCAATCCCATTGATATCCTGCCAGGAGATTTCGGTCATTGCCTGGCTGATAACAGGGATAATAGTGAGAAGATGCTGCCTTGAAGCGACTTCGGGGACTACGCCGCCATAGCGAGCATGAATGTCTATTTGTGAAGATACAACATCGGAGATAATTCTGCTGCCGTCCTCCACTACGGCAGCGGCAGTTTCATCGCAGGAGGTTTCAATACCCAGGATTTTCATGGACTACTATATGCTTGCCTCTCCTGCCTTCTTAACAGCATATTGTACTAGAGGTGGCGAAAGGAGTCCAAAAACTACTGTTGTGATCGTCGTAAGTGTGATTATTGTGCCTCCAAGCTCATACTCCGACAATGCTTGAGCTGCCAGGAAAGCAAGCCCCATGGCAACACCTGCTTGAGGTAACATGGCGAGGCCAAGATACTTCTTAATTTTTGGCTCAGATTTGGATAGGACGCCTCCTAAGCTACACCCTGTTATCTTGCCAATACTTCTGCCAACGCAATACATAATTACAAGCGGCCACATGAGAGTAAAAAGTGAGAAGTCCATCTGCATACCGATAGCGGCGAAAAATAAAACAAATACCGGCGTCATGATATTATCTAACAATTCGCTTGAGCGAGTTCCGATTTGGACATTGAGGTTAATTACTGCGGTCCCTAAAGCCATACATGTGAGAATTGCCGAAACTCCAATCGTCTCCGCAAGACCCCAACACAGCATAGCAACCGCAATAGAAATAATAAAAATGTTGTCGGAAGAGAGATGTATTTTCTTCGCGAGGTAAGAAATAGCGATTCCAATTACTCCGCCAAGTCCAAGGCCACCAAAAATCTCCCATAATGGGTGAGTAAAGGCAAATGAAATGCCTGCTTCTCCGCCCAACAACATCTTCGCCAACATAATCCCTACCGAATAAATTATTATTACAAGCGCGTCATCCAGTCCCACAAGAGCAACAGTGACATCTGTAAGTGTTCCTTTTGTCCTTAAGTCTCTTAAAACTGCTATTGTTCCTGCCGGATCGGTTGCACCGGCGAGCGAACCCAAAATTATGGAAA
>Ga0315532_1000824_pt1 | contig 24362 bp, 28 predicted proteins | sample SalMarWE160370MG_FD_203082 | JGI IMG/M metagenome (GOLD analysis project Ga0315532, IMG submission 203082) | Salt marsh sediment microbial communities from the Plum Island Ecosystem LTER, Massachusetts, United States - Salt Marsh Sediment WE1603-70 ...
GCCTCCAGCCAGAACGTCGTATGGTCAACAAGCTCCCAGATGGTGTGCCTCTCTCCCAGCGGGCGCGCCGACGCCTGCTCCAGGTCGACGCCCTCCAGGGTCTTCATGAGGCTGGGGCCGTGCCACGAGTCCCCCTTGAAGGTGGTCTCTATCTGGTCCCTGAGGAACTTTACTTCGTTCATCAAGCTGACAGAGAAACGACGGTATAAAACCCCTTAGCTGCCGGGGGCCTGCAGGGGATTTGGTCTCGTTTCTAAGGGGAGAAGCTGCTATTATCCCTCGGGAAGCACGTCTTCCAGTTATAAACCACGTTTATATCGTCATGGACGCATAACTCAGTGATTCATAGGAGCCGCAGCGGAGTGAGTTGAACCCGTATGGAGAGCTACAAGGAGGGGGCCGAAAGGTTCTACGACCTGTTCGGCGAGAAGGACGACGTCGAGTTCTACGTTGAGCAGGCGAGGAGATGCGGCGGCAAGGCCCTTGAGCTGGGGGTCGGCACCGCCCGTCTGGCGATACGCCTAGCGCGCGCCGGCGTGGAGACTTGGGGCATAGACACCAGCAGGCACATGCTCAAAGCCGCGGAAAAGATCATAGCAGAAGAGAAACCCGAGACCCGGGCCAGACTCCACATGGCCCTAGGGAACGCCGTGGACTTCAGGCTCCCCGAGAAGTTCGGCATGATATACTTCCCCAGCTGCAGCTTCGACCACATCCTCGACCCCGCGGACCAGAGGGCGGCCCTGCATAACATCAAGAAACACCTTGCGCCGGACGGCCGCTACGTCTTCGACCTGTACCTCGCAGAGGAGCTTAAGGCGGACAGGGGCTGGTTCGTCCAGAGGAAGAGGCTCGAAGACGGCTCCAAGGTGATTCGTTCAGGGTACCACGTCACCCGGCCCGAGAAACGGCTCATGTCGCTGGACATGTGGTACGACCACGTTGTGGACGGCCGGGTCGCCGAGAGGTACTACGAGGGAAGCGACGTCTACGTCCACGACGCCGAAGAGGTCAGGAAGATGCTGGACGAGACGGGCTACGAGGTGGTCGAAGAGTACGGCGACCACCACGGCAAGCCCTACGAGGAGGGGGACGGCGTGATAGTATTCGTCGCCCGGCCCAAGAAGTGACTTGCATTCACCCGCGCTCAATAATGATCTCTTGGGCGCCCTCCCACAGCGTGTTCTCGCCCATCTCGGCGAGCCTCTCGGCGCCTTCGACTATCGTCGCGAAGTGGCTTCCCGGCAGCTGGCCCACCTTGCTTGCGAAGCACGCGGAGCCGTAGGGGATGAGTATCTCCTTCTCGCTTATGCCGCCGGGGTAGTACAGCAGCTCGCCTTTGTCTGGGTGGCTGGTCTGGTTCTCCAGCGGAGCCTCGACGCCGTAGGGGTCCATCTGGAGCCAGACAGCCTCGCCGCTCCACCGCGCCTGTATGACCCTCCCGGTTATGGGGAGCGCCTCAAGCATCCGTCTGCAGGTCTCGGGCGCCTCGTCCACGTGAAGCTCTGCCTTGAACCTGTGTTCGCCTATAATGATGTTGACGTACTCTGGCATGTGCATAGAATAGCTATGAGGAAAGAAAACTGTTTACGGTAAAAAGGGGAGTTTAGCCCTCCGCCACTACGTCGTGCTTAAGCACGCCTATGGGCTGGATCTCGCACTCGACCACGTCGCCGACCTTGAGGAAGCCCTCGGGGCCCCAGCTGTGGGCGACGCCGGCCACGGTGCCCGTGGCGATGACGTCCCCCGGCATCAGCGTCGTGCCGTTGCTAAGGTACTCTATGATCCTCGGTATCCGGACGATCATGTTGTCCAGGGTGTTGTTCTGCCGCTCCTGGCCGCTGACCCTGGTCTTGAGCCTCAGCGGCGGCTTGTACGGGTCCTTGATCTCGTCGCTGGTCACGATGCACGGCCCCATGGGGGCGGCGTTATCCATCCCCTTGCCCTTGGTCCAGTTGATGTCCCGCTTGAACATGGGGAAGTCCACGTCTTGGGGGAAGCCCTGGTCCCTGGCGCTGACATCGATCATTATGGTGTAGCCGGCTACGTGGTCGTAAGCCTTCTCCGCGGGGATATACTTACCTTTCCTGCCGATGACGGCGGCGAGCTCGCACTCGTAGTCCATCCTATCCGTGGCCTTCACCTTGATGAGGGGGTCACGGGGGCCCACCACCAGCGTGGGGGGCTTCTGGAACATGTCGGGGACGTCCAGCTTCAGGCTCTTGAGCCTCTCTATGGCCTTCCCCCGCTCCTCCGGGTCCTTTATCCGCTCGGTTGCGTGGTCGTAGAAGTTGGCGGCGGCGCAGTACAGCTTCCCGGGCCTCGGGACGGGGGCCAGCAGCTTCGCCTCGTCCAACGATAGCACGATCTTCTCCTCGTCGATGCCCTCCGCCCCGGGGTTTTTCTCCGCGTAGGCGAGGGCGTCCTCGGCGGCCTTCATGGACTCGTCTCCTCCCTCGAGGAACCCGATCATGCAGCCGGGGATCAGGGCGTCAGCTCTTCTCCTCGGCGAAGATGCGCCTCCCTCCTTCAGCTTCAACGCGTAGGCCGAATTGAGGTCAACGACCTCGTCGCCCTTGAGGGCGCCGACGCGCTCCTCCGTGTGAACCCTAAAAGTCACTAGCTTCATGGTTTCTCCCTATAACCTTTACAGACGTACTAGAAAATAGTGTTGGAGGCTATACGACGGGGTAGCCCGCCTCTGTCCACCCCGTGATGCCCTCGTCCATGTGGTATATCTTGGTGAACCCCACGTCCAGTAGAATGTCCACAGCCTGCGCGCTCCTGTTCCCTGTCCGGCAGTAAACCAGCAGCTCGCCCTCGATCGACAGCTCGTCGAAGCGGACGCCAAGCTCTTGGACCGGGATGTTCACGGCTCCCTCGATGTGGCCCTCCTCATACTCCGACGCCGTCCTCACGTCAAGTATAACCAGACCCGGCTTGTCCTCCATTAGGCGCCTGGCCTCCTGCACGGTGACGTCGCCGTAGCCGCCCCGGGGTAGAAGCGACGGGGCTAAGAGCACGGAGGCTACCACCGTCAAGGCGAGCGCTAAATAGAGAAGTCTCCTTTCTCGCTGCTCAAGCCTCTTCATGGGATACATCGCTGAACGGCGACGTAATAACCTGAGCTAGGTCCGGGTGTCATATTCTGTGGGCGCTGAAGTCGCTGGTCAGACCCTCGACGGCTCTGGTCAGTATCTCCGTCAGGTTGTGCAGATCGTCCAGGCTCATGACCTCGACAGGGCTGTGGCTGTACCTCCTCGGCACCCCGATGCTTATGACGGCGACGCCCGCCTCTGTCTGCTGCATCGCTGAGGCGTCCGTGCCCCCGTGCATGAGGCCCGTCTGGTACGGTATGCCGTTCGCCTCAGCGACCCCTACGAGCCACCTTCTCAGCACCTGGCTCCCCAGCCGCGTCCTGGAGCCCAGCTCCCCTATGTGGATGGCGGGGCCCTTCCCCACCTCGTAGTAGATGTCCCTCATGTCTACGTCGGGCTGGTAGCCGGCGGAGCAGGTGTCGATGGCCACCGCCGCGTCCAGGTCCAGGCCGTGTACCGCCACCTCGGCGCCTCTTAGCCCTATCTCCTCCTCGACGGTGCCCACGTAGTATACCGTCGCGGGTATGGGCTTGTCGCTGAGGCTCCTGGCTATGGTGATCATGGCGGCGAGCCCCGCCCTGTCGTCGGCCGCCGGAGTCGCCACGTAGCTGTTGCCCAGCTCCACCGGCCCGGTGTTCCAGACTATGGGTGTGCCTATCTCGACGCCGCGTCGATGCGCCTCCTCCTTGCTGTCGGCTCCTATGTCGATGTACATCTCCTCTACAGGGGGGACCTTGTACGCTTCCTCGGGTTTGGTGATGTGCCCGGGCTTGACGCCGACGACGCCGATGACGGGGCCTTCTCTTGTGAGCAGCCTAACCTGGTGGCCCTGTATGGTCCGGGTGACGGCGCCGCCTATGCGCCTGAACCTGATGAAACCCCTGTCGTCTACGTTGAAGACGACGAACCCCACCTGGTCCGTGTGGGCGGCGAGGGCTACGCTGGGGGCTTCGGGGTCCGTGCCCCTCTGGACCCCAACCACGTTCCCACGCGGCGTGTCGTAGACCTCGTCGCAGAGCGGTCTCAGCTCCTCCACGAGCCTCCTCATCATGGGCTCCTCGAAGCCGCTGGGGCTCCCAACCTCCACCAAGCTGAATAAAAGCTGTTTAAGGCTCTCCAATCGCTGCACCTTCAAAGAAGGTGTGGCTCGTCGATGAAATGGTTTTGGGTCAGATCTCTATGACGTCTTTAGTGGTCTTCCCGGGTCTAGCCGTCTCCGGGTTCACGTCCTCCAGCATCTCCAGGAGGCTCTCAAGCTTCTCGTTCATGAGTATGTCCTTGAACTCCAGGCACTCCTCGGCCGACCGTATGATCAGGCCACGACGCTTCGTCGGGCTGCCGCTGGCGTCCACCGGGTTCACCTCGACGCATAGGCTCGGCTCCCTGTTCTTGGTGCCGGGCATCCTCATGACGAAGACCCCTGGGACGGTCGTCTTCACCTTGTCCCAGTCTTTACCTTTCTGAAGAAATTCTGCTAGCTTCTCCTCTGACATACCCTGATCAAACATGCTCCCTGTATACAAGGGTTACCCAAACTGGTTCACCGATTATTTATAGTCATGCCCCGATTATTCATACATGGTTTCCGACGGTTTCGTTTATCAGGAGAGGCGCTGGGTGGGCGCCGGTAGGCACGACTGCGTCGCGGAGAACGGTATGGTGGCGTCCAAGCACCCCCTCATAGGGGAGGCCGGCGTCGCCGTCATGAAGAAGGGTGGGAACGCGGTGGACGCGGCGGTGGCCGCCGCGTTCATGGACTGCGTGGTTGAGCCGGCGATGAACGGCATAGGCGGGGAGGGTGTGATGGCGATACACCTGGAGTCCGGTGAGAACATCATAGTGGACTACGTTGGCAGGCCGTCCGTGAACTGCACCCCTGACATGTACGAGGTGGATGATGTCACCGAGCCGGGGTGGATGGGCTGGTACAAGGTGAAGGACGACGCCAACGTCGTCGGACACAAGGCCTGCACTACGCCGGGCACCGTCGCGGGCCTCACGATGGCCCTCGAGCGGTACGGCACCATGAGCCTCGGGGAGGTCATGGCCCCAGCCATCAAGGTGGCGAGGGACGGCTTCACCGTGGGCTGGTGGACCGCCGACCACATCTTCAGGCGCATAGAGGGGTTCTGGGGGTTCGACGAGTGGAGGCGGGTCTACCTCAGGGAGGGGAGGTTCCCATACCTTCCCTACTTCCGCGGGATGGTGGAGCCCCACGTGCTCGTGAACCAGGAGCTTGCCAAGTGCCTTGGCGCGATCTCGGTGGAGGGGCGCGACGTCTTCTACAGGGGATGGATAGCGGAGGCCATCTCGGATGAGATGGAGAGGGGCGGCGGCCTCATAACCCTGGAGGATCTGGCCATGTACGAGCCCATCGTACACTCGCCCGACCCGGGTAGCTACAGGGGCCTCGATGTGGTGTACGACCCGACCCACAGCGGGACCACTATGATGCAGATACTCAACATCATGGAGGGATACGACTATTCTTCCATGGGGTTCATGAGCCCGGAGCGTCTCCACATAGTCGCCGAGAGCGTCGGCCTGGCCTTCGCTGACAGGTTCAAGTACATGGGTGACCCCGGCTTCGTCGAGGTCCCCCAGAGGGGCCTCGTCTCCAAGGAGTACGCAGCCGAACTCCGGGGTAGGATAGACCCCGAGAGGGCTGGCGCCGTGGAGTTCGGTGACCCGTGGCCCTACGAGCCGGAGTGCACCACGGCGTTGGCGGTGGCCGACAAGGCCGGGAATATGGTCTGCGTCAACCAGACCCTCGTCAACTCCTTCGGCTGCGGCGTGGTGATACCGGGCACAGGCATAGTGATGAACAACGCCATGTACGGCCTCGACCCGGAGCCTGGCCACGCCAACAGCATCGACGGCCGTAAGCGGCGGATACAGAACGTCTGCCCCACGGTGCTGCTCGACGAGGGAGAGCCCTACATGGTGCTCGGCGCACCCGGCGGCAGGAACATACAGGTCTCCGTCGCGCAGGTCATCCACCATGTGGTAGACTACGGCATGGGGGCGCAGGACGCGGTGGACGCCCCCAGGCTGACCCGGGAGACGGGGACCGTCTACGTCGACTCCCGTTACCCGGCCGCCGTCCGGGACCGTCTCACCTCCATGGGCCACGACGTCGACTGGGTCGACCCCGAGCTCAAGAGCTGGGGCAGGCCGATAGCGGTGGTTAAGGACAGGGATACCGGGATGCTACACGGCGGCGTCTACTCTCTGTTGACAGGGTTCGAGTCCATGGCGGTTGGGATTTAATCACCCCAAATATTACCCGCTACCATGATAGACACCCGATATGAATCGGGTGAGAAAGCGTACACTAACTGCCCTGCGAGCCGATCAGGGCCCGCACCTCTCTCAGTAGCTCGCCCCTTTCTTCCTCTTCTTGCCGCCAGCGTCTATCGAGCTCCCGCCGCCGCTCCGCCGAGATCACTCCCTCGGCTCTAGCCTGGTTCAATGCCTCGACGAACTCCCTGTAGACGTTCCGCGTCTTACTCGTTCTGGCCAGCCTCTCACTGATTACCTCGCGTCGGGTCTTGATGCCCGATAATAGCTCGATGAGCGGCCTCATCTCCCTCAACGCCTGTCTGAAAGCTTCCTGGCTCAGCGGGGTACTGATAGAGGCCAGATGGAGCTCCGGGGACCTTGGCTTGACGTAAACATGCTGATTGTTCACGATCTTTCTTCCCCCTTTCCGCAGCTCGTCGGCTTCATCCAGAAGCCTTCTGAGAAGCCCGCCATCCATCCTTAAGCTCAGATATCTTCTGATGAGCTCCATCTCGGAGCCATCACTGTTCCCGCTGTAGAGCTTTGTCTCGTACCCCGTGGGTAGACCATCGAGCAGGGTGAACAGCCTCTCATGTTCCTCCCGGTGGGTCTCCCTGAAGACGTTCTCCAGGTGTTCGACGCTCTTCTTGGACTCGTAGACTATGGCCAGCTCCAGCCCCTGGTCTCTAATCCGCATGTTGAGACTCGGTAACGGTTTTCCGTCTCCCTCGTCTGGCTCTCCCAGTGGTACAGTCAACACGTCTTCGGTGGACACGTTCTCCATGACTTCTCTCTCGCTTAGGCTGGGGACCAGGCCGCCCAGCTCCTCTTTCACCAGACTGTACCATCCGACGTATTTTCCTCTCCAAGCCATACGCTTCACCGGGCTAACCAGAGAATGTGAGAGTGCCTAAAAAAGGATTGAGAAAAAAAGAAAGGGGGTTAGGAGGTTGAGGCCGTCTTCCTTGCTTTGGCGCTCGTGTTCTTGGCGCTCACGCTCGGGGTCAGAGCGTCTGTGCTCTGCACCTGGGGGTTCCTCCGGCCCCAGCCGATGGGGTGGGCGCTGCCCCTCATGTGGAAGCCGTACATGTCTCCGTCGTGGCTCATGTAGCCTTTCATGGCCAGCCTCACGCCGAACCTCGCCTTGCCTATCCTTCCGATGGCCCATAGGTCCAGGTCTTCCCCGTGGAGCTTCATCACGAACACGCCGTCGCTGCCCAGGACCGCTATTCCCTTTACGCCTACGCGTTCACCGTTTTGGCCTACTATGCCCCAGACGATGTCGTAGACTATGCCGTACTCCGTCGTCTTGACCTTGGTGGCCGCGAACATGGTACCAACCGGGGTAGCCAGGCTGGACTCCTCTACGTCCGCGTCGCCTAGAGGCCACGAGGAGCCGTGGGCGCGGGCGATCCACAGCGGGCTCGCCGTGTCGCCGTCCTCCACTGCGGGGGCGTTCTCTGCGGCGCTGATCCTGTCATCGATCTCGTCCTCGCTGAGGTCGTCGAGCTCGATGGCCTCAGGCTGCACTATTTGAAGCCTGTTCTGTATCTCAGCCTTCAGGGACTGCTGGATGCGCTGCACGCGCTGAGCCCGATCAACAAAAGCCTCGGGCTGGGGGGAGGTGTTATCCACCGCGGCGGCCATGACCGGCGTCGCCGCGAGGACCGAGGCCACTATGAGGGCCATCACCATCAGGGTTTTGGTTCTCGTCTTCATTTTTAACCGTTGGACCCATAGGCGTAAGTATACCATAAGGAACCCCGTGGACGCGGTGTTTCAGAACCGGAACCCCTGTTTCACCCGAAGAAAACGCCTCGATTCAGGACGTTTATACCAAATAAACCACGTTTTTCATTGCTTTGTACGCGACGAACACCCAGTTAACCGTCCGATGGCTCTTTTCTCCGCGTGGGGTGGCCGGTGAACGGCTGAGCTCCCCGGGCTTTTCGGTAAATCCTATAATTCGCCGGATGTATACCGTTTCCGTGGACGATTCAGCCATCGAAAACAGGCGTAGCATCATGGAGGTGCTATACAGGCATAGGGCTTCGGGTGGAGGCTCAGTGAGCCTGGAAGACATGGGTTCGCTGGGCTTCATCGACGTGGGGAGGCTGCGCGAAGACCTGGGGTATCTTGAGGCTCTGGACTACGTGGAGCTCCTTGAAGGCCGCGTCGGCCTCACCGAGCTGGGGTTCGCTTTGATGGAGACCCGGGAGTTCAGCTATTGCCCGCATCTCTGAGCCCGGAGAATTGTACTATCAGGACGCCAACGAGGACTGCGGCCATGCCGAGCAGCTTCGTGGCGGTAAGCGTCTCGCCGAGGAAGATCGTTGATAATACCGCTATCTGGATCAGCATCGTGTTCTGAAGTATCGATATCTCGAAGGCATCCACCCTCTGTAACGCGTGGTTCCACAGGAAGAACGCCGCCGCGGTGTTCACAACCCCGAGCCATAACACTATCCCCCAGCCGCCGGGGCTCAACCAGGTGAAACCCTCGTAGAACCAGGCCGAACCCGCTATGAACACCGTGCCCACGCCCATGGCGAACGCCGATAACCCTAGGGGGCCGATGTCCCCTGGCTTGAAGAACGCTCGACCCGCGACCAGGTACGCGGCCCACCCGAGCCCCGAGACGAGGGTAATAGTCACGCCGGTCAAGCTGTCCGCGGGGACCCCGCCGAAGTATACGTAGGCGCCGGCGATAACGAGGGCTATCCCGGCTACCTGCCGCGGCGCAGGTGGTGTCTTGAGAAACACGAGTCCCAGTATGAGGACCATGACCGGGGTGAAGTTGAGGAGGAAGGTCACCGTGACCGCGGGGAGGCGGTAAAGCCCAAGGCACTGCAGCCCCTGCGCCACGGAGTAGCCCGATATCCCGAGGAAAACCAGTTTGAGGACGGCCCCCCGGTCCAGCTTTTTGTGTTCACCCAGCACCAACGCCACAGGGACGAGGACAAGAGACGCGACCATGTAGCGGAGGGAGACCAGCAGGAGCGGGCTGACCTCAGCGAGCCCTATCTTGGTGAGTACGTAGCTGGTGGACCATAGGAACGTCACGAGGAGCGCCTCCAGGAGCGCCCCGAGCCTTCCCTTATCCATTGAGTTGCAGTGTCCACGCCTCTATTTAAGCGGCTTCCACCGTTGCGCCTGCGAAACTCTATATCGTGCAGCCTCCAATACTCCCTGTATGAACGTCGAAGAGAGAATCAAGGAGCTCGGCATCGAGCTCCCCGAGGCGCCGGCGCCCAAGGGCAACTACATAGGAGCCAAGTGGGCAGGCAACATCGCCTTCAGCTGCGGCCAGGGGCCGTTCACCACCACGAAACGAGGCATGGTCGGCAAAGACCTGACCATCGAGGAGGGCTACCAGGGCGCGCGGGAGACCGCCATGAACTGTCTGGCTCAGCTCAAGAAGCAGCTGGGCAGCCTGAACAAGATCAAGCAGGTGCTCCAGGTCGTGGGGTTCATCAACAGCGCGGAGGGCTTCATGGATCAACCCAAGGTTCTTAACGGGTTCACGGACCTCCTCATCGAGATATGGGGAGACTACGAGGGCAGGCCTGCGCGGGCGGCGCTGCCGGCTCACCACCCTGGCTGGATATGCATCGAGGCCTGGATGGTCGTGGAGCTTCACCCCGAGGAATAGCCCCTTTTTCTTCATCCCTGTTTTATTCTCGTTCACCCAGTACTCTATGGTTGTTATGGGTAGGCTTGAAGGCAAGGTGGCGGTGATCACCGGCGGCGCCTCCGGCATCGGGGAGGCTTCTGCTAGGCTGTTCGCCGAGGAGGGCGCCGGGGTTGTGGTCGCCGACGTTCAAGACGAGAGAGGCGGTGTGCTGGCGTCCGAGCTAGGCGTGGAGTACATCCACGCGGACGTGACCCGGGAGGGGGACGTCGAGGCCGCTGTATCTCGTGCTGTTGATGTGTATGGCCGCCTCGACTGCATGTTCAATAACGCGGGGATCGCGGGGGCGGTTGGCCCCATAGAGTCGGTAACCGTTGAGGCTTTTGACAGGACGGTTGCCGTGCTGCTCAGAGGCGTCTTCCTCGGCATAAAGCACGCCGCTCCGGTTATGCGGGCCCAGGGGGGCGGTAGCATCATAAACACGGCGAGCGTCGCGGCCATAATGACGGGCTACGGGAACCACGTCTACAGCGCCGCCAAGGCCGGGGTGGTGCAGCTCACGAGGTCGGTGGCCATGGAGCTCGGCGAGGCCAACGTGAGGGTGAACTGCATCCTCCCGGGGTTCATACCCACCCCCATGATCGCCCTCGCGAGAGGGGTTCCTCCCGGTGAGGCCGACGGCAAGCTCGGCGTGATAACAGAATCGTTCAGGGAGGCCCAGCCCATCAGGCGGCCGGGGCGCCCGGACGACATAGCCAAGGCTGCTCTCTGGCTTGCGAGCGACGACTCCGGCTTCGTAAACGGCCACGCACTGGTGGTGGACGGCGGCGTCTCGGGGGGCAGGATGTGGAGCGACTACCAGGACGCCATCAAAGGCTTGGAGAGGAAGCTGGGCCTCAGCCGCTGATCCTTCCCCTGAGGTCCTCCAGCTCGGCCTCCGCGCTCTCGTTGAGCTGGGTGAGCCTGTTTTTCCTCCACTGGATGCGGGCGTCCATGAACTCCTCGGGTTCGGTGAACCGGGGCGCAGACGGGTCTTCTATCTCTCTCTGGAATAGGCTGCCGAAGTCGGCTGAGTGGCCGCCTGTCTCTACGAGCCTCCTGATGCGTTCCCTGCACTCGATGCACTTCTCGACGTGTTCAAGTAGGTTGAGCTCTGCGTGGTTCTCCACTATGAACTTGAGGTACCTGCCTTCGAGGCGGCGGAGATCCAGCTGCTCGCAGTCTCCCATGTCTAGGATATGGGTCGCAGCCCCGGTTTAATCATTAGGCTGGCTCCAAGTTCTCGGTGGGTATCCAGCCTTCCCTGTCGCTGTCCCTGCAGAGGGTCCAGTACTTCACCTCGGCTACGTACTCGAACACCTCCCCCGGCTCTACTGTGAGCTCCCCGGTGTCGTAGTCAGTGGTTATGGTGCCTTCCTCACCGTCTATGCTGAGGTACTCCATCGGTATCCACGACCACACGCCCTCGTGGTTCTCGCACCAGTACCAGCCGGGCATCTCGGGGTCCTCTCGCCCCACCTTCACCTTGTCGCCTCTCTTGAAGACGACGTTGTAGTCGAAGGACGCCTCGTGGGGCTTCACCACCCTTACCTTCATGGTCTCCATGTCCCCGGTTGCCGATTTAAGGTACACGGGCGGCGGCGTCCGTGGAATAGAAAAATGAGCGAATACACCGGTAGGTGTATACTATTAAATTGATGAGGTCATCTCTGTTAAATCAAAGGCGAACTTCATGAAGCCTTATATGAAAATACTGGTCGCATACGATGGTTCAGCTCACGCCGACAACGCCCTCAGCGAGGCCATCGACCTGGCCGAGAAGTTCAAAGGTTCCATAACGGTCCTCTACGTCGCTTGGGAGAAACCCGACGACGACAGCCGCACCCTTCTGCTTAACGCCGAAGAGAGGCTGAAGAAGGCTGGCGTAGAACACAAACTCAGGGTCGAGATAAGCAACTACGCGCCCAGGATTATAGTGCGTACCGCGATGGACGAGGCGTTCGACTTGATAATCATTGGAAGCAGGGGGATGGGGGGAGGCAAGGGCTGGATACTCGGCTCCGTCTCCAGCAGGGTGATAGAGGAGGCGCCCTGCCCCGTCCTAGTGGTCAAATGAGCCCAACCAACCCATTTTTCATTATTTCTTTTTAAAAATTGAACTTGGGCTATGCATGCGAGTATTTTTCCCACCACCCTGGAAGACCAGCATCTGTCACTCCCTCTTTAGTTACCAGGGTCGGTGCCAGAGGGTTCAGCTCCAAGACGAATCCATCCAGAAAGTTGACCCAGTCAGGGGGCGGCGGTAACCCTAGCCAGTGGTGCATGAGGGCGGCGACCCACGTGTCGTGGCTAACCAGCACGTGGAACGAATCTTCCTGGAGGTCCCTAAGCATGGTCCGCGCCACCATCTGTGCGAACTCCAAGGACGGGCGCACCATGCTCAGCGGGTAGAGCCCGCCGAGCCAGTGTTTCAGGTACGTCAAGGCGCTCTCGTCGGTGTCCTCGACTACTTGGCGTCTAGACTGCTCACGGTGGAAGCCCACGGGGTCCAAGATGGTGTCCACTGGTATCGTACCAGCCAGCCTGCATTCGGCCTCAACGCTCTCAAGCCCCGACTTGACGGCCAGGCACGTCTCCCTCGACCTCTCGATGTAGGTGTGCCACAGCCGGTACTTCCTGCCGGTGGGGAGGCCGGCACCGAACTCGTAAGCCGCCCTCAACCCCGACTCCGTTGACCTTGGGTCATCTCCACGCGTCGCTCTCGGCCTCTCGGTGTGGCGGATGTGCATGATGGCCGGGTGTGCTCCGGACAGCTTCATCGTGTGCTCCAGTATGATCCGGGCTGGTCTACACCAGCTCTTTGTCCGTAAAACGCTCTTCACCATCAGACCGCCTAGACTCTATTGGCTTGTATTGCTGAAAAAATTAAGGTTGAAAAATGTGGGGAGGCTACCAGGCGTCGGTGCGCTCGAGGAACGCCTCCGTGTCGGGGTGTATCTCCTCGTAGTTCTCCTTGATGTACTCCTTCATCTGGTCCGCGAGGGCGATGGTCTTGTCGTAGCCCTGCTCCTCGATGAAGGCCTCTATCTCCTCCTGGGTCTTCCTCCTCGGGTTCCAGTCGTCCTCGTTTGCCACCCTGAACAGGAACCTCGTGTAGTTGGCCGCCGCCAACCGCAGATATTTCAGCTCCACCTTGTCCAGCGTGTCGTACCTCGTGTGGCCGTAGCCTCTGCCGGTCCTAGTCCGTCTGGCCTCGGGGTCCCCGCCGCTCCCGCACGGCACCGAGTTGAGGAAGAAGGGCCAGTGGTCGCTGTAGGGGCTCACCCTCTCGTCGGTGGGTATATACGCCTTCATCTCCTCGGCCCACTTCGCCGCCAGCGGCTCCAGCTCGGGGAAGTCGTGGAACGTGACTCCCTTGTTGCCCTTGCCTCCGCCGGCGTCAAGGTTCAGCATGAACCTGCACTTGTCCAGCTCCTCCTCGTGGTCGCGGGTGTAGGCCCTGCTGCCGTAGAGCCCTATCTCCTCGGCTCCGAAGCACATGCACCTGACCCGGCGCCTGAGCCTGTCCTTCACCATGACCAGGTTGTGTGCGATCTCCATCACGGTTACGGTGCCCGACGCCGGGTCGACTGCTCCCTGGCTGATGTCGTGCCCATCGTAGTGGCTGCCGACCACTATGTACTCGTCGTCCACGGGCTTCTCGGGCGCCACGTCTGCGACCACGTTGTATGTGACCGTGGGGTGGTTCTTGTCAGTGGTCACGATCCTGACCACCACCTCCTTCTCGCGCTTCAGCAGCCGGCTCAGGAAGCTCCCGTCCTCGTACGATATGCCCACCGCCGGGATCACGGGGCTGATGCCGCCCGTGGGCGGCCCGTAGGCGGGGTAGTGGTTCATGAATATCCAGCCCTTGGCCCCCGCCATGACGCTGCGCATATACTTCTCGCTCCTGTGGAGGAACCGCTTCATGCTCAGGGGGCTGGCGCTGGTCACCATCACCACGTTACCGTCTATCTCGTCCTTCCGGTTCTCGTAATCGTCTATGGCCCCGTCTCCGAGGAAGACCAGCTTGGCCTCGACGGTGTCCCCGATGCTGTGGGGAAGGCTGATGACGTCGAAGCTCTTCTCTATTGGGCTCACGACCTCCAGCGTCGCGGGGCCGCGTGTCCAGCCGGCGATGGTGTACTCCTCGTGGTGTACGTTCTCGCAGCCGTACTCCTTGAGCTTCTCCACCATGTAGTCCACGCTGCCCTTGTCGCCCGGGGTGCCGGGGAACCTGCTGCCGTGGACGTCACAGAGGATCTCAAGGTTGTCCATGGGCTCCGAGCTCGTGTAGATCTCGGCCATGACCTTCTTATCGACATCCAAGTATGGGTTAGCCAATAGTTTCACCGATGAAAAGACGGCTGCAAGGGATATAAGACTATCAATGCCGCCTCGGCGGGTCAGTCTCCCCGGCTCTTCAGTGCTCGGGGCTCGAAGAGGAGCACAACCGAGGGCTCAGGGCTCTCGGGACGGTGCTCGACGTTCTTGGGGACGACGCAGAGCTGGCCTTTCCCCAAGACCACGTCAGGTTGATCCCTCAACCCTATGGTGATCTCGCCTTTGACGACGTAGAAGAGCTCGTCCTCCTCGGCGTGCCTATGCCAGTGGTACTCGCCGTGGAACAGCGCCAACCTTATGACTTGGTCGTTTATGTACGCCACGTCAAGGGGAGACCAAGGCTCGGTGATCTCCGCGGCTTTCTCGCCGATATCTACTGAAGGGATCATGGAGAAAAAAAGGTGACAAACATAAAAAAGAAGACGATCAACATGCTTACCTTTACATTGACATAGATTTATATCGGCGGTCAGCGTTCTACGGGTCCACATGATCAGCGGTGCCGAGACTTGGGTTACATCGAAAAGCTACGCGAAAGCCTGTCCCTACGCGGGAACATACCGGGGCTAGTGGCTAGTGGGCTTATCGAGGGCACCGCGTGGCAGATGCATGAACTCGTATGGCAGCCATACATAATCAGCCTAGGCGGCAGCATGGCCACCATAGGCGGCATGCAGAGCCTCTGGACGCTGGTCACCAACGGCCTCCAGTTCGTCACGGGGAGGCTCTGTGACAGCTGGGGCCGCAAGACAGCCATCAACGGCTACTACCTGGCAAGCATAGCGGGGCTTCTCATCAGCGTCTACGCCCGGGACTGGAGGTGGCTCATACCCGTCATAGTGCTATACAGCATAGCCGACAGCCTCGGCGAGCCCAGCTTCTACCCCATATTCGCCGAGTCCGTCGAAGCCAACAAGATCGGGTTATCCATAAGCCTCCTGAGCCTCACATGGTTCCTACCCGGCCTCTACGGCAAGCTATTCGCCGGGTACATAGGGGAAAACCTGGGGCTGGTAAACGTCATAAGGCTCGTCCTCATAGGCGAGGTGGCGGCGACGCTGGTCTTCCTCTTCGGCGTCGAGGAGACCTTGAAAGAGAGGAGGCCCATGGACTGGGCCGCAGTCAAGGGGAACATCGTCGGCGTCCTGAAGCCCAGAGGCGACCTGCGTGACATCTACCTCCTCTCAATACTCGACAGGTTCAGCTGGGCCGTCAACAGGGGCATCCTAGTCGCCATGCTGTACGAGTCCCTCGGCCTCAGCCTCATCCAGATAGGCGTGCTCTTCACCGTCGCCACGGCAACCACCACCCTCGCACTCATCCCCGTCGGCAACCTGGTTGACCGATACGGGTCCCCGGTCTTCCTCAGGGCCTCAGTGTTGCTATCCATCTGTAGCTTCGCGGGTTATGCTGTGTTCAGATCGTTCCCGGTGCTTATCGTCCTGCAGGTTTTCAGGGGCCTAGCCATGGGGCTATGGGACCCCTCCTACAACAGCCTCCTAGCCAAAGCTGTGCCGGAGAGCGAGAGGGGAAGCCTCTACGGCAGCATCAACGGCCTGCGGGGCATCATCGTGTTCCCGGCCCCCCTCCTAGGAGCATTCCTCTTCGAGGGCTTCGGCCTAAGAGGCACCTTCGCGGCGAGCATCGCTTTCAGCTGCCTCGCCTTGGTGGTGGCTTTAAGATTAAAAAACCGATGAGCATAGGAAAACGCTAGCCCATATATGTTGCTAGATGACTTCTTCCATGCTGCCGGAGAGCCTTTCTAAGTAGACGAGGGCCTCCGGGGGGAGCTCTTCCTTCCGGGCCTCGAGGTACTCCTTCAGCTGGATGCCTAGGCGAACCGTCTCGTGGATACCCGCGTCCTCTATGATCCCGTCGATCTCTTCCTTACTTCTATGCTCCACGGGCCAATCATCCGCGTTGCAGAGGCGCACCGCCGCCACCCCGGCGTTGGCCACGCACTCGCGCATGGCGCGTATGTTCGCCTTGTCCACGGTGTCGAACTTGGTGTGCCCGAACCCCCTACCGGCGCGTCTCCGCGCCTCCTCGGGGTCTCCCATGGTGGCGGTGGGCACCCCCTCCAGCAGGAACGGCCAGTGGTCGCTGTAGGGGCCGACGCGGCTGTAGAGGGGCAGGTCCACCCCTATGTCTGCTATGATCTCCTTGAAGAACGGGTCCAGCCCCGGCCAGCCGTGTACGCAGAACCCCTGGCGGCCTGCTCGGCCCGCGGCGTCGAAGTTGAGCATGAACCTGGTCTTGGGCATCAGCTCGGGGTGGTCTCTGACGTAGGCTCTGCTGCCGTGGAGCCCTATCTCCTCTGCGCCGAACAGGATGAACCTCATGTTCCGCTTGAGGTTGTCCCTCTCCTTCGCTAGGATGCGGGCGATCTCCATGACGACGGCGGCGCCGGTGGCGTCGTCCAGCGCCCCCACGGCTATGTCGTGTCCCTCGTAGTGGGCGCCGTAGACGATCCACTCGTCTGTGCCTCTCGTGCCGGGGAGGTCGGCTACCACGTTCCACGTGTCCACGTCAAGGTTTCTGCACTTGGTCTCCAGCCGCAGCCTCACCCGTCCCTTCCTCTCCAAGAGTCGGGCCAGGTACATGCCGTCCTCGTAGCTGACGCCTATCGCCGGCACTATTGGGCTGATGCCGCCTGTGGGCGGCCCGTAGGCCGGGTAGTGGTTCATGAATATCCATCCGGCGGCTCCCGCCATGACGCTTCTCTGGTACTTTTCGCTGCGGTGGAGGTACCGGGTCATGCCTTCCGGGTTGCCGCTGTTCACCATGACGATCTTGCCCTCGATCATGTCCTGCTTCTCCTCGTAGACTCCGAGGGCTCCGGGGCCCAGGTAGACGAGCTCGGCCTCGACCTTGCCCTCGCAGCTCATGGGCAGCGCGATGCAGTCGATCCTCTTCCGCTTGGGTTCAAGAATCTCCAAGCTACTGCTATCGCGTATCCAGCCCGGTAGTGTGAACTTCTCCAGGTGCACGTCCTCTAGGCCGTACTCGGTGAGCCTCTCCGCCATGTACTTGCAGCTCTCCAGGTCCTTGCCGCTTCCCGGCCACCTGCTGTCGTACTCGTCGCAGAGTGTCGTCACGGTTTCTAGGGTCTCGACGCTGCTGTAAGCCTCGCCGAGTATCCTCTTGTCTAGTTCAAGGTGGGGTCTAGACATAGTCATCGCGTATATCTGGACGTGGAGAGTAGAAATGGTTTGGGCTAGCCGGTCGGCGAGAACAGGTTAACAGCCACATACAGGACATAAGGTATCAACGCCACGATGAACGCCTTCCTTCTGCCTATCTGGTAGTTCTCCGCCAACGCGTACGTGATGTAGATCAGGGCGGCCAGCCCGAACACGTTGAAAAGGTTGGTGCCTATGACTGCTTTCAGGACGCTGTTCTCGACGTCTCTGTTGGCCACGAAGTATCCGGCTAGCTGGCTTGGCGACGATATGAACGAGTCGGCAAGCCTCACCATGTAGTTAACCACGTGGGGCGTAGCGGCGAAGCCATGCATGGCGAAGAATCTCTTCATGTTCCCGCCTCCCCCCGTGAGCGTCGCGACGCCGTGCATGAGCAGCGTCGATGCTGCGAACCCGATTAGTATGCTGACGGCTACCCCTATGCCGGCGAAAAGCCCCATGCTGCCGCCGAGCTGGGACGCGTCTACGCCGGCCTGCCCCAGCTGGGGCACCAGCACCTCCAAAGGTATCTTGGACATGTACGTGGACGCCGACGCGGCGGCGAGCACCACCATCAAGAACACTATGAGGAGACCCCTCGTGAGGTCTCTCTCCGAAACGTACTGGAAGGTCTCCTGGGGCCTCCTTAGTACCCCGGCTACCAGTTCAATGAATCCCTTTCTATCTTCACTCATGTCTCAAAGCCTCCACTGGGTTGAGGTTGGACGCCCTCCACGCCGGGTAGAGCCCCGACAGTATGGATGTCACCATGGCGAAGCCCACCACGAACAATCCTAAGCTAATGGAGGGGTTCACCGCTAAATCGATTAAGTTGCCTATCACTGAGCCTAGGAGGAACCCGAACGCGGCGCCCATGGCGCCACCGACGACTCCCGTGACCATGGCCTCGCTGAGGAACATGAACAGCACGTCGCCGCTCTTGGCGCCCACCGCCTTCAAGGTCCCTATCTCCCTCGTCCTCTCCATGACTGAAACCGTCATGGTGTTTATAATCCCGACGCCCGCCACCAGCAGCGAGATGCCCGCTATGCCCCCGAGCACCGACTGTATGGTGCCAAGCACCGAGCCCACCGTCTCCATGGCGGACTCCGAGGAGACAACCGTCACCCTGTCCCCGAGCCTATCCTCTATCCCTTGGACTGCGGCTTCCACGTCGTCAACTGTAGCCGCCTTGGCTACAACGAAATCGAACTCGCCGCCGACCTCGTAGAACCCCTGGGCCGTCTGAAGAGGCATGGCGATGCTGTCGTCGAGGTTGAACCCGAAGCTGCCGCCCTGCCCCTCCAGGATGCCTATCACCCTCAGGGTGAGCTCCTTCTCGACATCGTTCACGGTTGATTTTATCTTGATCCTGTCCCCCAGGTCGATGACCCTCTCGTCAGCGTCCAAGGGCTTCGCTATGTTGGCTCCGACGATCACGACCGCCGAGTCGCCTCTGACGAAGTTCCTGCCCTCCTCGATGACGGTGTTCTTGTTGATCTCGGCGTACTCCTCGGTGACGCCGTAGATATCCGTGTAGTAGCTCCTTCCCTTGACTGTGAAGCTGCAGTACTTGTTGGCGATGATTGGCGTCGCCGCCTCCACCTTGGAGGTCCTCTCGATGATGTCCAGCTCCCTCCAGTCAAGGGTGTCCGCCACGATCCCCTGCCCCTGACGTACCTCCCCTGGGATGACAATTATGTTGGTGGGCCCGAACACCTCCAGCTGCCCGGTGACGCTGTCTGTGAGCCCCTGGGTGACGGACACGAGGCCCGTAACCGCCGCGCAACCTATGAGTATGCCCACAAGGTTGAGCGCGAAACGGAACTTGCGCTCCCTCACCCCCTGCGTAGACATTAAGAGGATGTCGAGGAGGTTCACGCGCTCACTCTCACGGTCCCAGACCTAGGAGCCTGCGTATCCAGACCCAGAGCCCGGAAGGCTCGGTGTCCTGTCCCGGCTGCGGGGCGTTGCCGCCGACGCTCATCGTGAACTCTAGCTGCTCCTCGTGCTCCCTGTTTAGGTGGTCCCTGTAGTCGATGCTGAGGCTCAGCTCGTGGTCGCCCTCCTCCGCGTCATCGGCCACCCTGTAGTTGATGTCGAAGGGTATGGGGCTGTCCGGGTCCACGGCGCCGATGTACTCCGTGCTGCCGGCCGTCCGCTTGAAGACATCGTCTTCGATCAGGCTTATGCTCACGAAGTCCACGCTCTCCGTCCCTATGAGGAGGAGGTCTGCCTCAAGCTCCTTGTTATCTCCCCGCCTCACCGTCTCGGTGGGGGTGTCGATGAGCTCGAACTCTATGAGCCCCTCCACCATTACCGTAAGCGTCTCGGTGAGGCTCCCCGCGACGCCCCTGGAGTTCGTGTACGTTATGGTCGCCGTCACAGGGTACTGCCCGGCTGCGATGCCGCCCGACGCGAGGAGCCGGTAAGTCACGACGGCCGTGCCACCGGCTTCTAGGTCGCCGAGACTGCTCGTGGTAGGGCTAAGCGGCGACATCGACGTGACCGTCACGAAGCTCAGTTTACACAGCAGCTCATAGGCATCCGCGCCGCTGCACTGGACCTCCAGCTGCACGTCGAAGGAGTCTCCCGGCCTCACGCGCTCCTGAACCACCTCCATGCGTTTCAGCGTGATGACGGTGGCCTTCGCCGCTGCCGCCGAGTCGACGTTAACCGGGAGGCTGAAGGACTGGTAGTACCTGCTGTCTTCGGCGTCCCTGTAAGACACTGTGGCCGTCAACGTGTAGACGGCCAGGGGGGTGCCCTCCAGTATGCTCAGCACGGGCTCCACGGCCACGGGCTCTCCGACACCCAACTCTTCGAGGCTTGTGCTGAGGCCGTCGACGACCGATATGTAGCCTGACGTTGAGCTCAGCGTGAACTCCAGGTCGTAGAGCGTCTCGTCCCAGTTGTTGGTGAACATGTAGGTCAGCTTGTTCTCTGCCCCAGACTTCGCCCTCACGCTCCCCTGCTCCGTGGAGTACTTCATCTTGGGGACGTAGCCCTCGTCGACGACGAGGCCTACGGGCACCGTCACCGTGGAGTCCTGAGCGGCGCCGAACCTCCTGTAGATCACGGTCAGGCTCAGACTGTAGGCGCCCAGCTCCACGCTCTGGCCCACGTATATGGTCGGCTCATAGGTCTTCGTCTTCCCCTTATCGATGGTGTTGAAAACCATGTGAGCCCCGCTGAGGATGGATATCCCCGGCTGGGTGGAGGTCAGGAAACACTCGGCGTCGAACAGGTTATAGTCGCCCGTGTTCCTGAGGTTGATCTTTATGGTGTTCTCTTGGCCCGCGGTCATGTAGATGTTATCGGTGGACACCTGCAGTATGGCCGAGTCGGCTAGAGCTGTTGGAAACTGGATGGCTATTAGCATAGCCAGAGTCAATACGATTAGATTCTTTCTCTTCATCACATGATCAAATCCTTGAAGCTTTTATCGCCCACTATGATGCCGTCCCGTAGCTGGATGAGGCGGTCCGTGTTCTGGGCCACCATGGCGTCGTGGGTGATGAGTATGAAGGTCTTGCCCTCCTCCTTGTTGAGGTCCCTGAGCAGATGCATTATCTCGTCCCCTGTGGTCGAGTCCAGGTTACCTGTGACCTCGTCGGCGAGGATGAGGTTCGGCTCGTTGGCGAGGGCCCTGGCGATGGCGACGCGCTGCTGCTCGCCTCCGCTGAGCTGGCTCGGCTTGTGGTCGGCCCTGTCGCCCAGCCCTACAAGCTCCAGTAGGCGTTGCGCCCTCTTATGCCGATCACCCCTAGAAACCCCTGCGATTGCCATGGGCAGCTCCACGTTGCCTTGGGCGTCCATCCTGGGGATGAGGTTGAAGAACTGGAAGATGAACCCAATCTCCCTGTTCCTGAGCTCCGCCAAATTGTTGTCGTTGAGCTTCGAGAGGTCGACGCCGTTTATGTAGACCTTGCCCGCGGTCGGCCTGTCGAGGGCCCCTATCATGTTGAGGAGTGTGCTCTTGCCGCTGCCGCTCGGGCCCATGATGGCCGTGAACTCGCCGGGCTCCACTGTGAGGTTCAATCCTTTGAGCACCTCCAGCGGCCTACCTCCCTGTATGTAGGTCTTCACGAGGTCGACGGTCTCTATCAGGTGCGTCACTGTTTATCCTCCAGCAGCTCATCGACTAGCGCAAGTCTATGCTCCGTCATATCCCGTACCTTATTAAGGAAGCTCTTCTTCACGTCGGCGTCCAAGTTGCTGTAGAACTGGGTTAGCATCCTGTGGGTCATGTCCTCGTCCTTGTCTACGACGAGGCTCATCAGTCTGAGGGCGCCCTGCTTCATCTCCGTGGACATCCACTTGAAGAGTACTGTGAGGTAGTTGACGGTGAAGCCGAGGGAGTCCGCGAAGTGGGTCTCCAGCTGGGGGAAGAGGTTTCGCCCCTTCTCCGTTATGTGGTAGTACTCTGTTCCGTCTCTCTCCACGGTCTCTACGAAGCCCTTCTTGGCTAGGCTCTTGAGGGCCGGGTAGACTGTGCCCGTCTTGGGTTCCCACACGCCTTCGAACTCTTCCTTTAGGGTCTTGAGCATCTCGTAGCCGTACTTGGGGCTGCCGTCGAGCTGTATCATGAGGAGCACCTGGAGTGGGCTCACGGGCATCTTGACGGGGGTCCTGCTGCTTATGCTCAATGTCATTGGGTTGACCTCTACCTAGTAGGTTTCTTCTATCTTGGAGGTGGTCTCCTTTTTAAGGGTTACCGCTCGGAGGTTTTAAACGGTTTTTCAGTTTTACTACAGAATTTGATCAGAATCTCTCTACGGCTTTCAAGGGGGGCTCGTCCAGGACGCGGCGCTTCCCGTGCACCCGACACGAATATAAATGGACGCGACACCCTCGATGATGGATAACGGATGAGCGTCCTCGTCTTCACCGACAACCCGAGCACCGGCGAGACACAGATGGTACGCCAGGAGCTAACGAGCAGGGGCATAGAAACAGACTACAAGGCGCCGTGGGACATATCGCTGCCGGACTTCAGCCCCGACTACGACCTGGTCTATGTGCCCAGCAACATGCTTCACAGGGGCACCACCTTCGAGCTGCTTCACAGGCTCCTGATACTGAGGAGGCTGGACGAGGCCGCCGTGGTGATCAACCCCGTGGAGAGCATGCTCCACTACTCGAAGGAGCATCTAACGCTGCAGCTAGGCAGGCTTGGGCTTCCTCACCCCGAGACCATGATAACTGAGAACGTCGAGAAGGCGTATGGATTCGCCGAGAGGCTGCTGGGGGAGGGGCGGGAGGTGGTCCTCAAGCCTATTTGCTTGGCCAGGGGCGTCGGCGTCATGAAGCTCAGCAGGATAAGGAGCCGGGAGGACCTCCTCCAGTTCCTGACGTGGTACACCCGCAGCCACGGCGAGGGCGTGTTCTACCTGCAGGAGTATATTCCCAACCAAGGCTACGATATAAGGCTCTTCGTCATAGACGGCGAGGTTGTGGGCAGGGAGAAGCGGTCGAACCCCGAGGACTTCAGGTACAACGTCGCCGTCGGGGCCTCGGCGGAGCCTTTCAAGGACCCAGTATACGATGAGCTGGCGGTTAAGGTGGCCGACGCCGTGGGGCTGAAGATCACGGGGCTGGACGTGCTGCCCCGGGACGACGGCGAGCCCTTCGTGCTTGAGGCCAACTGTTACCCAGGCTACAAGGCGCTCATGGACACCACGGGTATACAGATCCACGAGCTCATAGTTGACTACTTCGAGAGGCTCATCCAGGGCTAGGGATAATCTTAAACGCTCCTCTACTAGGGATTTCTGTGGATCAGAATGCCGTTTTGCACTAACTGTGGGTCCGAGATAGAGGACCATCAAAAGTTCTGCCCCAGCTGCGGAGCACCGACCGAGCAGACTCCTGCCTCCGGTGGAGGCGAAACACCTGCGCCCAAGAAAGGCGTACTCGGAGACATCGACAGGGAAGACATCGAGGAAGGGGTCGAGAGAGGAGTGGACGCCGCCAAGAAGGGGCTCGGCGCCGCGTTCAGGCTCGCCCGCAGGGGCATCAAACAGGGAGCCGAGCTAGCCGGTAAAGGGATAGACGCTGCCAAGGAAACAATCGAGGAACGGAGGCAGGAAGGGCAGGAGACTGAGCCGGAGACTCAGGGCCAGGGGGTCTGCCCCCAGTGCGGCCAGCCGGTGACAGGCACAGGCAAGTTCTGCAGCCACTGCGGCCACAAACTGGAGTAGCCCTCACTTTCTTCTCGGGAGATGCCTCCTCTCGTAGTAGTAGAGCCCCTGCAGAGTGACGTACTGGTACACCGCCGTCACGATCGTCGAGAACTGCTCTATGTAGAAGAGGACTATGTTGAGCACCAGTAGGGATACTAGCAGCGCAACCGACCCAAGCTCCAGGCCCCGCCTGTCCATTCCCGCGAGGATGAGGGCGGCGCTCAGCGCGAGGGCTAGACCAACCGTTCCGTCGAGCACGAGATGCATCTGGGCCCAGAACATGTCGATCCCCGAGGCCGACGGGACTTCAGACAGTATGGCTGCTAAATATTCTCCCCTCTGGGAGGGGTCGCCCGCCAAGGTGTTGTACTCGAGGAACCTCGTGAAGCTCGGTGTCCCCAGTATTATGAGGCTCGCCACGAGGAACACCCTGACCCTCCGCTGGTTAAGGTACTTCTTCTCGACTTCGTTGCATAACAGTATCAACCTGTCGAAGGGGTTGGGTTCCTCCGGCGTCACCTTAAGGCTGTCAGACTCGATGAAGTCCATGAGCTCGACGGCGAGGCTTCTGAGGCCGGAGTCGCTGGTCTTGTCGAGTATT
>Ga0315532_1000831_pt1 | contig 24322 bp, 31 predicted proteins | sample SalMarWE160370MG_FD_203082 | JGI IMG/M metagenome (GOLD analysis project Ga0315532, IMG submission 203082) | Salt marsh sediment microbial communities from the Plum Island Ecosystem LTER, Massachusetts, United States - Salt Marsh Sediment WE1603-70 ...
TAAAGGTTCTGATGTAGAAAGAATTAGTATCTGCCCGGTATGTGGGGTGCAGTCTTTGGTTATTTATAACGATATCTGGACGAATGCCGATGATTTAGAGGATGGAGCAGTATTAGAAGAACCTTATGAGGTATGGCGGTATACTTCGCAGGTTAAATGCATGTGTTGTACCTTTGAAATATACGGCAATGATATTGATAATCCTGGTACTTATGGACTTCCGATAGAGGATTACTGGCAAAGCACACAAATTCGATAGCTGAACTTTATTTTTGCAGAATCGAAGCTGGAACTCATAAGCCTTTGGTCGCTGGTTCAAATCCAGCCGCTGCCACGTGTTTTCTTAAAGTCCTATCGCGAAAGAACGGCGGAGATAGCCTGATGCTACAGAGGCTATTGGGGCACACTACCTTAATGATGACTAACCGATATTGTCAGGCTGTGGGATGTTATGATGCGGTGGAGGCACACAAGAGATATAGTCCCGTGGACAGACTGAAATATGACTAATCAACGTAGCCTATTCAACATACTGTCTTTGAACATGATAAGCGGGAAATATTGTAAATCTTTATATATACTAAGTAGGTGTTCGTAATAATAATTCATACGAATTTCTTCATACCGTTCTTCTTCTTCGATACTCACTCCGTTTCTACTGATGTAATTCATGGGCCCTAACCAAATAGATTCAGTAACAAAAGGTTCTAACGTATAAACAAGTTCCTGAGGCTCATAATCAAGGAATGGCTCTATTGATACACTCGTTTTAAATCCTTTTGCATAAGCATACTGTAGAGAAGAAAAACGTTCTTCATAAGATGGTGCATTTGGCTCCCAAAAGGAAAGGAGATGATTATTCATTGAGGTGATAGTAAGTCTGAACTGCAATTGCCCTATATATAGGCCGAATGACTCGATTATCTGTTTTGTTACTGATAGACTTGGTTTAGTAGTGACCAACACTTCATTGCCTGATTCTAGTAATTTACAAATCACCGTAAAGCAAGCTTCCTTTACTTTTTCATCATCGGTTATATCATGAGTACTTGGAAACATCACGCGTCCATTATATTTCCTATATTTCCTTTCAACAGCATTCTTGTTAACTATCATGTCCTTCCAATTATTCTCTTTGCACCTACCAAAACGTTTTGCCATTATCTTGGCATAACAATATCTACAGTCATTTGAACAGCCTTTAATACAATTTACATTATAGTCTGCCCATTCTTTTGTACCTGACGTTATTTCACGTTTCTTGACAGCTATCACCGATGTTGTTGTCATTGGCTAATCTCCTTCAACGACTGAGGCCTCAAAGATAATGGTTCAAACGGAATTGGCGGGTCAATTCCCAACTTGTCTTTTATCATAGCCCAGTTCAGCCTATATTGTTGTACCGAAAGTTGCCATGCGTTGGTGCAATTCTGTCGTATAAGATAGCCTTTGTTTTCTAACCATTCAAGAGCCGCTTGTCTTGTGGCTCCATCTTTTTCGATATCCTCAAAATCCCTACACAGATAATCGCAAATACCTTCTTCATGATCGGTAATTATGCGCCAGAGCATTAGCCATTGTATGGGTCTTCTATTCCCAAGTAATTCTCGAAACGCCTCGGGATGATGCTTCTTGAACTCATTGAATGCTCTTTTATTATCAGGCGCATAAACAGGATTACCTGTTGCGCCGCAGTAGAACTTTCTCGTGGCCCTTACGCCAGTCTCGAAGTTGGAGCATAGTATAAGGTGAAATATTTGGTTTTTCTTCGGATTGAATGGCATTGGAAGGATGTACCTAAACCATTTGTGGAGTCTGTCTCGATATAGTTCTATGAGCCGTTCTTCTCTTTCATAAACAGGAGCATTAGTTAAGATATGCTCGCGCCACCCCGTATCTCCAAAAAGACCATCCGCCTCTGCAACTGTTCTACTTTGTTCAACAGACCAAGCTGATTCATCGATTGTAGAAGGCAAACCAACAAACTCATCCCTTCCTAAGAACCAGTCGGAGGTGAATACGAAGATTATGAACTCCGTTCCGACCTTGTAATATCTGGTGATTCTCTTTCCGGCAACATTTTCTATCGCCTGATACTTAACACTTCTGAGAGGGTCAAAGAAGAATAGCGCCCTGCCGAGCCTTACGTTGCCGATGAAGTTGAGCGCGTCATCCAGTTCTGAGTTAAGAAGGTAAATGTTAGAGGGATTATACCGTGCTTGCCCCTCAGTAAATCCAACATCGCCCCATCGTCTGACCATGACACATTTTAGACGTTCGTAGCAGTCGACATTCCGCTCGACTAAAACAACTTTTAGGTTTCGTGTATTTGGATTGCCGAGTTTGAGATTAAGAGCGTGTCCAGAAGACCCAGGAATAGTCTCTTTCGTCTCCTTAATATGGACTTCTCCTGTCCCTGCGTCTAATTCCACGATAGCTGTAGGCCAGGCATGATTTGCTGCCCGCCCCCCTGATGTGATCTCCCACCAGAAAGGGTAGTATAGGCCAATGACCTCACACTTCAGTCTTGATCCTGTCAGCCCACTAAGGCTAATTGCATCTTGTACAAATTCCAATGCCATGCGATGTTCCCCGCAAATTGACTTAAATTAGACATATTCATATTGGAGGAATTATGTAAGCACATAACTATCTTGTCAAGATGGCACAAGGGACTAACGGACCGATGCTCTTTAGGTAGGTGAAGTTCGAGGATAGCCTTAAGCTCTATACCTTCATAATGGACTAGCTCAGGACATACCAAGATAAATTTTGAGTTTCAAATTCGAACCTGTTTCGCCCGAGGCAGAGATAGACTCTCGCGCTACATCACATTCACCTTCAGGGCAAAGGATTTCGCCTATCCTCAGGGCAAACTCCGCGCGACGATCGGCTGGTTCAGGCGAGCTTCCGAAGCCTAAGCGAAAAACCTGCCCTCCTCGCAATGACAGGAGGGTATCTTCCGTAATGACCAGTGGGCGTGTCATTGCCAGCAAAGCGCTGTAATCCATCGGCACGGTCGCTAACTGTTCTTCGTCGCTGGCAGAATCATCTGTATTGTTCATAGTACGAAAGTACTATCACCTTTCTCATAGTACTAGTCGCAAAAAAGGGGGAAATCCCTCGCTCCTCCAGTACTCTTGATTGACTTTCTTCTGAGGGGACTACCAGACCGATGCTTTTAGGTCAGTGGAGGTTGAGGATATCTTGGGGGTTTATGGGAGCTAGGCTATTGCGGCTATGGACTACGTATAGCGGATTGCGAATCAATCCTCCGGCTTATTACCCCCATTTGTGAGTTTTTTGCCGTGTTGCCAAAAAACAATGCTAATAATGACTAACGCGATTCCAATCGGCAGAAAAACTATGTTACTGCTAACTGCAGCTACTATAATGAAGAGGAGCCCACTAATTGAAAAGAGTATAGCAGCGGTTTTGTAAGATTTTAAATTTTTGGATGGTTCACTACTCATTGTGAAAGTTAATAGTTTCTTCTAAGCGCTTTCTGTTATTATTTAGCATAACATTGTTACGGAGGGCAAATGAAGTTAGCTAGAATCATTGCACCATTTAGTCTTAGCGCAGTGCTTTTTATCCTGTCGTATCTGTCCAGTATAGATCCTGGCAGTGGCTACTTCCCAATAGTGCTAATGGGAATCGGGATAGTACTCGCAATTCTTGGCAGTGTAGTTGTTTTCTCTAGTAAATGACCCCTTTTCGAGGCTGACCCTCTATCCCCTGTGGTTAAAATCCAGCCGCTGCCACCAATATACATAAATCCTCTCTAACTGACCCGCTACCAGAAATTCAGCCCACTTGACAACTTTGGGAAATGAAACGTAGTATACTGGAAAAACAATAATTGGAGGTGTTGAAGATGGTCAATATTGTACCGATTTCGACTATTGTGATTGGTGTTGTATTGGTAGTTATAGCATTATTCGTTTGGAGGAGGCAGAAAGGGGAAAAGCTAGAAGGAATAAGCAAGGAACAGAAGAAAGCATTCTTCGCACAATGGATAATAGGGATTGTTTTAGCATTAACAGCTGCTATTTTTATGTTTGATGGCGATATCCTGGGAGAAAATACCGTAGGTATTTCCACGGTCCTAGGGATTATTGGAATTTGCCTGATAGCAACTTCCAATGTTAACCTGCTATCTCCCAAGCGTAAATAAAGCAGGTTAGCGAACCAAACTAAAATCCTCCCCAGAACAGCGTCTAAGCAACTATTTGATAGACTGTTGCTCAGTAGCTGCTGCGCCGCTGGGGTGCAATTGGCACTCGGTCGCACCGGTGAAGTTTTCTATTTCTTACTAATTGTAGATGCACCGGATGTATTGATGTCGCCCATTGTAGGCTCACCAATGTACCATAGTCTTGATGCACCGCTAAGGTTGGCATCCAGTCTACCACTCAGGTTTACAGTGCCCGTGCTGGCGCCGCTAAGATTGAGGTCAGCATTATTAACTAAGAAATCGTCAAGATTCAAATGGCTGGCGCCACTTACACCAGCGTCTATGTCGTCGGCAGACCCTTCCAGCTGAATAGTGCTTGCTCCACTCATACGAAACTCGACATTGCCTGCTGTGATGTCACCAGTAACCTTGCTAGCTCCAGATACTGTGATATCCAAGTCATCGGTGGAACTGAAGTCGGAAACAGTACCTTGCGATGCCCCGGAGGCAGTCAGGGCGTGAAGCTGGGGCATAGTCACTGAAGCTCTCAAAGTTACTGACCCAGGGAGTGGAAATATTCCAGGGCCTATCCTCAAAGTTACGGACCCGATGCGCAGGCCTGTCCTTAGCCCTATCCTCAGAGTTTGACCGTCCTGGGAGACCTGGACGTAATCTATTACATTATCGTCCGCAGTGACATTTATACTGTACGAGCTGGATTGTTTAATTTCAAATTCAAAAGCGTCGCTGATCTCAACTTCAGTGAAATCGGTAAAAGCATACTCTTCAGTCTCAAGATTTCCAGACCCGACCAGGCCTCTCGGCCAACCGCCCCAATATAACACGTTACTGATTATCGCTACCGCTACTACTATTGCAATTATTATTATGGCTTTCTTCATAACTTTCCCCCTGAATAAATCCCTTTTTTATAGGCGGTCAATTTGACAAAACTGATTAGTTAAATACTCTCCTCGTAACTAGCAGTCCCCCTGACTACATTAACAATGAACTTTATCACCCTGACCAGTATTGCGATTCCTACCGCAACTGAAATAAAAATCAGGAATATCGTGACGCCTAAATAGGTGGCCTCAGCTGCAGTAGTGCTAGGTATTACACTGAAGTCGAAAGGAAAGACAGATAGAAGGGTTAAAACCGTCCAAAGTGAAAATGCATTTATAACGATATGAATCATTTCACACAATACATACCTATCAAGGATAATCAAAATAATGTGACCGATAATAGTTATGATTAGAGTTGCTGTAAGAATAGGTAGCCATAGGTTGATGTCTTCCGTAAAGAACGGATATCTTGTCCACGTAGTAATGCCGTCTAATGTTTCCGAATGATAATAGGCTACGTATTGATTAAAAAAGTTGAAGAATATTAATAAAACGATGCTCCAGGCGATGGCAAAAGCGGAAGCTGTTATTCTACCTGTTCTACCTTTAAAATGAGCGTCTATTTTATCTCCAATTCCTTTACCTGAATCTGCAGCGGGGGGTGGTGTAGTTGCTGCTGCCTCTGATTCTGCTGTTGGTTCTGAGGGCGGAGGTTCGGAGTATTCACCTGTTACCCCTGATGAAGCGACCATCTTCTCAGCAACATCACCAGCCCATGGTAGTTTATACCACTCACCACTGGAAGCCTTGACTATCATTATTATCCAAACAATGAACCCTATAATTCCTATAATTGTAGAGAAAGCATCACCGACCACTGGTATCAAACCAAGTATAACCCCGGCAACTGTGATGGTGCCGAATACAACAATTGACTGCGCCGCGTGGAAACGAACAAATCTGTTTTTCTGCTCTAGAACGAAAAAGATAATGCCGCTTATCCATATGCCAACATAGCACAATAAGCCGGCAGTATTTGGCGATAGCCCTGTACTTGTACCTGTCGGCGCTGTCAGTTTCTCTCGCTCTATCTTTTCCCGTGCCTCAATCCGCGCCTTCTCTTCCTCATAGATTCTCTTCTTCTCATCTGGTGATAATTCCATACCAACCCTCCTGGTATTGGCGCTGTAGGTTTAGAATAGCCATCTATGATTTTGTTGTCAATACCACGGTTTAATCCGACATTTCCCATATCAACAAGGTGGTACCTTATACCACTGCAAATGCTACCACATAATTATGGCCGTAAATCTTGGCACACATGGGGCAGGTCGTTATTTCCAGCTCTCCTTCTATTTGGTCCAAATCCAGCCCCTGCCAGTGAGGTTTACTTCTAAGTATCTTCAACTTTTCTCTTTTTGATCAGGCCGATATGCGCTGTAACCCCGATAGCAATACAAATTAGTACTATTCTGATAGCTATGTTCTGTACTCCAAAAGCTATACTGAGTCCGATGGTTAGCCAGAGTAGAAGGATGGTAAATATCTTCATTTTTACAGGCATTCCTCTGCCTTCAATGTAGTTCCTGACATAGGCTCCAAACATTCTGTTGTTTATAAGCCATTGGTAAAACCGGTCAGAGCTCCGCATATAACAAGCAGCGGCAAGTAATAGAAATGGGGTTGTGGGTAGAATCGGGATAAAAATACCGATAATCCCTAATCCTGTGGACAAAGTCCCTGCTCCAATTAGAAGCCTTCTCTTTGCTGTCGTCCGCATCTGTTCCAGCCGCCTGGTGTTTACTCGGCAATGTAAAACCGCCAGGCACAAACCCATTCCTTCGGATGCTCGTCGGGAGGGCAGCTGATGCACTCAGTCCTGATTCTATAATCTATCGTCCGAGCAAATGCCTGGAATTCTACCACTCCGGCTGACTTGCATTGATAATCGGGCAGCCCGTTGCGCCTTCTTGTTCCCTGGATCAGGCATTTCACCATACGAAGAACGAGTTCATCACCTGACCTTTCGATTGTCTGCTCATTGATTTGTGCGTAAAGCCGGAAGTTTAAAGCTTGTTCTAAACCATCCAGCCCGCTTTGCTGGGGAAGCTGCAAAAACGATTTTATCATGGATGCTTCCAAGGGCGAATACCTGGTCCAACAGGTATCGTTACACCTCTTGCTGGTATACATATCATAGTTATCCTCAATAGTTCGAAACCATACCCCGTCATTTGCCAGCCAATTAAAGGACATAGCCTTTATCAGGCCGATTAGCTTTTCCTTTTCCATATTAACCAGCCAGGTTGGCAAGTCGTTCTTAGTTTGGAAGCCCACAGTCTTGGATAGGCGGTTTATAGCTATGGGGAAAAACGAGGCCGAAACCTCTTCCTCAAGCCGAATAGCTTCTTCCAGGCCCAGCTGATGGACGACCTCGTTGAACCATATGCCATAGTGCAACATTATACGTCTTAATACATCAATAGTGTAATGAGCTAGTTCGGTGTTACCAAGTTTTTCTAAAGAGTTAGTAATCATGTTTCTTACTCCTCGAATTCAATTTTGGAATATCCGATATTTCAGAAATCACCGCCCAAAGATTTCCCTGGCTGCCGTAGATACCAACGGGCAGAGCACATGGCACTCTGCCCTTTGGTTTATTAGAGTACGCCCTCTTAACTGGTCAGAGCAGTGCCCGGCCTAGAAAGTACGGCCAGACTACTATGGCCAGCAAAATCTCCCACCAAACCAGACCGGCATAACCGATTGTAAATAGCCAGCCGATGAACCAAATAGGGCCTATTAAAGTCGGCGCGCGGCGGTGGTACCAACGTTCTCTTTCCTCTGCCATCTTTTTCTCCTTTTGCAAGATAAGCTATTCTTGATTTGATAACTTTAATTAATAGCAAAATGGGTTTTTCGCTGTCAAAATTTCACGGGGATGATGTTTCAGCATCAGCCGTAGCTGCCCCTTTTCTCCAGCGGAGCCACAGGGCCCACGCCGTTACCGCCACGGCTACCGCGGCAATATAGATTTCCACGGGAATGCCGGTAAGGAGCCCCGCCTGCAACAAAATTATGCTGTAGTTCAGTAAGCCGTGCAGAACAGAGGCTATGAGGTAGAACTGCCATCCCCAGCCCCTGGCCAGACCATATCCGGCCAGGGCGGAAAAAGCAATATGAGCGGCTACGGCAAAGAACCTCTCCCAAAATCCCCCCAGCGCCCAGAAGCCGCCGGCTTGCACTGCTGCCCAGGTCCACCCTGAGGCGAAGATGGCGTTGTGTGCCCACTGCGCTTCGAAGATGCCAAATCCCGCTCCAGCCACAGCCCCGATAGCGAGTCCCAGCTTGGGGTCGATATTCTTGCCGCTACGCCACCAGTAGACAACCACTGGCACCAGTTTTGACCCTTCCTGCACCAGTCCGCTGAGGAGTATTTGTGGTATCCCGGCCAGCAGAATCCAGCGCAGGAGGACCTCCTGGCTCCAGAAATGGCTCAGTGCTTGTCCAGTTAAAGCCTGGAGGGGAATTTGAACGAAGCTAACAGCGGCCAGGGTTAGAAAGGCACTGCTTACGAGGACTGCCCAGAGCCAGGGTCTCTTAAAGAGCGGCGGTCGGTAACAGGCCAGCCAGACCGCACCGAAGGCTATAGCCAGACCAATCCCCCAGGCGCTGGGGTTTTGGAAAAAAGATTTGAAAAAGATGACTGCATAATCTATTGTGGACTCTATCATGGACTCCTCCTACGCTTTAAATTAGTTCATATCCAGTTCATCGGTTTTGGTGCTCCAAACGATGCCTCTTAGAATTCACACATTATACCTGTATGTGAAATAAAAAAGTATACCCCTGGATATGAACGCCCAGGGGCATATTACAGGTTTTGATAAGGCTTTGGTCGCTAATTAAAGTCCAGCCGTTGCCACTTTTATTTTTCTCATTGCTATCCGACAATGCCATAGCCACCGCTGACGGGGTCTCTGAAGAGCGGGAATTGCGGTGGATAAAAACTGAATAGCACGAAGAGGATGCCCAAGACCGCTAAAGCAATCGGGGCGAAACGGTTAAGCCTTTCCGGTAATGAAGAGGCAGTTAGCAGTTTATAGCTCACCAGCTGCCCAACTATGACAGCTACAACGAAAATCGTAATATCTACTTCTAAGAGACCATGCCCCAGGATAGCTGTGTACGCATAGTAAAGGACCACGATAGTAATTGGTATTAGATAAATTCCCAGGGTCTTGGCAAAGGGAAAATTGTTCGCCGACTTCCCAAAGCGGCTATATTCCAGAGCCGCGTATACCAATGCCGGCCAGAAACCCAGCTTTAGATGTTCCCAGACACTTTCATTCACAGCGGCAATCGGGGCAACGGGAATCGCGTACCCCGACCACTCGAACACAAAGTGTAGCACCGATCCCAAAACAACTATGAAGGCGATTCCCCCTAACTCCCAGCGTAAAATGCTTTTTTTCACAGTTGAACCCTCTTTATCGATTTAAATGAGCTTCACAGTTTCTTTGTATCGGGGGACTTTTGTGGTCCACCCGGTCCTCTCGTTCAGGAGTTTCGCAAAGCTAATGGCTGCTTTTTCTTCCCCGTGACTGACAAATACACAGCGCGGCGGGACACGAATGTCAGCTAACCACTCTAGTAGTCCGTCACGGTCGGCATGGGCCGAAAATCCATCGATTTTTTCAATGTGTATTTTCACCGGATGTATTTGCCCTAAGAGACGGATTTTCTTGGCACCATTCAGCAATATTCTGCCCGGCGTTCCCTCCGCCTGGTAGCCGACAAATAATATTGTGCTTTCTGCCCTCCCGATGTTATGGACAATATGGTGCTTTACACGGCCACCGGTTACCATACCACTGCCAGCTATGATGATACTGCTTTCCTTTATGTTGTTAATGGCTTTAGACTCTTCCACACTCTGTACCATTCTGAGGTTTTCAAAACTAAAACAAGAATTACCCTGGCGCAGACGTTGCATCATCTCTTTGTCGAAGAGGTCGGCGTGATGTTTGAATACTTCGGTAATCCGTATTGCCATAGGGCTGTCCAGAAAGACAGTTAAAGGTGGAATTTCTTTACGTAAAAATAATTCGTTCAGGTGATACAGTAATTCCTGGCTCCGCTCCAGAGCGAAACTGGGAATAATGATGTTGCCCCCGGCGCTTACCGTCCTGTTGATACAATCGCTTAATTGTTTTTGAATATCGATGTTCTCGTGTTCTTCGTGAGTACGGTCGCCGTAAGTTGACTCTATAACTATATATTCGGCCTCATCGAAAACAGCCGGGTCATTTATTATCGGGCGGTCAGGCTCGCCGATATCACCGGAAAAAATTACTCTGTGGTTCTTGCCATCCTGTCGGATATTTATATTTATGACGGCAGCCCCCAGTACATGACCCGCCTCATAATAACAGCCTTCGACATTGCTATTGATTCCGACACAACTCAGATATTCTACGGCGGAAAAATGCGACTGAACTGCTTCGGCGTCTTCTACAGTATAAAGAGGTATTTCAGGAAAAGGACCACGGCGCCCTTCCCTTCTATGGCGTTCTGCCTTAAATATAGCGTCTTCTTCCTGCAGCTTTGCGGAATCAAGAAGGATAATCTGGGCTATATCAGCCGTCGCCTGAGTGCAGTATATCTTGCCCTCGTAACCTTCGCGTACCAGTTTAGGTAAAAGTCCACAATGGTCAAGATGGGCATGAGTCAAAAAAACGGCATCAATTGATTGAGGGTCAAACGGAAATGGCTGCCAGTTTCTCCCCTGGTGCTTCCGCTCCTGGTACATCCCGCAATCTATCAGCACACGGGTATCCTGCCTCTCTAAAAGGTAGCAGGAACCTGTGACATTCCGCGATGCACCCAGAAATGTCAGCTTAGCCAGCACAGATGACGCGACTCCTTAATAATTTTCGTGATTATACCATAGGGGTAAGTAAGGAGGGATAAATATATGTTGGAGAAAATTCTAATAACTTTCAATTCATTCTTTCAGGGGAACGCAGGGACCAAGATTGTTGGCGATAGGCTGGAGATTACCATAGGCTCTCAGACTTTAATAATATCGTTGCCAGAGGTAATAGGAGGTCAATCTACGGCTTAGTCATAGTTCCCTTGAGATACGCATAAACATAAACCGAGGTTTTATCCCCTGTCCTTGGCGCACCATCGCAACCCAGTTCAATTAATGCGTTTTCTACGGCTCTAGCATCGCCACTGGTATAGCATTGGCGGGCAATATAAGGATGACCTTCTTTGGGAACTTTGTGCTCTATAACTAAACGATTTACCCAATTAGATGCGATACCACAATACCAATCTGAATATGAGCCACCCAGTTTATTTATATGCGCTAAGATTTCCTCATATGCATCTCGTACTTTTAGTGGTAGCATAATCCACCTCCTTTAGTATGGATTATAACACTGGGGTAAAGGGTATCAATGACTATAGAGGATAAAAACAAACAGGCTAGGGTGAGTGCTCACCTCCAGCCCGTTTGCGATTGGGTTCTTCTACCCAGTTGATTGAGTAATGATAATGCGATAATTTTTTATAGCCTCCTTAGCCCTGGCTATGATTTCCTCGTTGGACACCTTGTACGATGTTATTGCAAAAGAGCCTGCTACCTTGCCCTGGCTTTTCTCTATTTTAGCCGTTATGTTCGCCAGAGCTTTCTCCGAAGTGTCGCCACCCATGGTAAAGAATGGAATAATGCTCCGACCTTCAAAATTTGTCTGGTATATGAATGAGTTAATAGCCGGTGCCGGTCTTGAACCCCAGATTGGAGAACCAATAAATATCGTTTCATATTGCTTTAAATCGACATCTATGGAATTTATCTTACTCCCCCTGTTTGTTAAAGCTGCGAAGCCGCCACTCAAATAGACGAACGGTATTGGTATGGGCCTTCTTTCTTCAATCTCCACCAGCGTTGCATTCAGTGCTTCGGCGATTACTTGAGCTACCAGCCTCGTTTTACCTGTCAAAGAATAATAAACTACCAACGATTTCATGCTCCCTCCAGAGAATCTGTTTCTTAGACTATACCTATGATTCCGCACTTGCCAGACCTAAATCCTCTGGCATCTGGCACAATAGTAAATGCTCCCACCCAGATATGCCTCTTTCTTGATTAACGTCCCGCATATGGGACAGGGTTGCCCGACGGTGTTCTTGCTTAGCTTGCTCTTATACGCTCCCGGTTTACCTAAAAGGTCATTCTCGGTATCCCGGCCGCCCTTCGCCGTCATTTCCGAAAGAGTGTTCTTAATAGAATCAAATAAAACTTGTTGCTCAGTAGCGGAGAGCGTACCTGCCTTTTTCTTCGGGTGCATTTTCGCGTTGAACAGGATGTCCTGCAAAACCCCATTGCCGAGCCCCGGTATCCTTTGCTCCGTTGCCAGAAACGCCTTTAGTGACAATTTTGCGGTGCCCTCGTCAAACAAAGACTTGAAATAGTTTTCGCCGAAATCACTGGACAAAGGTGAAGGTTTCTCCTTGGCTATAAGATAGTATTTATTATCGTTCTCCCCGTTCGGGAAAGCCGATAGGCCGCCGTACATCTGCACCCAGCCAACCAGAGACGGACCGTCATCGAACTCAAGTAGTAACTGGTGCTTGTCCGGTAGCTTTGTACCCTTATTGTGGTAGCGTAAATTGACGCCGTCACTAAATAGCAGCTTCGCCTTGCCAGCCGTTATTTCTACCTGCCCCCCATAGCTCGTAGCCTCGCTGATTACCTTGCCAGTTAACAGGCTTTTGTATTCCTGCGGGTCACCGAAGTACCAGGCCAACTTATGCGGGGTCTGGGCAGCAATAACATTCTTGATTTTCTTGCCGACAACAGTCTCATTAATCTGTTTGGCTAATACGGCGGCTTCGGGCAGTTCTATCACGTTGAATTCCTTAAACAATCAAGATGGAGTAGCGTTGCATTCAGCACCTTGCCGATTACTTGAGCTACCAGCTTCGTTTTACCTGTCAAAGAATAATAAACTACTAACGGTTTCATACACCCTCCAGACTATCTGTTTCTTAAATTATACCTCACCGGTATGTTGTATCGAAATCTTGGTTCCCTCGGTGCTATAATTTTTGAAAGTAGCCAGTACTTCTAAAAGGAGGTATTCATGGAACCCGTATGGATAGCTATTTCAATCATTGCCCTGGTTGTTATTGTGGTGCTTTTGCTTATCTCAAGGCGAAAGGGGAAGCAACTCCTTAACCCGTCTAACCTTCTTATACTTGGCATGTCCTGTGTGGTTCTGGGGATTATTTTCGGTGATGACCGTGTGATAGGTTACTCTTTCATAGGTGTCGGAGTTATTCTTTCAGTAATTGATGCTATTAGAAACAGAAAACAATAATTTAAGGCAGGCTTTCTGTGAACGCGTGGAAACAAAGGTTCAACTAAAGTAAGCCAGACCTTGGGGGACAGTTCCCGAATTGCTGTTTGAGAAGAAAGGGCTGATTGGGGCGTTACAGCAATTACTCGTATCCTCCTCGAAATCAACAAGCGGGCAAATTGTTCGACTGACACAATCACTGGTATAATTAAGTTGCATTATCACCAATATTGTCCATAGAAAGGAGGATGTCGTGGCAAAAAGAAAAAGGCACCTGACAACCAATCAAGGCGTACCAGTTACTGATAATCAAACCTCACTGACCGTTGGCGAGCGTGGCCCGGTACTTCTACAGGACGTCCAGTTTATTGAGAAGATGGCTCATTTTGACAGGGAACGTATTCCCGAGAGAGTTGTCCATGCCAAAGGGGCAGGAGCACATGGCTATTTCCAGGTTTACAAGAGCATGAAGCCCTACACCAAGGCAAAATTCCTTCAAGACCCGGCGAAAAAGACCCCTGTGTTCGTACGCTTCTCCACTGTCACCGGGGGCAGGGGCTCCGCGGATACGGTGCGAGACCCCAGGGGTTTTGCCGTCAAGTTCTATACGGAGGATGGCAACTATGACCTGGTAGGGAATAATCTCCCCGTGTTTTTCATTCGAGATGCTATTAAATTCCCGGACATGGTTCATGCTTTCAAGGGCGCACCGGATACTAACATGCCATCAGCCTCCTCGGCACATAACCGCTTTTGGGATTTTATCTCTCTGACTCCAGAGTCGACGCATATGATAACCTGGCTCTTTTCTGACCGTGGCACGCCGAAAAGTTACCGTATGCAGGAGGGTTTCGGTGTCAATACCTATGTGTGGGTTAATGCCGAGGGTAAGGCGGTATATGTGAAATACCACTGGAAACCGAAACTGGGTGTGCAGAACCTCGACCGCCATGAAGCAACTCGGTTAGCTGGAGTCGACCCTGATTACCTTATCCGTGACCTCCGCGAGGCTATCGCCAGAGGAGAAGAGGTGGAGTACGAACTTAACGTACAATTGATGAAAATTGCTGATGAACTGAAGCAGGATTTTGACCCATTGGACCCCACCAAGACCTGGCCTGAGAGTAAATTCCTCCTGATGCCGGTGGGCAAAATGATACTTAACCGCAATCCCGATAATTTCTTCTCCGAAGTGGAGCAAGCGGCTTTTTGTCCTGCGAGCATTGTTCCGGGGATTGAGTTTTCGGCTGACAAATTGCTACAGGGCAGAACGTTCTCCTATGCAGATACTCAGCGCCATCGACTGGGGGCAAATTATCTCGAGCTTCCGGTCAACCGGCCGATAGTGCCGGTCGACAATAACCAGCGGGACGGTGCAATGCAGATTGGACAATTCAGCGGTCCCGTCAACTACGAGCCTAATAGCCTGGCCGGTGGTATGCCTAAAGAGGCTTCCGAAGGAGGTAAGCCATGGCTACACCAGCTTGAGGGAGAAGTAACTCGTCAGAAAATAAGCTTAAAAAATGATTTCGCACAAGCTGGTGAGAGATATCATTCCTTAAGCAAGGTGGACCGGGAACATCTCATAGATAATCTCATTGCAGACCTGATGCACATTGACAAACCAATCCAGAAGCGGGTGATTGATAACCTGACTAAGGCTGACCAGAAGCTGGGTCGGACTGTAGCAAAGGGTCTAAAACTATAAGAGATTAGGAGAGGAGAGACACTAGCATAATCGGGCAACTGAAGGTAATGCGAAGGAGGTGAAACAATGGCAGGATATGTTGTATCCATTGAAAAGAAGACTCTGGAAAATGACTATTTCAGGCAAGTATTGTTCACTGGGAAATATGCCCAGCTCGTGGTGATGTGCCTGCAGCCTGGAGAAGAAATCGGTAACGAGGTGCATACGAATGTCGACCAGTTCTTTCGTATCGAGCAAGGTGAGGCAACATTCGTTTTCGGCGGGACGGAAAAACATACAGTAAAAGATGGCGATGCTGTAGTGTTCCCAGCAGGCACATACCACAACGTCATTAACGCTTCAAAGAAGACGAAACTCAAGTTATATACTATATATTCTCCTCCTAACCATCCCGACAAGACTGTGCACAAGACTAAGGCCGAGGCTGAGAAAGCTGAAGCGGAAGAGCATCATTAAAAAGAAATTATGTTTCGAGAGCAATGAGCGTAGTTTTTTGAGCAAGTCTTAGTCGGTATTCATAGGTGTCGGAGTTCTTCTTTCAGTAATTGATGCTATTAGAAACAGAAGATAATAATTTGAGGTAGGCTTTCTGTATCTATATCGAGACTGGCCCTCATAAGCCCTTGGTCGCCGGTTCAAATCCAGCCGCTGGCAGTTTTTGTTTTTGAGCCTGTTTTACGCATTTCATGAATACTCCTTGAAATTTACTTAACTTTTTTCATTCTCATCCTTTTCTTTCTGTTTAGCTATATAGTCTAAATAATATTGTGATAGTCCCTCTAACGTTGCCAATATAGGTTTACTAGAACCTGGCTGTTCCTCCTGCGCTTTTTTGATTTCTTCTTGTAAGCTTGCTATGCGTGTAAGTGTAGCTTCTATGCTATTCGTTCTTTTAGCAGTGTTTAATGATATCATCAAGCTATTAACGCCTAACCCAACTGAGAGAACACCCAGTGCATAAGCATTAAACACGGGTTCCCCACTGAACCGACCAATAATTCCTAAAATCACCGCACCAATGGTGAAAGCACATACACTAATCAATAGTCTCCACTTCATTTTTTTTCTCCTTTGATAGTCCAAGCTGAGAAATAATTTCCAATTTATAGTTGTTCAGATTATAGCACCGTGTTTTGTTTTTCGACTATCGAATATTTACAGCTAAAATATGTCCCACATCCCTATTGACCTTCTCCTGGTTCTCTAGTATCGTCTCGCATCTCGAAGAGAAGGAGGAGAGGTTCAATGCCTAGTACAATAAAACACGCGATTGGTGGATTTCCGTGGTGATAATCTACCCTCTCTTTGCCCTCAGTGCTATAATTTTTGGAAGTAGCCAGTACTTCTAAAAGGAGGTATTCATGGAACCCGTGTGGATAGCCATTTCAATCATTGCCCTGGTTGTTATTGTGGTGTTTTTGCTTATAGCCAGGGGAAAGCAATATCATAAACCCTCAAACCTCGCTATACTCGGCATGTCCTTAGTGGTTCTGGGGATTATTTTCGGTGATGATCGTCTGATAGGTTACTCTTTCATAGGTGTCGGAGTTCTTCTTTCAGTAATTGATGCTATTAGAAACAGAAAACAATAATTTGAGGTAGGCTTTCTGTCAACGTTAATGGTGACTAACCGATATTGCCAGGCAGTAGGATGCTATGACGCGATAGAGGGTCACAAACGTTATTCGCCGGTGGATAGACTACACAGCTAGTCCCGCTGAGTCCAAGGGATAGGGGAGTAGTAATTAGGGCACAGCTTTTACAGTTGTCCCTATTTTTCTCTTGTTTCCCTGCTAGGTTTTAAGTCCTTCTGAATGTAGTCCCCAAGCAAAGGGTCAATTTCAATAGGTGGCGGTTTGGGTTTTGGTTCGGGTGGATTAGGCTCAAGTTGTGGTTCTTGGGTTGGTTTATCTGGCATAGTTCCTACTATCAAATCAGTAAGTCTTCTTATTACATGGTTTCTCGCCAAACTCGACATTCTTCGTAAGTTTAGGGTCAATCATCTTTGGTGGCGGTCCAACCTTTTTCTTAGTTTTATTTTGCTTGTCCCGCTTTTCTCTCATACCTCCTGCCCCTATTACCATATTACACCTTTATTCATTACCAAACAACTATTCCTAGCCAGATGGCTAGAAATACTAAACCGATTCCAAGAATAAAGTAGGAGCTTTTCCAAAGGCAGATTCTCGTCTTGATACGTTTATCATTATTTTTTATGGCTTCCATCACTATATCAATGATTTTCAATGTTGTCTCATTTGCTGGCTGAGTAATATAGTGTGACCGTAGACGTTCCAATTGCGGTGGCTTAGCCCATTTGCCTATAGATATTGATATAAGAGAGAGAATCAGAGATAGAAGTATAGGTGCAAGTGCGACTTTGATTAATAGCGAATTAGCTAAATCGGATTTCCCTAAGAAACTAGTGACTAAAAGGGTGAGAATTACACCAGAAACACCAAGAACTACACCAGACTTCGTAACAAGACCATCAAGTTGCTTAAATTGGAAATCTAGAGTCCGTCTCACCTCGTCTAAGACTATATCTATGCTTGGCAATTCTTGTTCCATCATTGTTTCCTTAGTTTCGTCTGAGACTTCTGGAGTTGAGTTTTCCACTGAGTTTTCAGCCTCAGACTTTTGTTCCTTTCGTTGCATTGTTAATCCTGTACCTATGGCAATCAATGCTAGCCCAACACCAAGCATGCTTATATCAATATCCACTTCGGCGATTTCTGACTTGAAGCGGGATAGCGATATAAATAAAACTCCCAAGTAAATTATGAAGGCATTAGTTATAGCTGATGATGATACCTTTTCCCTTAACTTTGGCACAGACAATACTAGAAGAAACGTGAGTATCCATAATACAAATACTACATGGAGTAGCTTTTGTATTATTGGCAAAGCCACTCCACCAAATCCCCAAATTGTGAAGAAAGTAATTAATGATAGAGCTACGCTAATATATATGGGAATGGTTTGTTTATCTACTTTCATTCGGTAATTTAACTCTTAACCAAAATTCTATTCATTGAAATAGTGGGTGTCGATGAAGTTCTATTCAGAGCTTTCTTTGATTTCCTTTATTAGCAATGAAATCTCATCTGGTATATCAATCTGTGCCGCTAGATATTCTTTAGTGCAATCATTAGGTTCGCTAAATCCGAGTTGGGTAAAAATGTTATTCAGTTTTTCTTTACCTGAACCCTTTGAGTTCTCGATTGCTTTACTAACTTCTTCTATTGATTTTGCCGTAACGTTGGATATTGCTTTGGCATCTATTAGATAACTTTCGATTTCTTTCTCAGATAGTATGTGATACTCATTAGGTTTGAATCCCTCCTGTTTCAGAGTATCTTCCTTTTCTTGATGTTTATTATCTGAGTCCACGATGATTTTGAATGGTGTGGGTATTCTTGCTCTTTTAATAAATTTCCCAATTTCGAGAGCTTTAGTGTGACCTCCTGATGGTTCACCTGAACTAGCGACTCGAACCCTGATGGGGTCTATGTCCGCTCGTTCTAGAAACTTAGCCCATACCTTAACATCATCCCTCCCTTCGACTATAAGTAAGTATGAAGGTGACTTACGCTGTAAAAGCCAGCTATTAGGTATACCCGCTTGAAACAGCATATTCTTTACCTGCTTTTGATTTTTAAGGGGTATTACTGCTGTTTGCCCCGCTTCTTTAGTCACCGCATATATCTTGTTGAAAGGCAATTGGTCAACGAGAGTTGGTGAATGGGTCGTGATCAATACTTGCTTGTCATCCGATTTGCATACTGTTTCAATTAACGAAAGTAGTTTCCATATTGCATCTGAATGAAGATGGATTTCTGGTTCTTCAACCATCAGAAAGCTACCTTTGGGTGTTGTGTGCAAAAGGGTTACAAGGTAAAGGATTTCCTTTGTTCCAGAAGCAATGTGTTTCCAGGAGAATTCCTCGCTTTCGAAGGATTTCTCTACTGTTGCTACATAAGTATTGTTTGTTCCTTCTATGAGAGGTGCGCGGATTTCCTGTACTTCATCAACTATCATTCCTGTATTGTTTATAATCTTCTCAAATAATTTTCTGTTAGAAGATGCTATTGAATTAAGAACTTGTGGCAAATTACTGGCATCAGGATTCAATTTGCTTGTTCCCTTAACCGATAGTTGTATTGGGCTATTTCTCACCGCAGACATAGGTGTAAATGATTTGATGAATTTATAAAGCATTCTGTTAAGATCCTCTTCGGGTCTGGTTGGAGAATGTGTAATTACTAAAAGTGGAGTTCCCGGTGAACTTCCTTCTGTTCGGTCGTATTGTTGGTTACCATTTAGGATATAGTCCTTGAAGCTGTGCAAAGCGTGGTGGTAATACATCCCTCGCTCCATTTTACCCTTAGCGTATAAAAGGGCATTCCCATTTAGCTTTATTTCTATTTCCTCCTGAAGCATTTGTCTTTCTTCTATCACTATTCCGTAACCCACTTCCTCACTAACCCTTTTCTTGAACTCATCAACCGATATTTCTGGCTCTAATCCCAGTTCTGAATACCAAGTTGACATGTCATTTTGTGATAGTGCAAACCATATCTTGAAAGTCATCTTAGAGCGCGTAACCTTGCCAAAAACAAGTTCCTTGTAACCCCCGTAGTTTGATATGGCATTGTTTACATTTGACTCCATCAATGTGGATAAAAAGAGCAATGAGTCAATCAAATTGGATTTTCCGCTATTGTTCTTGCCAATAAAAATATTAATATCCTTATTCAAGTCGAAGGCTACTGTCTTCAGACTCTTATAATTTTCAATATGCAACCTCCTTATTTTCATCTAGGCATCCCCGAAGTGTGTTACGGGTTTATGTGGTTACCATAATTATACATCTTTGTCTCCCTAAGATGTATGGAAATAAGAAAAGGGAGTAGTACGTGCCTCCTTTGCTCTATTTGTTGTGCTCCAGTCTTATATATAAAACATAATATGGTAAAGATACGGCTAGACGAACCAAGGGCTTAGTAAGCAGTTCGTTATGCCATTGTTAATAACGTCATGCCGAAATGTCGCTAAAAATTCCTTCTATAAACGCTTTATGATACGGATATTTCCTAATTAATAATGCTTTAAATTTATCAAAGTTTGCTGGCGTTAGAAGCTCATCAACCTCATATGCTCTCTTATTTAACTGCCTACAATATTTATCGAGTACCGCTTGTATGCTAATTCCTCGGATATCTGCAACTTTATGGGTAGCTTCAACTCTATTGAATCCCTCCTTTGTCACAAGAAATATCATTTCGAGTGTTTCCGCTAAAGCGTGTGGTACGCTAGCAGGGAATTCTGGAAGCACATTTGGTTTATCACCCCTGTTTATTTTAGAGTTATTCAATAATAGACGTCTTAATACAATATTAGGATTAATATCAACAAATGGGTCTGCCTTTTCCTTTAAGAGGTTGTATACCTCTTCGTCAATCTCAATTTTATACATTTTCATTGCATTCCCTCCTGAATCCTTAGAATAAATAATAGTACTATTAGCAATATTAACACTAATAGTTTGTTTTGTCAAGTACCTGATAGAGAAAATGGATGATATACACCTTTACTAGGCTAACATTTGCTTAGCAAAATGGTTCAGGAAGCTCTTGGTCGCTGGTTCAAATCCAGCCGCTGCCAGCTTTTATATCAGAGGGCCGCAACGGTTAAGTATAAACGTGGTTGGCGAAGAGAAAGCCAGAGTAGTAAAATAGGGCTATGGAATTTATTAAAAGAAGACTTGAAAGCCTTATTGATGGCGTTATTGTAGCTGCAATTATTGCGGGTTGTGTTGCTGTGTGGTCGTTAGTCAGTAAGCTTCCTTCACCAATCATTTTCGTTGCTGCAATTGCAACATTTGCTGCTATTATAATCATCTGGAATCAAATAGTTATATGGCGTGAACGCACTAAGAAGAAACTTAGTCAATATTCAGATAAAGAGCTGGAAACTGTTGTTCGTGAATGGGTGGATATTCCATCTCTTTCGTTTAGTAGGCAAGAGCCAGAACAAACTGAGTATTTTAAGTTCTTGCTGACAGATAATTCTGGTCGCTATGTCACTATTACTAGAAATAAGAATGAACCCTCCATGATTTTGATATTGTCAGAGATGACATTTCCCGACGATAAGCAGCAGCTAAATCAAGCAAATTGGAAGACACTAAGGGATAGGCTAAGTTTGGAACTTGCTCGGTTGGGTATAGAGTTCACATATAGTGGTATTGCGAATCAACCAAAAAGTGTCAGAGTAACTGAACCAGTGATTATAGAGGATTCGTTGACAAGTTTTCGATTCAGACAAAGTGTTGTTTTAGTGATAAGGGCATTGGTGCTAACCAAACTGGTAGGCGAGTACACTTTTAAGGAACTAGGGATTGCTATACCAGTTTCCTATAAGGAAGGTTCCTAGAATCGATTAATCTCAATTAAGGTATCTCTGAATAGATAATGACAAACCAACCACGTTTATACTTAACCGCCGGAACCGAGGGGTTGGCATCTGGGGCAGAAGCAGGTGCCCCTTCTTTATCCTCACTGTCTTAGGTAACGTCGCTCTCAATTTGGATGTGTAGTTCTGATGCTAGTACCTCAAGACTATATTCCTCTTTCCTCACACGCAGGTCGTAATAAAGCAGAGTGCTTGCAATTGTATAAATGGGTGTTACCAGGATACTCCCGAGTAGTGTACCTACCACTGGTATCATTCCCAAAATCAAGCTAATCGCTCCCGAAATGATAGCCACTACTAACATAATGCCCAGAACCCGCCACCAGTTCTTCTTGACTAGACCCCAGCTCCGTGAGAGGGCGGCTGTTGGGCCAAGACCTTCCAGCAATGCTGCTGGTAAGAAAAAAGTCCAGCAAATCATAAGATAAATACTCGCGCAAGAGCCAACCACCAAAAGAATCCAGCCGACCCAAGAGAAGGCAGCGACAACTATAGAGACTGCAATTATGCCACCGATGGCCAAAAAAGCTAATATACCTGCTCCTAGCATGGCCCCTAGTCTTCTCCATGCAAAACCATAAGCTTGACCAATACTTATCCTCTGCCGAAGATATTGCTCTGATACAGCGTGAATCAGAGCCCCTACCACAAGAATACCACCTAAAATATTAGCCACCACCAGAATTATCAATCCTGCAATTATCCATCCAGCCAAGGCTTCAATCTCCCCCCCAGTCATAACCAAAGGCAGCGAACCAAGATCGGCAATAATCCCAATGACTCCCAGGACCCCCATTACAATAGCCGAAATAGCCAAAAGATCCCAGAAATTCCTCCCGTAGATTCGAAAGGTATCGCCGAGAATGTCTCCAATATTCCTTGGGTTAAGTTTAGTGCTCATGCCGACCTCCTTCATGTTTGATGCTTTCCGACATTCAAATATACAGACCCAGGCTTTTCCTAATACGCTCCTCAATCAAAAAGGGCACCGACAATCACCATCAAACAGCGATTCCCGTGCCCTTTATTCATCTTCCACCTCATCGTCGCCCAAAAACATCCGTGAGCGACCTCTATATCTCCTGTCTCACATTGTATCACACCCGTCAACATCTTCAGCGAAGTTTCAGGATAGCTTGAGGCTTTGCAGGTCATACACGGCCGACCATCTCAAGGAGAGTTCTTCATTTCGTACAGTGCTTGTTGCGCAGCCTCCGTAAGTTCAGGGTCAGCAGATAATGCAATGCATTTCTCTAGGTCGCTCACCGCTTTAGGTATTTCACCTTTCTCACGGTAAGCAACACCTCGGTTGTAGTAAGCCAAGGCATGACTGGGGTCCAACTCAATCGCCTTACCATAGTCAGCTATTGCCTGGCCATATTCGCCTATTTCAGCATAGGCATCACCCCGCTCGTAGTATACATCTGCGTTATCTGGGTCCAATTCTATGGCCTTCTTGTATTTCAGCTATGGAGCTGCCGCTTGCATCATGGGTGGGGCTCTTGTTTTCCAGACACAAGAGGACAATAAAACCAAAAGGCACAAACAGACCCAACGGCAACCACCATAGACTTCTATTCTTCTTCCTTAATGTCCATCCCCAAACTAATGCGAGTATTGCCACGTCTACTATTGGATAACCTATTCCAACCAATTCACCACCAACCAATTCACGATAAGAGATATAAATGGTAAAATTGACCACGTAAACCCCTGCCCCTGCCAGAACCATGGTCCAGTTTAAGTGACGTTCAAACCAGTTCCTTTCCTCAAGAGGCGCTGCAGGCTGGTGGACATACCTTTGCCTTTCTTCTAAATCAAAGCCCGTAAGCCTTTGCCCACACCGTGGGCAGAATTTCATTTCTTCAATTCCTGCCTTTCCGCAACTAGGTAGGTGACGTTTCCTTTGACATCTTGCCCTATCGCTAGTCGACACCCATACTCAGGACAAAATGGCATAGCTTCACCTTCAACCTATTTCATACCAACTACTATAAGTATCCTCGTCCCATTCTTATTTCTCTTGTTCAAATATATCATATGGGAATGAGCTGGACTAGTCAATACGACTCAAGGACACATTTGCACAGTAGTCTTGCCTGTCCCGCCGTCCGAAGTAGCTTGTCCGCTGGTTTCGGTATCCCAGAAGGAGTTGCTCACGGCGTCAAAGGATAGCTAACACTTATGGCGCCGTTGCTCATTCAAATGCCCATTAGAAGCCTAGACAAAGGGGCAGAATATATATATCATCTTAGGGCGCTATGATAGTGGGGATGAGAAAAGGTGCCACTCCAGAGGAGATAAACGGGGTGGTGGAGAAGGCTAAATCGCTGGGACTGGGCACCCAGTTGAATCTGGGCACCGACAAGACAGTAGTGGCTTTACTAGGAAGCAACACAGGACAGCTGCCTACCGACATCTTCGCCCTGCTCCCTGGAGTGGAGAGCGTAGCCCGGATTATGAAACCCTACAAGCTTGCCTCCCGCGAATTCAAACCACAGGACAGCGTAGTTTCTATTAAAGGGATCGAGATCGGGGGCAAGCATATTGTGGTTATGGCAGGGCCCTGCGCTGTGGAAAACGAAGAACAGCTCATGAAGGCGGTCAGGGCTGTGAAAAAAGGCGGAGCCTGTATTGCGCGCGGTGGTGCCTTCAAACCACGCACCTCCCCTTTCAGCTTCCAAGGGCTGGAGAAGGCCGGCCTGGAGTTGCTGGCGAGAGCTAGAGAGCAGTTCAACAT